>Ga0247713_1000778_pt1 | contig 17782 bp, 16 predicted proteins | sample 21E_NmetaG_FD_189936 | JGI IMG/M metagenome (GOLD analysis project Ga0247713, IMG submission 189936) | Soil microbial communities from hillslope of Landscape Evolution Observatory, University of Arizona, Oracle, AZ, United States - 2-1-E_N | ecosystem: Engineered > Artificial ecosystem >... | reverse complement strand
CACCCGTACAGCCCCCCGAGGGCGCGGTGCCGCTGCGGGGTGCCGGCGCGGCGATCGCGCGGAACATGGAGGCGAGCCTGCAGATCCCCACCGCCACCTCCGCTCGCGTGGTGCCCGCGAAGCTACTGGAGGAGAACCGTCGGGTGATCAACGAGCACCTGGCCGCGCGGCTGGGAGGGAAGGTCTCCTTCACCCACCTGGTCGGGTGGGCGGTCCTGAAGGCGCTCGAAGCCGTGCCGGTGATGAACTCCGCCTACGTGGAGGCGGACGGCGACGGCTACGTCGTCCGACACGAGCACGTGAACCTGGGCCTAGCCGTCGACGTGGAGCGCAAGGACGGGTCCAGGACCCTGCTCGTCCCCAACATCAGGGACGCGGACACCCTCGACTTCGAGGGGTTCTGGACGGCCTACGAAGACGTCATCCGGAAGGTCAGAGCGAACAAGATCACCCCCGCCGACTTCGCCGGGACGACCATCACGCTCACCAACCCCGGCACGATCGGGACCGTCATGTCCGTCCCGAGGCTGATGCCGGGGCAGGGGCTGATCGTGGGGACCGGAGCGATCGACTTCCCGGCCGAGTACCGCGGTGCCGACCCGGCCACGCTGGCCGCGATGGGGATCGGCAAGGTCATCACGGTGACCTCGACGTACGATCACCGGATCATCCAGGGAGCCGAGTCCGGACTCTTCCTCGACCGGCTCTCCGACCTGATCACCGGCGAGCACGGTTTCTACGACGAGGTGTTCGCGAGCCTGCGCATCCCCTACGAGCCGATCCGATGGAGCCGCGACCGTCAGGCCGGCGTCGGGGCGGCGACCGCGACCGAGTCCGTGCTCGAGAAGAACGTGAAGGTCATGCAGCTGATCAACATGTACCGGGTGCGCGGCCACCTCTTGGCCGACCTCAACCCCCTCACCTGGGAGCCGAAGGCGCACCTGGAGCTGGACCCCTCCTTCTACGGGCTGTCCGTGTGGGACCTCGACCGCGAGTTCCTGACGGGCGGGGTAGGCGACCGCGACCGGGCCACGCTGCGCGAGGTGCTCGGGATCCTGCGCGACGCCTACTGCCGCACGGTGGGCATCGAGTACATGCACATCCAGGAGGCCGATCAGAAGGCCTGGATCCAGGACCGCGTGGAGGGGGTGAAGACCGAGTTCTCCGCCGACGACAAGAAGCATCTCCTCGAGTGGCTGAACAAGGCGGAGGCCTTTGAGCGTTTCCTGCACACGAAGTACGTGGGTCACAAGCGGTTCGGGCTGGAGGGCGCCGAGAGCCTGATACCCATGCTGGCCTGGCTGCTGGAGGAGGCGGCGGATGCCGGGATGCAGGAGACCGTGGTCGGCATGGCGCACCGCGGCCGGCTCAACGTCCTGGCCAACATCGTGGGCAAGTCGTTCAGGCAGATCTTCCGCGAGTTCGACGGCGATATCGACCCCGAGACGACCCAGGGGTCGGGGGACGTGAAGTACCACCTGGGGGCGAAGGGGGCCTTCACGGCGCGGTCGGGCAAGGAGATCGCCGTCTCGGTCGCATCCAACCCGAGCCATCTGGAGGCCGTCGACCCCGTGGTGGAGGGGATCGTCCGGGCGAAGCAGGACCTGTTCGGCCCGGGCGGCCAGGACGCGGTCCTCCCGCTCCTCCTCCACGGCGACGCGGCCTTCGCCGGACAGGGCGTGGTGGCCGAGACCTTGAACCTCTCTCAGCTCCCCGGTTACAAGACCGGCGGGACCGTGCACATCGTGGTGAACAACATCATCGGCTTCACGACGCCGGTCGAGTCCGCCCGCTCCAGCGTCTACGCGACCGATGTCGCGAAGATGGTGCAGGCGCCGATATTCCACGTGAACGGCGACGACCCCGAGGCGTGCGTGAGGGTTATCAAGCTCGCGTTCGCCTTCCGTCAGGCCTTCCACAAGGACGTCGTGGTCGATATGGTCTGCTACCGCCGGTACGGCCACAACGAGGCGGACGAGCCCGCTTACACGCAGCCGCTCATGTACGCGCGCATCGACCAGCACCGGTCCGTGCGCAAGCTGTACACGGAGGCGCTCGTGAACCGGGGGGACCTGTCCCTCGAGGAGGCCGAGCAGGCCCTGGAGGATTTCCGGTCCAGGCTCGAGGGAGCGTTCGAGGAGACGCGGCAGAGCCGTCCGGAGCCGGTCATCGCGAAGCCTCCTCGGCCCCCCCGGGGCGTGCGGCCCCCCATACCCACCGGGGTCGAGCGGGAGACCCTCGACCGGGTCGTCAAGGCCCTCGGCTCCTGGCCCGAGTCCTTCACGCCGCACCCGAAGCTGCAGCGTCAGCTCGCCCGCCACGTAGCGCTGCTCGACGAGGACAAGGTCGACTGGCCGCTGGCCGAGGCTCTCGCCTACGGGTCGCTGGTGATGGAGGGCAGGACGGTCCGGCTGGCCGGACAGGACTCCCGGAGGGGGACGTTCAGCCAGCGCCATGCGGTGTTGGTGGACGTCCAGACGGGAGCCGAGTACACCCCTCTCTCGCGGGTGGCCGAGGAGGGGGGAGGCCGGTTCCTGATCTACGACAGCCTCCTGAGCGAGTACGCCGCGCTGGGCTTCGAGTACGGGTACGCGATCGGCGACCCGGACGCGCTCGTCATGTGGGAGGCGCAGTTCGGGGATTTCGTGAACGGAGCCCAGATCGTCATCGACCAGTACGTGGTCGCCGCGGAGGACAAGTGGAGCCAGACGGCGGGCCTCGTGATGCTCCTGCCCCACGGGTTCGAGGGTCAGGGGCCGGAGCACTCCAGTGCGCGGCTCGAGCGCTTCCTGACCCTCTCGGCGGAGGACAACATCCAGGTCGCCTACCCGACCCTGCCGGCCCAGTACTTCCACCTCCTGCGCAGACAGGCGCACAGCCCGGAGTCGAAGCCCCTCGTGGTGCTGACCCCGAAATCGATGCTCCGGTCTCCCGTGGCCCGAAGCGCGGCGCAGGACTTCACCTCGGGGAGCTTCCGGGTGCTGCTGCCCGACCCCGCCGACCCGGATCCCGCGCAGGTGCGGCGTCTGCTCCTCTGCACGGGCAAGATCGGCCACGACCTGGCCGCCCGGCGCAACGAGCTCGGCATCTCGTCGGCCGCGGTCGTCCGGCTCGAGCAGCTCTACCCGTTCCCCCACGTGGAGGTGGACGAGCAGGTCGCGCGGTACCGCAACCTCGAGCAGGTCTCGTGGGTGCAGGAGGAGCCGGAGAACATGGGCGCCTGGACCTTCGTCTTCGCGCGCCTGCAGAAGCAGGTCCCGAACATCGGCGTGATCGCCCGGCCGGAGAGCGCGAGCCCGGCCGCCGGGAGCCAGGCCGTGCACCAGCAGGAGCAGGAAGAGCTGCTCGAGGAAGCTTTCGACGGCCTGAGCTGACGCCGCGAGGAGGTGTGATGGGTTCCCTGGACGGCCGGCGCGCGCTCGTGACGGGCGGCGCGTCCGGGATAGGTCTAGCGACCGTGCGGAGGCTCGTGGCCGAGGGCGCGGCGGTGGCGCTCTGCGACCGCGACGCCGAGGCCGGACGACGCGTGGCCGAGGAGATAGGCGGCGCGTTCGTATGCGCGGACATGTCCGATGCCCCCCAGGTCGCGGACTCCTTCGCACGGACCGCCGATGTCCTCGGCGGACTGGACCTCGTCCACCTCAACGCCGGGGTCACGACCGGCCAGGGAGACCTGACCGCGCTGACCGAGGAGCAGTACCGGAGGATCATGGGGGTCAACGTCGACGGCGTCGTGTACGGCGTGCGGGAGGCGGCGCGCATGATGCGGGGGACGGGCGGCGGAGACATCGTCTGCACGGCGTCGCTCGCGGGGATCGTGACGCTCGACTCAGACCCGATCTACACGCTCACGAAGCACGCGGTCGTCGGGCTCGTCCGGGCGGGGTCGGTAGGGCTGTCGCAGATGGGGGTCCGCCTCAACGCGGTCTGCCCGGGGATCGTCGAGACACCGCTCGTGGGAGAAGACGCCCTCGCCTTCCTTCGGGAGGCGGGGTTCCCGCTCATCGAGCCCGATCAGGTCGCGGAGGCGGTCGTCCAGGCCGTCACGAGCGGGGTGTCCGGGCAGTGCTGGGTGGTCCAGCCCGGACGGTCCAACGAGCGGTACCGGTTCCCCGGCGTCCCCGGCCCCCGTACCGAGGGAGCCGAGGGCATGGCCCCCCCGACCACGCGGATCTAGTCCCGGGTACGGCGGGTCCGGAAGAGCGGGAGGAGCAGGTCGTCGGGGTCCAGCGGTCCGCGCTGGAACCGGGGGAGGGGCGCGATCAGGTTCAGGCGACGGATCCGCTCGTTGACCTGCCCTACGCGCGCGCGTACCTCCGAGGCGACGCGTTCGCGGCGTGCGAGCGCGACGCGGACGTCCGGCTCCCGTGCGAACCGGTCCGTCTCCCGGGAGACGAGCTCTCGGAGGTCGGCCGCACCTCGACGGACCTCGATGAGGATGTCGGTCCACTCGGGAGGACACGCCTCCTCATCGGTCGTCGCGCGCGCGAGGTCCTGTTCGAAGGACCTGCGTCGGGCTCGGCGCATGGCATCTGCGTCCATGCGCCAAGCCTAGCCCGTCACCCCACGAGCGACCCCACCGATCTGGTGAACCCCGCGACGAGGGTGATGGTCCCCTCGAGGTCGCTCGGCCGGAGCATCGAGAGAGGGGTGTGGATGTACCGGCACGGGACCGACACCACCCCGCACATCACCCCGGCTCCCGCGAGGTGGATGACGCCGGCGTTCGTCGACCCGCCGTACAGCGGGACCTTGTGCTGGACGGTGATCCCGCCGCGCTCGGCCACCTCCTCCAGGAGTCGGACGACCCTGCGGTCGGCGACGAGGGAGGGATCGGCGATCGTGATGGCGGGTCCGCCGCCGAACCGGCAGGACCTGCGGAGCGGACCGACGCCGGGGATGTCGACGGCCGTCGTCCCCTCGAGGGCGAGCGCGACGGTGGGAGACACCTGGTGGGCCACGGTCCGGGCCCCTCGCAGCCCCACCTCCTCCCCGATCGAGAACGAGACGGCGAGGCTCAGGTCGAGGTCCTCGCCCTGCAGCTCGTCGAGCACTCGGACCGCCACCGTGCACCCGGCCCGGTCGTCGAAGGCCTTCCCCATGACGAGATCGTCGGAGAGCCGCTCGAACCCGTAGGAGGGGACGCACTGATCTCCCACGCGGACCCCCATCTCGGCGACCTCGGCTGCCGAGGAGGCGCCGATATCGACGAAGAGGTCCTCGAGCTGGGGTGTGCGCTTGCGGTCCTCCTCCTTCAGGACGTGCGGGGGCGCGGTGCCGATCACGCCGCGGACCGTGCCGCCGTCACGGGTCCGGACCGTGATCGCGTGGGAGAGCAGGATGCGGGCGTCCCATCCGCCGAGGGCGCCGAGGCGGAGGAACCCAGCGTCGTCCACGTGGGCGACGAGGAAGCCGACCTCGTCCATATGCGCGTCGAGGAGGAGCACCTCATCCCGGCGTCCCCGCCTGGTACAGATGACGTTGCCGAGCACGTCGACGTGGACCTCGTCGCAGAGCGGCCGCGCCATCTCCGTGACGAGATCGCGGACCTCGTCCTCCATCCCGGCGACGCCGACCGCCTCCGAGAGCTGCCTGAGCACGTCGAGTGTCTGCACGAGCAACAAGGTACCCGCGGGCGCCGGCGGACCGCGACTAGCCCCACCGGCGCAGGGCGGAGCCATCCGTCCGGGCCATTGGGCAAGGGGGGATGCTCGGGTTAGCGTCCGGCCATGACCCCCGTCCTGGAGGCCTCGAGCGAGGCGACGCTGGTCGTGTTCGTGGCGATAGGGATCCACGCCGTGGGAGATGGGTCCGCAGACGCGACCGGATGTCGGCCGCGGTGGCGTTCGCCATCGGGTCGTTCTCCGCGGCCGTCGTCGTGTCCCGGGTGGACGTCCTGACCCACCGACGCGTCCCGTGGCTGCTCACCGCGACCGGTGTCATCCTGTTGCTGTCGGCGTACGCCCTCGTGCACCTGCGTCACGTTCTTGTGCCCACCACTCGCGCCACGCGGGCGGCGGCGGTCGCGCTCGGTGCGGTCGGATCCTTCATCATCGCCCTCTGCGTCCTGCGGTACCCGGCCGAGGTCCGCGCCCCCGGACTGGCCCTCGCCGCCCGGGCGGCATACGGTGCGGTCTGGCTCGGATGCGTCGTGGAGCCGGTGATCAGGTTCATGTGGCTGGCGCGCCGGCGGCCCCCGTGCAGAAGGCGAGGTTGCGGGCGATCGGGGCCGCGTACGCGGGCATCCTGACGATGTTGCTGCTGGCGATGGGCAGCGCGAGCCGATCCCCCATCGCCGTCTTCACCCGGGACGTCATGCTGATCGGCCTGGCTCCGCTCCTGGTCGTGGGGCTGGACCCGCCACGTTGGCTCCGTCGGTACTGGAGGGCGGGGGTCCAGTCGTCTCTCGAGGAGGCGATGCAGGGGCTGTTCTCGGTGCGCGACCGCCACCGTCTCGCCGAGCACTGCGTGTCCTGGTCCTGCCGACTGGTGGGTGGCGATCGCGGGATCTGCGTGCTCGGCGGGACGACCCTCGCCTCCCAGGGCCTGACCCCCGGCGCGGCGGACGAGCTCGCGTCGGTAGCCGGGAGGGGAGGACTCGTCCAGCTGGGGAGTGACACCTTCGCGATCGTCTGCCCGATCCGGGTGCTGGACCGCGACGGGAAGATCGTCGTCGTCTCAGGACCGTTCACGCCGGCCTTCGGACAGGCGGAGATCGATGCCCTCCAGCGCTTCGCCCACTCGTTCGCCTCCGCGCTCGAGCACGCGATCCTGTTCGACCTGCTGAAGGAGGAGACGACTCGGGCGGACGTCCTACTGAAGGCGCAGAGCGACCTCGGGGAGGGCGTGGTCGTCGTGGAGGACCTGAGGATCGTGTACGCGAACGACGCGTACTGCCGGATGACCGGCTATCGACTCGAGGAGCTCCAGGCGCTGGATTCGGCTCTCGACCTCGCTTCCGCGGAGGAGAGGGAGCTCCTGGCCGACAGGTGCCGACGTCGCGAGGCCGGTGAGCGCGTCCCGAACCACTACGAGACCAGCCTCATCCACCGCGACGGTGAGCGGCGCCATGTGGAGATCGCGGTTGCCGAGCTGCGCGTCGACGGGCGGTTCAGGACGATCACGATCGTTCGCGACGTCACGGACCGCAGGTGCTGGGAGGAGCGCCTCAAGGAGTCGAACGCGAAGCTGAAGGCGGTCATCGCTGCGTCGCCCCTGCCCATCGTGGCGGTGGACCGCGCCGGGGTGGTGAGGATGTGGAACCCGGCCGCCGTGCGCATGTTCGGCTGGACGGAGGACGAGGTGCTCGGGCGATTCAACCCCATCTACGAGGGAGCCGGTGAGGTGGGCTCGGCCATGGCCCGCGTGGCGGACGGCGAGACCGTCATCGAGTTCGAGACCGTCCGGCGGCGCAAGGACGGGTCGGTCGTGGAGGTGTCGGTCTCCGCCGCGCCGTGGAACGACGGTCGTGGTCTGGCTTCGGGTGTCATCTCGATCCTGGCCGACATCACCGAACGGAAACGGCTGGAGGAAGCTCTGGTCGAGAGCGGGCAGCGGTACGCGGAGGCCTACGAGCAGGAACGTCGCGCCACCGAGCGGCTCCGGGCGCTGGACTCGATGAAGGACACGTTCCTCACCGCCGTCTCCCACGAGCTGCGCACGCCGCTCACGACGGTGCTGGGGTTCGCGACCACCCTGGAGAACGACGGTCACCGGCTCTCGCCCTCCCAGCACCGCATGGTCGTCCAGCGCATATCGTCGAACGCCCAGCGGCTCGAGCGTCTGCTGTCCGACCTGCTCGACCTCGACCGCCTCCGGCGGGGGATCCTGGAGCCGAGGCGGCGACAGATGAACCTCTCGGTGCTGGTCGGTCGGGTGATCGAGGGATCGGACATCAGCGCTCGCCGCACGGTGCACCTGCATGCGGACCCGGTCGTGGTGGACGTCGACGCCGCGATGATCGAGCGGGTGATCGAGAACCTGCTCTCGAACGCCGACCGATACACGCCGCCGGGTTCGGATGTCTGGGTCTCGGTCAGCCGTGACGTGGAGGGGGCGGTCATCGAGGTCGCGGACGAGGGGCCGGGTGTCCCTCCCGACCTGCGCGAGGTCATCCTCGAGCCGTTCCAACAGGGCCTTCACGCGCACGGTCACTCACCCGGGGTCGGGGTGGGGCTCTCGCTCGTCTCCCGTTTCGCCGAGGCTCACGGGGGGCGGGTCGAGGTCGGAGACCGTCCCGGCGGCGGCGCATCGTTCCGCGTCCATCTTCCGACCGGACCCGTGGGGTCCGTCGAGGAGGTCGCGGTCACCGCGCCGGACCGCGCCGTCGCTTCCTGATCACTCCCCGTAGCCGGGCGCGAGCATCTGGTCGTGGCGCGACGCCCGTTCTATCTCTGCCTGCGTGGGCCACCCGTTCGGACGGCACCCGCGGAGGTTCCCCGACTGCTGGAACATCACCGGCGCGATCGACCCCGGACCCGGACAGGGACGGTGGCGCTGGCCGAGGAGGTGGCCCACCTCGTGGTTGACGAGGTACAGCCGGTACTCGTCCAGCGAGGCGGGCCAGCCGGGCACGGCCGTCCTCCACCGGTCGGCGTTCAGCGCGACCACGGGTCCGTTCTGGCACGAGTAGCGGCCCCCGGTGTCGTACGGATGGCAGAGCTCGTCCACCTCGTCTCCCTCGGCGAGCACCACCACGTACGGGGCGGATCGGTCCGGGCGCAGCTCGAACCCGGCCCGTGACCAGCCGCGTGGGTCGGCCAGCGTCTCGTGGACGAACCGCTCGAACCCGTCGTCGTCGGGGATGCGAACCTCGACGCGGTAGCGGACGCTCACCGGTGCGGGCGCCGGCGTCGTCCCCGGCGTCGGGGACGGTACGGGAGCCGGCGCCGGGACGTGGGCGGGCGCCCGGACCTCGGCGACGCGGATGGGTTCGGACACGACACGTCTCGTAGGCACCTCCGTCGCCGTGCAGGCGGAGGCGAGCAGGGCGAGCGCGAGCACGCCCCTCAAGGCCAAGCGATCGCTCCCTGGGCGCGCAGGTCGTCCAGCTCGTCGCCGGTGTACCCCGCCTCGCCCAGGACGTCGCGGGTGTGCTCCCCCGGCTCGGGGGCGGGTCCGGCGATCGCGCCGGGGGTGCGGTCCAGACGGGGCGCGGGAGCCGGCTGCACGACATCGAACGGCCCGGTCACGAACACCTCGCGGGCTGCGTTGTGGCGGTGTCCGGGGGCTTCCCGCGGTTCGAGGACGGGGTACACGCACGCGTCGCGCTCCTCGAACACGGCCGCCCACTCGTCGCGGGTGCGGGTCCGGAACCGTTCGGCGAAGATGCGGCGCAGCTCGTCCTGCCCGGCCGGGTCGTGCTGGGTGTGGGGGAGGTCCTCGGGCGCCAGCCCCAGCCCGTCGAGCAGCTGCGCGTAGAACTGCGGCTCGATGGCGCCGACCGAGACGTACCCGCCGTCCGCGCACTCGTACACGTCGTAGAAGTGGACGCCGGTGTCGAGCATGTTCGTCCCGCGCGGTCCCCACATACCGGCGTGGACGGCGGCCGAGAAGAACGAGAAGAGGTTGGTGGCGCCGTCCAGCATGGCTGCGTCGACGACCTGTCCCCGTCCGGACCTCTCCCGCTCCACGAGCGCGCAGACGATCCCGAACGCGCAGAGCAGCCCACCGCCGGCGAAGTCGCCGAGCAGGTTCACCGGCGGCACGGGCGGCTCACCGGCGCGTCCGATCGCCGAGAGGACCCCCGAGATGGCGATGTAGTTGATGTCGTGGCCTGCCCGCTCGGCCAGGGGGCCGTCCTGACCCCAGCCGGTGAGCCGGGCGTAGACGCAGCGCGGGTTCCTCGCCGCCACGTCGTCGGGGCCGAGCCCGAGTCGCTCCATCACGCCGGGTCGGAAACCCTCGAGGAGGACGTCCGCTCGCTCCACGAGCCTGAGCGCGGCCTCCACCCCGGCCGGGTGCTTCAGGTTCAGCGCGACCGACCTCTTGCCGCGTCCGACCACGTCGCCGTAGCGGGGCATCAGCTCGCCACCGAGGGGGGCGCGGTCGACGCGGACCACGTCGGCTCCCATATCGGCCAGGAGCATGCCGCCGTACGGCCCGGGGGCGAGCCGGGACAGGTCGAGCACGCGGATGCCCTGCAGTGGCCCCATGCCCGTCATGCTGCCACGATATGTGTCACTCACGGACAGGGAGGCGCACGATGGGGAGCCGGGCCGCAGCCTTCTTCGACCTCGACCGGACGCTCATCGCGGACTCCTCCGCCCTGGCGATGGTCGAGGCCTTCTCGGAGGCGGGGCTGGTGTCCTCGTTCGAGAAGCCGCTCGCGGAGGCCGGACGCTTCTTCTACCGGGCGGTGGGGGAGACGTGGATCGGGATGCAGCTCACCCGTCGCAGCATCCAGCGTCTGGCCGGGTGGTCCGTCGAGGACGTCTCCGGCGCCGCCCGGCTCAGCGTCGCGAAGCTCCCCGTCTACGAGGAGGCGCGCGCGCTCATCGACCGTCACCACGCCGACGGCCACCTCGTCGTGATCGCCACGTCGACCGGACGCGAGCTCGTGGAGCCCGTCGCGGAGGCGCTCGGCGCCGACCGCCTGATCTCGAGCGAGTACGAGAAGGAGGAGGGCCGCTTCACGGGCCGGCTCGTCGGACAGTGGCTCTGGGGTCCGGACAAGGCGGAGGCCGTGAGGCGGTTCGCCGAGGAGGAGGACATCGACCTCGAGGAGAGCTACGCGTACTCGGACTCCTACTACGACCGCCACCTGATGGAACTGGTCGGGTACCCGCGCCCGGTGAACCCGGACCCGCTCCTGAGGGCGTACGCCGTCCGCAAGGGATGGCCCGTGCTCGCTTTCGGCGGAGGACCCCTCGGTGCCCTTCAGAGCCTGGAGCTCTACGACCTGCTCCGGGCGTTCGGGCACCCGATGCTGTCGCCGATCCGGGTCGAGGTCGAGGGCGTGGAGAACATCCCGGCGAGCGGCGGCTGCATCGTCGCGGCGAACCACCGCTCCTACGTCGACCCCCTCGTGCTCGGGATCGTGGCCTCGAGGCGCGGACGCAAGCTTCGCTACCTCGGCAAGAAGGAGGTCTTCGACGCCCCCCTGCTGGGGCAGCTGGCGCGTGCCACCGGTCAGATACGGGTCGAACGGGGGACCGGGGACGAGAAGCCGCTCAAGCTCGCCATCGACGCCGTGGCGCGCGGCGAGGCGGCGGCGATCTTCCCGCAGGGCACGATCCCCCGCGGCCGGGCGTTCTTCTCCCCGAAGCTCGAGGGCAAGACGGGAGTCGTCCGTCTGGCCCTGGCGACCGGCGCGCCGGTGGTGCCGGTGGCGATGTGGGACACGGAGAGGCTCTGGCCCCGGTCGAGCCGTGTGCCGCTCGTGGCCGAGCTGGCCAGGCGCACCCCCGTCCACGCCCGCGTGGGCGAGCCGTACCACCTGAGCGCCCCCGGAGGCCGGACCAACGACAAGCAGCTCCTGCACGAGCTCACGGAGCAGGTGATGGAGTCGATCGCCTCCCTGCTCCCCGACGACGTCCGCCACCCGGCTCCCCCGGAGGACGACGAGCTGCGCAAGGCGATACCGGCGAACGTGGACCCGGCCTCGGTGGAGCTGTAAGGTCAGCCGGTCCGGGGGCCGCCGCGCAGGGCGAGGGCGCGTCCCGGGTGGGAGCGCCGCCCTGAGGCCACCGAGAGCAGGACGAAGACGGCCGCGCAGACCAGGACGATCGTCCCGCCCGGGGCCAGGGCCCACAGCCTCGCGGCGACGAGCCCGGCGACCACCGATCCCGCTCCGACGACCGAGGACCAGACGAGCGTTCCGCGGAACGAGCGGGAGATCAGCTGTCCGGACGCGACGGGGAGCACCATGAGCGCGGCGACGAGCAGGATGCCGACGATCCGCATGGCGGCGACGATGGTGGCCGCGGCGAGGATGGCAACCAGCGTGTTCAGCGAGGCCACGGGGAGACCGGCCACCGACGACCACTCCTCGTCGACGACCAGCGCGAAGAGTGGGCGGTGCGTCGCGGCGACCGTGAGGACCACGACCGCTCCGAGCACGCCGATGAGGGCGAGCTCTCCGCGAGTGATGGTGAGGATCGACCCGAACAGGTAGGAGAGGACGCCCGCGTTCATCGACCCGGCCAGCCCGACCAGCACCACGCCGCCGGCGATCCCCGAGTAGAAGAAGAGGGCGAGCGCGACGTCCCCCGAGGCGCGCCCGCGCCGGCGCAGGTGCTCCATCCCGAGCGCCGCGGCCACGGCGGCGGCGAGCGCGGTCCAGAAGGGCCAGATGCCGGTGAGGAGGCCGCCGGTGTCGCCGGCGAAGGCGACGTGTCCGATCCCGTCACCCATCAGAGCCATCCGTCGCTGGACGAGGAACGCGCCGATGAGGGGGGCGCAGACGCCGACGACGAGTCCGCCCGCGAGTGCCAGCTGCATGTACTCCCGGTCGAAGGGCCACGGCATCAGTGCAGTCCCTCCAGCCACAGGGGGAGGTCCGACTCGTGCACCCCGAGCGACACCCCGGTCTCAGAGAGGGCGGAGGGGGGTCCGTCGAACCGGACGGACCGCTTCAGCACGATCACCCGGTCCAGATCGGACGCGACCGCGCCCAGCTCGTGGGAGACGAGGAGGACCGCTCCCTCGTGCGCTCGCACGTGGTGGACGAGCGCTTCGCGGAAACGGGCTTGGGATCCCGCGTCGACCCCGGACACCGGCTCGTCGAGGACGAGCAGGTCCGGCTCCGAGGCGAGGGCCCGGGCGATGAACGCCCGCTGCTGCTGGCCCCCGGACAGCTCGCTCACCCGGGCGTGCCGCTGCTCGGTCAGTCCCACCGTCGTCAGCGCATGCTCGATCGCCTCGCGGTCCGGGGCCCCCGGCGGCCGCCACCACGCTCCGGCCGCCAGGCGGCCTGCGGCGACGACCTCGTTCACGGTGGCCGGGAGGCCCGAGCCCAGCGACGGCCTCTGAGGGACGTACCCCAGCCGGTTCCGTTCGCGGAAGCGGTCCGGACGCGACCCGAACAGTTCGACCGATCCCCCGTCCGGACGCAGGAGCCCGAGCAGGATCTTGAGCAGGGTGGTCTTGCCCGACCCGTTCGGCCCCACGAGCGCGACGAACTCGCCGGGGGAGACGCGCAGGGAGACGTCGTGCACGACCGGCTCCCCGCCGTAGGAGAACGTGACGCGGTCGGCGCGCAGCAGGGGGGCGTTCATCTGCAACCGAGGGCGGTGCGGAGAGCGGCCAGGTTGTCCGCCATCACGGTCACGTAGGAGCGTCCGGCCCGCACCTGTTCGTCGGACAGGCCCTCGATCGGGTCGAGGACGGCCGTCCTCACCCCGGCCTCCCGGGCCAGGGTCTCGGCCACGCGCGGATCGGCCAGCGTCTCCGTGAAGACGGTGGTCACTCCGCGGCGCCGTACCAGGTCGGACAGCTCCGCGAGCCGCCGCGGATCGGGTTCGGACCCGGGAGCCAGCCCCGTGACCGCCTCCTGCTCCAGCCCGTAACGGTCGGCGAGGTACCCGAACGATGCGTGGTTCGTGACGATCAGGTCCCGGTCGCAGTCCGCGAGGCCCTGCGAGAACGCCTCGTCCAACCCCTTCAGCTCCGTCCGGTAGGCCTCGGCCCGCTCCGCGTACCCGGCCCGCCCGTCCGGGTCGGCCTCGGCGAGGGCCTCCTCGATGCGGGTAACGATGTCCGACATCCGGCGTGGATCGAGCCAGACGTGGGGGTCGATGGAGCCCTCGTCCTCCTCCTGTTCGTGGTCGTGGTCGTGACCGCCCGATATGGGGTCGACCTCGTCGAGGAGATCGAGGGCCTGACCCTCGGACCTCTGAACGGTCTCCTCGATGGCGGGCTGGAACCCGGCTCCCAGGTACAGGACGAGGTCCGCGTCGAGGATGGCGTCCGCCTGGGCGGTGGTCAGCTCCAGGTCGTGAGGCTCGACCCCGGGTGGCGTGAGGTTCGTGACCTCCACCCGCTCTCCCCCCACCCTCTGCGCGACCTCGGCCAGGGGGTAGACGCTGGCGACGACGGCGAGCGGATCGGCGGACCCGGGCTCCCGCTGCGGGTCCGAACAGCCCGCCGCCAGCAGCAGGGCGCACAGGACGACCGCGGACGCTCGCTTCATCGACGCTCCTAGTTGGGAATGATCCGCGATCTTACCTCAGAGGAAGGTGCGGCGGAGGAAGGCGTGCAGGACGCTGATGCCTATGGCCTCCCTCCAGTCGGCCACGACGATCCCACTCGGGTCGAGGACGATCGTCGCCGGTACGTCGACGACGCCGAGGGGGCCGGCCACGGTCCGGCCCGGGTCGGCACCCACCTCCACGAGGCCCTCCGATGCGGCCGCCCGGACGAGCGGCTCGGACTGGGCGGGGTCCTCGTCGAGGCTGACCGCGACCGTCCGGACCCGGCCCCCCGTCGACGCCGCCACCGCGGCGAGCCCGGCCAGCTCATCGGGGCAGGTCGCGCACTGGGACCGGAAGAAGAGGAGGACGGTCGGCGTCGCCTGGGGGAAGGCGACCTCCGGCCCGGCGATCCCGGGCAGGACGGAGGCCGGGACCGTGCTCCCGACCGAAGGACCCGACGCGCCCCTGGCGATCGCCGCGTCCTGCACGTCCACGGCCGTGCGGGCGCGCGGGGGGGGAGCCGGGCCGGGCGCCCTCACCGCCATCGGGGCCAGGAACGCGGCCGCCACCACCGCCGTTGCGGCCCCGATCAGCCGCAGGAGACGACCGCGCCTCATCGCTGCAGAGTCTAGCCACCGTGCGTGGTAGCGTCGGCCGGATGGACGTCGAGGGAGCGCTGCGACGCGCGGGACTGCGCGCGACCCGGCAGCGGATCGCGGTGCTGGAGGCCCTGGCCGGTCGCGGCCGGATGGTGACGGCGCAGGAGCTGCACCACGAGCTGCGCCGGACGAAGGGGGGCCCCGGGCTGGCGACCGTCTACCGCACGCTCGCGTCGCTCGCCGAGGCGGGAGAGATCGACACCTTCCCGCGCGATGGCGAGCAGGCGTTCCGACTGTGCGGCGACGACCACCACCACCACCTGGTCTGCCAGACGTGCGGGCAGGTGGAGGAGGTCGAGGCGAGCGAGGTGGAGGCATGGGTGGCGCGGGTGGCGCGGCGCCGCGGCTTCCGCGTGACGGGACACACCGCCGACATCTTCGGCCTCTGTCGCGCGTGCAGCTGAGGACGGCTAGGACAGGAGGAAGGATGGGGCTTCTCGAGGAGCTGAAGGCACTGGAGGGCCAGGAGCTCGGCGTGGGCGACTGGATGGAGGTCACCCAGGAGCGGATCGACGCGTTCGCCGACGCGACCGATGACCACCAGTGGATCCACGTCGACCCCGATAAGGCAGCTTCGGGTCCGTTCGGGACCACGATCGCCCACGGCTACCTGACCCTGTCCCTGATCCCGGCGCTCGGGAAGGGGATCGAGCTCCCGATCTCGACCGTGCCGAAGATGGGGATCAACTACGGGCTGAACCGGGTCCGGTTCCCGTCTCCCGTGCCGTCCGGTTCGAAGGTCCGGGCCCGGCGGGTACTGAAGGAGGCGACCGGGTTCGAGGGCGGCGTCCAGCTGGTCGTCGAGGTGACGGTCGAGATAGACGGCAAGGACAAGCCCGCCTGCGTGGCGGAGACCGTCTCCCGGCTCTACACCTAGGACCCGAAGGTGGCGTACGGGTCCGCCGGCTGCTCGACCGGCGTCACCCGCCGAGCGGTCAGGTTCGGCACGAAGTCGGACGCGTCCGGCTCCCCGTCCCACGGCTCCCACTCGCCGACCACCTCGACCCACGAATCGACGGGGGGCGGGGCACCGTCGACGCCGCGGACCGCGATCTGGACCGGCATCGCGTCCGCCGCGCAGCAGGACACGATGAAGCGCGACAGGAGGAAGTCGGCGTCCCGGTCGCCGGCGGGGGCGACGAAACCGACCATGCGGACGGGCACACCCCGGAGGCTCTGTTCGGTGTCGTAGAAGGCGCGGTCGATGAACTCGAGCATGGGGAGGTCGACCGCGCCCCCGCTCGGCCGCGGCAGCGGCGGGTACTGCGCCTTCTGCTCCAGCTCCAGCGGACGGGCCCCCTGACGCGCGGCCGCGAACGAGCCCAGGGGGTCGATCGGCACCACGAACACGGCCAGGACGGGGAGCAGCAGCAGCCAGGCCACCTTCGGACCGTTGGAGTGGTCGTGGTCGTGGTGAGCCTCGCCGTCGGGCGCCTCCGGCTCGCCGTGCGCGGGGGCGGCGCGCAGGCCGGCGTGGTCGTCGGCGTGCCTCTCCTCGCGACTCCCGATGAGCGCCCTCCACAGCAGCGCCACGGCGAGCAGGACGAGCAGAGCCCCCGAGATCAACAGCCACGGCCGCATGCCCGACTTCACGTAGTTGAGGTAGGCGTCGGTCGCGGCCAGGCGCAGGGTCACGACCCCGACCATGAGGACGAGCAGCGACTGGACCTCGCGCGTCACAGCAGCACCCACCCGACGGCCAAGGCCGACGCCACGGCCACGAAGAAGGCGAGCGGCGCGAAGCGCAAGGCGAAGGACCGGCCGAACACGCCGGCCTGGAGGGCGACGAGCTTGATGTCCACCGCCGGACCCACGACGAGGAAGACCAGCCTCGAGGTCAGCGAGAACTGCCACATGCTCGCCGCGACGAACGCGTCCGCCTCCGAGCAGATGGCCAGGACCACGGCGAGCACCGCCATCGTCGCCACCGCGAGGATCCCCGAGCCGGCGATCGTGTCCAGCACGGACCGCGGCACGACCGTCTGCAGGGTGGCCGCCGTGATCCCTCCCACGACCAGGAACCCGCCCGCATGGAGGAAATCGTGATGAGCGGTGCCGGCGAACGTGCCCCACCTGCTGTCCGCCGCCACGACCCTCCTGCGGGCTCGGTCCATGAGCGCGTCGGGGCCCACCTTCGCCCAGATGAGACCGACCAGTACCGCGGTGAGGAAGGAGGCGAGGAACCGCGCGGCCACCACCTGCGGTCGTCCCGGGAAGGCGACGGCCGTCGCCACGAGCACGACGGGGTTTATCGCGGGGGCGGCGAGCAGGAACGCCATCGCCGCGGGGGCAGGCGCTCCCCGCGCGACCAGGCGCCCGGCGATCGGGACCGAACCGCACTCGCACCCGGGCAGCGCCATGCCGGCGGCACTCGCCATGGGCACCGACAGGACGGGGTTGGCGGGTAGTACCCGGGCCAGCCAGGACGGAGGCACGAACGCCGCTATCGCGCCGGAGATGACCACCCCCAGGACCAGGAAGGGCAGGGCCTGGATGGTGATGGCGACGAATATCGTCACCCAGTTCCGGACGGCCGGATCGCTGAAGAGCGGCTGGAGCCGGTCACGGAACAGGACCGCGGCCACCAGGAGCAGCCCCACGAGCTCGGCGGTCGGGAGCCCGGAGATGGCTCGCCGTCTCGTTGACGTCTCGGGTCGGGTGGGCGTCTGCATCGAGATGGGTCGAGGCTAGCAGAGGGCGAGCCCTACTCCCCGGAGGCCCTCACCTCTCGCCGGAGGTCGTCCGCCGCCCGCCTCAGCTCCGCGTAGCGGCGCGTCTCGATCTCGCCGTCGCGCTGGAGCTCGCGGAGCCTGTCCCGCAACTCGTCGACCTTCTGGGTCGCCTCCGCGTGATCTCCCTCACCGTGCTCCTGGAGGACCTTGTCGATGTGCTCGTGGATGTCCTGTCCGGCGGACGGTGTCACCTCGCCCATCGCCACCCCCTCGTCCACCAGGCGGCGCATCTCCTCCGCGGAACGCTCCACCCCAGACG
>Ga0247713_1000777_pt1 | contig 17788 bp, 17 predicted proteins | sample 21E_NmetaG_FD_189936 | JGI IMG/M metagenome (GOLD analysis project Ga0247713, IMG submission 189936) | Soil microbial communities from hillslope of Landscape Evolution Observatory, University of Arizona, Oracle, AZ, United States - 2-1-E_N | ecosystem: Engineered > Artificial ecosystem >... | reverse complement strand
GCGCTCACCGGTGCCGCTCGTGGGCCGGTCGCCGGGCACGGCCCCGCGGACCGGCAGCGGATGGAGCGCGCGGGACCGGCCGTCGGACCGGACTGCCGGAGGGCGCGACCGGCCCACGAGCGGCACCGGTGAGCGCGGCGGCGGGGACGGCAGGCGGTGGGGGAGGTCCCCCGACGAGCACCCGGGAGCGCGCGGGGAGGCCCCGGAAGGCGGGTCGCGCGAGCGCGGCGGGCGGCGGGACGACCGGTGGCGCGGCGACCGTGGGCAGGGCGGCGGCGGTGGACCGCGCGGGAACGACGGGGACGACCGGCCCCGTCCGGGCGCGCAACGGCGTGACGGCGGCGGTGCCGGTGACAGGCGGCCCGAGGGTGCGTCGGCGGGTCACGCCGATCGCCGGCGTGGCGATGGTCAGCGTGGCCCCGGCGGAGGTCACCGGAAGGACCGCGACCCGCACCGGTGGGACCGGGACGGATCCCGCGGCGACCCGGCGGAGGGGGGCCGTCGCCGCAGCGGCGAGCGCCACGAAGGCGGCACCGGCGGCTCCGCGCCGCGGGGCCCCTGGGTCGACCGGTCCCGCGGCGGTGGCGAGCGCGACCGTGCGGACCGTGCGGATCGCAGCGGCGGTTCCTCGACCGGGCGGCCGGCGTCGGGCGGCGGATCCTCGTGGAGCGACCGATCCCGGGGCGACCGTCGCCGGACCGGTGACGGGGATGCGGGGACCGGCGCCCCCCGGCGCGCCGGTGAGGGTGACCGCCGCGAGCGCCGCGGCGGTGGCACCGGCCCGGCCGGTGCCCGCGGTGGCACGAGCAGCGGTGGTTCCCACCGGGATCGCGAGGACGGCGCTGCGTCCCGCCGGGACCGTGGAGGGGCAGGCTCGCACCGCGACGGCGAGGCCGGGGGCGGCTACGCCCGCGGTCGCGGTCAGGCCGGCGACACCCACCGCAGGTCCGGCGAGGGGCAGGGGCGGTCCCGGTCGGACCGGCGGCCCTCCGTGGTGTCGGGGAGCCGTGACCCGCGTGACCCGGACCGGCGCGGTTCGTCTCCTGGCCGGAGGAGCACGGGGCGTCCGCCGGTGACGGGACGATCCGGAGGCGCTCGGGGCGCTGCCGAGCACGGCCCGGACGACCGGCCGGTCCGCGCGGTCGCACCACCGCTGACCGACGAGATCACCGCGGCTCGTCTCGACCCCGAGGCGCGGCGCGACCTGCGGGGCCTGCAGAAGGAGACGGCGGAGAGCGTCGCACGCCACCTGGTCGCCGCCGGTCTGCTGGTGGACGAGGATCCCGCCGCGGCGCTGGAGCACGCCCGCTACGCGCGGCAGCGCGCATCGCGGATCGCGGTGGTGCGGGAGGCCGCGGGGCTCGTCGCCTACCACGCGGGGGAGTGGGCGGAGGCCCTGGCGGAGTTGCGGGCGGCCCGTCGGATGGGTGGCGGTCCCGGGCACCTCGCCGTCATGGCCGACGTCGAGCGGGCGCTCGGCCGCCCGGAACGCGCTCTCGAACTCGCTCGAAGCCCGGAGGCCCGCGAGCTCGACCGGGCGGCCGCGGTCGAGCTGACGATCGTCGCCGCCGGTGCCCGCCGCGACCTGGGCGAGATCGAGGCGTCGGTGGTCGCGCTGCAGATCCCCGAGCTCCGACCGGAGCGCCGCGACCCCTGGAGCGCCCGGCTGTTCTACGCCTACGCGGACAACCTGGCCGCCGCCGGGCGGGAGACCGACGCCGTTCAGTGGTTCCTGCACGCCGCGGACGCCGACGACGACGGCGAGACCGACGCGGCGCGCCGCCTCGCCGAGCTGACCGGTGAGCGGGTCGAGGACGACGAGAACGAGGTCGTGCTCGACGTCGAGGAGGAGCCGGCGCCCGACCCCCTGCGTGGCGTCGGCGATCCGCCGCACTCGGGCACCACGACCGTGGCGCAGGAGGCGGCCGGCGGGACGTCGTCGGACGAGCAGGAGGCCGGCGGGCCATGACCGAACTGCTGGACCGGCACGACCTCCTCCTCGCGGACCTGGACGGCACCCTCTACCGCGGCCCCTCGGCGGTTCCGGGCGCCGTGGAGGCGGTCGCGGCGGCGGCGGCCCGTGGCATTCGGACCGTCTACATCACGAACAACGCCTCGCGCCCGCCCGAGGCCGTGGCCGCGCACCTCGTCCAGCTGGGCTTCCCGGCCCGCGCCGCGGACGTGGCCACCAGTTCGCAGGCGGCGGCCGCGCTGCTGGCGCGGCGGCTGCCCGCCGGATCGACGGTGCTGGTCGTCGGCACCGACGCGCTCGTCGCCGAGGTCGAGGCGGCCGGGCTCACCGCCACCCGGGAGGCCGGCGGCGCCCGCGCGGTCGTCCAGGGCCACGACCCGGGTACGGGATGGTCGATCCTCGCCGAGGCGGCCGTCGCCCTGCGGGCCGGCGCGCTGTGGGTCGCATGCAACCTCGACCCCACCCTGCCGACCGAGCGCGGGCCGCTGCCCGGCAACGGCTCGATGGTCGCGGCACTGCGGACGGCCACCGGGCGCGCGCCGGACGTCGCGGGCAAGCCGGCGCCCACCCTGCTGCGCCAGGCCGTCGAGCGGGCCGGCGGGCGCCGGCCCCTGGTCGTCGGTGACCGGCTGGACACCGACATCGAGGGCGGGCGCGCCGCCGGGCTCGCGACGCTCCTGGTGCTGACCGGCGTGACCGGCCCGGCCGAGCTCCTCGCCGCCCCGGCGGCGCGGCGGCCCGACCACATCGGTGCCGACCTCCGCGCGCTGCGCACCGATCCAGCGGCCCTCGCGCCCGGGCCCCGGCCCGGATGGACCGTCGAGCCGGGCGGGGAGATGCTGCGCCTCGCCGCCACCACGGCGGACGCCGATCCGCTCGACGCCCTGCGGGCCCTGTGCGCGGCGCACTGGGGGAACGGGGGAGGTCCCGCGCGGGTCGAGACCGGCGACCCGGTCGCCGCCGCCGCCGTCGCCGCGCTCGGGCTGGACGCGACGTCCGCGGCCGCCCGCTCGACTAGCGTGGTCGGGGCCGACCCCGCACCGGGAGACCAGCCATGACCGACCCCGCCGAGAACACCTCGGACCCGCAGGCCGTGGTGCGGGCCGCCGCGCGGGCGCTCGACACGCTGGCCGAGCGGCCGCTCGCCGCGCACGTCGAGGCGTTCGAACGTGTGCACCTCGCGCTGACCGAGGCGCTGGCCGCGGGCGCCGGGGACAGCAGGGCGTGACCGCGGTGCCCACCCGCGCGCGGTTGGACGCGGAGCTGGTCCGCCGCGGCCTCGCCCGTTCCCGCCGGCAGGCCGCCGAGCTGATCGCCGCGGGGCGGGTCGCGGTGCGGGGCATCACCGCGGGCAAACCGGCGACCGTCGTCGACCGGGACACGCCGGTGATCGTGCGCGAGCCCGAGGGCCCGCGGTGGGCGTCCCGTGGGGCGCACAAGCTGCTCGGCGCGCTGGACGCCCTCGCCGTCGACGTCGCGGGCGCCCGCTGCCTGGACGCGGGCGCCTCCACCGGCGGCTTCACCGATGTCCTGCTCGCCCGCGGCGCCGCGGCCGTGGCGGCGGTGGACGTCGGGTACGGCCAGCTCGTCTGGCGGCTGCGCACCGATCCGCGGGTGCGCGTGCACGACCGCACCAACGTCCGCACGCTGGCCGCGGACGTCATCGGCGGCCCGGTCGACCTCACGGTCGCCGACCTGTCCTTCATCTCGCTGCGCACGGTGCTGCCCGCGCTCGCGGCGTGCACCGCCGCGACCGGCGTGCTGCTGCCGATGGTCAAGCCGCAGTTCGAGGTCGGCCGCGAGCGGCTGGGCGCCGGCGGCGTGGTACGGGACCCCGCGCTGCGGCTCGCGGCGCTCGGCGAGGTCGCCGCGGCCGCCCGTGGGCTCGGCCTGGTCCTGCGCGGCGCCGTCGCCAGCCCGCTGCCCGGACCGTCGGGCAACGTCGAGTTCTTCCTGATGCTGCGTCGCGACGGTCCCGACGCCGGCGACGCGGTGCTGGCGCGGGCCGTCGAGGAGGCGCCGTGACCCGCGAGGTGCTCGTCGTCCTGCACTCCGGACGGGAGACCAACCGGCGCACCGCCGCGTCGGCGGCGCACCGGCTGGCCGCCGCGGAGGTGCGGCTGCGGACGCTGGTCGCCGAGTGGCCGGACGTCGACGAGGCGACCGCCGACCTGCCCCCGCAGCTGCGGCCCCGGCTGGTGGCGGACCGGCCGGGAGCGGCGGACGGTGCCGAGGCCGTCCTGGTGCTGGGCGGGGACGGCACCCTGCTGCGGGCGGCCGAGCTCGCCCGCCCGGCAGGCGTGCCGTTGCTCGGGGTCAACCTCGGACGGGTCGGGTTCCTCGCGGAGGCGGAGCAGGAGTCGCTCGACGCCGCGCTCGACGCGCTCGTCGAGCGGGCGTACTCGATCGAGGAGCGGATGACGGTCGAGGCCTCGATCTGCACGAACGGGGCGGTGCTCGCGCGCAGCTGGGCCCTGAACGAGGTCAGCGTCGAGAAGAGCACCCGGGAGCGGATCCTCGAGGTGGTGCTCGAGGTCGACGGGCGGCCGGTGTCGGCCTTCGGCTGCGACGGGGTCATCTGCGCCACCCCGACCGGGTCCACCGCGTACGCGTTCTCCGCCGGCGGTCCGCTGGTGTGGCCCCAGGTGGAGGCGCTGCTGCTCATTCCCAGCAACGCTCACGCCCTGTTCGCCCGGCCGATGGTCGTCTCCCCGGACAGCGCGGTCGCGATCGAGATCGATCCGACGGGCCCGCCCGCGGTCCTCGACTGCGACGGCCGGCGCTCGCTCACGCTGTCGCCGGGCACGCGCGTCGAGGTCGCCCGGGGTGCGGTCCCGGTGCGGATGGTGCGGGTGGACGGGCAGCCGTTCGCCGACCGGCTGGTGCGCAAGTTCGACCTGCCGGTCCGTGGCTGGCGCGGTGCCGGCCGCCCGCGCGCCGGCGGGGACCGGCCCGGGGACCGCGACCCGCGCAGCTGACCGCACGTCCCGTCACCGGGAGGGTCGGCCCCGGCCCGTACCCTGCGCACCGTGCTGGCCGAGATGCGCATCCAGGGCCTCGGCGTGATCGACGACGCCGCCCTCGAGCTGGATCCGGGGCTCACCGTGCTCACCGGTGAGACCGGTGCGGGCAAGACGATGGTCGTCACCGGGCTGGCACTGCTGGGCGGTGGCCGCGCCGAGGTCTCGCGCGTGGCCGAGGGGGCGCGCCGCGCCGTCGTCGAGGGGCGGTTCAGCGCGTGCTCGCCCGCCCACGCGGTCGGCGACGACGTCGGGGCCGAGCCGGACGAGGACGGCTCGCTGATCGTGGTCCGCACCGTCGGGGCCGACGGGCGCTCCCGGGCGCACCTCGGCGGCCGGTCGGTGCCGGTGGGCGTGCTCGGGCGGGTGGCCGAGGTGACCCTCGCCGTACACGGCCAGAACGACCAGCTGCGGCTGCTGCGCCCCGCCGAGCAGCGAGCGCTGCTCGACCGGTTCGCCGGCGACGCGGTGGGCGCGCCGCTGGCGCGGTACCGCTCCGTGCGCATCGCGTGGCAGGAGGTGGCGGCCGAACTCGCGGAGCGGCGCGACAACGCCCGCCGCCTCGCGCAGGAGGCCGACCTGCTCCGCCACGGGCTCGCCGAGATCGCCGCCGCGGACCCGCGGCCGGGGGAGGACCGCGAGCTGGTGGACCTCGCCCGCCGGCTCGCCGCCGCCGACGACCTGCGGGCCGCCGCCGGCGGGGCCCGCGCGGCGGTGGCCGGCAGCGAGGAGGACGTCTCGGACGCCGCCGCGCTCGGGGCGGTCGGACTGATCGGCGATGCGCGCCACCGGCTCGCCGGCGCCGAGGACCCCGAGCTCGCCGCGCTCGACGGCAGCCTCGGCGAGGCGCTGGCCCTGCTGGCCGACGTGGCCGCGGAGCTCACCGGTTACCTCGACCGGCTCGACGCGGACCCCGAGCGGCTCGCCGAGGTGCTCTCGCGGCAGGCCGAGCTCAAGGCGCTCACCCGCAAGTACGCCGCCGACGTCGACGGCGTGCTCGCCTGGGCGGAGCAGGCCCGCGGCCGGCTCGACCGGCTCGACACCTCCGACGACGCGCTGGCCGCGCTGGCCGCGCGCCGCGACGAGCTGGCCGCCGAGCTCGCCGGGCACGCCACCGCGGTCACCACCGCCCGCCGCGCGGCCGCCGAGCGGCTGGCCGCCGCCACCACCGCGGAGCTGGCCGGGCTCGCGATGCCCGACGCCCGGCTGCTGGTCGGCGTGGCGCCGCGGGCCACCCCTCCGGACGCCGCCGACGCGCTGGCGGTGGGCGGGACGGTGCTCGGCGCCGGGCCGGACGGGGTGGACGAGGTCGAGCTGCGGCTCGTCGCACACGCCGGGGCCGGCCCGCAGCCGCTGCACAAGGGCGCCTCCGGAGGTGAGCTCTCGCGCGTCATGCTGGCGCTCGAGGTCGCCCTCGCCGGAGCGGACCCGGTGCCCACGATGGTCTTCGACGAGGTCGACGCCGGGGTCGGCGGCCGGGCCGCCGTGGAGATCGGGCGGCGCCTCGCGCGGCTCGCGCAGCGCCACCAGGTCGTCGTGGTCACGCACCTACCGCAGGTCGCGGCATACGCGGACCGCCACCTCGTCGTCGACAAGTCGGCGCGGCGGTCCGACGGCGCCGTGCGCAGCCGGGTGCGCGCGCTCGGCGAGGACGAGCGCATCGCCGAGCTGGCCCGGATGCTCGCGGGTCTCGACGACACGCGTACCGGGCGGGCGCACGCCGAGGAGCTGCTCGCCGCGGCCCGGGCGCACCGCGCGGCCGACGCGAGCGCGACCGACCGGAGCGCGGCCGCGGGCTGAGCCGGCGTCCCCCGCGGTCCCGCGGTCCGTCGGACGTTCGAGACACGCTGACGTGGAACGCCGGCGATGCCGCCCGCAGCGGTCCCGCCGGCACGGTCTGCGGCGTGGGTACGCGGTACCGCTGCGGCGAGGGCCGCTCGGCGTGCCTACGCCGCCCCACCAGTCCCAGGTGTCACAGTGCAGGCATGAAGCTGTCCGGCCTGTTGCACCGCTCGCGACCCGAGCTGCCCGGCCTGTCGGGTACCGCGCGTGTCGACCGGCGCGCGGACGCGCTGCTGCGTCGCCTGCGGCCGGGCGACGTCGCCGTGCTGGACCAGGTCGACCTGGACCGGGCGACGGCCGACGCGCTGCTCGCCGCGGGGGTCGCGGCGGTGGTGAACGCGGCGCCGTCGATCTCCGGCCGGTTCCCGGCGCTGGGCCCGGAGATCCTCGTGGACGCCGGGATCGTGCTGGTCGACGGGATCGGCGCCGACGCGCTGCACCGGATCCGGGACGGCAGCCGGGTGCGCATCGACGGCGGGGCCGTCTACCTCGGCGAGCGCCGGGTGGCGGTGGGCGTCGAGCAGACCCCTGACTCGGTGGCCGACGCGATGGTGGAGGCGAAGTCCGGCCTGACCCACCAGCTCGAGGCCTTCGCCGCCAACACGATCGAGTTCATGCGCCGCGAGCGGACCCTGCTGCTCGACGGGCACGGGGTGCCCGAGGTGGACGTGGAGTTGCGGGGCCGCCAGGTCCTGGTGGTGGCGACCGAGTTCGACCACGTCACGGAGCTCGCCCGCCTGCGCAACTACATCCGGGAGTACCGGCCCGTGCTGGTCGGGGTCGGCGCCGGCGCGGACGCCCTGATGACGGCCGGGCACGCGCCGGACCTCATCGTCGGCGACCCCGCCGACGTGTCCGCCGAGGCGCTGGCCTGCGGCGCCGACATCGTCGTCCCGGCCTTCGCCGACGGGCACGCCCCCGGCCTGCACCGGGTGCAGGACCTGGGAGCGAGCGCGGTGACGTTCCCGAGCTCCGCCAATCCGGAGGACCTCGCGCTGCTGCTGGCCCACCACCACGGCGCCGCGCTGATCGTCACGGTGGGCCTCTCGGCGAGCATGGCCGAGTTCCTGGACCGGGGCCGCTCGGGCAGCAACGCCTCGACGTTCCTCACCCGGCTGCAGATGGGCGGCAGCCTCGTCGACGGCCGCGTCATCGCCGCGCTCTACCGCAGCCGGATGACCGTCGGCGTCGTCCTGCTCATGGTCGGGTCGGCGCTGGTGGCGGTGCTCGCGGCCCTGCTGGTCTCCGACGCCGGCGACGCGGTGCTCGCGTGGCTCGCGCAGGGCTGGTCAGGGCTGGTCGAGCGGATCCTCGGCTGGTGGTCGTGATCTCTCCGCGCTACCACGCGGTGTCCATCGCCGCGGTGTTCCTCGCGCTCGCCGTCGGGGTGGTCCTCGGCGCGAGCGGGCTGTCCGACCGGCTGCTGACCGCGGTCTCCGCCGAGCGCGACGACCTCGCCGGGCAGGTGCAGGCGCTCACCGCGGAACGCGACGCGCTGGCCGTCACCGCACGCGTCGCCGACGAGTTCGCCGGGCGGATCGGCCCCGGGGCGGTCCGCGGCGTGCTCGACGGGCGGACGGTCGTGCTCGTCACCGCCGGCGCCGACCCGGCCGACCGGGACGCGGTCGCCGGGCTGGTGCGGACCGCGGGCGGCGAGGTGACCGGCGAGGTCGCCCTCACCGACGCGGTCGGCGACCCGGTCCGCGGCGACCAGCTCCGCGAGCTCGCCGCGCGGCTCCTGCCGGCCGGGGCGCAGCTGCCCGCCGCAGCCGACACCGGGACGCTGGCCGGCGGCCTGCTCGGCAGCGTCCTCGTCGCCGGCCCCGACCGGCCCCGGGCCGGCCCGGAGGACGGCGCGGCGGTGCTCTCGGGCCTCGCCACCGCGGGCTTCGTGACGCCGGGGACCGCGCCCGCGCCGGCGTCGCTGGTCGTCGTGCTCACCGGGGGCGCGCGAACCGGCGTCGACGCCGGGGACTCGGCCGCGGTGCTCGCCCGGCTGGCGGCCGAGCTGGACCGCGCGGGCGGCGGGGTGGTGCTCGCCGGCCGGGCGGGTTCGGCGACCTCCACCGGCGCGGTGGGGATCGCCCGGTCGGACTCCGCGGTCGCGGCCGGCGTGTCGACCGTCGACGACGTCCACACGGGCTCGGGTCGCGTGGCGGCGGTGCTGGCCCTGCGCGAGCAGGTCGACGGCCGGGCCGGGCACTACGGCTCGGCCGAGGGCGCCGACGGGGGCGCGGCCCCGGCCGCCTGACGGCGCGCGGGAGGCCGTGGCGGTCGATCCGCCCGGTTCGCTGTACCCTGAAAACCCGTGCAGCCTCGCGCGACGCGTCACCTGTTCGTCACCGGCGGGGTCGCGTCCTCGCTGGGCAAGGGCCTGACGGCCTCCAGCCTCGGCCAGCTCCTCACCTCGCGCGGTCTGCGGGTGACCATGCAGAAGCTGGACCCCTACCTCAACGTCGACCCGGGCACGATGAACCCGTTCCAGCACGGCGAGGTCTTCGTCACCGAGGACGGCGCCGAGACCGACCTGGACATCGGCCACTACGAGCGGTTCCTCGACCGCGACCTCGGCGGGTCGGCGAACGTCACGACCGGCCAGGTGTACTCGTCGGTGATCGCCAAGGAGCGCCGCGGCGAGTACCTCGGCGACACGGTCCAGGTCATCCCGCACATCACGAACGAGATCAAGGAGCGGATCCTCGCGATGGCCGAGCCGGGCGCCGACGGCACGGCGCCCGACGTCGTCATCACCGAGGTCGGGGGGACGGTCGGCGACATCGAGTCGCTGCCGTTCCTCGAGGCGGTCCGCCAGGTCCGCCACGACGTGGGTCGGGACAACTGCTTCTTCCTGCACGTCTCGCTGGTGCCCTACCTCGCCCCGTCCGGCGAGCTGAAGACGAAGCCGACCCAGCACTCCGTCGCCGCGCTGCGCAACATCGGCATCCAGCCCGACGCGCTGGTGCTGCGCGCGGACCGGGAGATCCCGGACGAGATGAAGCGCAAGATCAGCCTGATGTGCGACGTCGACACCGACGGGGTCGTCGCCGCGCCGGACGCGCCGTCGATCTACGACATCCCCCGGGTGCTGCACCGCGAGGGGCTGGACGCCTACGTGGTGCGGCGCCTGCAGCTACCCTTCCGCGACGTCGACTGGACGGTGTGGGGCGACCTGCTCGACCGCGTCCACCACCCGGACGAGGCCGTGCGGATCGCCCTGGTCGGCAAGTACGTCGACCTGCCCGACGCCTACCTGTCCGTCACCGAGGCGCTGCGGGCCGGCGGGTTCGCCCACCGCGCCCGCGTCGACATCGAGTGGGTGCCCTCCGACGAGTGCCGCACGCCGGCCGGTGCGGCGGCCGCCCTGAACGGTGTCGACGGCGTCCTGATCCCCGGCGGGTTCGGCGTGCGCGGGATCGAGGGCAAGCTCGGGGCGATCCGGCACGCACGCACCCGCGGGGTGCCGATCCTGGGCCTGTGCCTGGGGCTGCAGTGCATGGTCATCGAGGCCGCCCGCTCCCTCGGCGGGCTGGAGGACGCCAACTCCACCGAGTTCGACGAGCGGACCCCCCATCCGGTGATCGCGACGATGGCCGACCAGCGCGACGTCGTCGCCGGCCGCCGCGACATGGGCGGCACGATGCGCCTCGGGGCGTGGACCGCGACGTTGGCCCCCGGGAGCGTCGTGCGCGAGGCCTACGGCGCGGAGACGGTGTCGGAGCGCCACCGGCACCGGTACGAGGTCAACAACAACTACCGCGAGCGGTTGGAGGAGGCCGGGCTCGTGTTCGGCGGCACCACCACCGACGGCAGGCTCGTCGAGTTCGTGGAGCTGCCGACCGGGACGCACCCGTTCTTCGTCGGCACCCAGGCACACCCCGAGCTGAAGAGCCGCCCGACCCGCCCGCACCCGCTGTTCGCGGCATTCGTGCGCGCCGCGCTCGCCTACCGCGCCGAGGACCGGCTGCCGGTCGAGCTGCCCGCCCGGGACCGCACGGCGGCCGTCGTGACCGGGGCGGGCCGGTGAGCGCCTCCTCCCGGCACCACTTCCCGGTGCAGGGCAGCGCGGACATCTACACCGGCAAGGTCCTGGCGCTGCGGTCGGACGACGTGGTCATGCCCGGGGGCCGGGTCGCGGTGCGGGAGATCCTCGAGCACCCGGGGGCGGTCGCGGTCGCCGCCCTCGATCCCGACGACCGGATCATGATGATCCACCAGTACCGGCACGCCGTCGGCCGCCGGCTCTGGGAGCTGCCCGCGGGCCTGCTCGACGTCGACGGGGAGGACCCGCTGGTCACCGCACACCGCGAGCTGCGGGAGGAGGCCGGGCTGGAGGCCGCGCAGTGGTCGGTGCTGCTCGACCTCGTCCCGTCGCCCGGGTTCTCCGACGAGTCGGTGCGGGTCTACCTCGCGCGCGGGCTCACCGAGGTGGGGCGCCCGCCGGGCGGCGACGACGAGGAGGCCGACCTGGCCACCCGGTGGGTCTCGCTGCCGGTAGCCGTGCGGATGACGCTGGCGGGCACGATCGTCAACGCCGTCACCGCCGCGGCGGTGCTGGCGACCCACGCGATCGCCGGTGCCCCGGCGGCCGCCCGGTCCGCCGACGCGGCCTGGCCCGACCGGCCGGCCCGGTTCGCCGCGCGCCGACGCTGACGGCGCAGTCTCGTCCGGCGGGACCTGCGAGCCGACCGGCGCACGGTCGGAAGGCCGGCCCGGCGGTGAACAGCAGATCCCCCGCGCGGCCCGCCGGGTCGTCGCCGGTCGGCCGGTGCGCGTGGCGCGCCGAGGTGCGCGCCCGCGGTTAGGGTCGGGCAATGCGCTTCGGACTCTTCGTTCCGCAGGGCTGGCGGCTCGACCTCGCCGGCATCGATCCCGCCGACCAGTGGGCGACCGTGAAGGGCCTGGCCCGGCATGCGGACGCCGGTCCGTGGGAGTCGATCTGGGTCTACGACCACTTCCACACGGTGCCGAAGCCGACGCAGGAGGCCACGCACGAGGCGTGGACGCTCATGGCGGCCTTCGCCGCCGTCACCGACCGGGTGCGGCTGGGCCAGATGTGCACGTGCATGAGCTACCGCAACCCCGCCTACCTGGCGAAGGTCGCGGCGACCTGTGACGTCGTCTCCGGCGGGCGGATCGAGATGGGGATCGGCGCGGGCTGGTACGAGAACGAGTGGCGGGCCTACGGCTACGGCTTCCCGCCGCCCCGGGAGCGGCTGCGCATGCTCGAGGAGGGCGTGCAGATCTTCCGGCAGGCCTGGACGCAGGACAGCGTGTCGTTCTCCGGGCGGCACTACGAGGTCGACCGCGCGATCGTCGCGCCCCGACCGTTGCAGGAGGGCGGGATCCCGCTGTGGATCGCCGGCGGCGGGGAGAAGGTGACGCTGCGGATCGCCGCGCGGCATGCGCGGTACACGAACTTCGACGGCACGCCCGAGGGCTTCACGCGCAAGTCGGAGCTGCTGGCCGAGCACTGCCGCGACGTCGGCACCGACTTCGCCGCGATCACCCGCTCGGCGAACTACAACGTCGCGATCGGCGCCACCGACGCGGAGGTCGAGGAGCGATTGCAGGCGCTCAAGGCCCGGCTGGCGCCCCTGGTGGGCGAGGAGCGGGCGGAGAGCCAGCTCGGCGGGTTCCGCGGGCTGCCGGGGTGCGGCACGCCCGAGCGGATCGTCGAGAACCTGCGCGGGATGCAGCGGCGGGGCATGACCTACGCGATCTGCTACTTCCCCGAGGCCGCCTACGACCGGTCCGGGATCGAGCTGTTCGAGCGGGAGGTCATCCCGGCCCTGACCTGAGGTCGGCGCGTCCGGCACGGTTCCGCGGGGGTGGTCGGCGAGCATGGGCGGCGTGGGTCCGGCGAGCGCGGTGGAGGCGTACCTGCAGCACCTCGCGGTGGAGCGGGGGAGGGCGGCGAACACGTTGCGGTCCTATGCCGCCGACCTGCGCCGGTACGTCGAGCATCTGAAGGGCGCCGGGCGGGTCGAGCTCGGGGACGTGTGCGAGGGCGACGTCACCGGGTTCGTGGCTGCGCTGCGCTCCGGGTCGGCGCCGCTCGCTGCGTCGTCGGCGGCCCGGGCGCTCGCCGCGGTGCGCGGCCTGCACCGGTTCGCGCTGGCGGAGGGCCTGGTCGGCACCGACGTGAGCCGCGACGTCGCCCCGCCCGCGCTGGCGCGGCGGCTGCCCCGGACCCTGACGATCGACGAGGTGGAACAGCTGCTGGCCGGTGTCGTCGGGGACGGGCCGGTGGCGCTGCGCGACCGGGCCCTGCTGGAGCTGCTGTACTCCACCGGCGCGCGGATCTCCGAGGCGGTCGGGATCGACCTCGACGACCTCGACGAACGCGCGCGCACCGTGCTGCTGCGGGGCAAGGGCGGGCGTCAGCGGCTGGTGCCGGTCGGCCGGCCTGCGCTCGCCGCGGTGGCCGCCTACCGGGTGCGGGCCCGGCCGGCGCTCGCGGTCCGCGGGCGGGGCACGCCGGCGCTGCTGCTGAACGCCCGGGGCGCCCGGCTGTCGCGGCAGAGCGCGTGGCACGTGCTGCGGGGCGCCGCGGAGGTGGCCGGGCTGACCGCGGCCGTCTCCCCGCACACCCTGCGGCACTGCTTCGCCACGCACCTGCTCGCCGGCGGCGCGGACGTGCGGGTGGTGCAGGAGCTGCTGGGGCACGCCTCGGTGGCCACCACGCAGGTGTACACGCACGTCACCGTCGACACCCTGCGCGAGGTGTACGCCACCTCACACCCCCGGGCGCGCGGCCGGTGACGGTCGCGACACGGGGTGCATCGGCGCGCCCCCGCCGGGTGAACGGGCGGGACGTCTAGGCTCCTGGGCTGGACCGGTGCGACCGTCGCGCCACCCGGCACCCGTCAGAGCGGAGCCCGCATGGACACACCGCGGCCCTTCGACATCCGGCCGGACACTCCCGAAGCGGAACCGCCCGTGAGCCCTGCCGCCGAACGGCACCGGCTGCGGGCGCCCGAACCCGCCCCGGTCGTCGAGCACGGCCCGGCACGGGTGATCGCCGTCGCGAACCAGAAGGGCGGCGTCGGCAAGACCACCTCGACGATCAACCTGGGCGCCGCGCTCGCGGAGTACGGCCGGCGGGTGCTGCTCGTCGACTTCGACCCGCAGGGCGCGCTCTCCGTCGGCCTGGGGGTGCAGCCCCACCAGCTCGAGACGACGATCTACAACCTGCTGATGGAACGGGGTGTGGAGGCCGACGAGGTCATCCGCCCGACGGTGGTCGAGAACATGGACCTGCTGCCCAGCAACATCGACCTGTCCGCCGCCGAGGTGCAGCTCGTCACCGAGGTCGGCCGGGAGCAGGCGCTCGGCCGGGCGATCAAACGGGTCCTCGACCGCTACGACGTCGTGCTCATCGACTGCCAGCCCTCCCTCGGGCTGCTCACCATCAACGCGCTGGCCTGCGCCGACGCCGTGCTCATCCCGCTGGCGTGCGAGTTCTTCAGCCTGCGCGGCGTAGCGCTGCTGATGGACACCATCGACAAGGTGCGCGACCGGCTCAACCCGGACCTGCGGCTGCTGGGGATCCTGGCCACGATGTTCGACCCCCGGACGCTGCACACGAAGGAGGTGCACCAGCGCGTCGTCGAGGCGTTCGGCGACGCGGTCTTCGAGGCCGTGATCAACCGGACGATCAAGTTCCCGGAGACGACGGTGGCCGGCGAGCCGATCACGTCCTGGGCGCCCACCTCCAACGGCGCCGCCGCATACCGCATGCTGGCGCGCGAGGTGCTCGCCCGGTGACGCTCACCGCGCCGGAGCCCGCGCTCGACACCGCCGTCCGGCCGGCCCGGTTCACCGTCCGGCTGCACAACTTCGAGGGCCCGTTCGACCTGCTGCTGCAGCTGATCGGCAGTCACGAGCTCGACCTCACCGAGATGGCCCTGCACCGGGTCACCGACGACTTCATCGCGCACCTCACCGCCCTGGGCGAGGATGCCGACCTCGACGAGACCACCGAGTTCCTCGTCGTCGCCGCCACCCTGCTCGACCTGAAGGCGGCCCGGCTGCTGCCCGACGCCGAGGTCGAGGATGCCGAGGACCTGGCGCTGCTGGAGGCGCGGGACCTGCTGTTCGCCCGCCTGTTGCAGTACCGGGCGTACAAGCAGGTGGCCGGCCTGTTCGTCGAGCTGGAGGCCGCGGCGCTGCACCGGTTCCCGCGGGCGGTGGCCCTGGAGGAGCGCTTCGCCGCGCTGCTGCCCGAGGTGCTCCTCGGCGTCGAGCCGGACGCGTTCGCCGCGCTCGCCGCCAGCGTCTTCCGGCCGAAGGCGCCACCGACCGTGGACCTGGACCACCTGCACGCCCCTACCGTCTCCGTCGCCGAGCACGCGGCGCTGCTGCTGGCCCGGCTCGCCGAGCTGGGGTCGGCGAGCTTCGCGACGCTGACGGCCGACTGCGCGGGCCCGCTGGAGGTTGTCGCGCGCTTCCTCGCGGTGCTCGACCTCTACCGGCACGCGACCGTGGAGCTGGATCAGCCGGAGGCGTTCGGGGAGCTGACAGTACGGTGGACACCGCAGCCCCCCCGTCCCCCGACCGGAACGAGCCCGTGACCGACAGCCCGCGACCCGACCTCGCCGACGACGCCGCCCTCGACGGCGCCCTGGAGGCGCTGCTGCTCGTCGTCGACACGCCGACCGACGAGCTGGCCCTGGCCGCGGCCGTCGCGGAGCCCGTCGAGCGGGTCCGGGCCGCGCTGCGGCGGATCGCGGCGGAGTACGCCGCGGCGGACCGCGGGATCGACCTGCGCCGGGTCGGCGAGGGCTGGCGGTTCTACACGCGCGACCGCTACGCGCCCTACGTCGAGCGCCTCCTGCTCGACGGGCAGCGGGCCACGCTCACCCGTGCCGCGCTGGAGACCCTCGCCGTCGTCGCCTACCGCCAGCCGGTCACGCGCGCCCGAGTCTCGGCCGTGCGCGGCGTGAACTGCGACGGCGTGCTGCGCACGTTGCTCACCCGCGGGCTGGTGGAGGAGGTCGGCACCGACCCGGCCACCCAGGGCACGCTGTTCCGCACCACGGATCTGTTCCTGGAGCGGCTCGGCCTGTCCTCGCTGGAGGAGCTGCCGCCCCTGGCGCCGCTGCTTCCCGACGTCGACGCGATCGACGAGCTCGCCGACGCCGGCCGGGCGCGGTCGTGAGCGCGCCGGAGGGACTGCCCACCGGGATCCGCCTGCAGAAGGTGCTGTCGCGGGCCGGGATCGCCTCGCGGCGGGCCGCCGAGGAGCTGATCGCCGCCGGCCGGGTGAGCGTGGACGGCAAGGTGGTCCGCGAGATGGGCCGCCGGGTGGACCCGGACACCGCCGTGGTGCACGTCGACGGTTCGCGGGTCGTGCTGCGCGAGGACCTGGTGCACCTGGCGCTGAACAAGCCCGCCGGGATGCTCTCGACGATGTCCGACGACCGGGGCCGACCCTGCGTCGGCGATCTGGTCACCGACGAGCGGCTGTTCCACGTCGGTCGCCTGGACGCCGACACCGAGGGCCTGCTGCTGCTCACCAACGACGGTGAGCTCGGCCACCGGCTGATGCACCCCTCGTTCGACGTGCCGAAGACCTACCTCGCGGAGGTCGCCGGCGCGCTCCCGCGTGACCTGGGCCGCCGCCTGCGCGAGGGGGTGGAGCTCGACGACGGGCCGGTCGCCGTCGACGCGTTCAAGGTCGTGGACGCGCACGCGGGGCGGACGCTGGTGGAGCTCGTGCTGCACGAGGGTCGCAAGCACGTGGTGCGCCGGCTGCTCGACGAGGTGGGCCATCCCGTGCAGCGGTTGGTCCGCACGTCGATCGCCGAGGTCCGGCTCGGCGACCAGCGTCCGGGGCGGCTGCGCCCGCTGACACAGGCCGAGATCGGGTCGCTGTACCGGGCGGTCGGTCTCTAGACCGACCGGCCTACGCTGCCGACCATGGCGGTGCGGGCGATCAGGGGGGCGACGCAGGTCGAGCGGGACTCCCGCGAGGACATCCTCGCGCGCAGCGCGGAGCTGGTGTCCGCGGTGCTGGAGCGCAACGGCCTGACGAGCGACGACATCATCTCGATCCTGTTCACCGCCACCCCCGATCTCACCGCGGAGTTCCCCGCCTATGCCGCGCGGCAGCTGGGCCTGACCGATGTGCCGCTGATGTGCGCCACCGAGATGGCGGTGCCCGGCGCGCTGCCCCGCACGCTGCGGCTGCTGGCGCACGTCGAGACCGGGCGGGACCGCGCGGAGTTGCGGCACGTCTACCTGCGGGGCGCCGCGGCGTTGCGGACCGATCTGCCCCAGTAGCGCGGCGGGCCGGAGCACGTGGCCGGGAGTGACCGGTGCCCGCACGGCACAATGGGACCCGGACGGGCCGGGGGCGCTGTCTGCAACCGGAGAGGGGCTGATCGGTGACCGCCGAGGGCACGCTGCACGGGGTCGTGGCGATGGACGGGCCCTCGGGTACCGGGAAATCCACCGTCGCGCGCCGGCTCGCCGCGGCGTGCAGGGCCCGCTACCTGGACACGGGCGCGATGTACCGCGCGGTCACCCTCGCCGTGCTGCGGGCCGGGCTCGACGGCACGGACGGGCGGTTCGTCCCCGTCGCGCTGGCCGCCCGGCTGGAGTCGGGCACCGACCCGGGCGCCCCGACGATCCGGCTCGACGGCGAGGACGCCGAGCCGCAGATCCGGGGCCCCGAGGTGACGGCGCTGGTCAGCGCCGTGTCGGCCGACCCGGCGGTGCGCGCGCACCTCGTCGCGATGCAGCGGCGCTTGATCGCCGACGCGCTGGCCGACGGCGGCGGGATCGTCGTCGAGGGCCGGGACATCGGCAGCGTCGTCGCGCCGGACGCCGCCGTGAAGGTCTACCTGACCGCGTCGGCGGAGGTGCGGGCCGCCCGCCGGGAGGCGCAGGACCGCCGGGCCGGCCGCCACCGGGCGCCGGCGACCGTGCTGGAGGACGTCCACCGCCGCGA
>Ga0247713_1000776_pt1 | contig 17825 bp, 20 predicted proteins | sample 21E_NmetaG_FD_189936 | JGI IMG/M metagenome (GOLD analysis project Ga0247713, IMG submission 189936) | Soil microbial communities from hillslope of Landscape Evolution Observatory, University of Arizona, Oracle, AZ, United States - 2-1-E_N | ecosystem: Engineered > Artificial ecosystem >... | reverse complement strand
GCCCTCAGAGCGGGATGGCGGGGCGGCGGGCGGGACCACGCTGGTGGCGTTCGCGGCCCTCGGCGATGTGCGGGTGGTGGAGGGAGGCCGGCGTTCGGCACAGACCACCGGCGAAGGCACGGTGGTGCTGGGCGTGCGCTTGGGCGAGGTGCTGGCCCAGGCCACGGGGCAGCGGCCCCGCATCTCGGTGCAGGCCGGCGCCAACGCCGTGGTGGGCGATCTGCGGGCCGTCGGCGGCGACGTGCTGACGGTTCGGGCCGACGGCGGGGCCGGCGTGGTCTACGTGCCGTTGGCCTCGATCTCGGAGGTTTCCTTCTTGGCCTCCGGGTAGAGGTGCTCGAGGTCTCCGGGGGTGATCCGCGACGCTTTGATGAAGGCCTCGACCTCGGCCTCTTGCAGCCGGATGACGCGACCGAACTTGTACGCCGGCAGCTCGCTCTCGTCGATAAGGCGATAGAGGGTGCGGACGGTTACCCCCAACCGGCGAGCTGCTTCACCGGTACTCATCCAGCGGATGTCATCGTCTGCCATGCCCGCATGATAGCCGGAGTCGTCGTCCCTTGTGGTTCCTCATGAGATCTCATGCGTACATAGTACGGACGGGGCTTCCAACACCTTTTCCACCAGAAATCCCGAACTTTTCCCCTTGTGCTCTTCCACAGTCTTTCATAATCTCGTGTCCGCTCGTACCAGAGAGGTGGCGGGCGCGGCGAAAGGCGGAGGCGAAACGGCGTGGCGGAACGGGTTGGGACGATCTCTCGGCGAAGGGCGACCGCGCCCGGCAGCGAGGCCGCGGACTCGCCGGCCCGGGTCGTCCGCCGGCGCCGTGGCCTACCCGGGAGCCGGGCCGTCGTGGGCGGGCTGCTGGTCGCCGCCGCCGCCGTAGGGCTGTTCGCGGCGGCCACCCGATCGGCGGGCGGTCCCACCCGGTCCTACGTCGTCGCCCGCCAGGAGCTGGCCGCCGGCACCCGGCTGCAGGCGTCGGACCTCGAGCTGATGCCGATGGAGCTGGCGCCGGCGGTGCGGGCTCGGGTGTTCGACAGCGCCCAAGTGCTCGTGGGCGCCACGCTGGTGTCGCCACTCGGGGCCGGCGAGCTGGTGCAGTCCAGTGCGGTGGTGGCCCGCAAGGCCGACACCGCCAGCCGCGAGCTGTCCTTCACTCTCGAGCGGGGGCGGGTGGGCACGGGCATCAAACAGGGCGAGCGGGCAGACCTCCTGGCCACCTATGGCACCGGCAACGATGCATTCACCACGGTCGTCGTGCGCCAGGCGCTGCTCGTCGCCATCGACCGGCCGCGGAGCCCGTCGGGCGACAGCGGTCCGACCACCGTCACGGTGGCGGTCGACGACCCGGCCGACGCCCTGGCCCTGGCCCACGCCCTCCAGCTCGGCAAGGTCACCCTGGTCCGCTCGACGGGCGCGCCGCCGCTGGCCGGCGTGCCGCCGACCTATCGGGTGGGCCGGAGCTGATGGCGGCCGAGCGCTACATCGTCCTCGGCCTGGCTCCCGCCCGCTCCGGCTGGTTCCGGAACGTCGGCCTGTGGGCCAACAGCGGCGCCCTGCCGGCCGAGTTCGTGCGCTGCATCTCCGCCGAAGAGGTACGGGCGCGGTTGGCTTCGGGTCGGGCGTTCTCGGCCCTGGTGGCCGACGCCGGCCTTCCCTCCGTCGACCGCGACCTGGTGGCCGCAGCTCGGTCGGCGGGATGTGCGGTGCTCGTCGTCGACGACGGCCGGGCGACGCGGGACTGGCTGGAGCTGGGCGCAGCCCGTGTCCTGGCGCCGGCGTTCGGGCGCGACGAGCTGGTGGCCGCCCTCACCTCGTGCGCGCATCCCGTGCGCCGAGGCGAGGTCGACCCGTCCGACCTGCTCACCCGGCCGGCGCCGGCGGCATGGCGGGGCTCGGTAGCTGCCGTCACCGGATCGGGGGGCACCGGCGTGTCGACGCTGGCCATCGCCCTCGCCCAGACCATGGCCGACGACGTGCGCCACGGCGGCATGGTCCTGCTGGCCGACCTCCGGCTGCGGGCCGAGCAGGCAGTCCTCCACGACGCCGGCGACGTGCTGCCGTGCGTCCAGGAACTGGTGGAGGCCCACCGCTCCGGCCAGCCCACGGCGGACGACGTCCGCGGTCTCGCCTTCTCCATCCCCGAGCGCCGCTACCACCTGCTCCTCGGCCTCCGCCGCTCCCGCCACTGGCCGGCCATCCGGACCCAGGCGTTCGAGGCCGCCTTCGACGCCCTTCGCCGGGCTTGGGGCGTGGTCGTGTGCGACATCGACGCCGATCTGGAAGGTGAGAACGACGCCGGCTCCATCGACATCGAGGAGCGCAACGTGATGGCCCGCACCGCGGCGGGGCAAGCCGACGTGGTGTTCGTCGTCGGGCTGCCCGAGCTCAAGGGCATCCACTCCATGGTGCGAGTCCTGGAGGAGGTCGTCGCCTTCGGTGTCGACCCGGCTCGCATCGTGCCTGTCGTCAACAAGGCACCCCGCCCGGCCCGCGCTCGGGCGGGCCTGGCCGAAGTGGTCGCCGAGCTCACCGCCCCCTTCGCCGGGGGCCGGCTCATGAACCCCATCCACATCCCTGAGCGTCACAACGTCGAGGCCGACGTGCACGACGGCGCCCGGCTGCCCGCCGGCCTCGGCACGCCGCTGGCCGGGGCGTTCAAGGCCATGCTCGACCGTCCCCGCATGGAGCCGGTGGGCGCCGCTCCCGAGCCGGTGCGTCCCGGCACCCTCGGCCAGTGGACCGAGGAGGCGCTCGGATGATCGAGGTCTCACCGCTCCAGGAGATCGAACGCCGTGTCCAGCTGCGGGCCAAGGAGATCTCCCTCGACATGGCCGGCGAGGGCGGCGGGGCCAAGCTCCGCTCCCTCATCGGCGAGGAGGTCGCCGCCTGGTCCGACGGCTACAAGCGGGGGCTGCGGGCCTTCGACCTGGCCGACCCCGACATCGTCGCCGAACGCGCGTACCGCAACCTCGCCGGCTACGGCCCGCTGGAACCGCTCCTGGCCGACGACGACGTCTGGGAGATCATGGTCAACGCCCCCGATCAGATCTTCGTGAAGCGGCATCGAGGGACGAGCGGCTACCACGACGAGGCGTTCAACGACGACGACCACGTCGTCCGCACACTGACCAAGATCCTCGACGAGGCCGCCGGCTCCCACCGCAAGCTCGACCCGGCCGAGGGGTTGCAGGACGCCCAGCTCGACACCGGCGCCCGGTTGCACATCGTCCATGGCGACGTCGGTCGTGACGGCCACGTGCTCGTGAACATACGGAAGTTCACCGGCGTCGCCTACCGCTCTCTCGACGAGCTGGTCGACCGGGACATGCTCGACACCCGGGTCGCCACGTTCTTGCGGGCCTGCGTGCGGGCCCGCCTGTCGATCGTCTTCTCCGGCTCGCCGGGATGCGGCAAGACCACCCTGCTGTCGTGCTGCGCCGCCGAGCTGGATCCCTCCCTGCGGGTGGTCGTCGCCGAGGAGGTCTTCGAAGCGGACCTCCCGCTGCCCAACGTCGCGAGTATGCAGACCCGCCCGGCCAGGCCCGACCGGCGTGAGGTGGACCTGCGCCGGCTGGTCTCGGGCTTCCTCCGCATGGCTCCCGACATCGCTGTCGTCGGCGAGGTGCGCGACAAGGAAGCCCTGCCGCTGCTCCTGACCTTGAGCTCGGGCGTGAAGGGCTACACGACCATCCACGCCGGCTCGGCCCGCCAGGCTCTGACCCGCCTGCGCTTCATCTGCCAGCTCTCCGACACGGCCAACGAGCTGCCGATGACGGCCCTCAGCTCGCTGGTGAGTGAGGCCGTCGACATCGTCGTCCACTGCAGCCGGGTCGGCGGCAGCCCAAGGGTCAGCGAGGTCATCGCCGTCGAAGAGCCCCAGACCGGGCCGGACGCGGTGCAGTTCACCGCCACCGAGCTGTTCAGCCGTCCCCGGCCCGAGGAGGCACTGACGTGGAGCGGGAACCTCCCCATCCGCGCCGCCCGGGCCCTCGAGGAAGCCGGCTACGACGTGCGCGAGCTGCTCGACGGTGGCGGCAAGCGGGTCCGCACCGTGCGAGCCGTGGCCGGCAACGGCAACGGCGAGGCGCCGGCGCCGGCCCGGACCAGAGCCCCACGCCGGCGGGCGACGACGTGAGCCCGCCGCTGGCCCTAATGGTGGCGCTGGCCGGCGCCTACGGGGTGTTTCTCCTCTACACCGCAATGGCCTTCGGCTGGCGAGGTCTTGGCGTGGGCGACGGCCGCATCCGCTCGCAGACCCACCTGCGGGCCAACACCCGGCAGTGGCTGGCCCAGGCCGGCCTGGAAGGCGTCAGCCCCGGCGAGTTCCTGACGGTGATGGCCGTGCTGTTCCTTGTCGGCACCGGCCTCACCTTCGCCGTACTCGGCGCCCCCCTGCCCGCCCTCGCCGTCGGCGCCTTCGCCGCCACCTACCCGGTGGCGTCGTACCGGGCCCGGCGCCAGCAGCGGCGGGCGCGAGCGGCCGAGAGCTGGCCGCGGATGATCGAGGAGATCGCCCTGCTCGCGGGGTCGCTGGGCCGGTCCGTCCCCCAGGCGCTGTTCGAGGTCGGCCGGGGTGCTCCTGAGGAGATGCGGCCGGCATTCGAGGCCGCCCACCGGCAGTGGCTGATCAGCACCGACTTCGAGCGCAGCGTCGCCGTGCTGAAGGCGGGCCTGGCCGACGCCACCGCGGATGCCGCCTGCGAGACCCTGCTCGTCGCCCACGAGGTCGGCGGGACCGACGTGCAGCGCCGGCTCGCCGCCCTGGTCGAGGACCGGGTGGCCGACCTCCAGGGCCGCAAGGATGCCCGCGCCCGCCAGGCCGGCGCCCGTTTCGCCCGCCGGTTCGTTCTCCTGGTCCCGGTCGGGATGGCCCTCGTCGGCTTGTCGATCTCCGGTGGCCGCAACGCCTACCGGTCCGCCGAGGGCCAGCTCGCCGCTCTGGCCGCTATCGGCATGGTCGTCGCCTGCTGGCTGTGGTCGGCCCGGATCATGCGCCTGCCTGAGGAAGAGCGGGTCTTCCATGGCTGACGTCAACCGGGTACGGCTGGCCGTACTGTGCGGGCTGGCGCTCTGGGGCGGGATGACGCTCGTCCTGTCGCAATTCCGCTGGTTCTCCCGGCCACCGCTGGTCGAGCGCCTGCGCCCGTACAGCCCCGCCGGCATGGGCACCCCCAACCGCCGGGGCACCATCCTGTCGGTCGAGTCCTTCCGCGACGTGGTCCGGCCGTTGTGCCGCTCCCTCGGAGAGCGGGTGGCCAAGCTCTTCGGCGTCAGCGAGGAGCTCGGCATCCGCCTCGAACGCATCCACTCCTCCGACGATGTCACCGGGTTCCGGGTCCGCCAGGTCGGCTGGGCCCTGGCCGGCTTCGGTACCGGCACGCTGCTGGCCGTCGCCCTGCGGCCGCCGGTGCCGGTCGCCCTCCTGTTCATCCTGAGCGGGCCGCTGCTCGGCTTCCTCGTCCCCGAACAGCAGGTTGCCTCCGCGTCCGACGCCTGGCGCCGGCGGCTCAACCTCGAGCTACCGGTGGTGGCCGAGCAGCTGGCCATGCTCTTGTCGGCTGGCTACTCACTGGGCGCCGCCCTCAACCGCCTCGCCGCTCGGGGCGGCGGGAATGTATCCCGAGACCTGGCAAGGGTCTGCGGCCGTATCCGCCAAGGCCTCACCGAGATCGAAGCCCTGCGCGAGTGGGCCGAGGTGGCCGATGTCGAGGGCCTCAACCGGCTGCTCCCCATCCTGGGCCTGAACCGTGAAGCGTCAGACCTCGGCCGCCTCATCTCCGAGGAGGCCCGTTCCATCCGCAAGGACACCCAGCGCCGCTTGATCGAGACGGCCGAGCGCCGCGCCCAGCAGGTGTGGATCCCCGTCACGGTGGCCGCCCTGGTCCCAGGCGTGATCTTCCTCGCCGTCCCCTTCATGGAGGCACTCCGCCTCTTCTCAGAAGCATGACCATTGAAAGGAGCAGTTGATGGACATCACCCTGCGGGCCTACGTGTGGGCCCGGACCGTCGCCGTCGCCCTTCGCCGGGACGAACGAGGTGAAGGAGTCATTTCGACGGCGATCGCCGTCTTGATCATGGCCGCCCTGGGCGCGGTGATGTGGGTGGGCTTCCAGGCCCTCTGGAACAACACCAACTCCCGGACCACCACCCAGGTCAACACCATCGGGGGCCCGTAGGCGCCGGCGCACCACGTCGCCCGTGGACGAGCGGGGCGGAGGGCTGGTCCAGCTGTGGGCCGGCTTCTTCGTCTTCCTCGTGATGCTCCTGTTCGCGGTGCAGGTGCTGTTCAACCTGTACGCGGCGTCGGTGGTGACCGCCGTCTCCTACGACGCGGCCCGGCGGGTGGCAGGCAGCGACGGCGGCCCCGGCTACATGGCCGACGCCGAGGACCAGGCCCGCCGGTCGCTGGGCCGGTACGCCAGCCGGGTCACCTTCGACTGGAGCGCCACCAGCCCCGAGGAGGTGGTGCTGCGCGTGCAGTCCGACAACCCGAGCGTGCTGCTCCCCGTCGTGGCCGGGCCGGTGGCGTTCGACAAGCTCGACCGCACCTTCCGCATCCGGGTGGAGCGGTTCCGGTGAGCCGCGTCCGGCGGAACCAGGCGGGCCAGGCCGGAATGGAGGTCATCCCCTTCGGCCTGCTGACCTTCGTCGTCGGAGCCCTCCTGGTGGCCAACGCCTGGGCGGTCATCGACGCCAAGATGGCGGTCTCCGCCGCCGCCCGGGAGGCCACCCGAGCCTTCGTGGAGGCGCCGGTCGACGGTGACCCGCTGGTGCTGGCCGACGCCGCCGCCCGGTCGGCGATGGCCGGCGCCGGCCGCGACCCCACCCGGCTCGTACTCACGCCGATGGAGGCCGTCTTCGCCCGCTGCGAAACGGTGCGGTTCGAGGCCAGCTACCAGATCCCCGCCGTCGTGGTGCCGTGGGTCGGCGGGCTGGGGTCAGGCTTCACCGCCACCGCCCGCCACGCCGAGGTGGTCGATCCCTACCGCTCCGGGGTGCCTCGCACGGTGAATGGCTGTGCCACCTCACTCTGAGCGGGGCAGCACGCTGCTGCTGTTCCCGGCCGCCCTGGTGATCATGCTGGCCCTGGCCGCCATCACCGTCGACAGTGCCATCGCCTTCATGGCCCAGCGTCAGCTCACCAACGCCACGGCGGCGGCGGCCAACGACGCCGCCACCGAAGCGCTCTCCGACCGGGCCTTCTACGAAGGCGACCGTATCGAGCTGTCGGCCGCCGCCGTGGAGAGCGTCGCCGTCGACCGCGTCTTCGCCCTCGTCGACCCGGCCCGCCACCACGGCCTCTCGGTGACCGCTGAGGCGTTCCCTCCGGCTGCGGCGGGCTGTTCCTGGACGGTCCGGGTACGGGCGTCGTCCCGGGTCGACGAGCTCTTCGGCAAGGCCATACCCGGCTCCAGCGGCCAGGTGGCGGTTCATGCTCAGTCCACCGCTGCTCCCCGCCAGGAGGTTGGAATATGCTGACATAGCTTGAAATGTCATTGAGGGGGCGGTAAGGTGACGCCCGATGGCAGAGCGCACATCGATGACGACCGATGCCGCCGGCCGCCGGGTGATGGCGAAGGTCGGGGCCAACGCCGAAGAGGCGGCCCGGCTGGCCCGCGAGGCGGAGCTGCTCGACGTCGCCCGTCACCCCGGCGTGGTCGAGCTCGTGGGTGTCGACGGGTCCGGTGTGGGCTCCATGCTCCTGACCGCCCACGTCGAGGGCCCCACCCTGGCGGCCGTGGGCCCGCTGCCGCTGGAGGAAGCGGCAGGCCTCCTGGCCGCCCTCGCCAGTACCTTGGCCGACCTCCACGAGCTGGGCATCGTCCACGGCGCCGTCTGCCCGGAGCACGTGATCGTCGGCCCCGGCGGCCGGCCCGTGCTCTGTGGACTGGCCTATGGCGGCCGGGTCGGTGACCCCGTCGGCCCGCCACCGCCCGTAGGGCGGGACTTCGCCGATCCGGCCCGGGCCGGCGCCGATGCGCTGCATCCCGCCTTCGACGTCTTCGCCGTCGGCGCCCTGGCCCGCTTCCTGGCCCCGGACCCCCCGCCGGGCCACGCCCTGGCCAGGGTGGCCGAGGACGCCACCGCCGGCGAGCTCCACGGCCGGCCCCCGGCCCTGACCATCGCCGAGGCCCTGCAAGAGGAGGTGCCCGCGGCCCGGCTGCCCCGGGGTCTCGCCACCACGCCGCCGCCGCTTCGGGCGCCGGCGCCCCGCCCGGAAGCGCCCGACCCGCTGGCCGCGCTCCGCCGCACCAGCGGGAGCCCACGCCGCTGGCCCCGCCCCCGCGCCTCGGCCGCGCTGGCCGCCACCGCGGCCGTGGTCGTGGTGGGCGGCGCCGTCTTCTTCGCCAGCTCTCCCGGATCGCCGGCGCCCGCGCCGGTGATCGAGTTGAGCACCGGTCCCCCCCACGAGGTCCAGCCCGGCCCGACCACGACCCGGGCCGGGCTGGCCTCGACATCGACCTCCACGTCGTTGCCGACCACCACGACGGTCGCCGCCACCCGGCGCCAGTGCCCGGTCGCCACGGCCGTCCTGCAGGCCGACGTCGACGGCGACGGCTGCCCCGATGCCCTTCGTTACGCCGACGGGCTACTCGAGGCGGGCCAGGTCCGCTGGGCCCTCGGCCAAGCCGGCGACCAGGTCGCCGCCGGCGACTGGGGATGCCAGGGGACCCGAACGCTGGCCCTGTTCCGGCCGTCAACAGGTGAGGTCTTCCGCTTCGAGGGGTGGGCCACCCCGGGTCAGGACGTCAAGGCCACGGCGGTGGTCCGGGTGCCAGGTGGGGTGGCCATCCGGGCGGCCGATGTCGACCGCGACGGCTGCCACGAGGCGGTCGTCGAGCGGGCCACCGGCGCGGCCGAGGTCATCCGCCTGCCCCGCGCCCCGCAATGAGACGGCTGGGCGCCGCGGCCATCTGGATCGGCGGCCTCGGGGCCGCAGCCATGGCCCTGCAGTGGGCGGGGCAAGGGGCCTTGGCTGCGCCGCCGGTGACCGATCCTGGTCGGTGGGGGGCGTGGCTGGAGGGTCGTGACCCGCTGATCGCGGCCTTCAGCCTGCTGCGGCTCCTTGCCCTCGGTGGGCTGTGGTACCTGGTGGCCGTCACCCTGCTCGGCGCCGGCCTGCGGGCAGCCGGCGCCGTGCGGCTGGTACGGGTGGCCGACCGGGTCACCGTCGGGCCGGTCCGCCGCATGCTGGCCGGCAGCATCAGCCTGGGCCTGGCCGCCTCCGGTGCGGTCGCCGTCGCCGCGCCGGCGATGCGCCTGTCGGTGGCCGTGGCCCAGACCTCGACCACCTCCACGACGGCCGTCACGCCGCCGGCCACCGTCACCATGCACCGCCTCGGACCGACCGACGGTGCGACCGTGGCGCCGGCCGCCCAGGTGCCCCCCGGGCCCACGCCGGCGCCGGCGCCGGCGCCGGCGCCGGCGCCGGCGGCTGACCGCTGGACGGTCAAACCGGGCGAGTGCTTCTGGTCGATCGCCGAGGACGTGCTGACCCGGCACCTCGGCCGCGTCCCCACCGACGCCGAGATCGTCCCCTACTGGCGGCGGCTGATCGACGCCAACCGAACGGAGCTGGCCCACCGTGACAACCCCGACCTCATCTTCCCGGCCCAGGTCTTCGTCATCCCCGCGCCCTAAGGTTGGCCCAATGGCGCTGCCCTGGGGTGCCGTGCTCACCGAGGACGACCTGGCCAAGATGCCCGAGGACGGGCACCGCTATGAGCTGCTCGAGGGGACGCTGCTCGTGAGCCCCGCTCCCAGCATCGCCCACCAGACGTGTGTGACCTCCCTTGTCGTCCTCCTTCACGGCGCCCGGCTTCCGGCACACACCGTCCTCCCCGCGCCCCTCGACCTCAGGCTGTCGCGGCTGACAGTGCTCGAGCCCGATGTGCTCGTGGCGCGGAAGGCGGACCTCACGCCGGCTCGAGTCGAAGGACCACCTCTTCTCGTGGTCGAGGTCCTGTCTCCCAGCACACGCCACATCGACCTGGGCGCCAAGCGCCTGGCCTACGAAGCCGCCGGCGTGCCGGCGTACTGGCTCGTCGACCCCGACCTCCCCAACCTCACCGTCCTGGAGCTCGACGCCGGCCGCTACGTGGAGCGGGCGACGGTGGCCGGCGACGAGCCGTTCCACGCCACTTTCCCCTTCGACGTCACCGTCGTCCCCGCCCGCCTCCTCGACGACTGACGGCCGGCCGGCTCAGCCGGCCTTGGTGTCGACGATCTCGACCACGAACCACAGGGCCTCGTTGGGGGCGATGTCGGGCGGAGAGCCCTGGGCGTCGTAGGCCTGGTCGGCCGGGATGCCCAGCAGGCGCTGGCCGCCGACCTGCATGCCGGGGATGCCGTCGGTCCAGCCCTTGATCACTCCGCTCAAGCCGAAGGGAATCGGCTGGCCGCGCGAGTACGACGAGTCGAAGATCTTGCCCGTAGAGCATGCGACGCCGATGTAGTGGGCGGTCACGGTGTCTCTTGGCCCCACGGTGGCGCCGGTGCCGACCTTGAGGTCCTCCTTGATCAGCTGCGCCGGCGGCGACCCCACCTTCACCGGCACCTCCGGCGCGCCCGTCGGCAGCGGGTCGGCGACGGGCACACACGGCTTGCCGGCAGCGGAGGCGGGGTTGTCCAGGGGCGAGGTGACCGACGGGTCGGTGGCGGCCACGTCGGTGCTGTCGTCGTCGTCGCCGCCCCGGCTGAGGAGGAACACCGCCCCTAGCGCCAGCACCAAGCCCACCCCGAGCTGGATGGCCCGCCGGCGCCGGGCCCGGGCTTTGGCCAGCGCCAGCTCCCGGGCCCGCCGGGCCTCTCGCGCCGCCTTCTGTCGGTCCCGTTTCGTTCCGGCCATGGGGCAAGGTACCAAGGCGGCGCCGTCGCTCACCGTCGCCCGACCCGCACACCATGGGACGGCCGCCTTCCATCGCTGGACGAGCCGCACGCGAGTGCTCGACATCGTGGGCGGCTGCTACTACCTTGACCCGCACCGAAGGCGGCTCGAGGGAGTGGCATGGATCTGGCGGTATTCGGCGGCACGGTCCTCTTGGCCGCCGTGTTCGCCATCTCGGCGGTCGCCAAGCTCGCGGATCGGCCACAATTCCGCACCGCACTCACCGAGCTCGGAGTGCCGGCGCCGTTGATCCCGCCGATCGGCGCGGTCCTCCCCGTCGTCGAGCTGGTTGTCGCTCTCGCCCTCCTGCATTCCTCCTCGGCACGGTGGAGCGCCTTGGGCGCCGTTGGGCTGCTGGTCCTCTTCACCGCCGTGATCGCCGGCAACCTGATCCGCGGCCGGAAGCCCCACTGCCACTGCTTCGGCCAGCTGCACTCCGGTCCGGTCGGGCTTTCCACGCTCGTCCGCAACGGCCTTTTGACGATGCTGGCAGGAGCGATCGCCTGGCGACAGTGGCGCGACCCGAGTCTCAGCATCGCCGGCTGGCTTGCACAGAGGAGTGCCGGAGACATACTCCTCACCGTCGCTGCGGTGGTCGGGCTCGCTCTCGTTGCCCTCCAGACCTGGTTCATCCTGCACCTGCTCCGCCAGCACGGGCGACTGCTGGTTCGGATGGAAGCCCTCGAGGCCGTGATCGCACACCGCGGTGCGGGCTCACGCCCGCATGCGGCCGGTAGCGGCGCCGGCCTGCCCGTGGGGACCGCCGCTCCCGAGTTCGACCTTCCCGGCCTCCATGGTGAAACCCTCACCCTTGCCGCCCTGCGTTCCGCGGGGCAGCCGGTGCTCCTGTTGTTCACCGCACCCGGATGCGGACCCTGTGAGTCGCTCATGCCGGAGGTCAGTGGCTGGCAGCGGGATCACGCCGGCGCCGTGACCATCGGCATCATCAGCGCCGGCCAGGCCGATGCCATCGGCGCCATCGCGGCCGAGCACGGCCTTCGCAACGTCCTGCGCCAGGACAGTCGCGAGGTGGCTGAGGGCTACCACTACCTGGGGACGCCGAGCGCTGTCGTGGTCAGCCCAGACGGTCGTATCGCCACTCCTCTCGTAGCCGGGCCAGATCCGATCCGGTCCTTGTTCGCTCGTACCCTGGAGGGGCCGAGCACCGTGGGGGTGGAGCTTGGACGCACCAACGGCAATGGCCACGGCTCCCGGCACCACGCGCCGGCGCCCGCCCTCGCAGTCGGTGACCCGGCACCGAAGGTCCACCTTCCCGATCTCGATGGGAACTACCACGATCTGGCCGAGCTCATCGAGGGAGACACGCTGGTGCTCTTCTGGGACCCGGCCTGTGGCTTCTGCGAGCGGATGCTGGGTGACCTGAGGGCCTGGGAGGAACAGCCGCCCCAGGGCGCTCCGAACCTCGTCGTCGTGTCTACGGGCACCGCGGAGACCAACAGGGCAATGGGGCTGCGGTCCCCCGTGCTCCTCGACCGGAATTCCCGGGCCATGAACGCCTTCGGCGCCAACGGGACGCCTATGGGCATCCTCGTCGACTCCAAGGCACGCATCGCATCTCCCCTCACGGTCGGAGCGCCGGCGGTCCTGGCGCTGGCCCGCGCCACCGGCGACAGTGCGATGGCTGACGTGGACGAGCGGCACAGGGAGCGGACGATCGATGGATAGCGAGCGCTTCGACGCCTTGGCCGAGGGCTTGGCGACCGGAAGAATCTCCCGGCGGCAGGGCCTCAAGGCCCTGGTCGGAGGCGTGGCCGCGGCGCTGATCGGGCCCTTCAGGTCCGTCGGCATGGGGGCGGGCCCCGCCGGCGCCCAAGTCACCGGCGGGGTGGTCTGTCGGGCGAACGCGGAGCGCATGCGGGCCTGCCTCCAGGCTGCTCGAGCCGCCCACTCGCGTGCGATGGAGCCGTGCGAGGAGATACTCGGGGAGTGTCCCAGCGACACGGCGGGATTCGTTGCCTGCACCGCGGTGTACCAGGTGTGCATCAACAACGCGAACTCGAACCTCAGAAGCGCCGTCGAGCAATGTGAGGCTCAGTTCCGCGTGGTCTGCACGCCGAACGAGTCCTGCTGTCCCGACGGCTGCACCAACACCCAGTCCGACCCGGCGAACTGCGGTGCGTGCGGGAACAGATGCCCGGGGGGGTTCAGCTGTTGCTCCGGCGACTGCGTGAACCTGCAGGTCTCGAGCTTCAACTGCGGGGCGTGCGGCCGCGAGTGCCCCATCGGCGAGAGCTGCTGCAGCGGCGACTGCAGCAACCTTCTGACGGACTCCAACAACTGCGGCCGCTGTGGGAACGTCTGCCCGCAAGGGACCACATGCGCCAACGGTGAGTGCGTCGGCTGCAACCCACCGTGCCCGCCCGGACAGACGTGCTGCAGCGGCGACGTATGTGTCGACACCGACACCGACCGCAACAACTGTGGCGCATGCGGCAACTCCTGTCCCGCCGGCCAGGTCTGCGCCGGCGGCCGCTGCTCCGACTGTGACCCGCCGTGCCCGGTCGGTCAGACCTGCTGCAGCGGCGTGTGCCGCAACACCCAGTCCGATGACAACCACTGCGGATCGTGCGGCAACGCCTGTGCGCCGGGCCAGTCGTGCACCGGAGGAACGTGCTCGGGATGCCCGGAGGGCTTCGCACTCTGCAACGAGGTCTGCGTCGACGTCCGGAGCGATCCTCACAACTGCGGCTCGTGCGGCAACGACTGCACACAGTTCTCCTTCTACTGCGGCGTCTGTAGCAACGGTGGCTGCAGGTGTGTGGGAAGCGATCCCGACGGCTGCGGTCCATGCGGGGGCTGATGCTCAGTCGTCCCCGCTAGATGCGTGGGCGGTGGAGTGGGGCGCAGGCGGCTGCGCCGATGGGCAATCACCATCGACGTCCCGGCGCCGCCGGCCAAATCTCTATGAGGTGGGGACGCGGGATTTCCGGTGCCGGCAGGCGGCCGACGCCATCGAAGGGACGCGGATCCTCAGATCAGGGTGCGGTATCGGAGGTACACGACGCCCTTGCTGAAACGGCGCTCGTCGAGCAGCTCGAGGGCTAGGCGCGTGAGGTGGGGCAGCGCCGGCTTGCCTCCACCCAGGACGACGGGGTGCACGAACAGCTGGCACTCATCGACCAGCCCGGCCTTGAACGCATGCGCGGCGAGGTTGGCGCCGGCCACGGTCAGATCACTGGTGGCCGTGGCCTTCATGTCACGGACCGAGTCGGCGTCGAAGCTGCGCTCGAGTCGGGTCCTGGCCGTCGAGACCGCATCCAGGGTCGTGGAGAAGACGACTTTGTCGGCCGCCTGCCAAACGTTGGCGAAGTCGGCCATGAGTTCTGACTGGTCGGCGAAGGCGGGGTCGGTCTCCCAGACGGACATCGTGTCGTAGATGCGCCGCCCGTAGAGGTAGGTGCCGACGGAGCGCACAAGGTCGGTGATGAACGCGAAGACGTCATCGTCGGGCTCGGTCCAGTCGAAGCTGCCGTGCTCGTCCTCGATGTAGCCGTCGAGCGACACGTTCGAGATGTAGATCAGCTTGGCCATGCCGCTAAGCCCGGCCTCCGAGGGGTCTCCATGTCGTCAGCTCGTGCTCGTACATGGCGGACACACGTTACGTCGCGGGCGGCATGCTCGATCCCCGAGAGCAGCGCGCAGCTGACGTTTCCCGGGTCCGGCTCGCCGTGCAGCAGTTGCTCGGACGCACCCGCGCCGTCGATCGGCATGACCGATCGGCGTCTGAGGTCCTCAAGTGAACGTAGGCGTTAGCGTTCGCCCCCATGGCGAACGTGCGGGTGTGGGAGGACGACCCCCTGGCGGGTGCGGTGGCGGTGGAGCGGGCGCAGGCCAAGCTGCCGAAGGCGCCGATGGGCATCACCATCGACGTGCCGGCGCCGCCGGCCAAGCTCTACGACGTCGGAACGCCGGAGTTCCGGTACTGGCAGGGGGCCGACGCCCTGGCCCGGGGGGCGGCGTTCTGGAAGTCCGTCGTCCCCAAGGGCACGTCGTGGCAGGCGGGCAAGATCCTGCCGGTACGCCTCGACGCCGGCGACAGGCTCAACGCCCTCTACACCCGGGCTGAGCTGCGGTTCTTCCACACCAGCGTGGCCGGCACCATGGTCTTCACCGGCGAAAGCCCCGACGTGGTGTGCCACGAGATGGGCCACGCCGTCCTCGACGCCATCCGCCCCCAGCTCTGGGACGCCATGAGCCACGAGGTCGCCGCCTTCCACGAGTCCTTCGGCGACATGAGCGCCATCCTCGTCGCCCTCCAGCAGCCGGCGATCCGCCAGGAGGTCCTGGCCGAGACCGGCGGCGCCCTCTACCGGTCGTCCCGCCTCTCCCGGGTGGCCGAGCAGCTGGGGTGGGGCCAGCGCCAGCGCCAGCCCTGCTCGGCCGAGGGCGACTGCCTGCGCAACGCGGTCAACTGCTTCGCCTACCAGCCGCCCACGACACTCCCGAACACGTCGCCGGCGGTGCTGCTGTCCTCGGCGCCGCACTCGTTCTCCCGGGTGTTCACCGGCGCCTTCTTCCAGATGTACGCCGGCATGGTCGTCCTTCTGCGCCGCCCGCCGACCGCCGACGACCTGCTGCAGGCCAGCATCGACGCCGGCCGGCTGCTGGTGACCGCGGTGCAGGCGGCGCCCATCGTGCCTGACTATATGGCCCAGGTGTCGGCCCACATCCTGGAGGCCGACAAGGTGCTGTTCGAGGGGCGGTACGCGTCGGCCATCGAGTTCGGCTTCGGCGGCCGGGGCATCCTGTCGCTGCCGTCGGCCCGGACGGTCACCGGCACGCCGGTGCCGGCGGCCTTCGCGTCCGACTCCTTCGCCGGCATCGACCTGCCCAGCGCCGCGTTCACCGGCAGCGAGTTCGGCCTCGACCGGCCGGTCGTCATGCGGGTGCCCGGCCAGCCCCGCCGGCTGGCCGCGCTGGCCGTCGGCACCGACGGCGGTTCGATGGCGGCCACGCCGGCGGAGGAGGTGGCCGCCGGCTTTCTGCGTGAGCTCATGCTGCGCCAGAGGGTGGCCCTGCCGGGCGACGGCGACGTCGACGGTGGCGGGCCAGGTCCGCTCAAGACCCACCGGCTGGTGGACCGGGGCGACCACCTGACAGTGGAGCGGGTGCTGGTGGACTGACCCCCCTCGTTCTGGTTGCGTTTACCCGTCATATGCGCGGGCAGATGCAACCAGTTCGGCTCTACGCCGGCTGCATCCGCAGCTGCAGGTCGTCGAGGCGGCGCAGGAGGGCGTCGGCGTCGGTGCCGAACAGGCCGGCGATGGCCCGGATGTCGTCGGCCCGGATGGTGAGCACCCGGCCGTTGAAGTCCTGCCGGCGCACCTGGATGCTGCTCAGGTAGCGGTAGACCATCTCCAGCTCGGGATCGCCGTCGACGGCCTGGAAGCGGGCCAGGTCGAAGGTGACCTTCGACGGCCACACCGTCGGGGCCATCCGCACCTCGGTGGGCTCCAGCCCGGCCGGCGGCGGCTCGGCGGGGATCTCGCCGTCGCGAGGCAGGAGCTGGTCGACCGGGACCCGGTAGAAGTCGGCGAGGCGCTGGAGCCGGGGCACCGAGATCACCCGCTCGCCCCGCTCGTAGGCACCGAGCACCGAGGCCTTGAACTCTTGGCTCGACGCGGCTTCGACCTCTTGCAGTGACAGGCGCTTCTGGCGCCGGATCGCCCGCAGCCGCTGGCCTACCCGGCGGGCATACGTCGACGCCGGCCCAACCAGCTCGGTCTCGTCGCTCAAGGCCGAGCCCCCCCTTCTCGTCGGCACTGCTTTTCAGCTAGCATTTTCGGTCACTTACTGTGGTAATCAGTCTAACCGACTCTCGCGCTCCGTGCCGGAGTGCTTACCCTCCGGGGTCAGCCAGGCAGTACCGTGCCGGCCCGCAACGCGCAGAGCAGTGTCCCGGCCACCAGCGCCGCGGTCTCGGAACGGAGCACGGACGGCCCTAGGCCCACCAGCGCCGGCGCCGCCGCCAGCTCGGCGTCGTCCCAGCCCCCTTCGGGCCCCACCAGCACGACCGGGCGGTCCAGCGCCGGCGGGCCGGCGCCGGGATGGGCCAGGGCTGCGCCCCGCTCGGCCGCCAGCTCCTCGACGGGCGTGACGCCGGCCACCACCGGCAGCCACACCCGCCGGCTCTGCATCGCCGCCTCCCGGGCCACCCTCCGCAACCGGGCCAGCTGGCCGCCGGCCTCACCCGGCGGCCAGCGGACCACCGAGCGTGCACTCAGCAAAGGCACGATGCGGTCGACGCCGATCTCGGTCAACTTCTGGACCGCCCACTCCGGCCGCTGGCCCTTGACGACCGCCAACCCCACCGTCACCGCCGGCGCCGGCCTCGGCACCCGCTCGATCTCGGTTGCGGGCTCCAGCGCCGGCCCGAACCGGCACCGCAGCCGGCCGCCGGCGCCGTCGGACACGGTGACCTCGTCGCCGGCCCGCAGCCGGAGCACCCGCTCGAGATGGTGGCGGTCGTCGGCCGACAGCGCCGGGGCGCCGAGGTCGTCGACGAAGGCATGGGCCTTGCTGGAAGGTCCCAATGTGGCCGCCTTACTTGAAGGCAGATCGGACCTTGGCGAAGAACCCGGACTCCGGCGGCGCCACGGCCTCGCCCCGGGCCCCGGCGAAGAGCCGCAGCAGGTCCTCCTGCTCCTTGGTGAGGTCGGTGGGTGTGTCCACCACCACCTGCACCAGGAGGTCGCCCCGGCCCCGGCCGTTGACGTCGGGCACGCCCCGGCCCCGCAGTCGGAACACCTTCCCCGGCTGAGTCCCCTTGGGGATCACCAGGTCCTCGGTGCCGTCGAGGGTCTCGTAGCGCAGGTGGGCGCCGACGGCGGCCTGGGTCATGGGCACGTGCAGCACGTGGACCAGGTCGTTGCCCTGGCGCAGGAAGCGCTCGTCGGGGCGGACCCGCAGG
>Ga0247713_1000775_pt1 | contig 17853 bp, 13 predicted proteins | sample 21E_NmetaG_FD_189936 | JGI IMG/M metagenome (GOLD analysis project Ga0247713, IMG submission 189936) | Soil microbial communities from hillslope of Landscape Evolution Observatory, University of Arizona, Oracle, AZ, United States - 2-1-E_N | ecosystem: Engineered > Artificial ecosystem >... | reverse complement strand
CGGTGCCCAGCGTGGCGAACATCGAGGTGCCCGCCGGCCAGCGACGGGCCTTCCACGTGAACGCCCTGCTCGAGCGGGCCACGGCGCCGATCCTCCTCACGTCCACCGAGCCGGTGGTGGTCGAACGGGATATCTACCGGATCAAGGCTCCGGGCCTCGGCATGTCGGCCGCCATCCCGCTCCGCTGAGTCTGAGTGCAGTCGAGTGCTGACTCGTGTGCGGCGATACTGAGCCGGTGGAACGCTTCCTGCTGGCCGCCGTGGTCGTGCTGGTGGCGGTCGTCGTCGCCGTGGTCATGGACCGCCGGCGCCCCGAGGCGCCCACCCAGGGATCGTGGGCGGTGCCGGCCCAGCTCGACCGGGCCGACTTCGCCCGGCCGGAGGCCGAGTGGCTGGTGGCGGTCTTCACGTCTGCCACGTGCGACTCGTGCGCAAAGGCGGTCGAGCAGGCGAGAGTGCTGGCCAGCGACGCCGTCGCCGTCGAAGAGGCCGAAGTCAGGGACCGCCCGGATCTGCATCGGCGCTACCACATCGACGCTGTGCCGATCATCGTCGTGGCAGACCGGGACGGCGTGGTCCGCACATCGTTCACCGGACCACCATCGGCCACCGATCTCTGGGCCGCGGTGGCCGGCGTGCGGGACGACGCTGCGACCGAAGGCTGACCTCCCGTGTTCGCAAACTGCTGAGCTCTCGCGGTTCTCGCCTGGCTGAATCCGGGGCATGATCGACGCGCTGGTCGTCGTCTCGCGGGCGACGCTGCGCGAGCCGGACGGTTCGCTTTCCGGGCGCTTCCGGTCAGAGGGGACCGTGGCCGCGCCAGGAAGCCAGGACCGCCTCGCTGGTAGCCTCCGGAGCGTGGCCACCTCGACCGTTCAGGCTGCGTCGCGCCTCGGGCCACCGCCTCAGCAGGGCTGGGTGCGGCGCTTTCTGGCCGCCTTCGCGGAGCTGTGGGCGGCCCGCGAGCTCACCGGGAATCTGGTCCGCCGCGACCTCAAGGTCCGCCACCGAGGCACGTTCCTCGGCATGCTGTGGTCGCTGACCACCCCACTGCTGATCGTCGGCCTCTACTACTTCATCTTCAAGTTCATCATCAAGGCTGCCGTTGCGCAGGACCTACCCAGACCAGATGGCCAAGCCGTCCCTTTCGCGGTGTACTTCTTCTGCGGCCTGAGCATCTGGAACCTGTTCGCCACGGGAGTCTCCGCCTCCACGAGCAGCGTGATCGGCTCCGGCTACCTTCTGAACAAGGTCTATTTCCCCCGGTCTGTCCTCCCCATCGCCTCGGTGTTGTCGGCTCTGGTGACATTCGGTTTCGAGTTCGCCGTGCTGGTGTTCATCACGTTGATCGCCGTCGGCCCACCGAGTATCTATGTGCTCTGGGTGCCCGTGATCGTTGCTGTCGTGTTCCTACAGGCGGTCGGCTTGGCGCTGCTGCTGTCGGCGGTGACCGTGTATCTCCGCGACATGGTGCACTTCATCGGGATTTTCATGCAGGTCTGGTTCTGGAGCACCCCGGTGATCTACTCCCTCATCTACGTGGCCAGGGAGAGTCCGGCCGCTTTGAACCTGCTCAAGGCCAACCCCATGACGGGGGCGGTGGTCTCCTTCCGGAACGTCGTGGTGCTCAACAATCCACCCGCGTTGAAGCTACTCGCGTACGGCGCCGCATGCGCGGTGGTCATGGCCGTCATGGGGACGACCGTGTTCGCTCGGTCGCAGCGAAGGTTCTCGGAGATCGTCTGATGGGCGTCGCCATCGCCTGCCACGACGTGTGGAAGAGCTACCGCATCTACCACCAACGGTCGCACACGCTGAAGGAGAAGGTGCTCTCCCGGCGGAACGTCTTCGAGGAGTTCTGGGCCCTCCGTGGCATCGACCTCGCCGTGCCCGAGGGCGCCACCATGGGGATCATCGGGGCGAACGGGTCGGGAAAGTCCACGCTCCTCAAAACGATGGCTCGAATCCTGACTCCTAACAAGGGCAGTGTCATGGTGAACGGGAGCGTCTCCCCGCTGCTCGAGCTGGGCACCGGTTTCCATCCCGAGCTCACCGGAAGGGAGAACGTCTTCATGGCCTGCTCAGTGCTGGGACAGAAGCGCCGAGATGTCGAGGACCGGTACGACCAGATCAGCGCGTTCGCCGAGATCGAATCGTTCATGGACATCCCCGTCAAGAACTACTCGAGTGGCATGTACGCCCGGCTGGCCTTCGCTGTCGCCATCAGCGTCGAGCCGGAGATCCTCATCATCGACGAGGTCTTGTCAGTCGGCGACGAAAGTTTCCAGATCCGCTGCTACCAGCGCCTCGAGGAACTGCGTGCCCAGGGCCGGACGATCGTGCTGGTTTCTCACAGCCTCCCAACCATTTCGGGGATGTGCACAGAAGCGGCTTGGGTGGATCATGGTGAGATACGGGAAGTCGGGACGACGGACGACGTGGTGGCGGGCTACGTGGCCGCAGTCCACAACGAGGCTGCCGAGTTCACCGAGCAGGCCGAGCAGCATCCGGCGGGTAAGCGATACGGATCCGGTCAGGCCGAGATCACCGACGTCTCCTTCGTAGACGGCGACGGCCAGGAGGTGAGCTCCTTCCGCACCGGCGATCCTCTCACCATGCGCCTCGCCTACCGCGCCCACGCGGTCGACGACGAGCTGGTCTGCGGGATCGGCGTACTTCGCGCCGAGAACCTCGCCTATCTGTTCGGCCAGAACACCGTCCAGGCGGGCGTTCCGCTCCCCAGGAACGAAGGCACGGTGGAGTTCACCCTGCCGAGCCTGCCCCTGCTCAAGGGGGAGTACGTAGTCAACGTCGTCCTCCACGACCGTTCGGGTCGGCACATCTACGACTGTCATGACCGGAAGTACTGGTTTTCCGTCGTGGAGAACTCCACGATGCCCATCGAAGGCGGGATGATGCACGTCACCGGGGAATGGAGCGCCTGGACATCACCCGTGTCGGCCTGAGCCTCGGCGCGTGGCGTGGCGGACCGGAACGCTGAGGGCGGGGAAGTGGCCGCGGTCTCCCCTTCATTCAGGACTCTAGGGTGCCTCTCGCACCACCAGGGCGACGGGGGCGTGGCCCGGCTCCAGCCACGGACGCTGCGAGAACGGCTGCAGTGGATACGTTGAGGAGAGCTACGATCGCAGCCCGCCTCCTGGCTAGCTAGCATCTCCTTATGGAGAGCGCCGTCCGCCTTGCTCGCGGGTGTGTAGGTCAGCGGTCACTGGATAGCGAGAAGGTCCCAGCTGCCCCGGGGCGGGTGTTGGACCGGTCAGCAAGCGTCCGGAAAGTGCGGACGTCCTGAGCGAGCCGGCACCGCTCGACAACCCCAAGAGCGGTGCCCGTATGCGCATCGGCATCGACTTCAGAATCCTCGCGGTCGGGCCTGAGGAGATCAACCGTGGCATGGCTCGTTTTACTCAGCAGCAGTTGCGTCACGTCGTGGCGATGGACACCACAAGCGACTACCTCTTGCTGTGCAGACGCGGAGACGACTTGTCGTTAATCGACCCCGATGTGTGGTCGTCGCCCAATGTGTTCGTTTGCCACCCACCCGGTTGGAGCGTTGACCCACCGGGCGGACACACGACCTTGCTTCGGAGGTCGGCGGAGTTCCAGGATTGGGTTTGCGACCAGGGGATCGATCTTTACCATGTGACCACCCCCTTTCTTTTCCAGGACCCGTACTTGATGGACTTCGACGCGTGTCCGATGGTGGCCTCCCTCTACGACCTGATACCGCTGATCTTCTTGGGTCAGTACCTCGCCGGGCACCCGGACAAGGCGTTGTACAGCCATGGGCTGGCGACGGTGCTGCGCGCCACAAGGCTCTTGGCAATCTCCCAGTCGGCGAAACGCGACGCCAACCTCTATCTCGGTTATCCGAAGGACCGGATCGACGTCGCATATCCTGTCGCCGACGACTGCTTTCACCCGCTTGGGGAGGACGAGGCGCAACGCGTGCTGCGGGAGCTCCGGGACCGCGTTCACCTCCCAGAGAAGTTCGTGCTGACAGTGACTTCTGTGCATCACACGAAGAACACTGGGACACTTTTGGATGCGTTCGCCCGCATTCCCCACCGACTTCGCGTACGCTTCCCGCTGGTATTCTGCTGCCATCTCGCCGAGCGGGAGAAGGTATTGGTGCAGTCGTTGGCCGACCGCTTCGGCTGTGGCGACGACCTCGTCATCACCGGTCAAGTGACGGACGCAGAGCTAGCCGGGCTCTACAGCGCCGCAACCGTCGTGGTCCACCCCTCCCGCTACGAAGGATTTGGGCTTCCTGTACTCGAGGCGATGAGCTGTGCCTCCCCAGTGATCACTACCTCGTCGTCATCCTTACCCGAAGCCGCTGGCGACGCTGCACTGCTCGTCGACCCAGATGACGCCGCGGCACTAGCCGAGGCCATCACCGGCCTCCTGGAGGATCCAGAACGCCGACAGGTTATGGTAGCGGCGGGGATGCGGCACGCCGCCCGTTTTTCCGGAAGAGGATTGGCACGTGCCACTCTCGACTCGTACGCACGAGCACTCGATCACCCGGAGTCGCACGATCCCAGTCGCGTCCGCATCGCCATGTGGGCGCCCCTCCCTCCCGAGCAGAGCGGCATCTCGGACTACACGGTGGAGTTGCTAGCAGCGTTGGTGCGGCGCTGTGATGTCGAGGTGTTCGTCGACGAGGGCTTTCTTCCTGACCCGGAACTCTTCCGGCGGCACACGATCCATCACTACCGCGCCTTCGAGCGAAGAAACGCGCAAGCCGGCTTCGACATGGTGATCTACCAAGTCGGGACATCGTTTTTTCACTGGTACATGAACGACGCCATGCCGCGGCTCCCTGGCATCGTGGTCCTCCACGATCTTTCGTGGAGCCACCTGCTGTATGCCCACGCGGAAGCCCATGGGGAAATGCACCGCTTTCGTGATCAGCTCGCAAAGCTCGAAGGGGTCCTCGCCCTCCGCCGTTTCGACGCGATCACAGCCGGACCGGCATCGTTGCAAGAGGAATTCCTAGGTGACTATCCCATGCTGGGGGGCATTGTTGAGAGCAGCAAGGCCGTGATCGTGCACTTCGATGGGGCCAAACGCGAGCTGGAAGCTCGGTACCCTGGTGCCAATGTCAAGACGGTAATGATGGGAGTGGCCGATCCATACACTGGACCGCGGCGGCGTGAGTCATGGTTAGCTCGCCAGCGCCTCGGATACTCAGAGAACGCATTTGTGGTGGGGGCATTCGGCATCGTGCACCCAACGAAGCGGCTGGAAGCGTCGATAATGGCCCTCCCCGACATCCTGCACGCCAATGCCGCGACCGTCCTACTGATCGTGGGTAGGGCGCTTGACCCGAGGTACAGGGCGCAGCTCGAGCACCTGGCCAGGAGCTTGGGCGTGGCATCAGCAGTTCACTTCCTCGGCGAGGTGGATCGCCGCACCTTCGATGCCGCCCTGATCGGATGTGACGTCGTGGTGAACTTACGGTCGTCCGCTGTCAGACACCTCTCCGCCACCCTTGTGCGCGGAATGGCTGCGGCGAAGCCCGTCGTGATCAGCGAGGGCAGCGGCTGGGAGTTTCTCCCTGCGGAAGCTCGCATGCTCATTCCCGCCGGCGGCGGCGAGGTATCGGCACTCACCACTGGGCTCCGCAAGCTCGCCACCGACCCTGTCCTGCGAGAACGCATGGGCCAGTCGGGTCGCCAGTACTTCGAGCGCGAGGCAACGCTCTCGATTATGGCCGATCGCTACTTGGAAATCGTTGAGGAGGTCAGGGCGACTACCCGCCAAACGGTGGTGCAGGCATGAACTTCAACAAGGTGTGCGAGCTGGAGGACTTCTCCGATCCTGAATTGGTCGCCGTCATCCGCGATGTCTGCGCCCATAAGGTCTCCAATCTCGGCAACGAGTTTCCGACCGGCGCCGAAGCGCGAAAGGACTGGGAAGTCGCTATGGCTGTGCGGTCCCTTCGCCATTTCGGTGCATTGAGTCGAGACGCCGTCGTTCTCGGCGTCGGCGCCGGCACGGAAGACACCATTTTCTACCTCACACGCCATGTCGGCCAAGTGTTCGCCACCGACCGCTATCTCGGGGCAGAGTCATGGAGCCCGTTGGCCCCGGTCGCCATGCTCGCCGAGCCGGCAGTCCTAGCGCCCTTTGAGTTCGATCCGCAGCGGCTTGTGGTTCAGCACATGGATGCCCGTGCGCTGCGGTATCCCGACGAGACCTTCGACGGCATCTTTTCCTCCGGGTCGATCGAGCATTTCGGCCAGTTTGACGACATCGCCAACGCGGCCTTCGAGATGGGTCGAGTACTCAAGCCTGGCGGTATTCTCGCGCTTTCGACAGAGTTTCGGTTTGCTGGCCCTCCCGGTGGTATCGGATGGCCAGGCCGAACCCTCCTGCTGTCGGCCGCAGATCTCCATCGATACATCGTCGAAGCCAGCGGCCTGGAACTCGTCGACGAGCTGCGAGTAGACGTATCCGACGAGACCATGGCGACAAGGAGGGACATTGGACAAGCCATGGCAGATCATGACGAGCGCCTGACTGGGCTCCGTGGTGGCGACGCGCCCGAGTACACCCACTGGGACTTCCCGCATGTCATCCTCGTCCACGACGGCTATGTTTTCGGCTCCGTCCACCTGACACTGCGAAGGCCTGATGCCTATCCCAGCGTCCCCAACGCCTGGGCTCGGCCAAGACAGCAGACACTACGATCTATCTCTGAATCAAACGCAGCAATCCTCGCTGGGAACAGCGATACATCCAGCGCGTCCCCGGCCCCGACGACCGGCCCCGTGGCGCCGGCGGTTGATCCTTGCCACGTGGAGTCATGGGAGGAATGCTTCGCGGCGGTCGCCGAGCACCAGGTGGCCACTAGCGAACATGAGCGCTCCGCCTATGCGCAGCTCGCTTCGCTGACGTCTCACCGCCTTGAGGTCCAACGGGAGATGTCGGAGATCAGCCGAGCTGAGATGCAGGTCGAACAAATGCTGGGAAAGGTCACCCGGCTCCGAGCCGATATCATTCGCATACCACCCCGAGAAGCGCTCCATGATCAGCGCCTGGCTGCCGTTTCGGAGTCCGACAGGTCGGCGTGGAAGTCGTGTGAGGTCAGCCTTGGCGGCGGGCAAACGGTCACGGTAGTTGTCGATCCGGCGACGGGCGATTTCGTGAGCAAGATGCTCGCCACCGGACAGCCCTCGCCCGATGACGATCTAATTGCGATGATGCTTGAGATCATTCAGACCGATGACCTGGTGGTCGACGTCGGGGCCAAGATCGGCACATTTGCCCTCGCCGCGGCGGCGACAGGATGTTCCGTGGTTGCCGTCGAGGCGTCGTCCGTCAATACGGCGCTGCTGCGTGCCAGCGCTTCGGCCAATGGTTTCCGAAACTTGAGGGTTGTCGGGGGTTCCGCCTCCCATGATCCCATGGAAGCGGTCGATGGCGGTCTGCGTGAGGCTCCGGAATACGGGGCACCACCCGCCTCATATTCCGTCACCATGCCTGCGCTAGCAGTGAGTGTTGAGGCGTTATTGACCGAGATGGGCCTCGCAAGCCCAGCGTTCGTGAAGATCGACGTCGGTGGCTCCGAGGTGGCTGTACTCAAGGGCATGCGACGACTGCTCGAGCCGGACGATGCCCCGATCGTGCTCTATAGGTCCGATGGGAGCGCCCTAGATTTCTTCGACAGCAGCCCCAAGGAGTTGCTCGCAGAATTCGGTGCCCTTGGGTACACCAATTACCTTGTCGAACCCGGTCAGCTCATACGAATTGACCCTAGTGATATGCAAGTCCAGGCACAGACGAGCGGCCTGGCGCTGAAACGGAGGCCGGAAAGCCTGCGTCGGTGGGAATTCGCGCCACCTCTCACCTTCGAGGAGCGAATCGTCCGTATCGCCGATGAATGCCGTTCACCGTACTCCGAGCATCGCGTGTACATCGCCACTGCGCTTCGAACTGCCCACACTGACGTGTTGGCTCATCCGACGGTAGCCGGCGCCTTGCACTCACTTGGGCATGACCCGGTGCCAGCCGTGCGCGACGCCAGTGATTGGTGGCTACGGCGGGAGCCGTTTTCGTCAGGGATGACGTGAGACGGGGAATGTCGGCCGCCGACGTGCGCCTGTGCCGTCTGTCGCCCGGCTGCTGCCCGAGGTGAAAGACAAGACCCAGGGACGGGACCGGCGCGCCGCTCATCATATGGATCGGTCCCCTCCCCGTAAGCCAGCCAACCGCTCAGCCCGTGGCATGTCAGCCCAAGCCGAGCCGCGAGAACCTCCGCTTGACAGCGAGCGCGACGCGAGCCGTGCGCGTCACCGTCCTCGCCGCCCCGGGGAACCGGCCGGCGAGACGAGTGACCCGCCGGGCCAAACCGAGCGCGCCTGGCGACACTCCCTCGAACAGGGCGTGTGTAGCCTCCGTCCAAGCGAAGGCTGCCTCCGCTCCGGCCCGCGCCTGCACCACTTCCTGGCACAGCGGCTCATAGCGGGCGTGCGCCTCGCTGACCGCTGAGCTGAGGGCTTCATATTGCTTTCGGCTGTTGGCGAGCGAGCGCTGGAGGCGCTCAAACTCGGCTTGCAGCATGCTGAGGTCCGGCTCCAGCTCGCAGTACTCTCTTAAGAGGTCGTGGTACTCGTGCCACAGGGTTTCGTTGAAGGCTCGAGCGGCGACCAAGTGACCTTGCGACGTCTCGTAACCCTGACGGAGGTCTTCTAGAAGCTTGGCATACCAGTATGGGTCGAACTCGTCAAAGACGTTGACTGGCGTGCGCAGAGCTTCGACGAGGTGGGCGTCCTCGGCTCTGACGTAGTAGCGGTTCAGGCCATCGAATGCGGCAAGGAGGTAGTCGGCGTCAAGGAGCGTCGGCTCCCACAGCTCATGACTGGGAACCGTGGTCCGCGGCTCCGTGGCCTCCACGACGACCACCCGCGGCCGCCACCGCTCCCAGTCGCCGCCAGCCAGTACTTGGGATTCGTAACCCTCCACGTCGATGGTCAGGAAGTCGATGTCCCCGTCGACATGGTCCTCGAACACCTGAGCCAACGTGAGGACCGGAACGGTGCGCTTTGAGAATGTGATCCCCTCCGCGCGTAAGCGATCGGCGAAGTCGGGCGAGAACGTCGATGCTCCCGTCCCCGGCGGCGTCTCATGCAGGGTCAGCGTGCCGCCTGCGTCCGAGACGCCGATGTTGAGGTTGAGGTCCCGGGGACGCGACTCGACCAGCCTCCGGAACGGCTCCTCGGCCGGCTCCACGTTGATCCCGTGCCAGCCGAGGTCGTAGAAGTGCTTCGTGATCGAGTCCTTGACAGGATCGTTGGCGCCCACATCGACGTAGAAGCCCTTCACGTCGCGGGGGAACAGACGGTCCAACAGCACGTCCTCGCCGTTCTGCGCGTACGAGATCATCCTCTTCTCCGTTCCTTCCACCGCCGTCGGTGGGGATGACGCGCGTGGATCCTCAGCCATCGCGGTTCAGCCTAATCTTTCGTCTTGGAAGCAAGCCGCCGGCCCAAAAGGGGTTGCCGGAGGTGTTTCCGAGAACTGAGACAGCGGTGTCCGAACTGGCACCCCCCTCAGGAGGCGTCGCCCGGGAGCTCGACTCGACCATCACCCGCGCTCGCTGGAAGCCCTGGCGCGAACTGTACGGATGGCGGAGCTAACTCCGGGGATCCGAAGCAGCCTGGCCCGGAGGCGGAACGTCGAGGTGCCACGAAGCTCGAGCAAGGCTCTTTCTCGGCAGTCGAGCTCGGCCCCCAATCGAGCCACCGCTGCTGTGAGCTCTCTGACCTGTGGGTCAAGAACAGCTGTCATGGCCGCAAGCCGGTCATTCTCCGCCATCAGCTCGGCGTTGACATGGCCCAGTCTGGTTTGATCGGCGACAGCCACGTCGCGTTCCGCGGCTAGTCGGGTCGAAAGTCCCTCGCTCTCCCAGACTTTGCCGGAGAGTGTACGGAGAAGGGCTGCGGCGGCCGACTCGCCATCCTCCGGCTGTCGCGTGCACTGCGCGTGCGCCGCGATCACTTCGTCGTACACCGCTAACAGTGTGTCGACCTGATCCTCGAGGCAGGCGGAGGCTCGGACGAGTCGGGACACGGCTGCCGCGTCTTGGGAGTCATAACCATCGATCTCCCTGATGATGGCATCCGCCGTCACTTCACGATCCATGGCACTGAATCCGAAGTTGAGAACTCGTAGGCGCTCCAAATTGCCCGTCGTCACCATTTTGCCGAGCCCCACCGCGTCACAGACCACCACCGCCGTGCCAACAGCCATCGCCTCAAGCGCACACTTGCCCTTGGCGAAGACAAGGTCGTAGGTTCCCAGTTCCCTCTCGGGCCGCTCCGTCACCTCGCCGCGCCCTTGCATGCCGGCTCCGATGAACTCGAGTTTCAAGCCCGAACGGTCGCACGCCTCCTGGACGGCCTGGAGGTAAGCGCCGTTGTGAGCACTGCTGCTGAATACCACCGCCCGCCTGGGACGGAACGGCAAGGGCCCGCGGGGGCGGAATCGTTCGAGGTCTACGGCGTTGAGGATCAGCCGCACCCTGTCCTCGGGGATCCCGTGCTGATGGACGAGCCGGTCCCGACAGGCTACGGAGACGGCGCCGAACGCGTGAACGTGGCGATGATCCGGAGGTGCGTCGAACCAGGCGATCCAGCTGTGGCACACGAAGAGAGCCGGGGTCGCCGGGAAATGAAGCATGGCCGTGAGCGTTTCGATCGTGTGGTGGCCGTGGATCACATCCGGCGCGGGGGCAATCCGCGAGAGGTCACCGACGACCGCCACCCCGCAGCTGCGGAGCTCCTCGGCGACCGTCCCCGGCATCGTGGTGTACACGACGGGGTCATGGCCCCGGCGAAGGAGGGACAGAGCCAGGTCACGCACGTAGACCTCTGTGCCCGACCGGGAAGCGAGCGTCAGGTTCGTGATGAGAATCCTCATGTGCTTGCTGATCGCCTCCATCCCAATGCGCCACTCGGCGGCGCGGCCTCTAGAGCCGTTCGGAAACAGTAGGTGGCCCAGGGCCACGGCCACACGGAGCTTCCCTCTCACCCGTCCCGCGCTTGGCGGAGAACCGGCGCATCGGCAAGGCTTAGGTGCATGCCGACACAGAGACTTACTTCCGCGGAGACACTGCCCTGGCCGGGGGAAGAGTTGGTGTCCCGGGTCACCGGCGCAGTCGATAGGGAGAACTTCTACACTTCGGGACAGCAATCGGTGCGCGACATTGAAGCGATGCTCGCGCTCGTTGGCCGCTCTCTCGAGTCGTTCGACACCATGTTGGACTTCGGCTCGGGATGCGGCCGCATCATGTTGTGGCTGGAACACCTCGCCGAAACCTCCTCGCTCCACGGCGTCGACATCGACGCGCGGGCCGTCGCCTGGGCGCAGGACAACATGCCTTGGGCCACCTTCAAGGTGAACCAGCCCCTCCCGCCGCTCGACTATCCCGACGGCCACTTCGACCTGGTGTTCAACCACAGCGTCTTTACGCACATCGACGAGCACTACCAGGACCAGTGGCTGGCAGAGCTGCGCCGGGTGGTGCGGCCGGGCGGTTACGTGCTGCTGAGCGTCCACGGTGAGCACGCCTTCCTGGTGTTCGAGGATCTCGTGAGCAAGACCGGCGGCAACCCAAACGTGATCCGCGACGAGCTCCGACGCGAGGGCATTTCCTTCATCCGCGACGACGCGTTCGTCGGGGGCCCTTTTCCGGACTTCTACCACTCCACCTTTCACGCACCCTGGTACATCTTTGAGCACTGGGGCGCATACTTCGATATCGTGGCCTACGTCGTGCAGGGGTCGATGGGTTTCCAGGATTTCGTGCTGCTCCGTCGCCCGGACGAACTGGAACCCGGTCGACCCCGGGCCTCGAGGATCTCAGTGGCCGCCTCGGCGCTGGTGGCGCCCGCGACGGCACCGAGCAACGGCGTGCAGGCCGCACCGCCTGCCCCCCTGTCGGAAACCTCGTTGCAGCGGGCTGGGCGGCTGCTGCACGAGGGCTACGCGGTCGGTCCCGCACACGGTCGACCGATCACCGCATGGCTGGTCGAGAAATTGGTTCACCCGGTGATGCGGAATCACGTCGGCTGGCAGAGAGACGTGAACGCGGCCCTGTTCAGTGCTCTATGGGAGCTGGAAGGCGCCGTCAGCGCCAAGACCACCAGCGGCGGCGTGCCACTGGCCGACCTAAACGGCCGTCTCTGGGATGCCGTCCGCCTTCAGGGCCAGCGCATCAACCGTCTGGAGACCGACCTATGGGAGGCCCTACGGGCGGGCCGCTCCGACAATGATCAGGCTCCCTCGTGACGAGCCTGCCGAGTAGGCGTCGAGTCGGCCCGACGGGGCGACTGCGACCGCTCCGCTGGACGTGGGCAAACGGGCGCTCGGGAGCCCTCGAGGCGTGTTAGGCCGAGTTCAACGTTTGAGTGCTTCAGTGAACGTGCGCCGAGTTCGCCAGCGCTTGGCGCAAATCATCGCGCCGCACGTCGCCCCAACCCAGGCTGAAGGTGGTCCCCACCCTGTGCCCCAGGCGCCGCCACCCACCCCTGGCGACATCTACGAGGCCCTCTACGAGGCGCATACCCAGCTGTTCCCCGACCAGCAGGTCGTGGGCGCAGGGAAGTTCGACCTCATCGGACGTCAGGAGCTCGCCTTCGTGCAGCTGGCGGGGCTGAAACCCACCGGCACCCTGGTGGACCTCGGTTGCGGCGTCGGGCGGATGGCCAGCCATGCCGTCCCCTATCTCGCCGGGGGCCGGTACATAGGCACCGACGTGGCGCCGTCCATGCTCAGGCGGGCCGAGGCTCGGCTCGCGCCGGTGACCGCTCATTCGTCCTGCGAGGTATCGTGGGTGAAGCAGGTGGGCACCGTCTTCGAGCTCCCCGACCAGAGCGTTGACGTCTTCTGTGCCTATTCGGTCTTCACCCACATCGAGCACGAGGACACGTACAACTTCCTGAAAGACGCTCGGCGGGCGGTGCGTCCCGGCGGCTGCTTCGTCTTCTCCTGCCTTCCGATGGAGCTGTACGCATCGCGCGAAATTTTCGCGGCCTCGGCGGCAATGGACTACGCCAGTCGCTGGAACACGGTCCGGAACGTCACCACCTCGGTCGACTATATGGACGAGATATCGCGCCTGGCCGGCTGGCAGGTGCGGTCGTGGTACCGCGGCGACGAGCAGAACCTGTCACTCGACGGGAACATGCACGGATTCGGTCAGTCCGTGTGCGTCCTCGAGGCCCCGTCGGGCTGACAGCACCCAACGCGCAGCATATGCCCCGACGGTAGGCACCGGTGTACCTTTCTCCACCGGGGGTGCCGGTGCCGAAGACATTGCAACTGTTCCAGAGGAAGTTCACCGTCGCGGGGAGCGACGGCGACGACTACTACCGTGCGTTCCCGTCCGGAGCCGACGTGACCGACTCGGTGCTGCTCTCAATCAGGCCTTTTGTGGCCGCCGACGCTGTGTGCCTCGACGTCGGCGCTAACATCGGCCTGTACAGCCTCGCCTTGGCCACCGTCGCTCCGCAGGGAAAAGTCTACGCCTTCGAGCCGTCACCGACCACATTCGACTACTTGCACCACAACGTCGATTGCAACGGCTTGGCGAACGTCGAGAGCTTCAAGCTGGCCCTCGGGGACCAAGCGGCGGGGACGGTCCACTTCCACGACATCCCGTTCTTCACCGCCGGCAGCTTCGCCGTCGAGGACGGGTCCTTCCTCACCAGTGATGTTCTCGGATCCAACTACTTCGAGGCCCCCGCCACCACCCTCGACGCCTTCGTAGCCGAGAAGGGAATCGACCGGGTCGACCTCATCAAGATCGACGTGGAAGGGGCCGAGCTTTCCGTTCTCGATGGGGCCAGGAAAACGCTGTCGAGCATGCAGCCGAAGGTGGTGCTCGAGTTCAACAGCTTCGGGTTCACGCTCCACCAGGGGATCCTGCCCCAGGTCGCCCTTGCCCGGATCCGCGCCATTTTCCCGTACGTCTACGTGATGAATCGGGCGGACGGCTCGCTCGGACTGCTCAGCACCGACACCCAGACCTACGCCTTCCTCTACGACAACGGAATCCGCGGCCCTGTCGACAACCTGCTCTGCTCCTTTCAGGACCTCGGCATTCGCCAGGGCTATGCGCCGCTCGCAGTGGCCGAGAGCGTCGCAGCCGACACCGGCGCGCCTCTTCCTCACTCCGCCCCGGAACTCGAGGCCATGCGCCGGACCCTCTCGTGGAGAGTGACCGCACCGTTGCGCACTGTCCGCACGCGCGTGGCTCCCGTTATGGAGCGGCTCGGCGGACTCCGGCGCCGGTAGCGCCGACAAAGGGCGCCGGCGGCAGCGAGCGGTCAACCCAGCTCGAGCAGCCGTTGCTTCACGCGGGCGGCGGCGTGCTTCCACGTCCAGTTGGCGGCCACCTCGTCGGCGGCGGCCATGCCCTTGGCCCTGGCCCGCTCGGGATTGTCGTACACCTCCCGGAGGAGGAACCGAAGGTGGTCGAAGCCGGGCTCGGCCCACTCGAAGCCCTCGTAGTAGGGACAGCGCGCCTGGGCCGGGACGAGAGTCGAGCTCAAGGGGTACCCCACTCCGTCGTGCAGGAAGTCGGCGATCCCGCTCCAGCCAGTGGCGATCGCCGGCAGTCCGCAGGCCATGGCCTCCAGCACGGTCATGCCCCAGCCCTCGCCCCGGGTAGGCGATACGAAGCAGTCGGCCGACCGGTACAAGGCACCCATCTGGTAGTCGGCGAACTCCGGGTTCACCAGCAGCACGATCGGCGCGCTCGGCGGCAGGTCCAGCTTGGCCACCTCGGCCTCCACGTCGACTTGGGGGTCGCGGTTGAACACCGAGAGCAGCAGGACGGCGTCCTCGGACTGCTTGAACTCCTCGGCAAATGCCCGAAGCAGCACCTCGGGCGCTTTGCGCTCGCCCCACTCGAACACCGAGAGGAACGTGAACGCTGTCGACGGACGGAAGCCGGCGATCCGCGGGTTGTAGTAGTCGACGTCGACTCCCAGCGGCATGACTCGTATCGGAGCGGTGACGCCACTGCGGCGGAACGTTTCCACGTTGAACGAGGCCGGTACCCAGACCTCGTCCATACGGTTGCAGCCATCGACCCACGCCGGCGGAAGCCCTGTCACCTCCAGCATGGTCCATCCGACTTTGGCCCGGCCGTTCACGAGCGGAAAGGCGTCGGCCTGACAGAGGGCCACTTGGGTCGCCTCGGGCGATGGCCGGCGCTGGCGGATGTCGTCGAGCAGGAGGTGGTTGGTCGGGCCCTCTTGCTGGCCGTAGGCATTGCGATAGGCGACCTTGAGATCGGCGAAGTGCAGAGCCGTCATCAGCCGTCGGGACTGCACCGCGTACCCCAGCGGCTGGTGCAGGACCGAGTTCCATGTCAGTTCGCCGTCGTAGCGCTCGTTCTCCAGCCAGTGGCCCCATTTGCGCTGGAAGACCTTGCGCGAATGCTCGTAGACGGCCCAGAAGTCGACGTTGTTCTCCCGGCTGCTGACGTTCTGGTGGTGGACGGTGGACACTTCACCGGCACAGACCACGCCGAGACCGGCCCGTACGGCCCGCAGGCAGTAGTCGGTGTCCTCGAAGTAGGCGAACAGGTCCTCGTCGAGAACCCCGACCCGCTCGATGCAGTCCCGGCGGATGTACACCTGGGCGAAAACGACCGACTCCACATCGCGGTCCTGGTTGCACTGGTTGATGTCGAGCTCCAACCCGCCCAACTGCTGCCCTCGCAGCCCCACCGGCTGCATGAAGCTGCCCGTGTGGATCACCAGTCCGTGGCCGTCGACCAGTCGGGTGCCGACCACGCCGGTGGCGGTCCGGGCGTAGGCGACGTCCTGGAGCGTGGTCAGCCACCGACGGTCGAGCTGCACGGTGTCGTTGTTCATGAGGACGACGTCCTCGTCGGGGTCGCAGGCGGCGATGCCGATGTTGCAGCCCTTGGTGAAACCGAGGTTCTCGGCGTTCTCGATCAGGGTGATCCAGTCGAGGCCTCGTAGCCACTCCACGCTTCCGTCGACGCTGCCGTTGTCGACTACGACGACCCGCCAGGCGGGGTGGTCGGTGGCTTCCCGCAAGGAACGTAGGCAGGCCTGGGTGTAGGCCAGAGCGTTCCAAGTGAGGATGACGATCGCTACTGGCCGGCGGGGGATCACGGGCTATCGCTCTCTTCGGCCGGTTCTGCGGGCTGCGCCAGGCGCAGAGCCTCCAACTCGTTGCGCAGCTGCTCGTTCTGCAGCCGCAGCCGCTCGGCCAAGTCGAGAACGGCGTGGTTGAACCGGCTCTGCTGGTCGATGATGGGCTTCACGTACCAGCGCAGGCCCCGGCGAACGACCTGCTTGGCGAACCGAACGGCCGGGCCCACGACCGGCCGTGCCGAACCGGACGGGAACTCGATCTCGACGGTGGCCGGTGTGCGCAGTCGGGCGATACCGATCTCGTCGTCACCCTCACGGTGCACGAAGATCGGCCCCCTCCGTGCCCCCGGCCGGCGGGCCCGGGCCAACGCCGTCTCGACCCGGGTCATGAGCGTTGGCACGTCGGCGCCGCTCAGCAACAGGCGCTCCTCATCGAGACTGGCGTCTTCTGGACGGGAGCTGCACATCCATCCGGACGAGCTCTTCGAGCCCGGTCTGCATGGGCGACGACCCTACCAGGGCGCACGAGTCGCAAATGGATCGTGTAGGCGGTGAAGCGGTGGCTGACGATGAGGCTCAGGGACTGGATCTTGGCATAGGACCGGGCGTGTGCTCCGCCCCGTACGGCGGGTCAGATGCTGTCGACTCCACGGTGGACTGCGGGGCCGAGGTGTCGCCGCCGGGGCGGCGGACGGCGACGCCAGCGAGCACGACGCCAGCGGCAGTCACGCGCCGCTTACGGCCATGCCGAGGCGCACCGACCGGTTGATCGAGCCCGTATTCCCGGTCGGGGACCGCAACGGGGAGGCGAGACGCTGGCGCCGCCACATGCCGGGCAGGAGGAGTCACCGTCGGGCATCCTCCCAGGATGGGCTCTCCATCACCTTCTGTTAGCGTGCTCACGCTGTTCGCGGTTCGGCGGGACCCGACGACGGGCGCCATGGCCCCGCGAGACGGAGGTTCAGTTGCGAGTGAGGCTGGTCTGCCTCGAGGATGGAATCAGATCCTCTGACTTCCGCAAGATAGCGGCGTACATCTCGCGTCTCTACCCCGAGCGGAGAAGCGGCACATAACACCGCTCACTACCTCCGGCATGACAACCTGGAAGACGAACCGCAAAGAGGCGCTCCGCACTCACGCCGACCGCCTCGCCACCGAGCGGGACCGCTGGATCGAGCGGAACTCCTATTACTACGCCGAAGACCACGGCTACATGCAGTTCCTCGTCCCGCCCGGGAAGAAGGTGCTCGATCTCGGCTGTGGCACGGGTCGCCTGCTTGCGGCGTTGCAGCCGGGCCGGGGCGTGGGCGTCGACTTCAGCCCGGCAATGGTGGAGGAAGCGCGCCGGCGCCACCCGTCGTTGGAGTTCCACGTCGGCGACATCGAGGATCCCGAGGTGCTCGACCGGCTCGGTGGCCCGTTCGACGTGATCGTGCTGTCGGATACCGTCGGATCGCTCGAGGACTGCGAGTCCACCCTCCGCAACCTGCACCGATGCTGTGACCCCAACACCCGGGTGATCATCTCGTACTACTCGCGGCTCTGGTCTCCGGTGCTCGAGGTGGGCAAGCGGATCGGCCAGCAGATGCCCCAGCCGGAGCCCAACTGGCTCTCCGCAGACGACCTGGCCGGCCTCCTGTACCTCGCCGACTTCGAGGTCATCAGGCTCGATTACCGCCAGATCCTGCCTAAGC
>Ga0247713_1000774_pt1 | contig 17869 bp, 15 predicted proteins | sample 21E_NmetaG_FD_189936 | JGI IMG/M metagenome (GOLD analysis project Ga0247713, IMG submission 189936) | Soil microbial communities from hillslope of Landscape Evolution Observatory, University of Arizona, Oracle, AZ, United States - 2-1-E_N | ecosystem: Engineered > Artificial ecosystem >... | reverse complement strand
TCCGGGGGCGGAGCCACCCGCTGCCGCGCGGGGGGCGGGGCGTCGTCGAACTCGTCGAACGGTCCGAACACCTGCGCGGCCACCTCGGCCAGGGGGGTCGATCCCGAATCGACCTCGGGGACGATCGGCGCGTCGCCGAACGCGATGTCCAGCGGGTACCCCTTCAGGGAGACGCGCGGGGGCGGCTTGTCCAGGACGACGATGTCGGCGACGCGGGCGCAGCCCGACGACCCCAGGATCAGGACGGCGAGGAGAGAGAGGCTACGCGGCGACCGCATCGTGTGCCTCCTTGCGTTCGCGGCGAGTCGGCGGACGGGCCTCGGCGGCGTAAGGCTCGATCAGCGACTGACGCGAGACCGCCGCCAGGAGCCTGATCGAGAGCGGCTGGGGCTGCGACGCCCTCTTGCGCAGGGACCGGGCCAGCTCCTCTCCGGCGATGGCGTCGTCGAGGGAGACCGTGTCTCGCATGTCGCCGTAGACGGCACGGGTCACCAGCCACGCGAGCTCCAGGTGCTCGGCGTCGTCGACGAAGGCGTCGAGGAACCCGAGCGGGGTCATGGACGGGCTCCCGATCCCTATATCGGTGCAGAGGTCGCGGAACTCCGCGTAGGCCACCTCGAGCCGGGCCACGGGTCCGCGCTCGAACGCCCACGCGCGCCGCCGCCTGCGACGCAGCCACTTCCACACCGCGGGGTAGACGAGCCAGATGAGTCCGGCGAGCGCCAGCCACGGGATCAGCAGGGTCACGATGTGGCGCACCTGGTCGTAGAAGAAACCGCGCTCGGGGATCCGCAGCGGGATGAAGACCTGGACGGCCACCTGGTCGGACGGCAGCACCTTCGGGTCCTGCTTCGTCGGGTTATCCGAGTCGAGGTTGGCCTTCGCCTTGAGAGGCGCTCCGATCAGGGGGAACCACTTGTAGGTGGGGAAGTAGACCTCGAGCCACGACGCCCCGTGGCGCGGCCGCACCTCCAGGACGTTCTCGCCGATCGGCTCCCCCCCGTCGTACCCGTACCCGATGCGGGCGGGCACGCCCGCCCACCTCGCCAGCAGGGCCTGCGCGGCGACGATCTCGAAGGGCGACCCCTCCTTCGAGCCGAAGAGCATGTCCTCCACCTTGGCTGGGGGCACGGGGACGGGGGTGCCGGGTCCGGCCGCGGTGACCGTCTCGAGCAGTCTCTTGCGCAGGAACTCGAGCGTGTCCCACTTGGTCTCCTTCGGGGCCTCCGCGAGCAGCGAACGGATCCCGGGGGGCGGGTCGGGCACGTCCAGGAACCGCTCGGCGGCCTTCGGGAGCTGGAAGGTGACCGAGCGCAGCTTCTCCTCGGTGGGGAGCTGCGCGCCGCCCACCGAGTAGGTCAGGCCCTCGCCGATCTGACCCTCGGCGAGCCGGATCGCACCGGTCCGCGGGTCGTAGGAGAGCTTCGGTCCGGTGGCCACGATCGACACGACCGCCGGGAGCCCGGGCAGGACCGCTCCGCCGAGCCCCTTCACGAGGAAGTCGGCGCGCGTGGAGGCGCCCAGCTCCCGGTCCACGACCCCGTCCGCCGGTACACGCTCGAGCTGGCTCTCGGCGTACGGCGGGAGGCGCCACTCCTGTCCGTCGTAGACGTCGAGCAGACCGACGCGCCACGGTCCGGTCGAGCGGGAGCGGACCTCGAACAGGACCCGGTCCTCGACCTCGGACAGCGGGACGGCCTTCGGCCGCTGGGCGTCGCGGACCGGGTCGTACAGGGGAGGCGGGAAGAGCAGTCCGGACCGGGCGAGCACGACGATGACGATCACGATCACGCCGATCAGCGGGACCACCCGGGCCATCCGGCGCAGCTCGTAGCCGAGTCCGGGAGCCTGCGACCCCTCGCCTCCTGCGACGATCGACTGCAGGCTGGACAGCAGCATCAGTCCGACGAGGAACAGGATCAGGACCGCCACCCCCACACCCAGCTTGGCGCTCGCGGGCACGGAGATGGCCGCCATCACGATGAGAGGGAGCGGCGCCAGCAGGCCGAGCGCGGGACGCCGGAGCTCGATGCCGACCCACCCCGCGGTGAACCCGATCGTGGCCATCATCCAGCCGACGATCGCCCGCCACCCGGGCAGGAACTCGGCCGGCGGCCGCATGACGCTGCGTGCGCGGCTCGACTCCTTCAGCACGTCAGCGAGGTCGATCACGTTTCCGAGCCCGCTGGTCGCAACGAGCAGCAGTCCGGTGCCGACTATCCCGAACAGGATCGTGAGGTTCACGACGAGTGCACTCTTGCGGCGGGAGGCCTGAGCGGCGACGACTATCCCAGCCACTCCGGCCAGGATGGGATGGATCTTCCCGGGGGGCCCGGTGAAGAGCGTCCCGACGACCGCCCCGGCCGCCACGACCGTGGTCCCGACCACGAGACCGACCCGGCCCGGCGGCAGCGGCGGCTCGGTCTCCCACTCCTCGGTCTCGGGGGGTGCCTCCTTCTCGACCCCCTCGAGCGCATCGGCGTCGATATCGCCCACGACCGGCTCGTGCTCCAGGGTCTCCAGCCGCTCCTCGGTCAGGCTCACATCCGCCTCCCGACCCGGACCTCGTGCGTCAGCGCAGCCGCCACGTCGTCACCCAGACCCACCGGCGTCACCTGGGCTCCCAGCGCGGCCGCCTGGGAGAGCGAGTGAGCGTCCTCCTCGTTCCAGACGACGCCGATCACGGTGACCGAGACCCCCTTGTCGATAAGGAGCTTGAGGAGGGCAGCGTCGGTCGGGTGCAGCTTCGGGGTTATGAGCACGGTGTGAGCGTCGCGCCGTGGGTCGTTCACGAGGCGCCGCAGGACGGTGGCCAGCGGCTCCCGGTCCGTCGTGACCCGCGACATCACGTCGAGGTACTGCGTCGAGCGCTCGCCTCCTCGCATGGCCCGGGTGAGGGGGCCCGCGTTGGCCTCGCACCTCACCTCGTACCCCTCGACCAGGTGACGGACCCCGAGCGACGCGCACGCTTCGACGGCGTACTCGAACGACTCGGAGACGTCTCCCTCGCGGCTGTGGGAGCCGCGGTCCGTGTCGAGGATCAGCGTGATGTGGTCGGTGATCCCCTGCTCGGCCTCCGACACCATGAGCGTCTGGGTGCGGGCGGACGCCCGCCACACGATGCGCCGCAGGTCGTCGCCCGGACGGTACTCGCGCATCCCGTAGAACTCCATCCCGGACGGCCACGGCTTCGATACCGGCGGACGCAGGGGCGGGTCCTCGTACAGACGGGTCAGCGGGCGGTCCGAGACGCGGGAGACCCTCGGGTGGACGAGTAGCTCGAACGGCTCGGCGAGCACGGTCCTGCGTTGGGAGACGCCTATCGGGTCCTGCGTGATCGCGACGAGGGGTCCGATCGTGTAGACGCCCCGGCGGGCGCAGTTGAGCGAGTAGCTGTACTCGAACGTCTGCCCGGCCGAAACGCGGGAGACGGGGACGCGCAGCGCCGTACCCAGCCTCTCGGGGATGTGCTCCTCCAGCTGGAAGGAGGACAGCCCCCGCTCCGCGGTGATGGTGATCCGCACCTCGAGCCGGTCGCCCTTCTGGACCCTCGGGAACAACCCGGTCCTGTCCGCCGTGATGCGCAGCTTCCGGGGCGCCAGGAAGGTGGCGGTGAGCACGACGGCGACCGTGCCGTACGCGAGGACGTACAGCGTGGTCCCGGCGGCGATCCGCGCGGCGATCCACGGGATGACGGACGCGACGAGCGCCACCTGTCCGACCGTGGTGAGGCCGAGCCGGTCCCACGCGTGCACGGCGCGCCGCCGCACGGCCGCGACCTGTGACGCGTCGCGGACACGGTCGAGCGCCTCGCGTAACCCGCGGGTGCGGTGGCGGAGGTCGGTGCGCGCCAGCATCCTGCGTCCGTCCTCGCCCTAACCGGCCGTGGCCTTGCTCCTCGAGGGCGGCTTCACGGCGGTCCGGACGCGCTCGACCACGGCCTCGACCGTCTCCCCTCGGATGAGGAAGTCCGGGTGGACCACCACGCGGTGGTTCAGGACGGGCGCGAGCACGGCCAGGACGTCGTCGGGGTACACGTCCTCCCGGCCGTCGGAGGCCGCGAGCACGCGGGAGGCCCGAACCAGGGCGATGGAGGCCCGCGGCGAGGCCCCCAGGGCCAGGGCCGGCTCGGCCCTGGTCGCCCCCACGAGGTCGACGATGTAGCGGCCCACCTCGGGCGAGATCTCGATATCGGCCGCGTAGTCGATCATCTGCTGCACCGTCTGCACGTCGGCGACCGCGCCCAGCGACTCGATCGCGAGCTGCTTCGAGTTGGCCAGCACGACGTCGAGCTCGGCCTCGGGCTGCATGTACCCCATCGAGAGCCGGAAGAGGAACCGGTCGAGCTGCGCCTCGGGCAGCGGGAACGTCCCCGCCTGCTCCACCGGGTTCTGCGTGGCGAGCACCAGGAAGGGGCGGGGCAGGTTGTAGGTCACGCCGTCGGCGGATACGCGTCGCTCCGCCATCGCCTCCAGGAGCGCGGACTGCGTCTTCGGGGTGGCCCGGTTGATCTCGTCGGCCAGCAGGACGTTCGCGAAGACCGGTCCCGGCTGGAACTCGAACTTCATCTCCCGCTGGTTGTAGATGGACGACCCGGTGATGTCACCCGGGAGCATGTCCGGCGTGCACTGGATGCGGCCCAGGGAAGCGTTCATGGACTGCGCGATCGAACGCGCCAGGACCGTCTTCCCCGTCCCTGGGACGTCCTCGAACAGCACGTGCCCCTCGGCGAGGATGGCGACGAGGGCGAGCCGGACGACGTCGCCCTTCCCTCTGACCACCGACTCGACGTTATCGGCCAGCTCGTCGAACAGGATCTTGAACTCCTTGGGCCCCAGCGCCTTCCGCCCCCTGGACCCGTTCGTACTCTCCGCCTTGCGCTTGCGCGGGGCGGACCGCGTCCTGATCGTGCTCATGCCCCCTCGCCTTTCCGTCTCATGGCCTGTCTCGCTGCTCGCACGCGCCGCCCGACCGGGTGCTGCGGGCCGCTCAGCTGCTCCTGCAGGAGGATCGTCGTCTCACCGACATGGCGCCGGACCACCTCGGCCGCGACATCCGCGTCGCCGTCCTTGATCGCCTTCACGATCTCGCGGTGCTCCGCGTCCGAACGTGTGCGGCGGTCCTCAGGGACCTCCATCACGTCGAACGCGGCCGCGACCTGGGCCCGGCACAGCATCGTCACCGACTCGATCAGCTTCAGCCCGGTCGCCCGCGCCAGGAGGAGGTGGAACTCGTTGTCGCGGCCCCGGTACCCCTCGACGTCGTAGGGTTCGCAGGCCTCCATCTGGGCCAGGAGGTCCTCCGCCGCCCGGGTGTGCTCGGCGGACATCCCACGTTCGGCGACCAGCCGGACCACCCCCGGCTCGAGGATCTCCCTCAGGACGGCCATCTGAAGGATCGTGTCCCGGTGCTCCCAAGCCCTCACGAGTCGGGTGTCGAGGTTCTCGGGCTCGTGCTCGGCGACCCAGGTCCCTCCTCGGCCGGGACGGACGATCACCCGCCCCTGCGCCTCGAGGATCTTCAGCGCCTGCAGGACGGCGGGGCGGCTCACACCTACCTCGTCGGCGAAGGCGGCCGCGGACGGGAGCCGGTCACCCGGCTTGACCCGGCGGAGGTCGATCAGTGCCTCTATGTACGTTCGCGCCTGGTCGACCGCGCTCTGGCGGCCGTTGCCCGGCGGGCTCAGCAGGATCTGGGCGGCGGTTCGCATGCGCCCTATGGTGCACCGCCAGGGTCGAAACAGTCAATAGTCGTTTCCATTGGCTGAAGTGGGCCCGACGGCGGCCGCCGCTATGCTGCGGTCATGTCTCGTCCCCGGCGCGATCCCCGTGCACTCACGATGCCGCCGGGGAGACGGATCCCGCGCGCGGCGGACGTTCGCAAGCCGGCTCCCGACCCACCGGCCACCGCGCCGCCCCCGGCGGCGGTGAGGCGTGAGCTCGAGGTGGCGGGAGGCGAGCTATCCAGGCTCGTCGGGACGATCCGCGCGTGCGAGGCCTGCGGTCGGTGCTCCGACGAGCGAGCCTTCGGCTCCGGGCACCCGTTGGCCGACGTCCTGCTGCTGAAGGACGTCCCCTCCCGCGAGGACGTCGCCTCCGGCGCCGCCTTCGCGAAGGAAGCCGAGCCCCTCGGGAAGGCGTTCGAACGGCTCGGGCTCCCGCTCGTGAGCGTGTACGGGACCTGCGCCGTGCGATGCGCGGGAGACGGGGTGACATCGGATGAGATCCGGGCCTGCGCCCCCCATCTGCTCGTGGAGCTCGAGGTCCTATCCCCCCGCGTCGTCGTCGCCTTCGGACCGGGGGCCTTCGAGGCAGTGCAGGCGCTGGACGGCCGGTGCGGGATCTCCGTCCCCGACGAGGTCCCGCGCGGCGGATCAGCGTCCATCCGGCGCGGACTGGACCTCCTCGTGACCGAGCCGCTCCCGCAGGGCGTGACGCTCGCGGACGCGAAGCGCCGCCTCTGGGCGGATCTGCAGACCCTCCCCTCGCTGCTCGGACCGTGAAGGAGACGCCCAACGTGTCAGGATCCCACGGATGACCCGACCCGTGCGAGCGCTGCTGGTCCTGGCCCTCGTCGCTTCGGGATGCGCCTCGGAGGGCGCCCCCCCATCCGCGTCGTGCGAGCCGGAGGCCGGTTCCGTGGCGGTGGCGTTCGACGGGGACGCCTGTGTGCTGGCCGAGGTGGTGGCCGACACCCCGTCGCGGCAGCGCGGGCTGATGCACCGTGAGGAGCTCGGAGCCGACGCGGGGATGCTCTTCCTGTTCCCCGAGACGCGAGGCGGTGGGTTCTGGATGAAGAACACGCTGATCCCGCTCTCGATCGCCTTCATGTCTCGTGAAGGTGACCGCCTCGAGGTCCTGGCCATCCTGGACATGGAGCCGTGCAAGGAGGATCCCTGCCCCACCTACGACGCCGGGGTCCAGTACGACGCCGCCCTCGAGGTCAACGTGGGGTGGTTCGGCCGGGCCGGGGTGAGGGAGGGGTCGGTGGCGGAGATCCGGGGCTCCCTGCCCGACCCACGGTAGCCCGCCGCGCCGGTCAGAGGGGCGGAGGATGGGGGCGGCTGGCTATACGATGCGGACATGCGAGTGGTCGTGACCGGCGGGGCCGGTTTCCTCGGCTCCCACCTGTGCACGAGGCTCTCAGACGATGGCCACGAGGTCGTCTGCCTCGACAACTTCCTGACGGGGAGGGCATCCAACGTCGCCCACCTGACGGAACTTCCCGGCTTCCTCCTGGTCACCCACGACGTCACAGAGCACATCGAGGTGCCGGGCGAGGTGGACCTGGTCCTGCACTTCGCGTCGCCCGCCTCCCCCGTCGACTACCTCGAGCTACCCATCCAGACCCTGAAGGTGGGCTCCCTCGGCACCCACAAGGCCCTCGGACTGGCCAAGGCGAAGGGAGCCACGTTCCTGCTCGCCTCGACGTCCGAGGTCTACGGCGACCCCCAGGTGCACCCCCAGACCGAGGACTACTGGGGCCACGTGAACCCGGTGGGGGTGCGAGGCGTCTACGACGAGGCCAAGCGGTTCGCCGAGGCCATGGCGATGGCCTACAACCGGTATCACGGCGTGGATGTCCGCATCGTGCGCATCTTCAACACGTTCGGGCCCAGGATGCGGGCGCGTGACGGGCGCGCCGTGCCCGCGTTCCTGTCGGCCGCCCTCGCGGGTGAGCCGCTCGTCGTCCACGGCGACGGATCGCAGACGCGCTCCCTGTGCTACGTCGACGACCTGGTGGAGGGGATCGTGAGGCTGGCGGCGTCCGATCACGTCGGGCCGGTGAACATCGGGAACCCCCACGAGGTGACGGTCCTGGAGCTCGCGAAGCTCGTCGTGGAGATCACCGGGAGCACGTCCGAGATCGCGTTCGGCCCCCGTCCGCAGGACGACCCGTCCGTCCGACGTCCGGACATCAGCCTGGCTCGCGACCTGCTCGGATGGGAGCCCTCCGTGTCGCTCGAGGAGGGGTTGGACCGCACGGCCGCGTGGTTCAGAGCGGAGCTGGGGGCGCGCGCATGAGGATCGTCGTCGTCGGGTGCGGGCACGTCGGACTCATCACCGCGGTCGGGTTCGCCGAGATCGGACACGAGGTCGTCGGCATCGACAACGACGAGGCCCGGCTCCGCGACCTGCAGGCGGGGCGGGCCCCGTTCTACGAGCCGGGTGTGCAGGAGCTCCTCTCCCGGCACCTCGGACGGTCCCTCTCGTTCACCGGCGATGTCGCGGAGGCGGTCACGGGGGCCGACGCCGCGTTCATCTGCGTGAACACGCCCCCCCGTCCGGACGGCCGGCTCTCGCTCGCCTACGTCGAGCAGGCGGCCCGGACGGTGGCCGAGGCGGCCGAGGGGTCCCTGGTGATCGTCGAGAAGTCGACCGTGCCGGCGAACACGGCCCGACGGATCCAGGTGATCCTCCGCGAGATGGACGTCGACCCTCAGATCGAGGTCGCATCCAACCCCGAGTTCCTTCGCGAGGGGACGGCCCTGCACGACGCCTTGAACCCGGACAGGATCGTCGTGGGGGTCGCGAACGACGGGGGCCGCGCGCGGAAGGTCCTTGAGGAGCTCTACGAGCCGATCACGCGGCGCACCGGCTGCCCGCTTATCGTGACCGACCTGGACACCGCCGAGCTGACGAAGCACGCCAGCAACAGCTTCCTGGCGATGAAGATCTCCTACATCAACATGATCGCCGAGCTGTGCGAGCAGCTGGGCGCCGACGTGGACCTCGTCGCGGAGGGCATGGGGCTCGACCCCAGGATCGGTGCCTCCTTCCTGCGCGCGGGGGTCGGGTACGGGGGGTTCTGCTTCCCGAAAGACGTGGCCGGACTCATCGCGCAGGCGTCCGACGCCGGTCTCGACTTCGGCCTCCTCGAGCAGGTCCGCTCGATCAACGACCGGCAGCGGACCCGGCTCCTCGGGAAGGTGCGGCAGGCGGTGTGGAACCTCGAGGGCAAGACGATCGCCGTGTGGGGGCTCGCGTTCAAGCCCGGGACCGACGACCTGCGGGAGGCGCCCTCCTTGGACGTGATCCCTGCGATGCAGTCGGAGGGGGCGGCCGTCCGGGCCTACGACCCCGCGGCCGGCGAAGAGGCGGGCACGCGGCTGTCCGGCTCGGAGGTCGCCGAGACCGCCCTGGACGCGGCGACGGGCGCCGACGCTCTCGTCGTCCTGACCGACTGGCCAGAGTTCGCCGAGACCGACCTCGGACTCCTGGCGCGCACCCTGCGGCGTCCCGTCGTGGTGGACGGCCGCAACCTCTGGTCCGTCGAGGACATGGCCGCGCACGGCTTCACCTACCTGTCTTTCGGGCGTCCGGACGTCGTGGCCGGCGAGATCCGCCGTCCATAACACCAGCTCCCCTAGCCTTCCGCGCCTGACCCGCCACGACCCTGTGCTGCCATTGACGCGCGCAGCAGAGTTGATATCATCGCACTCAAGATTCTTGGAACGTCAGTCGATCATTCAGAAGTAGAGGAGAGGAACATGCCGAAGGTCGTAGGTATCGATCTGGGTACGACGAACTCCGTCGTGGCCACCGTCGAGGCGGGGGACCCGGTCGTCATCCCCAACGCCGAGGGGGCGCGCACGACCCCCTCGGTCGTGGCGTTCTCCAAGGGAGGGGAGACGCTCGTCGGGGAGATCGCCAAGCGCCAGGCCATCACGAACCCCGACCGGACGGTCCGGTCTGTGAAGCGCCACATGGGGCGGTCCGACTGGACCTTCGGCGCCGACGGCAAGGAGTACACCCCCCAGCAGATCTCCGCGTTCGTCCTGCAGAAGCTGAAGCGGGACGCCGAGGCCTACCTGGGGGACACCGTCAGCGAGGCGGTGATAACCGTTCCCGCCTACTTCGACGACTCCCAGCGCCAGGCGACGAAGGAGGCGGGGGAGATCGCGGGCCTGAAGGTCCTGCGGATCATCAACGAGCCGACGGCGGCCGCGCTGGCTTACGGGCTGGAGAAGGGCGCGGCCGACGAGCGGATCCTGGTGTTCGACCTCGGAGGCGGGACGTTCGACGTCTCGGTCCTCGAGATCGGCGAGGGCGTCTTCGAGGTGAAGGCGACCCACGGGGACACCCAGCTCGGTGGGGACGACTGGGACCAGAAGGTCATCGACCACCTGGTGTCCGAGTTCAAGAACAACCACGGGGTCGACCTGTCCGCCGACCGCATGGCGCTGCAGCGCCTGAAGGAGGCGGCGGAGAAGGCCAAGATCGAGCTCTCCCAGACGCAGGAGACCCAGATCTCCCTCCCGTTCATCACCGCGACCGCCGACGGCCCGCTGCACTACGAGACGACCCTGACGCGGGCCCAGTTCGAGCGGATGACGGCCGACCTGGTCGAGCGGCTGAAGGGGCCGTACAACCAGGCCATCCGCGACGCGAAGATCGACCCGAACGACCTGACCCACGTGATCCTTGTCGGTGGGTCGACCCGGATGCCGATGGTGCAGAACCTGGTGAAGGAGCTGACCGGCAAGGACCCCCACAAGGGCGTGAACCCCGACGAGGTCGTGGGGGCCGGCGCGGCCATCCAGGCCTCGATCATCAAGGGGGACACGAAGGAGGTCCTGCTCCTCGACGTCACCCCCCTCTCGATGGGGGTCGAGACGAAGGGCGGCATCTACCACAAGCTGATCGAGCGCAACACGCACATCCCGACCCGTCGGTCCGAGACGTTCACGACCGCCGAGGACAACCAGAACTCGGTCGAGGTGCACGTCCTGCAGGGCGAGGGCGAGATGTCCTCCTCGCCGGGGGTGCGCTCGCTCGGGCGGTTCCAGCTCGTCGGGATCCCTCCGGCGATGCGCGGCACCCCTCAGATCGAGGTCACCTTCGACATCGACGCCAACGGGATCGTGAACGTGTCGGCGAAGGACCAGGCCACCGGCAAGGAGCAGGCCATGACGATCACCGGCGGCACGGCTCTGCCGCGTGAGGAGATCGACAAGATGATCCGCGAGGCCGAGCAGCACGCCGATCGGGAGCGCCAGCGCCGGGAGGAGGCCGAGGCCCGCAACGGGTGCGACAACGCCGTCTACGGAGTCGAGAAGGCGCTGAACGACTACGGGGACAAGGTGTCCGACGCCGACAGGTCCGCGATCACCGAGAAGCTCGACGCGGCGAAGGAGGCGCTGAAGGGCGACGACGTGGCCCGCATCAAGCAGGCGACCGAGGAGCTCCTGCAGGCATCCCAGCAGCTGGCCCAGCAGGCGTACGGCCAGGGCGGGCAGGCACCCGGAGCGGAGGCGGCCGGCGCGGCCGGGGCGCCGGCCGACGGTGACGTGGTCGAGGGAGAGGTCGTGGACGAAGGTGAGGCTTCGTGAGCGCGGAGCAGCGTGACGACCGTCCCCGCTTCACGGTGACCGACAAGCGGGCGCCCCGCGACCCCGCGGAGCAGGCGCCCCCCGTCGACCCGGCGGAGCCGCGGGAGGAGGCGACCGCGGACCCCTCCTCGGAGGTCGGGCCGGCTCCCGCCGGCACCGACGACGAGGGCGACGTCGCCTCGGACGAGGCGGCGCTCGTCGCGGTTCGGGCCGAGCTCGAGCAGGCGTGGAAGCTGGCCGGGGACCGCCTAGACCAGCTCAAGCGGATGAAGGCGGACCACGAGAACGCGAAGGCGCGGCTGGCGCGGGAGCGGGCGGAGCTGACCGACCGCGCGGCTGCGGACGTCTGCGAGCGCCTCCTCCCGGTGCTCGACGACATCGAGCGGGCCCTCGAGAGCGCGCGCGAGCACGACGCGGCGGGAGCGGTGGCGTCCGGGCTCGAGATCGTCGTGAAGCAGTTCCTCGAGGTGCTGCGGTCCGTCGGCGTCGAACGCATCGACGCGCAGGGGACGGCCTTCGACCCGAACCTGCACGAGGCGATGTCGTCCGTTCCGGGCGACGTCGAGGAGCCCACCGTCTCGACCGTGATCCGTCAGGGCTACCGGATGAAGGACCGCACCCTGCGCCCGGCTCTCGTGATGGTGACGCTCCCGGCCGAGGAGGGGTAGGACGTGGCGTCGCGGTCGTGGATCGACAAGGACTTCTACGCCGCCCTCGGCGTGCCGAAGGGCGCCTCGACCGACGACATCAAGAAGGCGTACCGGAAGCTCGTCATGCAGTACCACCCCGACCGCAACCAGGGGAACCCGGAGGCCGAGGAGAGGTTCAAGCAGATCTCCGAGGCGTACGACGTACTCGCCAACCCGGAGAAGCGCCGGGAGTACGACCAGCTGCGGGAGGCGGCCGCGTCCGGCTTCCCCGGCGGCTTCCGAATGGACGACCTCGGCGACGAGTTCGACATCGAGGACTTCCTCCAGACGGTGTTCGGCGGGCGGGGGGGCTTCGGCGGGTTCGGCGGCCGGCGCAACGTCCGGACCCGGGGCAGCGACGTCGAGGGCACGGTCTCCCTCTCGTTCGAGGAGGCCGCGCTGGGAGCCGAGCGGACGCTGACCTTGGAGGTGCCGGTGGCGTGCGGGGTGTGCAACGGCGCCGGCGGCACCGACCCGAAGACGTGTCCGACCTGCCAGGGCCGTGGGACCGTGGCCAACTCCCAGGGTCCGTTCGCCTTCTCGCAGACGTGCAGCACGTGCCGGGGCCGGGGGACCGTGACCGAGCGGCCCTGCTCGGGTTGCGGCGGTGCCGGTGTGCGGCGCGAGCGGCGCAACGTGACCGTGAAGATCCCACCAGGCATCTCCGACGGCGGCCGGGTCCGGGTACGCGGGCGAGGCGAGGCGGGCAGCGGCGGCGGGGCGGCGGGAGACCTGTACGTGCGCGTGCAGGTGAAGCCGCACCCGTTCTTCGGACGCAAGGGCCAGGACCTCACGCTCACGCTCCCCGTCACCTTCAGCGAGGCGGCGCTCGGGAGCCAGGTGAAGGTCCCGACCCTCACCGAGCCGGTCACGCTGAAGATCCCGCCCGGGACGTCGTCCGGCAAGACGTTCCGCATCCGGGGCCGCGGGATCCCCAAGCGCGGGGGCGGGGCGGGCGACCTGCTGGCGACGGTGCAGGTGGCGGTCCCGAAGAAGCTCTCGCGCAAGCAGCGGGAGCTGGTCGAGCAGCTCGAGGACGACGAGGCGCCGCGCGCGCACCTGGGGGTGTAGACGATGTCAGCGGACGGCAAGGCGGTCTACGTCATAAGCGTCGCGGCCGAGCTGGCCGGTGTGCACCCGCAGACCCTGCGCGTGTACGAGCGGAAGGGGTTGCTGAACCCGGAGCGGACGTCCGGCAACACGCGCCGGTACTCGGCGCGCGACATCGAGCGCCTGCGCCGCATCCAGGACCTCACCAACGAGGGCGTCAACCTGGCGGGGGTCCGGCGGATCCTCGAGCTCGAGGACCGGATGGACCGCATGCGCCGGGAGCTGGACCGCATGGCGAACCGTCTGCAGCGCGCCGAGGCCGACCTGGCCGAGCGGATGCGGGACATGGCACGCGAGGCGGGAGCGATCCTGCCCGCGTCGTCACCCGTGCACCTCGAGGCTCTGCTGCGCGAGCTCGAACGCCGCTCCCGCAAGCCCATCCCACTCGGACCCGTATCACGTTCCAGGAGCTGACATGGACATCAACCGACTGACGCACAAGAGCCAGGAGGCGCTGGCCGCCGCCCAACAGCTGGCGGACGGTCAGAACCACCCGGAGATCGGCGCCGAGCACCTGATGCGCGCCCTGCTGGGGCAGCCCGAGGGAGCCGTCTACCCGACCCTGCAGAAGCTCGGCGTCTCCCCCCGTCACCTGCGCGACGAGGTCGACCGGCTGCTCGAGCGCATCCCCAAGGCGTACACGCGCCGCGACGGCGCTCCCGGACAGGTCTTCATGTCCCCGGCCCTCAACAAGGTGCTGGACGCGGCGTCCACGGAGGCGGAGGCGCTGAAGGACGCGTACGTGTCCACCGAGCATCTCCTGCTCGCGCTGTCCACCGACGAGGGGTCCGTCGGCCAGGCGCTGCGCGACGCCGGGGCGACGAAGGACGCGATCCTGCGCGCGTTGGTGGACGTCCGGGGGGCCCACCGCGTCGAGGACCAGGACCCGGAGTCGAGGTTCCAGGCGCTCGAGCGGTTCGGACGCGACCTCACCGAGCTCGCCCAGCGCGGCAAGCTCGACCCGGTGATCGGGCGGGACGACGAGATCCGGCGGGTCGTGCACGTCCTCAGCCGGCGCACGAAGAACAACCCGGTCCTGATCGGGGAGCCGGGGACGGGGAAGACGGCGATCGCGGAGGGGCTCGCCCAGCGGATCGCGTCCGGCGACGTGCCCGAGTCGCTCAAGGGCAAGAAGATCATCGCGCTAGACCTGGCCGGCATGGTCGCGGGCACGAAGTACCGCGGCGAGTTCGAGGAGCGGATGAAGGCCTTCCTGAAGGAGGTCTCCGAGAGCGAGGGAGAGATCGTCGTGTTCATCGACGAGCTCCACACCCTCGTGGGAGCCGGGGCCGCCGAGGGGGCGGTCGACGCGGCCAACATGCTGAAGCCGATGCTCGCCCGCGGAGAGCTGCGGGCGATAGGGGCGACGACGCTCGACGAGTTCCGCAAGCACATCGAGTCGGACCCGGCCCTCGAGCGCCGCTTCCAGCCCGTGGTCGTCGACCAGCCGTCGGTCGAGGACACGATCGCCATCCTGCGCGGCCTGAAGGAGCGCTACGAGGTGCACCACGGGGTGCGGATCACCGACTCGGCCCTCGTCGCCGCGTCGACCCTGAGCCACCGCTACATCACCGGCCGCTTCCTGCCGGACAAGGCGATCGACCTCGTCGACGAGGCGGCCGCCCGGCTGCGGATGGAGATCGACTCGGTCCCCACGGAGATCGACGAGGTGCAGCGCAGGGTCCAGCAGCTGGAGATCAGCAAGGCGGCGCTCAGCAAGGAGCCCGAGGCGGCCGACCAGCTCGAGCGGGTGGAGCGTGAGCTGGCGGACCTCAACGAGCAGCTCTCCGGCCTGCGCCAGCAGTGGGAGGCGGAGCGAGAGGTGATCGCCGCCATCCGGGAGCTGCAGGAGAGGATCGAGGACGCCCGCACCCAGGCCGAGCTCGCCGAGCGGGAGGGCAACCTCGAGCGCGCCGCGGAGCTGCGCTACGGCACACTCGTCGAGCTCGACAAGCAGCTCGGCTCCCAGACGGCCCGCCTGGCCGAGGTGCAGTCCGAGAGCAAGATGCTGTCGGAGGAGGTCACGGCCGACGACATCGCGGAGGTCGTCGCGAAGTGGACGGGCATCCCCGTCTCCCGGCTGATGGAGGGGGAGATGTCCAAGCTGCTGCGGATGGAGGAGGTCCTGCACTCCCGGGTGGTCGGACAGGACGAAGCCGTCGAGGCGGTGTCCAACGCGATCCGCCGTTCGCGCACGGGGCTGGCCGACCCGGACCGCCCGATGGGCGCGTTCCTGTTCCTCGGCCCGACCGGCGTGGGCAAGACCGAGCTGGCCCGGACGCTCGCGGAGTTCCTCTTCGACGACTCCAAGGCCATGGTGCGCTTGGACATGTCCGAGTACCAGGAGCGGCACACGGTCAGCCGGCTGGTGGGAGCGCCCCCGGGCTACGTCGGCTACGACGAGGGAGGCCAGCTCACGGAGGCCGTACGACGGCGTCCGTACTCGGTCGTGCTGCTCGACGAGGTCGAGAAGGCGCACGCGGACGTGTTCAACGTCCTGCTCCAGGTGATGGACGAGGGCCGCCTGACCGACTCAAAGGGCCGGACGGTCGACTTCCGCAACACGATCCTGATCATGACGTCCAACCTGGGGTCGGACTACCTGCTGAGCGACGACGTGAGCGAGGAGAAGGTGCTGGACGTCGTCCGGGGGTTCTTCCGTCCCGAGTTCCTCAACCGGCTCGACGAGATCCTCATCTTCCACCGACTCACGCGGGAGCAGCTGCGTGAGGTCGTGGACATCCAGCTGCGGCGACTCACGGCTCGGCTCGTCGAGCGCGGTATCACGCTGGACGTGACCGACGCGGCGAAGGACCTGCTCGCCGAGCAGGGCTGGGACCCCTCCTACGGAGCCCGGCCGCTGAAGCGGGTCATCCGGCGGGAACTGGAGGACCGGATCGCGAAGATGCTGCTCGCCGGCGAGGTGCCGGAAGGGACGCCTCTGCGCGTCGACGCGGCGGACGGCCGGCTCGTGATCGGCTCCGCACAGCCGGCCCTCGAGCAGGCCTAGCTGCGCAGCACGAGCCCGACGAGCTCCCGGTCCCGCAGGTGGGTCAGCAGCTCACGGGCCTCGGGCACGGGGAGCCAGCGCAGCTCGTCCACCTCCTCGTTCGGCTCGAACGGGGGCGTCTCCTCGGGGTGCACGACCCAGTAGTGAACGACCTTCGGCTCCCCGTCCGGACCCGGGTACCGCGACTCGCCGAGGTACCGACCTAGGCGTCCGACGATGCCGGTCTCTTCACGGACCTCGCGCAGCGCGGCCTCCTCCAGCGTCTCCCCGGGGTCGACCTTGCCCTTCGGGATCGTCCAGTCGTCGTAGCGGGGACGGTGGACGACGACCACCTCGACCGCCCCCTCCGGGGAGGACCGGACGATCACGCCACCGGCTGCCCGCGTCTCTTCCACGAACTTGACGATAGGCTGGACGGATGCGGAAGGCATTCCACGAGGACCTGTCCGAGGTCGAGTCGATCATCGTGATGATGGCCGGGCAGGTCGTCGAGCAGCTCGAGAAGGTGATGCGGGCGCTCGATGCGGCCGACGAGGACCTGGCCTCCGAGGTGATCGCCGCCGACGACGGGATCGACCGCAACTACCTCGAGGTGCGCAACCGGGTGCTCCTGCTGCTGGCCACGCAGGCTCCCGTCGCGGTGGACCTCCGCCACGTGTCCGCCATGCTGCACATCAACATCCACCTGGAGCGGATGGGGGACCTCTGCACCACCATCGCGAAGGCGATCAAGCTGTCCAGCGAGCTACCGCGCAACGACGCCGTATGCCAGGAGCTCCTCGAGATGGGAGCCCAGGCCGCTCGTCTCACCGAGTCGTCCATCAAGGCCTTCACGCAGCGCGACCTCGACCTCGCCCGTTCGCTGCCCCGGCTCGACGACCCGATCGACCGTCTGAACCGAGGCATCATCCGGGCGGCCATCGCCGAGGGCGCGGACAGCGAGACCGGGTTCGAGTGGGCGGCTCGCATGGTCCTCGTCTCCCGTCAGCTGGAGCGGCTCGGTGACCACGCGGTGGATATCGGCGAGGAGGTCGCCTTCCTCGTCACGGGGGAGTTCGCCGAGTTCACGGACGCCTCGCACAAGAAGGATGGGCTGGCGCAGCCCTCGAGCAGCAGCTAGTCCCTCGCTCCGACCTGGTGCTAGCAGGTCGGGTTGTCGACCCGGACCGTCCGGGCCGCTCGGGCCCTGGACCCCACCTCGCGCGTCTCTTCGTCCACCACGGCCCGCATCTGGGCTGCCAGGTCGTCCAGCCGCGCCTCGAGCTCGGGGAAGGGGAGGTCGGAGTTCGCCAGCCGCGACGCCTCGGCGCGGATCTCCGAGAGGGTCGTGTTCCCCTCGGTCGTGAGGGTGACCGGCCCATCGGTCGACACCACGTACTGCCACGCGTAGGCCATCGTCGCGCACCGGGTGCACCCGGCGTTCACCGCCACGGCGGCGTTGTTGGGGGTGGCCACGTCGGGCTCGTTGAAGATCAGGACGGCCTGCATGGCCACGGCCACCGTCCGGCAGTCCTTGCAGGACGACCGGGCGCTGGCCAGGTTCTCCGGCACCGAGGTCGGGGCGGTGGACCGTCCCAGCGCGATCCCGGCCCGTCCCGTCGTCCGGGAATCGGTCGTGTTGCTGACCAGGACCACGTTCTTCCCGCCGGACCCGCCTTCCTGGGCGGCGGCCGGGGTCACGGCGACGGACAGCCCGATCACGAAGAGCAGCGCGAGACGCTTCATGAG
>Ga0247713_1000773_pt1 | contig 17871 bp, 14 predicted proteins | sample 21E_NmetaG_FD_189936 | JGI IMG/M metagenome (GOLD analysis project Ga0247713, IMG submission 189936) | Soil microbial communities from hillslope of Landscape Evolution Observatory, University of Arizona, Oracle, AZ, United States - 2-1-E_N | ecosystem: Engineered > Artificial ecosystem >... | reverse complement strand
CGAGCGCGCCGGCCGCGCGGCGTCCGGGGTGGTGCGGGATCAGGTCACGTACCGACCTGACCGAGCGGATCGTCTCGAGGATGGAACGCAGTTGGGATCGCCTCCGGGTGCTATAGAATCGGCGCGCTCGCCTGGCCGGCCGCGCCGGCCCGACCTAGGAGATCGCGGATGGCCGAGGCAGCCTTCGCCGCTCGGAATCTAACCGCTCGCACACCCGTACGTGCGCAGCGCGCCTGATGCAGCTCGATAGCTTCCTGGTCTTCGCGCTGCTCGCCGCCCTCATCGTCGCTGCGATCGCGAACGCCGCGTTGAGGCGGGGCCGCCGCCCGGACGTCGACCACGGTGCAGAGGAGCGGGTGGAGGAAGGCCCGGACGAAGCTGGACGGCGCGCAGGCCCCTGAGGACGTGTACCGCCCCGATCGCGACGCGGACCGGTGAGATCCCCGCCTCAGAGGACCGATGGTGAAGGGCCGCAGACCGTAGGCTGTCGGACGTGCAGGCAGAGAGAGAAGGCGCTTTGAACACCGAGGAGACCACGCACCGGGTGAAGCCGGCGTCCGTGACGCGGATCGAGCCGCGCATCGGACCCCTGACCCGCATCCGGGAGCTCCTCCGTTACAGGGAGCTCCTGGGGAACCTCATCCGCAAGGAGCTCAAGGTCAAGTACAAGAACTCCGCGCTCGGTTTCGCGTGGTCCCTGCTCAACCCGCTCCTGTACCTGGTGATCTTCTCGATCGTCCTTCAGGAGTTCCTGGGAGCCGGGCTCCCGGCCTTCCCCTTCTACCTGCTGACCGGGCTCCTCGCCTGGAACCTCCTCTCCAACGGGCTGGCGGGCGCGACCGGCTCGATCGTCTCCAACTCCAACCTCGTCTCGAAGGTGTACTTCCCCCGCGAGATCCTCCCCGCCGCCTCGATCGGTGCGGCCGTCGTCCACTACGTGCTGCAGCTCTTCGTCCTGGTCGCTGCCATGCTGCTGTTCGGGTGGTTCCGGCACTGGGATCAAGGGATGGTCCTGCTGCCCCTCGCCCTCCTCGTCCAGCTCGTCCTGCTGGTGGGGCTCGCGCTTCTGATGTCGAGTGCGAACGTCTACATGCGCGACGTCCAACACCTGCTCGAGCTCGCCCTACTCGCCTGGTTCTGGATGACCCCGATCGTGTACGCGAGCGGGTGGGTCCAGCAGAACCTCATGAACAAGTCCCCCCTCATGTGGGCCGTGTACCTCCAGAACCCCATGGCGCCGATCGTGATGGGCTACCAACGGGCCCTGTACGCGCGACCCGAGCTGAGGGCGGGGGACGCGCACGTGCTCGTGAACGCGCCGCTCGAGTGGTACGCGAAACGGCTCGGATGGACCGGGCTCGTGGCCGTCGCGATCCTGATGGTGGGGTGGACCGCCTTCCGGCGACTCGAGACGCGGATGGCGGAGGAGCTGTGACGCAGCCGGCCGTCCGCGCGAGCGGCATCTCGAAGAGGTTCAAGCTCTACCACGAGCGGGCGAGCTCCCTGAAGGAGCGGGTGATCAGCCTTCGCCGGGCGCGATACGAGGAGTTCTGGGCGCTGAAGGACGTGAGCCTCACCGTCGACCCCGGGGAGACGATCGGCCTCATCGGACCGAACGGGTCCGGCAAGAGCACCCTTCTCAAGGTCGTCGCCGGCATCATGCGCCCCGATACCGGCAGCGTCGAGACCACGGGACGGATGGCGTCCCTGCTCGAGCTGGGAGCCGGGTTCCACCCGGACCTCACGGGCCGCGAGAACGTGTACCTCAACGCCTCCATCCTCGGGCTGACCCGCCGGGAGACGGACCGCTACTTCGATGACATAGTCGCCTTCTCCGAGCTCGAGCAGTTCGTCGACATGCAGGTGAAGCACTACTCGTCCGGGATGTACGTCAGGCTGGGGTTCGCGGTGGCGGTCCACGTCGAACCCGAGATCCTGATCGTGGACGAGGTGCTCTCGGTCGGGGACGAGGTGTTCCAGCGCAAATGCCTCGACCGCATACGCATGTTCCAGAAGGAGGGGCGGACCATCGTCTTCGTCACCCACGCGGTCGACCTCGTCAAGCAGATCTGCACGCGCGCCGCCTTCCTGCACCACGGGGAGCTGATCGAGGCGGGTCCGGCGGCCGACGTGGTTCGGACGTTCCGGGAGACCCTCCACGGAGAGGCGCACCTCGAGGCTGCCCCGATGACGGAACGAGGGACGGGTGAGGTGAAGATCGTCAGCGTCCTGCTCCGCGACGACGAGGGACGGGAGCGTCAGATCTTCCAGGCTGACGAGATGATGGACATCTCGGTCGAGATCGAGAGTCAGCATCCGGTGGAGGACCCGTGCATCGGGATCGCCATCTACGACGAACGTGACCGGCACGTCTTCGGCGTCAACTCGATCAAGCGGAAGATCGACCTCGGCACCCTCGACGGCAAGATGCGCGTCCGTTTCCGGCTGAACCGACTGCCTCTGCTCGAGGGACGCTACGCCCTCACGGTCGGGGTCCACTCCCGGGACGAGCGCACCGCCTACCACTGGCAGGAGAAGGCGTACGCCTTCCGATGCGTGAACGTCGGTCCGGACGTCGGGCCGTTCCACATCCCGACCGAGATGAGCGTGGAGCCACTGTGAACGAGAACGCACCACCCGAGATCGAGATCGGCGCCGACGTGGACGTGGAAGCGATCATGGAGGAGATCCGCGAGACGGTCCGCCGCCGCCGCGAGTCCGGCGATTACCCGCCCGATGTACTAGTGGAGCTGGAGCTCGCGGAGACCGCGGGGAGCGGAGCCGGCCATTCCGAGGCGTTCGCATCGATCCTGTCGGAGCTCCGCCGGACCTCGGGGTTCTCGGCCGAGATCACCACGGCATCGCAGAAACCTCTCGTCGCCCCGGTGGTGTCGAAGGCGAAGGGGGCCATCCGCACCTCGCTGCGCTGGTACCTCACCGGGATCCTCCAGCAGGTCAACTCGTTCGCCGGGAACGTCGTCCGCGCGGTCGCGTCGCTCTCCTCGCAGATCTCCGAGGTGAGGGAGGCGGGGGAGACCACCGCCGCCTCTCTCGACGCGCTGCGCGACGAGCTCCGGAACCAGCTGGCGAGGCTGGAGCAACGCACCGACACCCTCGAGCAGATGCGAGCCCACGACCGGTTGTCGCGCCTGGACCGCGCGCTCAAGGAGATGCGCGAGAGGCTCGAGGCCGGCGTGGCCCCCGGTCCGACGTCGGTCCCGACGGAGCGGCCGGGCGCGCGCAGCTGGCGGGCCGAGGCGGCGATGGATTACCTGGACTTCGAGAACCGCTTCCGGGGTTCCCTCGAGGACGTCGCCAACAAGCAGCGCGCCTACGTAGACCTCTTCCGTGACGCACCGGGGCGAGTCGTCGACCTCGGCTTCGGGCGCGGCGAGTTCCTAGGACTGCTCCGCGACGCGGGCGTGGAGGCGTACGGGGTCGATCGGCATCCAGACATGGTTGCCTACGCGCGGGAGGCGGGGCTCGAGGTTCAGCAGGGGGACTCGCTCGAGCACCTCGCATCGCTGGACCCCGCCTCGCTCGGAGGGATCTTCTGCGCCCAGATGGTCGAACACCTGGACCCCCCCGAGGTCGTTCGCTTCTTCGAGCTCGCGGCCGACGCTATGGCCCCCGGAGGCACCCTCGTCGTGGAGACCATCAACCCGGAGAGCCTCTTCGTGTTCGCTCATGCCTTCTACGTCGACCTAGGACACCTGCGTCCCCTCCACCCTCTGACGTTGGACTTCCTGGCTCGCTCCGCCGGGTTCTCCAAGGTTCGCACCGAGTACCTCGCCCCCATCCCCCCCGAGTTCAGACCTCAGCCGATCGAGCCTCCGGAGGACGGGGAGTTCGTCCAGCTCGTCGAGCGGCTGAACGAGAACTTCAGGCGCATCGACGAGATCGTCTTCGGGCCGCAGGACTTCGCGATAGTGGCGGTGCGCTGATGAGGATCGGGCTCGTCGTGCCCCGGTTCGGGGAGCGATTGGTCGGGGGGGCCGAGATGCACGCGCGCCAGCTCGCGGAGCGCCTCCAGCGGGCGGGACACGACATCGAGATCGTGACGACGTGTGCGCTCGACCATCACACGTGGCGCAACGAGCTCCCCCCTGGGCAGTCGGTCGTCGGTGACCTGCGCGTGCTCAGGTTCCCTGCCGACAACCGCGATCTGGGCATCCACGGAGAGATGGAACGGGCGATCACCCACGGTTTTCCGCTCTCGGTGGAAGAGGAGCTGCTGTGGCTTCGCCACGGCGTCTCGTCGAGCGCGATGGAGGAGTACCTCGCGAGTTCTCCCACCCGCTACGACGTCGTGCTCGCGATGCCCTACCTGTTCGGCACGACGTACTTCGCATCCGTGGCAGCGGCGTCCCCTTTCGTGGTGATCCCGTGCCTGCATGACGAGGCGTACGCGCGTCTGGCCTTCGTCCGATCGATGCTCGAGAACGCCACCGGAGTCTTGTTCAACGCGCACCCGGAGTCGGACCTGGGGCTGCGCCTGGCCCCCGAGATCGCCAGGTGGGAAGTCGTGGGCATGGGGTTCGACCCGGATCCTCCGCAGCCCCCCTCGGTCTTCCGGTCCAAACACGGCGTCGAGGGGCCCATCCTCCTGTACGTCGGTCGTAGGGAAGGGGGCAAGAACACCCCCCTGCTCATCGACCACTTCATGCGCTACAAGCACCGGCGGGCCGGCTCCGATCTCCAACTCGTATTGGTCGGGTCGGGGGAACCGGTCCCCAAGCACCCCGCGATACATGCGATCGAGATCGACTGGTCCTACCGCGATTCGATGTATCGGGCCGCGACCATCTTCTGCCAGCCCAGTACGAACGAATCGCTGTCGATAGTCGTAATGCAGGCCTGGCTCGCTCAGAGGGCGGTCGTCGTGCACGCGGACTGCGCCGTCACCGTCGACCACTGCCGACGGTCGAACGGCGGCGTGTGGTTCCGGTCGTACGCGGAGTTCGAAGCGATCGTCGATCGGCTCGTTGGAGATGAACCCCTCAGGCGGACCCTCGGGGAGTCGGGTCGCCGGTGGGTCGGGGAGACCTACAGCTGGGAGAGCGTCCTCGACCGGTTCGATCGCGCCGTGGGGTCGTGGGTGGGGTCCGAGGCCGTCACCAGCGGCTCATGAAGGGGGGCCGCATCCAGCAGTTCCTCCCCAGTCTCGGGTTCAGGGACGCGGTGGGTACCCACACGCTCTGCACGCAGGACGCGCTGAGCTCGGCAGGCGGCGGCATCTGGGCCGAGGACATACACCCCCAACTCCTTCGTCGCGCCAGGACCTGGTCGGACTACGCCGGGACCCGCTCCGCCCGGCGAGGACGGGACGTGCTGCTGTACCAGGCGTCCACGGGCTCGCGCGGCCTGGCTCCCTTCCTCACCGAGCGTCCCGAGACGAAGGCGATCTACTACCACAACATCACGCCGGCTGAGTTCTTCGAGCCGTTCGACCCGGGAGCCGCGATCAACCTGTCCCGGGCGCGCGAGGAACTCTCCGAGCTGGCACCGCGATGTGCCGTTGCGATGGCGAACTCGGAGTACTCGGCGTCCGAGCTGCACGAGCTAGGCATCGAGGACGTGTCGGTGATTCCGCCGTACCTGCCCCCGTCCCTGGACGCTGCTCCCGACCCGCATCAACTCGATTGGTTGCGCCGAACCAAGCGAGGGCTCGACCTCTTGTTCGTGAGCCGGGTGGCTCCCCACAAGGGTCACGCCGATCTGCTGCGCGTGCTGGCAACCGTGCGAGCGGCCATAGACCCGAACGCCCGCCTGTTCGTCGTGGGTGCATGGGGACCAGACCCATACATGCGGATGCTCTTCAAGCTGCGGGAACGGCTCCGACTCGAAGGCGTGGTCTTCTGCGGGTCGATCACCGAGCCGCACCTCGCCGCCTACTACGCGGGCTGTGACGTCTTCATCTCCATGTCGCGGCACGAGGGGTTCGGCCTGCCCCTGCTGGAGGCGATGAGAGCCGGACTCCCGGTGATCGCGTACGACGGCGGAGCGGTCGGGGAGACGCTGGGGGGATCGGGGGTCCTGGTCCGGACGAGGGACCCCGCGACGATAGCGGAGGTCGTGCATCGCGTCGGCTGCGACGAGTCGCTGAGAGCGTCGGTCGTCGCGCGTCAGCGAGCGCGCGTGGCCGAACTCGGCTCGGCGAGCCGTGACGCCCGGATCAGGGAGGCGCTGCTCCCGCTGCTCGGCTCCTGAGGGCCCCACCCCCGCGAGGGCGGCGACGTGTTGGGTATGCTCTGCGAGCCGACGCGTGTCTGCGGTCGCGCACAACCGACCACGAACCATAGGGGTAACGACTCATGTGGCACGACAGGAAGGTCTCGGTCGTGCTCCCTACCTACAACGAGAAGGACTCGATCCGCGAGGCTATCGGGGAGCTGTGGTCGACCGGCGTCGTGGACGAGGTCATCGTCGTCGACAACAACGCTGCCCCAGGCACACGTGAGCAGGTGGACGGTACGGGAGCCCGACTCGTCGAAGAGAAGCGGCAGGGATACGGCTGGTCCTGTCGACGCGGACTCGCCGAAGCGGTGGGCGACATCGTGATCCTGTCCGAACCCGACGGCACCTTCATCGGCCGCGACGTCTTCAAGCTCCTGGCCTACAGCGACGATTTCGACTTCGTGCTCGGCAGTCGGACGGCCAAGGAACTGATCTGGTCGGGCGCGAACATGGGCTGGTTCCTGCGGTGGGGCAACTGGGCCGTGGCGAAGATGATGGAGTTCCTCTACAACACGAGCAACCTTACGGACGTGGGCTGCACGATGCGGTTGATCCACCGCAAGGCGTTGGACGAGATCAGTCCTCACTTCACGATCGGCCGCAACCACTTCTCCCCAGAGATGATGGTTCTGTCCATCCTCGCGGGCCACAAGCTCGTGCAGATCCCGGTCAACTACCGCGAGCGCGTAGGGGAGTCGTCGGCGACCGGCGACTTCTGGAAGGCCTTCAAGATCGGGGTCGCCATGATCGCGACGATCCTCTCCTACCGGTTCGGTCCTCGCCGGAACCCGTTCGCTCCACGGACCCCCCAAGGCGGCTGACGTGGTCGATCCGCGCTTCCGCTGTCCCCTCTGCCGTTCGGAGCTCGCAACCAGCTCGGACGCCGTGAGCTGCACAGGATGCACAACCACCTTCCCGGTCGTCGACGGCATCGCCGTGCTGAAGGATCCGGCGCTCATCGGTGACGACGATCACTTCGACACGGTCTCCGAGGAGTACGACGACTCACTGCCCGCTCATGTCGTGCGTCACTACCTGGACAAGCGCGTGGACTACATCCGGCGGGTGTGTCCCGCGGGGTCCGTCCTCGACGTCGGATGCGGCACCGGGACCCTGCTCGAGCATCTCGGAGGAGCGGATCACGACCGGGTAGGCATCGACTTCTCGGTAGGGATGCTTCGGGTGATGCGGAAGAAGATGAGCGTCGCCTGTGCCGCGGCCAGCGCCGGGCAGCTCCCTTTCCCGGACGATACGTTCGATCTCGCCGTATCCGTGGCCGTCCTCCACCATCTGGAGGAGCCCGCCCTCGTGCGCTCATCCCTGCAGGAGATGCACCGGGTCGTGCGGCCCGGCGGTCGCCTGCTGATCTGGGACCACAACCCCCTCAACCCCTATTGGCCGATCCTCATGAAGCGGGTCCCGCAGGACGTCGGCACCGAGAGGCTGGTTCCGCTGGCCGAGATCAGAGCCGCACTGGACCCGCTGGGGGCGAAGCTCTGGCCTCGTCGGCTCGGGTTCATACCGGAGTTCGTGCCGGCGGGCGCGCTGCCCGCTGCGGTGCGAGCTGAGAGGATCCTCGAACGCATCCCCGGCATCCGGGAGCTGGGGGCTCACAACGTGGTCGTCGCCCAGAAGGTCTGAGCGCTTGTCCGAACCACCCACGGGCTTCAGGATCTGGCGCGTCCAGATCCCTAGATGGCTCGCTCTCGAGTCCTGCGTAGCGCTCGGCTTCGTAGCTGCGACGCTGCTCATGACCTGGCCGATGGTCGCCACCCTGGGAACGCACATAGACAACCCAGGCGACCCCATCTTCACGTCCTGGTTGCTCCCGCGGAACGTCCACGCGACGTTCCACCACACCTTCGATTGGTTCCAGGGCAACATCTTCGCCCCGGAGCCGGACACCGTCGCTTACGCCGACCACATGATCGCGCTGTTGCCTATCGCCGCCCCCATCTGGTTCCTCACGCATGACGGGGTCGTCACGAACAATCTCACCGTCCTCGTGCTCGTGTTCCTCAACGGGTGGTGTGCCTACCTACTCAGCCGTGAACTGACCGGCAGCAGGACCGCGGCTCTGGTCGGAGGGGTCATCTTCGGCTTCTCGCCGTTCGTCTTCTCCCGGATCGGTCACACGAACATCCTGTCGGTGTGGGGGTTCCCGCTCGCGTGGCTCTTCGCGCGGCGGATCGTGCGAGCCGGGCGCTGGTGGGACGTCCTCGGGCTCGCCGGAGCGGTCGTCGTGTGTACCTATTCCAGCTGGTACTTCCTCGTCTTCTCCGGCCTACTCGTGGGCGTAGTCCTGGGCGTGGAGGTCCTCACTCGGTGGAGGGAGATCCGGTTCCCGGCGCTCGCCCTACGGCTCATGGCGTCCGCGATCATCGTGCTGTTAGCGATCCTGGCTGTGGCTCGTCCGTACTTCGTCGTCCAGGATCGCTACCCGCAGGCCACGCGGACGCTCGATGAGGCGGTCCATTACTCGGCCGTTCCGTCATCGCTGTACACCGCCCCTCCCAACAACCGACTCTACGGCGACCTCACCGAGCCATTCCGTGCCCTCTCGGCGGGCTACAACGAGCGCATGATGTTCCTCGGTGTCGCGCCCGCCGTGTTGGCTCTCTGCGGCCTGTACGTCGCCGTACGCCGGAGACGCGCCGATCTCTCACTCGCGGCGATCTCGCTGTTGGGCGGGGCCGCGGTATTCGCCTTCGGGCCGTACCAGTTCCGCGACGGCGAGAGGGTCCGGATGCCGTTCTTCCATCTCTACGAGGCGCTGCCTCCCCTTCAGTTCATGCGCTCCCCCGGAAGGGCTTCCCTCTTCCTCTACCTCGTGATGGGCGCGCTCGCTGCGTACCTGCTCTCGAACGTTCGCGGCCGTCTGCGGCCTGTCTTGGTGGCAGCGGTATGCCTCGTGGTGGCTGCCGAGTACGCATCCGCTCCGCTCCCGTCGACCCCCCTGCACTCTCCGCCGGCCCAGATCCCGAAGCTGCGCCCGTCTGCCTCCCACCGCTGGCTCGCGGAGCAGAGGGAGCCAGGCGCCGTCCTGGAACTCCCAACCGGGGAGATCGTGGATGGAGCTTTCACGGTTACGTCGCTCCTCCGCGAGGGCGCATACATGTACTTCTCCACCGTGCACTGGCGCGACCTTCTGAATGGGTACAGCGGGTTCGCGCCTCCGACGTACCGCGAGATGGTCGAGACCGTGAAGACCTTTCCCGACGATCGCTCGCTGGCGCTCTTGCGCGATCGCGGGGTGCGCTTCGTGCTGGTGCACCGCGACCTCGTGGCAGGCACGCCATGGGCCGCCCTAGGTGATGGTGTGAACTCCCCGGATCTGAGCGTGGCGCACGACGACGGCCGGGTCCGGGTCTACAGGCTCCAGCCTCGATCAGGGCAGTAGCCGGGGATCGGTCGAGTAGAGGTCCCACCCCCCGAAACGCAGGCCCTCTGATAGGCAACGGGACACGGGCGTGTCGGTCACGGACCAGGCCCGAGCAGTGGCGTGCCCGATCTCGACCGGTTTGAAGTCCCAGGAACACGGGTAGCCGAGCGCGCCGACGGCTTGTACGCCGATGCCGATCGCCGCTGCCACGAGGAACGCCGAAGCGCGGAGGTCGCGGCGACGTTCGGCGACGCGGTGCTGCAGCCACGCTCCCGCGAGGATCACGAGGATGGGCGAGGACTCGGCATAGAACCTGGGCCCGTAGGACGCGCCCCCGTACCAGTACCTGTAGCGGGCCAGGAACAGGGTGAACAGGACGAGACCTGCCCCAGACATCGCCAGGAACATGTCTCGTCTTCGCAGGCCATCGAGAGCGCCCGCGAATGCGAACACGGCCACCGGACAGAAGACGAGCAGTCCGCGGCCGGGCGAGACGAGCAGCGCGGCCGCACCGTATGCCGGGTTGAGACCGAAGTCCTGAGGGCCTATCACGAGGGTGTAGCCGCCGAGCGGATGCCCGGCGACGACCAGGTTGTACACAACGAGTGGGAGGATCGGCACCGCCGCCAAGGCGCCGTTCCTGAGGAGTGCCGAACGGTCACGGAGCGTGGCCCACGCGACGAGTGGGGCGACGAGGAGCAGCGATTGGGGGCGAACCGCAACGAGCGTCGCTCCGGCCACAGCCGCGACGGCCGACCACGATGCGCCTTCAGGTAGACGCGAACAGGCGTAGAGCACGAGGGCGACCAGGAATGCGCCCGGCGCATGTTGGCAGAGCACATTGGCCCCGCTCGTCCACACGGGGGTTCCGAGTGCGTAGACGACGGCGAGCACCATGGCGAGCCTCGGGGTCAGGCCACGGCGCGCGCCTGTGGAGTACACGAGAGGAACCGATGCGGCAACCATCGCACTCGCGGCGAACTTCGCGAAGCCGAGGGAACTGACGTTGCCCGTGATGACTCGGAACAGGACGTAGAACGGGATGGACAGGATCCCCGTGGTCGGCGGGTACAGCGGCACGAGCCTGTCGCCGCGCTCGATCAGGTAGTGGGGGAGCTTCCCGCCGGTCCGGACGAGCTCCAGGAACGGTGAGATCCCGAGGGTGTGGTGTTCGACGAACGCGATCGGCAGGAGCCGGAAGTACTCGTCGTCGCCGCACCCCCCGTACCTGAGGTTCGCGTTGTAAACGACGAACGTGCCTATGGCGAGCGCTGCCGCCCTCCGCCGTGCCGTCCAGGTAGAAGCTGTCTCCTGTGAGTTCGAGCCCACGGTGTGCGGCGGCGCTACCGCTTAACCCCCACCGCTATAAGCGAGAGCCCGATGGGCGGCCGGATCAGGTCTTCGAGCAGCCGCGCCACGGGGAACATGAGCGAGTACAGCTTCGTAGGGCCTGACTCGAGGCGCGTATGCCGCAGCAGCTTCCCGGCGAAGAGCCACCCTACGATCCCTAGCGTGTTGAACGGTTTGAGGGAGATCACCTCGAACCCGCCTTGCTGCATGGCCGTGCGCAGCGACCCCCTCGTGTACCTGCGGACATGCCCGAACGCCTCGTCGAGGGAACCCCATAGACGAGGGCCCCACGGCGATAGGACGATCAGGCGCCCCCCGGGGGCCAGGAGGCGGTGCGCGTTCGCGAGCGCTAACCCCTGCTCCTCGATGTGCTCCAGGACGTTGACCATGAGCGCCGTGTCGTATCGCGGCTCGAGCGCGTCGACCGTCGCCTCGTCTGTGATGCTCCCCTCGCGTAGGTCGAGCTCCTCCGCGTGAGGGATGCGCTCGGCAACGTAGCGGACGGCGTCGCTGGAGGGGTCCACGGCAGTGACTCGTCCATGCTCCATGAGCCAGGGGGTGAAGGTCCCGAGCCCGCACCCGATCTCGAGGATCCGCTCGCCCAGGTGGGGCTTGAGCCGCTCGAACATCCAGGCGTTGAACGCCCGTAGGTGGCGGAGGGTCTCAAGCGTCTGGAAGAGCTCTGTCTCCATGGCTCAATCGGGTCGGAGGGGACGGGGGCCATGATAATCTCACGGCCACTGGACGGCCGCCCGGCTGCTTTGCGGAGAGGAAAGCCCTGCCCGAACTCCTGTCGATCATAGTTCCCGTATACAACGAGCGACCCACCATCGAGTCGGTCGTCGTCCGTTGTGGCCGGGTTCACCTACCCGTAGATAGGGAGATCCTCGTCGTCGACGACGGGTCCACGGACGGGACGCGCGACTTCCTCGCGGAGCACCTGGTGCACATCGACGGTGTGCGGGTCGTGTTGCACGGGTCCAACGCCGGCAAGGGGTCGGCCGTCAGAACGGGCGCTCGGTTCGCGCAGGGACGCTGGATCGTCGTCCAAGATGCCGACCTGGAGTATGACCCCGAAGACATCCCACGCCTCCTCGAACCCCTTTTGAGCGGTACGGCCGACGTGGTCTACGGGTCGCGGTTCCTCGGATCGTCCCGCTGGGCTCGGCCCTGGCAGAGACTGGCCAACGTCGGGCTGTCCCGACTCACCTCACTCCTGTACGGGGGGTCCATCTCCGACATGGAGACCTGTTACAAGCTCATCCCCCGGGACCTGTTCATGACATTGGACCTCGTAGCGGAACGCTTCGACTTCGAGCCCGAGGTGACGGCCAAGTTGCTGCGCAGTGGCGCCAGGGTGGCGGAGGTCCCTATCTCATATACGGCTCGGACCCGCGCGGACGGGAAGAAGATCGGGTGGCGCGACGGGGTCGATGCGGTGAGAGCTCTGTGGAGGCTGAGGTCCTGGAGTCCCCCCGCCCATGTCGCCGCAACAGAACTGATCTCTCCTAGACAGCAGACTACCTAGCTCACGAGCGATACCATCGGACCATGCCTGTGAGTTGGAAGCGATCAGCGTGCCTGGGCCTGGTGCTAGCGGCGGTCCTCCAATCCTGGGCGACGCCCGCCGTTGCTCAGCCGCCCTCCTTCAGGTTCAGGGGGAGCGGATGGGGGCACGGGATCGGGATGGCCCAGTTCGGGGCCAAGGGCTTGGCCGACGAGGGGCGCTCGTACACGGAGATCCTGGGCCACTACTACAGCGGCACACGCGTCGAATCGCGCGACCCCGTGTGGGGCGTGCGAGTGATGCTCGTCGGCAACGCGGACCGCATCGAGCTGTCCGGCAACGCTCGTTTCGAGTTCCACCTCGACGGCGTGGCGATAGCCGCCTCGAACGGGAACGATGGCACCTGGGTCGTGCGAGCCGACGCCGCGAACCGTTACCTCATCTACAGGCCAGACGGATCGCTCGCCGCGGGTCCGGTGGGAGGACCCACCCAGCACGTCCTGATCGCGTTCGCGAACTGGGGGACCCTGCTGAGATCGCCCCAGACAGGCCATAGGTACAGGTACGGCCACATGGAGCTCAACACGCACGACGACCGGCGCCTCAGGCTCATCTCCATCATGCCGATGGAGGCATATCTGCGGGGCCTGGGTGAGATGCCGTCCTCGTGGCATGCCGAGGCGCTGAAGGCTCAGGCCGTCGCTGCGCGGACATACGCGGCTGAGAAGGTGACCCGGGTCGGGCAGGCGCGGTCCGGCTGCAATTGCGGCCTATACGCCGACACCCGGGACCAGGCCTACGTGGGCTACACCAAGGAAGACCCCGCCTCGTTCGGCGGGAGCTCGGCGACCGCAGCCCGATGGCCCAACGCCGTAGAGGCCACGGCGAACCAGGTCGTGACGTATCCCGTATCGGGCTCCTGGCGGCTGGCCGAGACCTACTACTCCTCGTCGTCGGGTGGTCGAACCGAGCGCAACGAGGACGTCTGGGGTGGGACCGCCCGCCCCTACCTCAGGGACCGCGACGACCCTTGGTCGCAGCTGCCCGCGAACCCCTACGCGAACTGGTCCGTTGAGATGAGCCAGGCTGACGTAGCCGCCAAGCTCGGGATGGGAAGGGTCGATTCCATAGACCTGTCCGCGCGCACCGCTGGTGGGGGAGTGGCGACAGCGCGGGTCTACGGCGACACCAACAAGACGTTCACGGGCGACCGTTTCCGGTCTGCGTTGGGGCTGCGGAGCACGAAGATCTGGATCGATTCGGCGCCGCCCCCTCCGGTTCAGCCGACATGGCGAGGCTGGTCGAGCCTGCCCCCCATCGCGACGTCTCGCTCGGCTGACCCGGTCGTGGTGGCGGCTCCGAACAGCGCCCTGCACGCCGTCGTCGTGGACTCGTCCAACGTGCCGATGACAAGCCGGCGTGACCCCTCGACGGGGGCGTGGTCCGCGTGGACCCGGGTCGGGGATGCAGGCAGCGCCGGGTTCGAGCCGACCGCCGCCCTCACGAAGGACTCGGCGGTGCACGCCGCTCTGCGTGGGACCGATGGACTCATCTACGTCGCTAGACGCGATGCGTCGAGTGGGGCCTGGTCGGGATGGAGCTTCGTCGGTACGCGCCAGTCCTTCGGCAGCGCCCCCGCCCTTGCGGCGGCCCCCGACGGAAGCGCATGGCTCGTGATGGTCAAACCGGCGGACAACACGATATGGATCGCTCGCAGGGAGCCGTCGAGACCGTGGTCGGACTGGCAGCGCGTGGGCTCCGGACCGGACGCCGGGTTGGAGCCGGCGATCGCCGTGGGTGGGGACGGCGCCGTGCACATCGTCATACGGGGGACCGACGGTGTCCCTTACGCGACCGTACGCGACCCCTCTACGGGTTCATGGGCCGGGTGGGCCCGCCTCGGGCCCGCAGGGAGCTTCGGATACGAACCCTCGCTCACGGTGAGTTCGAGAGGGATAGAGGCCCTGGTGCGAGGGTCGGACGACGGCCTCTATCACGCTGTTCGCAGCGGGAGTGGCTGGTCGAGCTGGTTCCGGGTCGGTTCTTCGTTCGAGAAGGCGGGTCCGGGCAAGGCCCCGCACCTCGCAACCGGCCCCGACGGTCGTGTCCACCTGACCGTGGCTGGGTCGGATGATGGCATCTATCACAACGTCTACACGGTCGGACAGGTCTGGTCGGGCTGGGGCCGCGTTGGTTCCTCGAGCGACAAGGTGGGTCCGGGTGGTGAGGTTCCGATCGTCGGCGTTCCGGACGGTTCGGTGGCGGCCTTCGTGCGCGGCACGGACGACCGCGTGTACTCGAACCTGCGCCGCTGACGCCGATCAGGGGGCGTGTGGGGGACGCGAGAGCGCCCCCACCAGCGACAGGTCAAGGGTCTGCGCCAGCGTCACCATGGGTCCAAGCCGAGAACGGGCCACCGAGGGCTGGCTACCGGTGATGCCGATCTCCCCGGCGTGACGCCATCCCGCCCAGCTCCCGTCGGGCCGTCGAACGTTGGCGTACAGACGAGCATCAGTCCCAGTGATCACGACGAGCGTCGTCCCATCCGGGGCGACCGCGAGTTCAGGCTCGAGCCCGGCATCGGGTCCGCTGCCGACCCGGTGCCAGCCCGACCACGTGCCCGGGGTCCCTACGTTGGCGTAGATCCGCTGGTCGACCCCCTCTACGACCTGTATGAACCGCGAGTCGGGGAGAGCTTCGAGCGACGGACGCGTACCCTTCTCGTCCACGGTCCCGATCCTGGACCACCCCAGCCAGCCGTGGTGTGGGTGCCGCAGGTTCGCGTGCAGGGCGGCGTCGGTACCGACGACGGTGGCCAGGATGGTGTCGTTGGGGGCGGCGGAGATGCGCGTCTGGAACCCCCGTTCGTGATCGGCCCCCACCCGCAGCCATCCCAGCCAGCGGCCTAGCCAGATGTTTGCGTAGAGGGCTCCCCCCGGGGAGACCATCAGCATGTGTATCGCCCCGTCGGAGGTGACCGTAAGAGCCGGCTCGCTTCCCAGGTTCTCGGGCGCGCCTATCCTGCTCCATCCGAGGAATGAGCCGTGCGGGTCAACCCGGCCGTGATAGAGGCGATCGTCCGTACCCTGCACGACGACGTGCAGGGTGCCATCTCGGCCGACCACCGCAGCGAAGGGACTTCCGGCCTTGGCCTGGTCGTGCGACCCGCCCAGCCGGACATGCCCGTGCCACTCCCCGTTGACCCATCTCCCCCTGTACAGACCGTTGTCGATGCCCCGGATCACCCAATGGACGGACCCATCGGGGGCGGCGGACGTTCGCGGCGACTCGCCCCTATCGCCGGCTCCACCGACGCGGGTCCATCCCGTCCAGGGCTCCCGGAAGAGGGTCACCTTGTACGTCGCCGGCCTCGCTCGTTCTGCGCCGGACGCGGCCGAGAGCTGGAAGGTGTAGTCGCCGTGCGGTAGCGCAAGCCCCGCAGCATCCCGCCCATCCCAGGTGATGTCCACCGAGCCGGTTCCCGACCATGCCCGACGGGCCGCTCCGGTCCCGTCGGTGACAGAGGCCGTCCAGTTGGCGCCTGCGGAGGCACGTCCGGTCAAGCGCATCGTGTCGTCCCGGCCGTCCCCGTTGGGCGTGATGGTCGTCGGCCGCAACGCCGTGTCGAAGAGCTTCGGGAGTCCGATGTTGTAGGTGTTGGTACGGATGCTGGGCAGCGCGTTGTAGAGACCGTCCCCGGGACACGACGTGTTCCCCACGTCGCGGTGGCTGGCTATCGTGCGCAGCGAGACCGTCTGGCCCGCCGGGTACTTGTTGCTCCCACCCGAGACCATCTGCGTGGTTCCCGTCGGGTCGACGTGGTGGAGGTCGAACTTCCATGCGAGGACCCTCTGCACGGCGTCGAGAGCCTCGGCGGGAGCGGAGACCGACTCGAAGGTGCCGATCAACGAGACGCCGACCGAACTCGTATTGAAGCCCGCGGCGTGGGCCCCTATCACCAGGCGGTCCAGGCCCCCTGCCCGACCCTCGAACACCTGTCCGTAGCGGTCGACGAGGAAGTTGTAGCCGATGTCGTCCCACCCGTTCGATTGGACGTGGTAGGCGTAGATCGACCGGACGATCGAGGCCGACTGATCGCGCGAGTAGTTGTTGCTCGTCGCGGTGTGGTGGATGAAGCCGGCCTTCAGGTCGCCGGAGTACCGCGGACAGCACCGTCTGATCGACTCGTCCGCTCCCCACTGCGCCCGGGTGATGATGCCGGGCTGCGCGGCGATCGCCCGGGCGGCTCGCCCGGCGGGTGGCTGCGGGTCCGGACCCGGGTCGACCGCCTGGACCTCGGCTCCCCGTGGGGCAGCACCGTGCCAGCGGACCTGCACATGCTGCGCTCGACCGACCCACAGGGGCGAGGTCGCTCTTCGACCCCTGTCCTCGACCCCGAGGTCCGGACCCTCGACGTCGATCGCCATCTCGAGCTCGGTCCACTTCTCCCAGGAGCGGCCGTCGAGGCTGGTCCGGACCTCGACCCCGGTCGGGGCGACCTCGTCCGCGGGCCAGGACACGCCTACCAGTCCGAACTCTTCGGGTGCGCGGACCTCGCGTGCCGCGCCCAGCGGGATGGCGAACGTACGGATGTCCGGCCCGCGTCCGTCACGCGCCAAGGGCATCACGAGGATCAGGAGAGCCAAGCACATCGCGCGTGCCGCGACCGTGTGGCGTCTACGGATCTGGGTGGCGGACATCGGAGGCTCCGGCTCTGGGGGTGTTGGATCTGAGATCGCCAGCGAGCGACTCCGGCCAGGATACCGCCGTTCGCCACGGCGCACTAGATCTCAACAGCAACTCCCGCAACATGTACGGGCCTCCCGACGGCTGGGCGCGCCGTCCGCGTTCTGGATGGTGACAGCCGGATCCGGAGGCTTCGAAGACGGCCCCGGATCCGCCGCGGTGGATGGCACAGCGGTGAACGCCTAGTTACCAGTGGCCGGGGCAGAGCGCCCCGGCCACCCAGGTTCCAGGGGGCGGGACATGAAGATGGGGAGCCCCGTGGGGCTCCCCATCGCAGATCCTGGATGAAGGGCGCGTCAGTCGATGAGAGACGCGGTGTCGTACTCGATCTCGCCCGAGTCGAGCGAGTTGCTCCCGTCGGCTTCCTGGACGTACACGCGGGCGCGGCCCTTGTTCTCGGCGCCGTCTCCCTCGAGGTCGAGGTCGACCTTCAGACCGGTGTAGCTGTCCTCGGCCGTCGGGTCGGGCACGGCGACCTCTCCGCGCAGGGAGGCGCCTGCCGTCCCGGTCCGGGGGTCGGCGTGGAAGGTCAACGGCGCCTGCCAGCCGGGCTTGGGCGCGCCCCCGTCGCCGTCCGGAGCGATGAAGCCGGTGTCGCCAGGGGTCGTGTCCACCGCGGCGGCCGCCTGGGTGGGGGCCGGCGTGGGGG
>Ga0247713_1000772_pt1 | contig 17883 bp, 15 predicted proteins | sample 21E_NmetaG_FD_189936 | JGI IMG/M metagenome (GOLD analysis project Ga0247713, IMG submission 189936) | Soil microbial communities from hillslope of Landscape Evolution Observatory, University of Arizona, Oracle, AZ, United States - 2-1-E_N | ecosystem: Engineered > Artificial ecosystem >... | reverse complement strand
AGCCCAGCCCCCGCCGCCGGACGAACAACGCCGCGGCCTCCAGGGCCCGAGCGGCCCCTCGGGCGCCGAAGCCCCGCGCCGCGCCTGCTCGCAGGCCCGAGCCGGCGCCGACGGCCCGCATCTGCCCGTCGTGCCGGATGGTGAAGGCGCTCGGCCAGTTCGTGCCCGGCTCCGAGCTCTGCGTGGACTGTCGCTGATGGAAGGAACAACTTCGGCACGGCTGCGGTTGACCAATTGTCGGATCGCACCGAGTGATGGAGCACTTACCCATGCCGATCGAGGGAGAGTCGATGTCAACCGGGCGTGAAGGCGGCGCCGATGCCGACCTGTTGCGCATGTACCTCCAGGAGATCGGCCAGCACGACCTGCTGACCCGTGAGGACGAGCAGCGCATCGGCGGGGTCATCGAGGCCGGACGGCGGGCGGCCAGCGAGTTGGCCGCCGATTCGGAACCGCTGCCCGAGGGCGCCAAGGCCGCCCTATGGGCGAAGGTGGCCGCCGGCCGCCGGGCGGAGAAGGCGTTCATCGAGGCCAACCTTCGCCTGGTCGTATCCATCGCCAAGCGTTACCAGTCCACCGGCCTCCCGCTCCTCGACCTGGTGCAGGAGGGGAACATGGGCCTGATGCACGCGCTCGACAAGTTCGACTTCGGCCGCGGGTTCAAGTTCTCCACCTACGCCACCTGGTGGATCCGCCAGTCGATCACCCGGGCCGTCGCCAACACCGCCCGCACCATCAGGCTGCCGGTCCACGCCGGGGAGATGGTCACGCGGGTCCAGCGGGCCAAGGCTCAGCTCGAGTCCGAGCTCGGGCGGGCGCCCCGGGTCGAGGAGCTGGCGGACGAGTGCGACCTGGAATGTGACCGGGTCACCGAGGCCCTGCGCCTGGCCCCGCACCCGGTGTCGATCTTCGAGCCGCTGGGCGCCGACGCCGACATGACCCTGTCCGACGTGGTCCAGGACGCCGAGGCCGTCCCGGCGATCGACCAGATCATCGCCGCCTCACTGCCCGGCCACGTCGCCCGGCTGCTCGGCACGCTGTGCGAGGACGAGCGCAAGGTGGTCAGCCTCCGTTACGGCTTCGACCGAGGCCAGCCCCGGACCCTGGCCGAGGTCGGACGGCTCTGCGACCTGAGCGCCGAGGGGGTACGCCAGGTGGAACGACGGGCGCTGGCCAAGCTCCGGCTGCGGACGTCGTCGAAGACCTTCGCCGACATGGCGGCCGTCTGATCCTTCGTCAGTCCGAGCGGAGCTCGGCTTCCGGGTTCGGCGCCGGCGGGGGTGATGACGGCGAGCCATCGTCGCCCTGGAGCGAGATGGCGCAGGCCACCCCGGCGGCCGCACCCTTCCCCACAGCCACCGGGACCAGCTGGAACCCGGGCGTGATGTCACCGGCCGCGTAGCAGCCGTCGACCGAGGTCCGGCCGTCGCGGTCCACGCACAGGCAGTCGGACTCGTCGGTGTCGCAGCCGAGCTGCAGGGCCAGCTCCAGGCGGGGCTTGTGGGCGATGCTGAAGAACACCAGGTCGGCGTCGAGCACTGCTCCTCCGGCCAGGCGGACACCCCGCAGCTCGCCCCGTGGACCGATGAGCTCGACCGCGTCGTCCTCCACGAGGCCGATGCCGTGGCGGGCAAGAACCTGGCGGTGACGGTCGTCGCCCTCCAACGGGCGGCCTTCGGTGACGACGGTGAGGTTGTCCGCCCAATCCAGAAGGCTCACGGCGAAGGCGACCACCTGCTCGCCCCATCCGAGGATCACCACCGAGCGGCCCTGGGCCTCGTACCCGTCGCAGGTGGCGCAGTGGAAGATGCTGGCGCCGTAGTGCTCGAAGAAGCCGTCGACCTCGGGAAACTCGTCGGCCACACCCATGGCCAGGATCAGTCGCAGCCCGACGTGGTCCGCTCCATCGACCGTCACCACGAAGTGTCCGTCGGAGTCCCGGCGCGCCGCCGTGGCCCGGCCCTCGGTGAAGGCGACCTCGGGATAGCGGGCCAGGTCGGCGTGAGCCCGCCCGAGCAGTGTCATCGGGTTGCCAGGGTCGCTCCCCAGGTACCCGTGGGACTTCGTCGCCCAGCGGTTGCGGTACTCCCCGCTGTCGACCACCACGACCGACCGGCGGTATCGGGCCGCCCAGGTGGCGGCACTGAGGCCGGCCGGCCCCCCACCGATGACCAGGACGTCGACGGGCGACGGCGAGGGGGTGGTCAGTCGTCCTCAGTGGCGGCCAGGATGTCGGCGGCGACGGCCAAGGCGGTGGCCAGGCCCGCGGCGCGCTGGGCCACGCTGGCCAGGTAGCGGTCGGCGCCCGGGTGGTCCAGCGGCGGCCGGCCGAGCGACCGCACGAGGGCGGTGGGATCGGTGGCCGGCGTGATGGGGGCCGGCACGGCGGCCTTGGGCGCGATGCGCCAGAACTCGGCCGGCGTGGGCTCGACTGCAGGCCGGCCCTGATTGCTCCGCCGGCCCTGCCCCTTGTTGTTCCCGCCGGAGTGGTTGTTGCGGCGGGGGTTCCCCTGACCGCCCTGACCCGAGCTCATGCCGCCTCCTCCCTGCCGCTGGTGGGCGTCTCTTCGTCCTCGTCCGTGAGGAGCTGGTCGGGCCGGAGGCCCAGGGCGACCCGGAGCTGCTCCGGGTCGAGGTCGGCGAGGGAGCTGGACTTGGGCAGGACGAGGTCGGCGATGTGCCGTTTGCCGTTGACGACGTCCTCCACCCGCTCGTCGACCGTGCCCGGGCACACCAGGCGGTGCGACACGACGGTGCGCTCCTGGCCGATCCGCCACGCCCGGTCGCGGGCCTGGTCCTCGACCGCCGGGTTCCACCACCGGTCGTAGAGGACGACGTGGCTGGCGGCGGTGAGGTTGAGGCCGGTGCCACCCGCCTTCAGCGACAGGACCAGGGCGGCCGGGCCCTTGCGAGCCTGGAAGTCGGCGATCATCTTGTCGCGCACGCCCCGGGAGAGGCCCCCGTGGTAGCAGTCGGCCGGGATGCCGGTGCGGGACGTGAGGTGGTCGGCCAGCTTCTTGCCCCACTCGGCGAAGTGAGTGAAGACCAGCACCTTCTCGCCGGCGGCGAAGACCGAGTCGACGATCTCCTCGAGCCGGGCCAGCTTGCCCGACCGGCCGGCCAGGGGCTGGCCGTCGTCCTGGTAGGCCGAGGGGTGGTTGCAGATCTGCTTGAGGGCGGTGATGGCGGCCAGGATGTCGCCCTGACGGCGCTCGTCGTCGCTGGCCTGGACCAGGCGGTCGATGACCGCCTGGTAGAGCCCCACCTGCTCGGGCGTCATCGTGCAGTGGTCGAGCTCGTCGATCTTGTCAGGCAGCTCGGCGGCGACCTCGGGCTCCGACTTCGTGCGGCGGAACACGAGGATGCCGTTGAGGGCGCGCAGAGCGTGCTCGCCGCTGGGACGCCCGTCCTTGCTCTGAGCCGAGAGCTGGGAGACGAACGCCGAGCGGGGCCCCAGCAGGCCCGGGTTGGTGAAGTCGAGGATGGCCCAGAGGTCGCCCAGGCCGTTCTCGACCGGCGTGCCAGTGAGGGCCAGACGGCTGCGGGCGGGGATGCGCCGGAGCTCCTGGGCCACGTCGCTGGCCGGGTTCTTGATGGCCTGGGCCTCGTCGAGCACGACCCGTGCCCACTCGAAGCCGCTGAGAGCGTCGATGTCTCGAACGGCGGTCCCGTAGGTAGTGATGATCACGTCGGCCGTCTCCGCCTTGGCCCGGAGCTCGTCGGCCGTGGCCCGGCTGGCACCGTGGTGCACGACGACCCGCAACCCCGGCGTGAAGCGCGAGGCCTCGGCGGCCCAGTTGCCGACCACGGCCGGAGGAGCAATGACGAGCGTCGGTCCGCCCTGTGCTCCGCTACGTCGCACCCGGGCGAGGTGGGCGAGGACGGTAGGCGTCTTGCCCAGGCCCATGTCGAGCGCCAGGCAGCCGCCCAGACCGGCGGAGTCGAGGAAGCCCAGCCAGGCCAGCGCTTCGGCCTGGTAGCTGCGCAGCGTGCCGGAGAAGCCCTCGGGATCGACCACGGCCTCGGTGGAGACGGTGCTCGTGCGGGCCAGCAGGTCGGCGGCCCAGCCGGTGCCTCCGACGCTGGTGCCCCCGGACAGCGGGGAGCTCTCCAGCCCGACCGCGTGGCGAAGCACCTCGGCGCCGGTCAGACGGGTGCGGTGGGCCCGTTCGGCCAGGGCCGCGGCGGCCTCGGTGAGGTCGACCCGGTCGATCTCGACCCAGCGGCCTCGGGAGTGGATGAGCGGACGGGCCTCCGCGGCCAGGCGGCGGATGTCATCCGCGGTCAGCTCGACGTCGTCGAACACGGCCGACCAGTGGACGTCGGCCAGCTGGTGGGCGCCGACGACCGAGGCGTCGACCGGCTCGGCGGTCAGGCGCAGGGCGGGGCGGGGCTTGCGGCGGGACAGGGCAGGGACCCGGATGTCGAACCCGGCGGCGGCGAGGGACGGGCCGGTGACGCCCATGAGCTCGAACGCCTCGTCCTGGCTGAGCACGACCTCACCCCGGCGCTGGCCGCCCGGGCGGTTGAGCACCGGCAGCAGCCGCTCCAGCCGCACGGTCTCGTCGGCCAGGTGGCGCTTCGACCGGCCGTCGACCAGGGCCACCTCCAGCGGGACGAGCCGCCCGTCCTGGCCCGGGCCGAGCACGGAGAGGAACCAGGCGCCGCCCTTGTCGGGCGGGTCGAGCTGGACGACCAGGCGGGCGTCGACCGGGCCCCGCACCGGCTCGGCCCAGCGCTCCAGGCGCTCGGCGAGAGGCGCTGCGAGCCGGGCCGGGGCGTCGAACGGCGTGCCGTCGAGGCTGGTGACCACCGCTTCGGCCGCGTCGGCCGGAGTGCGGACCACGGGGGGCGGGGCGGGCAGCTCGAGGCGACCGGCCGCGTTGCGGACGATGGCGTCGACGGTGGCGCCCAGCACGTCGAGGGTCAGGGTCCGGGCGTCGGACCGATCGAGAGCGGCCACGGGGCCGGGCATGGCCCGGGACAGGGCGTCGAGCTTGGCCCGGTCGACCAGGGCCGGAGCCCACTTGACGGCAAAGGACGAGCCGGTGCTCTTCAGCGTGGGGATGATCGCCCCTCGGGCCACGAAGTCGACGGCCCAGACGGCGACCCGGCCGAGCCAGAGCACGCTGTTGCCCACGCCGTCGGGGCGCTCCTTGGCCCCCACCGTGACCAGCCAGCCCAGTGCCTGCGGAACCCCGATGGCGCGGGCGGGGGCCTGGGGCTTGGCCAGGGACGCTCCGGACGGCAGGGGGACCGGGTCGTGCGGCCACCAGCCGCCCGCCGGGGCTTCCACCTCGTCGAGGCGGTCACCCAGCTCCTCGTCGGACGCCGGCTCGGTGTTGGGCCCCGCCGCCCACATCACCACCCGGCCGTCGGACCACGACGCCTGGAGGCGCACCTCACCGGCGCCGTCGATCGTGCGGTCGTCCGCGACCAAGCCGGCCTTGACTCCGTTGAGCCGACCGAGCGCCGAGGCTAGGAGCGAGCGCTCCCGCTCGAAGTCGGCGACGACCTGGTCGCGCTCGGGACCGGCCAGGTTGCGGACCTTGGCCAGGTTCACCTCGGTCTCCCGCAGCAGCCGGGCCAGCCCCGACCGCCACTCGACCCGGTGAGCCTCCAGCAGGGCCCGCTGTGCGTCGGTTGCCTCACCTGCCGCCTCGGCCTCGATCGCCCACATCAACTCTTGCTCGGACACCCGTACTGGGTCGCTCCGGCCCGGTTCCCCGCTCGAAGGGCCGCTCGGGCCCTGGCTGCCTGCTGCTACGTCGTGCATGTGCCTCCGGCACTCATTGCGGAGGTGGGACGGCAATGCCGCTTCGCTCCGCGCCTGCCCTACGTCGTTCCGGACGGCGCCCCACTGCCGGAGCTTCGCCCGCAATCGTGCGTCGCCGCCGCCCAGACGGTCGTGGGACGCAGGATCTCCTCCATGGTACCCAACGTCTAAACCATGCGCACGGACGCCATTACATGGTCTTGCAGTGACCCTGACCGCTCTTGCTCAGGAGCCTTCCTTGCGAGCCCGGAGGATGATGGTCCGAGGCACCCACCGGTAGGCGTCCCGCCAGTGCGGCGTGCGGTGGCCGTCGGCCGTGGGCTCCGGCTCCAGCACGGTGTCGACCCGGAAGTTGGCCCGCGAGAGGCCCGTGAACAGATCCGAGAAGGTGTGGTGGTGGGCCGAGAGCGGCAGCCCCTCCCAGTCGTAGTTCACGCTCGTCCGGTCGAAGTACGAACGCCGGATCAGCAGCGGCTGGCTGGGGTCGTCGTCGTCGATCAGATGGGAGGCGGGGTGAGGCAGGGAGAACACCAGGGCGGCGCCCTGCCTGAGCACCCGGTGCGCCTGGCGGAACACCCGGTTCAGGTCGGTCACCAGGCCGAGGGCGTAGGCCGAGAAGACGAGGTCGATGCTCTCGGCCCGCAGGAACACCAGCTCGGCCAGGTCACCCTTGTGCAGCTCGATCTTGACGTTCTCCCGCTCGGCCAGCCGGCGGGCCCCTGCGAGCTGTTCGGCCGAGAAGTCCAGGCCGATGGCGTGGGCGCCCTGCTTGGCCATGGCCACCAGGTTCTGGCCGGCGCCACAGCCGAGCTCCAGCACCCGCTTGCCGGTGAGGCTGCCCCCGAGGAGCCGGAAGTCCTCCTCGGTGCCGATGTCGGGCCCGTAGGTGACCGCGTCGACGCCGGGCAGTACGCCCCCCCGGCCCCCCTCGAGCAGGCGGTTCCAGGTGGCGGGGGTATCACTGGGCATGCAGGGAGTCTGTCAGCCCGCGGCGATGAACTCCTCGACCTTCCGCTGGCAGACGTCGTCGTGGTACTGCTCGGGCGGCGACTTCATGAACCAGGCCGACGGTCCCAGCAGCGGCCCGCCGATGCCCCGGTCGAGGGCGAGGCGGGCACAGCGCACAGCGTCGATGATGACGCCGGCCGAGTTGGGCGAGTCCCAGACCTCGAGCTTGAGCTCGATGTTCAGGGGGACGTCGCCGAAGTTGCGGCCCTCGAGGCGGATGTAGGCCCACTTGCGGTCCTCGAGCCACGGGACGTGGTCGCTGGGGCCGATGTGGACGTCGTCGGCGGCGATGCCGTTCTCCACCTGGCTGGTGACCGACTGGGTCTTGGAGACCTTCTTGGACTCCAGCCGCTCCCGCTCGAGCATGTTCTTGAAGTCCATGTTCCCACCCACGTTGAGCTGGTAGGTCCGGTCGAGGACGAGGCCCCGGTCCTCGAACAGGCGGGCCAGCATGCGGTGGACGATCGTGGCGCCCACCTGGCTCTTGATGTCGTCGCCGATGATGGGCAGGTTGGCCTCGGTGAACTTCGCCGCCCACTCCGGGTCGGAGGCGATGAACACGGGGATGGCGTTGACGAAGGCCACGCCGGCCTCGAGGCAGGCGGTGGCGTAGTGCTTCTGGGCCAGCTCGGACCCGACCGGGAGGTAGGAGACGAGCACCTCGGCGCCTGAGTCGCGCAGGGCCTGGGCCACGTCGACCGGGTCGTCGAGAGACTCCTCGACCGTTTGCCGGTAGTACTTGCCCAGGCCGTCGAGGGTGGGGCCTCGCTGGACGGTGACCCCCAGCTCCCCCACACCCGCGAACCGGACCGTGTTGTTCTGGCCAGAGAAGATGGCCTTGCCCACGTCGAGGCCGACCTTGGCCGCGTCGACGTCGAAGGCGGCGACCACCTCGACGTCACGCACGTGGTAGCCGCCGAGCACGACGTGCATGAGCCCGGGCACCGAGTCGGCCGGATCGGCGTCGCGGTAGTAGGTCAGGCCCTGGACCAGCGAGCTGGCGCAGTTCCCGATCCCGGCGACGGCGAGGCGGATTGGCGCCGTTCGTGTGGGCAGTGTCATGAGGGTTGTCCTCCCTTGCGTTCGAGGGCGATCAGACGATCGAGCCACGAGATGTCAGCCTCGGTGGTCTCGGTGCCGTGGTCGAGCAACGACTGCGTGTACAGGTCCATGCGTTCCTTGCGGCTGCGGTGGTTGCTGCGGGCTTTGGCCAGGCGGTCCACGAGAAGCGCTCGGCGCTGTTCGAAGAGCCCCAGCCGCCGCTCGGGCGGCAGGTAGCGGCAGAAAGCCAGCTTGAGGTTGAAGGCGCGGTCGTCGTCGACGCTGGCGGAATCGGTCTCCAGCAGCTCCTCGAAGAGCTGCCCGCCCCGCTCGGTGAGGGCGTAGACCTTGCGGGTCCGCGAGGAACGGGCCGGCCGGGTCGTGGAGCGGCGCGCTCGGAACGCCGCCGCCTCTCCTGCGATCGACCCGGTCATCGGCACGACGGGCGACGAAAGCACCGGCTCGGAGTCGCCGGCGCTGACCGCGCGCACGGCGCCCGCGGCCTCGAGGCGGGCGAGCGCCGGGTACAGGGAGCCGAACGACACGCTCGAGAACGCGCCAAGGGCGTCGGTGAGCCGCTTCTTCAGCTCGTAGCCGTGGAGCTCCTGCTCCTTCAGTAACCCCAGGATGGCGAGTTCCAGCACCGACGCACTCTTTCGTTCCGACATATCGGTTCGATATATCGACACCAGTATGCGGGACGGAGCGGCGGTTGGCAAACGGCCGGTCGCCTTCCGGGGAGGAGTGCCGCTACCCTCAGTGCGTGAGCTTCGGGCCGCAGTCGCTGCAGGCACGGGGGGCCGGCCAAGCAGCCCGCCCGGGTGAGGTCGACTACCGCCTCGTCCGCCGGCACGCCATCGACGAGTTCAAGCGGGGCCGGCTCAGTCGCCTCGACGTCTGCGACGCCCACCCGGAGCTGCTCAGGGCTGCCCGCAACGTAGGGGAGGCCCGCAGCGAGGACTGCCCGATCTGCGACGAGCCGTCACTGACCCTGGTGTCGTTCGCCTTCGGCGCCCGCCTGCCGGCGCACGGCCGGTGCATCACCACCCGCAAGGAGCTGACCCAGCTCAAGCGGGCCAACCAGGAGTCCACCTGCTACGTCGTCGAGGTGTGCACGGCCTGCGCCTGGAACCAGCTCGTCCGCAGCTTCCGGCTGGGCACCGGGCGGGCGCCTTCCACCTGAAGGTCCGAAGGACCCTGGACCGGAGACCACCAACCTGTAGTCTTCACGGGTCGTGCGCCGAAGCAGTCAGGGGCTCCTCGAACCCCTCCCGCCCGTAGCCGTCGTCCGCCAGCCCGTCCGTGGGCCTGTTGGGCGACGTAGCTGGTTCTGGCGGTACCGGCGCGTCTGGTTCCTCGCCGGGATCCTCCTGTTCACCGCCCTGGCCGGGGCCGCGTGGGTACTCACCCAGATCCCGCTGCCTCCCGAAGCGCCCCAGGCCCAGACCACCGTTCTCTACGACGCCACCGGCGCCCAGCTGGCCACCTTCCACGGCGTCGAGAACCGCTTCCCCGTCTCGATCAGCAAGGTCCCGCCCGTGGTCACCGCGGCCGTGGTCGCCGCCGAGGACCGCAAGTACTTCGTGCACGGGGGCATCGACCCGCTGGGCATCGCCCGGGCCACCTGGGCCGACATCCGCCACAGGGGCGTCATGCAGGGCGGTTCCACCATCACCCAGCAGTACGTCAAGAACGCCTATGTCGGCACCGACTACACCCTCTGGCGAAAAATACGTGAAGCGGTGATCTCGGTGAAGATCGAGCGCAAGTACGACAAGCACCAGATCCTCGAGCGCTACCTGAACACCGTGTACTTCGGGCGGGGCGCCTACGGCGTGCAGGCCGCGTCCAAGGCGTACTTCAACAAGGACGTCGGCCAGCTCGAGCTCAAGGAGGCCGCGTACCTGGCTGGTCTCATCCGCAGCCCATCGGCGGGCGACGTGGCCGACGATCCTGTCGAGGCCCACGACCTGCGCTTCATCGTCCTCGACGCCATGGTCGACACCAAGATCATCAGCCCCGAGGAGGCCAACGCGGTCGAGGCCATCCCGGTGGGCGACTACGTGGTCCCCCCTGCGGGCACCCAGTCCGAGGTCACCATGAAGGGTGCCGGGGCCGAGTACTTCGTCGCCTACGTCCAGCGGGAGCTGATCCAGCCCCGGGGGCCGTACACAGAGGACCAGGTGCTGCGCGGCGGTATGCGGATCCACACCACGCTCGATCCCACGGCTCAGCGGGTGGCCTACGACGCGGTCTACGGCCTGCTCGACCGCCCGAACGACCCGGCCGGGGCACTGGTGTCGCTCGACAACGAGGGCCGAGTGGTGGCGATGGTCGGCGGTAGGGACTGGGACGCGTCGCAGGTGAACCTGGCCGTGGGCACCGACGGCGGGGGGTTGGGGCGCCAGGCCGGGTCCACCTTCAAGGCCATCGTGCTGGCCGAGGCCATGAACCAGGGCATCAGCCTGGAGGCGCCGTTCCGCGGCCCGGCCAAGATCGTGCTGCCCAAGGCGGACAAGGGCCAGGACTGGGAGGTCAACAACTACGAGAACGCCTCCTACGGCACCGTCAGCCTGCTCGATGCCACCGCTGAGTCGGTGAACACGGTGTACGCCCAGCTGGTGGTCCAACTGGGACCGGCCAAGGTGGTGGAGATGGCCAAGAAGCTCGGCGTGAAGGCGGAACTCAACCCCGACGCCTCCATCGCCCTGGGCACCGCCGACGTGTCGGTGCTCGACATGGCCAGCGCCTATCTCACCCTGCAGACCAAGGGTATGCAGGTCCAGCCGCGGGTGATCCGCAAGATCACCCAGAACGACTCAGTACTGGCTGACGACCGGTCCAAATCCACCCGAGTCCTGGACAAGGCGGTCGCCGAGAAGGTCAACTACGCGCTGCAACAGGTCGTCGAGGAGGGTTCCGGCACGGCCGCCGCCCTCCCGCAGGCCCAGGTCTGGGGCAAGACCGGCACGACCGACCTGTACGGCGACGCGTGGTTCGTCGGCTACACCCGCCACCTCACCACCGCGGTATGGATGGGCTATCCGGAAGGCCAGTCGAAACCGCTGTACAACGTGCACGGCGTTTCCAAGGTGAACGGGGGGTCCCTTCCGGCCCAGATCTTCAAGCGCTTCATGAGCAAGGCGAGTCCGTCCGACCCCACGCCGCCGGACAAGGTGCCGGACCTGTCGGGAAAGAACGTGGCCCCGGTGGCCTCGCTGCCCGCTTCGAGCTCGGACACCAGAAGCGACTCATCGTCGGGCTCTAGCTCGTCGTCCGGCTCCCGGTCGCCCTCCTCGGCCACCACCACGGTGGCTGCGCGGGAGACCGCGGAGGACGAGAACGACGCTCCGGCTACCACCGTGCGACCGAGGACCGCGGCCACCACGCCCGCGCCGGCCACGGTGCCGACCACTCAACCAGCCTTCTCGCCCCCGACGGCGCCGCCCACCACCGAGGCACGGCCCCGGACCATCTACACCGCGCCCGCCGTTCCCGGAGAATGAGGGCCCGCCGGTAGGCTGAGGTCGGCCGCCGGCAGCCACCGGGCGCTGGACGGTGAGGAGGCCTTTCATGGCACAGCAAGTCACCGCTCCGACCATCCGAGCGGGCAAAGGTGGCACCCCCCTGGTGATGGTTACGGCGTACGACGCCCCGACGGCACGGATCGCCGACGACGCCGGCGTCGACGTCATCCTGGTGGGCGATTCGGTCGCCATGGTCGTCCTCGGCTACGAGGACACCCTGCAGGTCACCGTGGCGGACATGGCCCACCATGTGGGCGCCGTGGCCCGGGCCCGCCCCCGGGCGATGGTCGTGGCCGACCTGCCGTGGCTGAGCTACCACCTGTCCACCGACGAGGCGGTCCGCAACGCGGCGGTCCTCGTCCGCGCCGGCGCGGCGGCAGTCAAGCTCGAGGGCGGCCGGGCCCGGGTTCCCGTGGTGCAGGCGCTGGTCGACGCCCAGATCCCGGTGATGGGCCACCTCGGGCTCACACCGCAGTCGGTGCACGCCCTCGGGGGGTACCGCGTGCAGGGCCAGCAGGTGGACGCGGCCCGCGCCGTGCTCGATGACGCCCGGGCCCTGGCCGACGCCGGCTGTTTCGCCATCGTGCTCGAATGCGTCCCCCGTGAGGTGGCCAGGCTGGTCACCGAGGAGGCGCCCGTGCCGACGATCGGCATCGGCGCCGGTCCCGACTGCGACGGGCAGGTCCTCGTCCTGCACGACCTCCTCGGCCTCGAGGACCGGATCGCGCCCAAGTTCGTCCGCCGGTACGGCGCGGTCAAAGCCGAGGCGGTGGCTGCCGTGGCCGACTATGCGGCCGACGTGCGGGCCCGCGCCTTTCCATCCGACACCGAGAGCTACCACCTCTCCGACGACGTGGCCGCCGCCCTGGGCGTCGACCGATCCGCATCGAGCCGCACCGCGTGAAGGCCAGGCTCATGCGCTGGGTGATCCTGGCCGTGCTGGTCGTAGGCGGGTTGTTCCTCCTGTCACTGGGCGCCAACGGTCCCAAGGACCCGACGCTACGGCCGGCCGAAGGCCAGGTGTCCATCAACCGAGCCCCGTTCGGGGACTTCCGCGAGATCGGCTTCCGCATCGTCGGAGGCACCGCCGCCCAGGCAACTGCGGCCCGTTGCGCTCTCCTGGCCGAGACCGACGCCCAGAAGGGGGTGGGCCTGATGAACCGCAGGGACCTCGGCGGCTACGACGGGATGCTGTTCAAGTTCTCCGAGGACACGGAGACCACCTTCTACATGAAGGACACGCCGCTCCCGCTGTCGATCGCCTTCTTCGACGCCGCGGGCCAGTTCATCTCCAGCACGGACATGGCGCCCTGCATCCACCAGCCGAGCTGCCCCACCTACTCCGCCGACCGCCCCTACCGCTGGGCCCTGGAGGTGCCGAAGGGCGCCCTACCGCGGCTGGCGATCGGCCCGGGCACCCGCCTCGTCGCCGGCGGCCCCTGCCCCTAGTTGTCCCACCCCGCTGTCATTCTTGGAGCGTGAGTTACGATGAGCGCGCTCCACACCCTGCCCTGGGAATTCCCCGGGGCCCTGCGCGCCTCGCCGCCAGGTCCAGAGGGAGGCTTTACCTTCACATGCGGCCGTACGAAGTCATGATCATTCTCGACCCCACGCTCGACGACGAAACCGTCCGGGCCGAGGTCGACCGGGCCACCGAGCTCATCAAGGCCAAAGGCGGCAACCCCGGCCGGGTCGAGCGATGGGGCAAGCGCCGCCTCGCCTATGAGATCCTCAAGCACCGCGAGGGCAACTACGTCGTCGTCGAGGCCCAGGCGGAGCCGTCGGTGATGTCCGCCCTCGACCGGCAGCTGACCCTGACCGACGGCGTGCTGCGCCACAAGGTCATCCACCTGCCCGAGAAGACCACCGGCAAGCCGGCCCGTCCTCTCGGCACCGTCGGCCCCGACGATGGGGCCCCACTGACTTCCCCGAACACCAGCGAGCCGGCGGCCCCGACGCCTGCGCCCGCCGCTGTCGCCGCCCGGGCGGTGACCGACAACGCTGTCGTCGCCGAATAGGCGACCCCGAGATCACAATTCAGGCGAACGGAGAGATTCGATGAACGGAAACAGTGTCACCGTGGTGGGCAACGTCACCAGAGACCCCGAGCTGCGGTTCACCGCCAGCGGCCAGGCCACGGCCAGCTTCGGCCTGGCTGTCAACCGGGTGTGGAACGACCGCCAGACCAACGAGAAGAAGGAGGCGGTGTCCTTCTTCGACATCGTCTGCTGGCGCGAGATGGCCGAGAATGCCAGCGAGTCCCTGTCCAAGGGGGCCCGCGTGGTCGTCACCGGCCGGCTGGAGCAGCGCTCCTGGGAGACCCCGGACGGCGACAAGCGCTCGAAGATCGAGATCGTGGCCGACGAGATCGGCCCCAGCCTGCGCTGGGCCACGGCCCAGGTCACCAAGAACGACCGGAGAGGGCCCGCCGAAGGCGGAGGGCAGGCCATGAACGGCGGCGCCCGTCCGGTGGCCAACGCCGCACCTTCCCCCTCAGGCGGCGCGGCGCCCACCTACGACTACGGAGACGAGCCTTTCTAGATGGTCACCATCATCCTGCGGTCCGACGTGGACAACGTCGGCAAGAAGGGCGACGTCGTCGACGTGTCCGACGGTTTTGCCCGCAACTTCCTGGTGGCCAAGGGCCTGGCCATGAAGGCCACGACCGGCGCCGTCGCCCAAGCCACCGGCATGCGCCGGGCCCGGGCCGTCAAGGACGCCCGCGACCGCGAGTCGGCCGAGCAGGTCGCCCGGGTCCTGGTGACCAAGGTCATCCGCATCCCCGGGCGGGCCGGTCCCGAGGGCCGGCTGTTCGGCTCGGTGACCACCGTCGACCTGGTCAACGCCGTCCAGGAGCAGGCGGGGGTCACCCTCGAGCGCAAGCGGGTCCACCTCGAGGAGCCCATCAAGACGCTGGGCACCCACGAGGTCCCGGTCCGCCTGCACCCCGAGGTGGAGTTCCGCCTACCCGTCGAGGTTTTCCCAGGCAAGTAGTAGCCTCGAACGTGTGTTCGAGCAACGCCTGCGTCCACCATCAACACACAGGGTTGTTCCCCTAGCGATCCTCAGGCCCCAGCAGTCAGGCTGAGGGGCACATGGTTCAGTCGATCGAAGATGCCCGACGCCGTCAGCCGGGGGCATCTGGCCGCCAGCAGGGGGCATCCGCAGCTCGTCGGGTGCCCCCGCACAACATCCAGGCCGAGGAATCGCTCCTAGGGGCCATGCTCCTCAGCCGCGACGCCATCGTGGCGGCCGTCGAGGTGCAGCTCTCGGCCGACGACTTCTACAAGCCGGCCCACGGCCACATCTACGACGCCATCACGTCGCTCTACGCCCAGGGTGACCCCGCCGACCCGGTGACGGTGGCGGAGTCGCTGAGCCGGGCCGGCGTGCTCGAGGGCATCGGTGGTCCGGCTCTGCTCATCACCCTCCAGGCCGGCACCCCCTCCATCGGCAACGCGGGCCGCTACGCCCGGATCATTGAAGAGCACTCGCTGCTCCGTCGCCTCATCCGGGTCGCAGGCGACATCGCCGAGATGGGCTACAGCCTTCCCGACGACGTGGCCGGGGCGGTCGACGAGGCCGAGGCCATGGTATTCGACGTGGCCCAACGCCGGGTCACCGACTCCATGGCCACCATCCGCGACCTGCTCTCGGCCCAGCTCGACCACCTGGAAGCCCTCTTCGAGCGCAACCAGGAGATCACGGGCGTTCCTACCGGCTTCATCGACCTCGACCGCCAGCTCGCCGGCCTCCAGCCCTCGAACCTGGTGATCGTCGGGGGAAGACCTGGTACTGGGAAGACCAGTTTTGCGCTCGGCATTGCCGCCCACGCGGCACTGGAAGCCCGCACTCCCGTGCTTGTGTTCTCGCTAGAGATGAGCCACCGAGAGCTGACGCAGCGGCTGCTGTGCTCCGAGGCCCGGGTCGACGCCACCCGCATGCGCAACGGCAAGCTCCTCGAGTCCGACTGGCCCAAGATCAGCCACGCCGTGGGCCGGCTGGGCGAGGCGCCAATCTTCATCGACGACAACCCGCACCTCACGATCATGGAGATCCGGGCCAAGGCCCGCCGACTCAAGAGTCGCGAGGGCCTCGGCATGATCGTCATCGACTACATGCAGCTCATGAGCGGGCGTTCCAACGCCGAGAATCGCCAGGTCGAGGTGTCGGAGATGTCACGGGGCCTCAAGATCCTGGCCCGAGAGCTCAACGTGCCCGTGATCGCCCTGTCGCAGCTCTCCCGAAACCTCGAGAGCCGAGCCGACAAGCGCCCCGTCCTCGCCGACCTTCGCGAGAGTGGATCATTAGAACAGGACGCCGACGTGGTGATTTTCCTCTATAGGGACGAGGTCTACAACCACGATACGCCCGACCGTGGCACGGCCGAGGTCATCGTGGCCAAGCATCGTAACGGCCCCATCGGCGTCACCCACCTCGCGTTCCTCGACCACTACACCCGCTTCGCCAACATGGCTCGCGTCTAGGACGAGTGTTGTTGTGACCGGTCACAGAAGTTGTCACCTCAGGCCACAAGTTGTCATACGCATGTCGCCGAGTAACGGAAGTTGTCACCTTCGCCATGGAGAGTCGCCCACAAGGTCGGCGTGTAGAAACGCCGCGAACATCATCACGAAGTGATCACCGGGCGCGGGAAGGGGCTCAGTGATGTGCGGCTCGGCAGCGGTGATGGCTTCGGGCCGCCTTCGGACCACCGCTGACTCGTGGACCGACCCGGCCACCGACCGCCGCCGCAAGGTGTGGACGTTGTAGGGGTAAGGCCAAGATAAGCCCGAAACCCGCAGTAGGATTCTGGAAACGCCTCTCGGCACGGGTTCGGTTCCCGAACCGAATAGGCGTACGGCCCTGAGCCGCATGACCGTCGGGTGCAGAATGCATCGATGCTGCTCGTTCGCCGGCTCGTCGCCGCCACCGCCGCCATCGTCATGGTGGCCGCCCCTGGGGCTGCCGCCGCCGCCCAGGCCGGCGCCGGCCGGGAGCTTCCCCGCCTGACGTCCGAGATCACCGACGAGGCCGGTCTCCTCGGCGTCCGCCGGAGCGAGGTGGAGCGCAGCCTCGCCGACGCACGCGCCCGCGGCGTGCACCTCCACGTCGTCCTCACCGGCACCACGGGCGGCGCCCCTGCGTCGGAGTGGTCGCGCACCGTAGCCCTGGCCAACGGCATGGGAGGCGACGACGCCCTGCTGGTGGTGGTCCTGGACGACAGGCAGTACGGGCTGTGGCTCAGCGACGCCCTGACTGAGATCACCGACGCCGAGAGGGACCGCGTCCTCACCCGCTCGGTGGAGCCGCTGCTGGCGAGCGGCGACTTCGCCGGCGCCGTGTCCGTGGCCGCCGACGGGTTGGCCAACGCCCACGAAGGCCGCACCGCCGGGGGATCACCCGGTCGGTCCCTGCTCCCGCTGCTCGGCCTGGTCGCCGCCGCCGTCCTCCTGTGGTGGCTGGTGAGCGCGGTCCGGCGGGCCGGCGGCGCCCGCCGGGCGGCCGAGGAACGCGACCGCCGCACCGGGCAGCTGGCCCGGACGGCCAACGTGGCCCTAGTGGAGGCCGACGACGCCGTCCGGGACGCGGAGAGAGACCTCCTCCTCGCCGAGGGGCAGTTCGGCGAGGAGGAGGTGGCTCCCCTCCGCCACGCCGTCGGCCAGGCCCACGTCGCCCTCCAGGAGGCCTTCTCGGTGCGCCAGCGTCTCGACGACCAGCCACCGGGTCACGACGAGCGTGTCCAACTGCTCGAGACCATCGTCGCCGGGGCCACCCACGCCCGCGAGCTGGTGGCCGAGGAGCAGCGCCGCCTCGAGGAGCTGCAGGACCTGGAGCGCAACGCCCCGTCCGCCCTGGCCGCGGCACGGGCACGCATCGACGTCGTCCGCGCCGCCCTGGGGCAGGCGGAGATCCGCGAGCGCGCCCTCGCCCCCGAGGCCCCCGAGATGGTGGAGGCGGTCGCCGGGAACCTGGTCGAGGCGGCCAAGCGCCTCGACGCTGCCACCGAGATGGCGGCGGCCGCGGACGGCCACGTGAAGGCTGGGCGGACCGTCGAGGCGGCGCCCGCCATCCGGCGCCTGCAGGACACCGTCGCCCAGGCGGCAGAGCTGGTCGACACCATCGGCCACCTGGCCGAGAAGCTGGAGAAGGCCCGCGCCGCGGTGGGCGGTGAGCTGGAGGAGGCCGAGTTGGCGGTGGCGCGCGCCGCCGACTTCATTCGCGCCCGGCGGGGCGCCGTGGGCCGGGTGGCCCGGACCCGGCTGGCCGAGGCCGAGCGGCACCTGACCCAGGGCCACGCCCTCAGGCGCGACGACCCCGAGGCAGCGATCCGCGAGGCCGACGAGGCCGAGCGGTTGGGGCACGAGGCGTACCGGCTGGCCCGCGACGACGCCGACCGCGGCGACCGCCGGGGCATGGGCGGCGGCACCGTGGTGTGGCCCATGCCCTTCCCGGTCCCGATGGGCGGCCGCCGCCGGGGAGGCGGCTGGGGCGGGACGGCGTGGGGCGGCGGCTTGGGCGGCCGTACGG
>Ga0247713_1000771_pt1 | contig 17904 bp, 16 predicted proteins | sample 21E_NmetaG_FD_189936 | JGI IMG/M metagenome (GOLD analysis project Ga0247713, IMG submission 189936) | Soil microbial communities from hillslope of Landscape Evolution Observatory, University of Arizona, Oracle, AZ, United States - 2-1-E_N | ecosystem: Engineered > Artificial ecosystem >... | reverse complement strand
ACGCGTACGGGGACGTCCGGCCCTCGCGCAGCAGTGACCACCAGGCCGGGTTCTGCGACTCGGGCTCGCTGACCGCCGTGTGGTTGGGGACGATGTCGGTGACGATCCCGAGGCCGGCCGCGCGGCAGGCGTCCGCCAGTCGCGCGAAGGCCTCCTCGCCGCCGAGCTCGCTGTTCAGCCGCGTGTGGTCGACCACGTCGTAGCCGTGCGCCGAGCCGGGCGCGGCCTGCAGGTACGGCGAGCAGTACAGGTGCGTCACGCCGAGGTCGGCCAGGTACGGCGCGACCTGCGCTGCGTCGTCGAAGCCGAAGCCCGGATGGGAGCCGTCGGGCGGCCGGAGCTGGACCCGGTAGGTCGACACCGGAACCGGGCGTCCCGGTGCGGGCAGGTGGGGCGGCACTGACTCAGAACACCTTTCGCAGCACGAGCACGGAACGGGCCTCGACCGGCACGGACTCGCCGGTCTTGTGAGTGCGGTCCTGCGCCTCGCCGAGCATCGGCGCCGCGGTGTCGATCTCGACCTGCCACCGCTCGCCGGCATCGAGGTCCGGGAGGCTGAAGTCGATCGGCTCGTGGTGACCGTTGAAGAGCAGGAAGAACGAGTCGTCGGTGACCGGCTCGCCCCTGGCATCAGGCTCGCGGATGCCCTCGCCGTTGAGGAAGACGGTGACCGACTTGGCGAAGCCGGACTCCCAGTCGTCGTTGGACATCGACACGCCTGCCGGGGTGAACCAGCCGATGTCGTCGACGTGTCCGTCTGTGACCGGGCGGCCGTGGAAGAACCGGCGCCGGCGGAACACCGGGTGCTCACGGCGCAGCTGCGAGAGCTGGGCGACGAACTCGGTGAGCACCTGGAAGTCGCGGGCCCGCGTCCAGTCCACCCAGGCGAGCTCGTTGTCCTGGGCGTAGACGTTGTTGTTGCCGTTCTGGGTGCGGCCGAGCTCGTCCCCGTGCAAGAGCATCGGCACGCCCTGCGACAGGAACAGCGTGGTGAGGAAGTTGCGCTTCTGCTGCTCGCGCAGGGCGACGACCTCGAGGTCGTCGGTCTCGCCCTCGACGCCGCAGTTCCACGAGCTGTTGTGGCTCTCGCCGTCGGCCCCGCCCTCGCCGTTGGCCTCGTTGTGCTTGTCGTTGTAGGACACCAGGTCGTGCAGCGTGAACCCGTCATGCGCGGTGACGAAGTTGATCGAGGCGAACGGGCGCCGGCCGTCGTGCTCGTAGAGGTCGGCGCTGCCGGTCAGCCGTGAGGCGAACTCGGCGAGGGTCTCCGGCTCGCCTCGCCAGTAGTCGCGCATGACGTCGCGGTACTTGCCGTTCCACTCGGTCCAGAGCGGGGGGAACCCGCCGACGTTGTAGCCGCCCTCGCCGACGTCCCACGGCTCGGCGATCAGCTTGGCCTGGCTGACGACCGGGTCCTGCTGCACCAGGTCGAAGAAGGCCGACAGCCGGTCGACCTCGTGGAACTGCCGGGCCAGCGAGCTGGCCAGGTCGAACCGGAACCCGTCGACGTGCATCTCGGTGACCCAGTAGCGCAGCGAGTCCATGATCAGCTGCAGCACGTGCGGGTGCTTCATGAGCAGCGTGTTGCCGGTGCCGGTCGTGTCGTAGTAGTGCTTGGCGTCGCTCTCGACCAGGCGGTAGTAGGCGGCGTTGTCGATGCCGCGGAAGCTCAGCGTCGGGCCCATGTGGTTGCCCTCGGCGGTGTGGTTGTAGACGACGTCGAGGATGACCTCGATGCCCTCGGCGTGCAGCGCCTTCACCATCGCCTTGAACTCCTGCACCTGCTGGCCGCGCTGGCCGCTCGAGGAGTAGTCGTTGTGCGGCGCGAAGAAGCCGATGGTGTTGTAGCCCCAGTAGTTGCGCTGGCCGCGCTCGACGAGGTGGCTGTCGTGCACGAACTGGTGCACCGGCATGAGCTCGACGGCAGTGATGCCGAGCTTCTGGTAGTGCTCGATCATCGCCGGATGGGCGAGCGCGGCGTAGGTGCCGCGGATGTCGTCGGGGATGCCGGGGTGGGTCTGGGTCAGCCCCTTGACGTGCGCCTCGTAGATGACCGTCTCGTTGTAGGGCGTGCGGGGGTGCCGGTCGTTGTCCCAGTCGAAGAACGGGCTGATGACGACGGACTTGCTCATGTGCGGCGCGGAGTCCCCGGAGTGAAAGGAGTCCTCGTCGCCCCAGGTGTAGGAGAAGCACGCCTGGTCCCACTCGATGCCGCCGTCGACCGCCTTGGCGTAGGGGTCGAGCAGCAGCTTGCTCGGGTTGCAGCGGTGCCCGTTCTGCGGGTCGAACGGGCCGTGCACCCGGTAGCCGTAGCGCTGTCCGGGCCCGATGCCGGGCAGGTAGCCGTGCCAGACGAAGGCGTCGCGCTCGGCGAGGTCGACCCGGGTCTCCTGCCCGGCGTCGTCGAACAGGCACAGCTCGACCTTCTCAGCGACCTCGGAGAAGAGCGCGAAGTTCGTGCCGGTGCCGTCGTAGGTGGCTCCGAGCGGGTAGGCCGAGCCGGGCCAGACGCGAGTCACGACCGCGCTGCCGCGTTGTCGTCGTCGGCGTAGCGCAGGACGGCGCCCACACCGCCGTTGGGCGCGGTCTTCGGCTCGTGCGGGACCAGGTGGACCTCGGCCCCGGTCGCGACAGCCGCCCGGATCAGCACGTCCACGGCCGGGCCCTCCTGCGGGGACTGCTCACCGAGGCCGGTGACCTCCTCGCGGGTCGTGCCGAGCACGGTGGGCTCCGCGCCGTAGAACAGGGACGGTGCGCCCTCGGACGACGTCGTCAGCTCGGTCGTGAGCAGCAGGCTCTCGACCTGAGCCTTGCGCAGCGCGTGGACGACGTCCTCGAGCCCGTCGCAGGCCCGCTTGGTCTGTCCGCGCTCCTGCGCGAACTCGGCGAGCAGGTCCAGCGTCTCGTGCGCCACGTGCAGAGCGACGGCGTCGCGGACGCGCTGGGCGTTGAAGTCCTCGCCGCCCTCGCCGCGGCCGCCGGGCACCGTCTCGTACTTGTCCTGCCAGGGCGCGGGGAGCGCGTTCCGGACGATCTCGACCTCGCGCTCGTCGCCCACGCCGATGATGAGCTCCGCCTCGATCTGGCCGGCCAGCTGGGCGGCGGTCTCGGCGATGTCCTCGCCGTTCTTGCGCCACTGGTTCTCGCTGCGGTGCTGGTAGCGCCGGTGTGACCAGCCGCCGCCCTGCACCTTGTGCAGGTGCAGCTGGGTGCCCTTGACCTCCACCTCGCGGGCGACCTTGCTCGTGTCGAACCAGGCGCTGACGTCGGCCCCGGTGCGGTCGGCGTTGACCACCACGTGCGGGACGCGAGCCGTGACGTCGCTGACCAGCGGCAGGACCGAGGGCAGCGGGCGGACCTCGACGACATCGGTGACCGGACGGGTCGTCACCGGCTCGCTGAGCACAACGCGGCCCTCCGGCACGCTGGCGAGGACCAGCCGGGCGTCGCCGTCGGAGTGCTCGCCCTTGGCCGAGAGCACGGCCTGCACGAGCTCGCTCGGGACCTCGAGCTCGGCGAGCCGCTTCTCGACGTTCCGCCAGGCCAGGTCGTAGCGGTCGGCCGCCTGCTCGACGGCGCTCTCGGCGCCCACGTGCACCGTGAGGAAGGGGCCCTGGGCGGACAGGACAGGGGTCAGGTCGGACAGCTGCACGGTGCCTCCGGAGGTCTCGCGGTCTCCTCGGCCCAGCGGGGTGCCAGGGCCGTTCCAGCCCGGTCCTACCCCCGCTGCGGCCGCACCTACTCCCCGAGGTCCGGAGAGTCCTGCGTCACTCCCCGGGAGGTCCGGTGGCCGGCTCCACGGGGCCGGGCGCCCGGTGCTGGCAGTCGCACCAGCTGCCACCCGGGCAGCTCGAGTGCTCCTGCTCCCGGCAGGGCTCGCAGATCACTGGTGCAGTGTGCACCGCGCCGTCCTCATGGCCGAGGAGGGGTGAGGAGGAGTGGGCGATACAGGACTTGAACCTGTGACCTCTTCCGTGTCAAGGAAGCGCGCTACCAGACTGCGCCAATCGCCCGTGCATGCAGTTGTCAGAGGTGGGTCAGGGTGGAGGCGGAGCCGAGGCCGGGGCGGGAATCGAACCCGCGTACAGGGCTTTGCAGGCCCTTGCCTAAGCCACTCGGCCACCCGGCCACAACCGGGAGGCCCGGCTGCGTGGCGCCCGGGGGCGCCGTTCCGAGCGGACGACGGGATTCGAACCCGCGACCCTCACCTTGGCAAGGTGATGCTCTACCAACTGAGCCACGTCCGCGTGCGCGTCCGACCGCGTGGCCGGGGCGACGACAGAGGACCCTAGCAGAGGAGATCGGCCCGTTGCCGGGCAAAGCCGTGCGGCTGCTCAGGTCTCCGGCTCGGCCCACAGGAGCAGCGCCAGCTCGGCGTCGACGTCGACGTGAGCGCTCTCGCCACCGGTCGGGACGGCGGCGTAGGTGCTGCCGAGGAAGTCCACGAGCTCGGGCAGCGGGATCTCGAACAGGGCCTTGCCCGAGGGGGAGGACAGGGCGAGGCAGACGACCGCGAGGCCGGCGCTCGTCGACGGCCAGACCTGCACGTCGCCCTCGCCCACGGGCGCCGCGACTCCGTCGGTGAGCAGCTGGCGGGCGAAGGTCCACTCGACGACGTCGCCGCCGGAGCCGTCGGCCGGGCCGGTGTGGAAGGCGACCTGGACCGCGTAGGGGTCCGTGACGTCGTAGCGCATGCTGGCTCGGACCGGGAGGGCCGACGATCCCGGGACGACCAGCCGGAGCTGGAGGTCGGCGGTCACCATGGTGGGACGCGGGCTGCTCACCGGTCTCCTCCTCTCGAACGGCGGTCCGGGGGGACCGGGTCACGGTGCTGTTCCTGCTGAGTCCGTGGTCCCCGCTGCGCAGCTCTCCTAATCGGCTCGACGGCCACCATCGACGCGGACCACCCGTCCGGGTCAATCTTGAGGGACGCACCGGCGCCGGGCGGGTGGCGGACAGCCGGCTGGGTAGCGTCTGCTCATCGGGTGAGCCATCCGTTCGCCCGTCTGGTGCGAAGACCAGAGCGTGAGGACCCTGATGACGGCGCCGCGGAGCCAGCCCGGCCGGCCACGCCCTGCCGCCGTGCCGGCGACTGACCCCGACACGGGGCTGGACGGGCTGGACGACCGCGCCCTCGTCGGGCGGGTCGTCGAGGGCGACGCCGCGGCCCTCGAGGCGCTCTACGGCCGGTACGGCCGGCCCTGCTACGGCCTCGCCCGGCGCATCCTCACCGACGAGCAGCTCGCCCAGGACGTCGTGCAGGAGGTGTTCCTCGCCGTGTGGCGCGACGCCTCCCGCTTCGACGCCTCCCGCGGCGGCTTCTCGACCTGGCTGCTGTCCATGACCCACCACAAGGCGGTCGACGCCGTGCGCCGGGAGGAGAACCTGCGCAAGCGGCGCACCGCAGTGGAGATCCTCGAGAGCCGGGAGACCCCGGCGCCGGGACCCGACGACGAGGTCTGGACCACCCTGCGCGGGGAGCGGGTGCGCGCCGCCCTGCACACGCTGCCCCAGCCGCAGCGTGAGGCGCTCGTGCTCGCCTACTTCGGCGGCTACACCCAGCGGGAGATCGCCGGGCTCACCTCCACACCGCTCGGTACGGTGAAGACCCGGATGCTCGCCGGCATGCGCCGCATGCGCGACGGCCTCGACGGCCTGTCCGCCGCCGCGGTGGACCCGGCTGAGGGCACCTGGCCGAAGGGAGGCGGAGCGTGACCCCCCGCCAGCCGTCCGGACCGCGCCGGTCGGCGGACCACGGCGTCTTCGAGGAGCTCGCCGTCGGCTACGCGCTGCACGCCCTCGAACCGGAGGACGAGCTGCGCTTCACCGCGCACCTGTCTTCCTGCGCGGCATGCGACCGCATGCTCGTCGAGCACGCCGAGACCCTCTCCCAGCTGGCCTACGCGGCGCCGGCGGAGGAGCCGCCGGCCTCGCTGCTGGCCGGCATCTCGGCCGCGGTGCGGGCCGGCGAGGGCGCACGGTCGTCCCCCGCCGGGCAGCAGGTCGCTGCCTCGCCGGCCGGCGTCGGTGACCTCGCCGCTGCCCGCCGGCGTCGTGACGACGCCGTCACCGTCCCGCGCACGTGGCTGCTGTCCGGCGCCGCCGCCGTCACCGCCCTGGTGCTCGGCCTGGGTGGCCTCAGCGCCGTCCTCTACACCGAGCGCAACGACCTGACGGTACGCAGCGACCGCCTCGCCTCCACGGTCGAGGCGCTCGAGACCCGCGACGCCCGTGCCGTGCAGCTCGCCGACTACGAAGGCCGGGTGCAGGCCGTGGTCATCGCCCACGGCCAGCAGATGTCGCTCGTGGTCGACGGTCTGGCCCGCAACCCCGAGGACACCGTCTACGTGCTCTGGGGCCAGAGCCGCTCCGGCGACGTGCGAGCGCTGTCCACCTTCGACGTCACCGCGGACGGCCTCGACGTCCACCACGGCATGCCGCTGCAGGTCCCCGTGGACGAGCTGACGACGCTCATGGTCACCCACGAGAAGACGCGCACCCCTCCTGAGGTCACCCAGGAGCAGGTGCTCGTCGCGGGCTCGGTCTAGTGCCGGGTCCGGCGATCCGGGAGCAGGGCAGCGCCCAGGTGGGGGAGACTGCGGAGGTGGAGTCCAAGCCGACGCGCGCGGACGGTCCGCCCGACGGCCCGGCCGGTGAGGGCAGCGCCGGCGCCCACGGCTGGCGTGCGCGGGTGCGCCGCACACCAGGCGGGCGGCACTTCCTCAAGGTGGCCGTCTTCCTGCTGGGCCTGTTCTTCGTGCTGCTCGGCATCGCCCTGGCGGCGCTGCCCGGCCCGCTGACGATCCCCCCGATCCTGCTCGGCGTCTGGATCTGGTCCAGCGAGTTCGCCTGGGCCGACCGGCTGCTGGGCCGGGCGAAGAAGAGCGCCCAGGAGGCCTGGGAGAAGGCCAAGAGGCGACCGGTCACGTCGGCCTTCGTGACGGGGAGCGGGCTCGTCGCCGTCGGCGTAGGCCTGTACCTGACGTCGCGGTACGAGCTGGTCGACCGCGTCCGCGAGTACGCCGGGCTCTGAGCCGGCTGCGACCACCGACGCCCTGGCGCTGCGGTAGTGTCGCCGCCGCGCGAGAGCGCAGCCCGGACGTATAGCTCAGCTGGTTAGAGCGCACGCTTCACACGCGTGAGGTCGCAGGTTCGAGTCCTGCTACGTCCACCGCCTCGCGAGCCTGAATGTCCACGGTTCAACGGTCCCAGCCGGTGGCTCCGACGCAATCAGCGTCGTCATCGGGTAGGGAACGACTGGTGAGTGCACCGGGCGGTGCGCTCACTGACGAGGTTGTTCTCACTGCGGCGTCGGCGCGCCGTGGCCTGGCCGTATCGTTCGCTTCAGTGTGCTTCGATGATCATTCGCGTTGCTGGCTACCTGTGGTTAGAGCAGCTCGACGAAGCGTTCGACATCGTCGGGGTGGCCGCCGACGACGATCTGGTCTCCGTAGGTCAGGACGGTGTCGGTGCCGGCGTGGGTGAACGCTGTGCTGTGCTGGGGCTTGACGGCGACGATCGTGACCTTGTGCTTGGCGCGCAGCTTGGTCTCCCCGAGCGGCGTCCCGACCAGGGACTTGGGCGGCCTGGTCTTGGCCATGACCCAGCGCTCGTCGACTTCGAGCCAGTCGAGCATGCGGCCGGAGACGAGGTGGGCGACGCGCTCGCCCATCTCGTGCTCGGGCTGGACGACGTGGTGGGCGCCGACGCGCTCGAGGATGCGGGCGTGCTGGGCGTCCAGCGCCTTGGCCCAGATGTCCTCGACGCCCAGGTCGGCGACGGTCGCGGCCGCCAGGATGCTTGCCTGCCGGTCGGTGCCGATCGCGATGACCGCCCGGCGGAAGTCGGCGACCCCGAGGCTGCCGAGGGCGTCGATGTCGGTGGCGTCGGCGACGACGACCTGGCTGAGCTGCCCGGCGAGGCGCTGCACGATCGCCTGCCGGCTGTCGATGGCGAGCACGTCGGTGCCGCGGCGGGCGAGCTCGAGGGCGAGGGCGCTGCCGAAGCGGCCGAGGCCGATGACGACGACGGGGTCGTGGTGCTTACCCAACGATGGTCCTTTCCTGGGGGAGCTCGCGGAGCTGTCCGCGTTCGCGGAGGGCGAGTGCGGAGGCGAGCGTGAGCGGTCCAATGCGGCCGACGAACATGAGCGCGACGATGAGCAGGTGCGCCGGCAGTGGCAGATCGGCGGTGATGCCGGTGGACAGGCCGACGGTGGCGAACGCCGAGATGGCTTCGAACAGCACCTGCTCGAAGATGAATGAGGTCATGGAAAGGAGCAGCAACGTCGCGAGGACGACCGCTCCGATGCTCAGCAGCGCGATCGCCAGTGCCTGCCGCTGGTTGGTGGAGGGAATCTTGCGCCGGCCGACTTCGACGTCGGGTGCGCCGCGCATCTCGGCCCACAGGACGTAGGCGAGCAGACCGAAGGTGGTGACCTTGATGCCGCCGGCGGTTCCGGCGCTGCCGCCGCCGATGAACATGAGTGCGTCGGTGAAGAAGAGCGTCTCGGGTCGCAGCGCGGCGATGTCGATGCTGTTGAACCCGGCGGTGCGAGGCATCACAGCGGCGAAGAACCCGGCGAGCAGCGTCTGCCCTTCGTCGAGCGGACCGAGCGTTCCGGGGTTGGTGGCTTCGGCTGCGGTGATGACGATGGTGCCGACGACAAGCAGCGCCGCGGTGGTCGCGACGGTGATGCGGGTGAGCACCGACCAGGTCTTGGGCCGGCGCCAGGCGCGCAGCAGCTCGAACACGACCGGGAACCCCAAGCCGCCGATGATGACGGCGACCGCGACGGTCAGGGTGATCCAGGGGTCGGTGACGTAGCGGACCAGGCTGTCGGGGTGCAGGCCGAAGCCGGCGTTGTTGAACGCCGACACGGCGTGGAACACGCCGCTGTACAGCGCGCGGGCCGGACGCTCGTCGTAGGCGATCCAGAAGCGGGTCGTGAGGATGATCGCGGTGACGACCTCGCAGATGAGGCTGAAGGCGACGATGCGGCCGATGAGCCGGCGGATGTCGGCGGCGGTCAGCGCCTTGGTCTCGGCCTGCGCGATCAGGCGGGTGCGAAAGCCCAGGCGGCGGCTGAACAGCACCGCCACCAGGCTGGCGACGGTCATGATGCCCAGGCCGCCGAGCTGGATGAGCAGCAGGATGACGCCCTGCCCAAAGCCGGACCAGTAGGTGCCGGTGTCGACGGTGACCAGGCCGGTCACGCAGACCGCGGACGTCGCGGTGAACAGCGCGTCCTCAAGGCTCGCGCGCCCACCGTCCGCGGTAGCGAGCGGCGTCGACAGCAACGCGGTGCCGGCCGAGATCGCGCCCGCGAACCCGCCGGCGATGATCCGCCCCGGGTGTGGCAGGCGTTCGGCCGGCCGGGACCGGCCCGTGACGCTGAGGTTCACCGGCCGCGCCTGCCGGGGAAGGGGGCGGGCAGGGCCGTGCTGAGGTAGGGCTGCTCGGCGGTCATCGAGTGCGAAGCAGCCATGCGCCGAGCAGGAAGGCGCCGATCGCCAGCAGGAGCTGGAGCGACGGTCGCGTCCAGACCTGTCCGTCCTTCCCTGTCGCCGGGCCGGTGAAGTCGACGAAAGCCAGGTAGCCGATCAACGCGGTGCCGAGCAGGAGACAGAGCACGCCCACGGCGTGAAGGGTGGCGGTCACGGACGCGCCCACCGGGCGGGGGCCATGTCCTCAGTGTCGAACCGCAGGGCCCTGGCGGGCGCTGGTGAAGCCGTCAAGATCCCGTAAGGATCGGGCCCGCACCCTCGGCCGGCTGACTGAGCCGACCCCGGCGGTCGCAGCGCAGTGCCACTCTGGAGAGCGTGACAACGCCCCTGCTCGAGCAGCCGCCGGTGATCCCGCCACCGGCCGGCGGCGTCTCCCTGCAGCGCCAGGCCGGGGGAGCCGTCCTCGCGGTGCTCGGATTGCCGGCGGTCGCCCTGGGCTTGCTGGCACGACGGGATGACCTGCTGCTGAGCACTCCTCTGCTGCTCATGCTCGCCGTTGTCCTCGCCGTTGCCCTCATCGGCGGTCTGCGCCCGGCGTTGCCCGCGGCGATCGTCGGGTTCTTGCTGCTCAACTTCACCTTCACCGAGCCGTACGGCACCTTCGAGGTACACCGCTTCGACCAGGGGCTCGCGCTCGTCATGTACATGGCTTCCGCGGTGGCCGTCAGCGTCGTGGTCGGCATCGCCGCCCGGCGGCACAGCGTCGCAGTACGGGCCGCAGCCGAAGCGGCCGAGCTGTCCGCGCTCGCCGGAGCGGGCGGCGCTGACGTCGGCGCTGTGCTCGAGCGCATCCGCGCCGCCTTCGGCGTCCCGTACGCCGCTCTGGTCCGCACCGGCACCGACGAGCCGCAGTACAGCGTCGGCGATCGCGACCCGGCTGCCCCATCGGTCCGGGTCGCCGCCAAGGACGGGGTCGAGCTGATCGTGGCCGGGCGTGCGCTCGGGCCCGACGACCGTCGCGTGCTGCGCGGGTTCGCCTCGGCCGCTGTTGCGGCAGCCGAGCGAGGTTCCCTGGCGCGGCAGGCCGCCGAAGCGGAACGGCTCGCGAGCATCGACCAGATGCGCACGCTGCTGCTCGCCGGCGTGGGACATGACCTGCGCACGCCGCTATCGGGCATCAAGGCGGCCGTCAGCAGCCTGCGCGCTGACGACGTCGCCTGGACCGAGGCGCAGCGGGCCGAGCTCCTAGACGTGATCGAGAGCTCTGCCGACCGGCTCGACGCGCTCGTGGCGAACCTGCTGGCCAGTTCACGGCTGAACGCAGGAGCGGTCATCGTTCACCCGGCACCTGTGGAAGCCGAGGAAATCATCGGTCGCGCTGTGGCCGCTGTCGCCGACAGCGACCGCATCTTCATCGACGTCCCACCCGGCTTGCCGCCGGCGCTCGCGGACATCGGCCTAGCAGAGCGCGTGATCGCCAACCTGCTCGACAACGCACTGCGGCACAGCGGCAGAGGAACGTACGTGCACCTGATTGCCAGTGCTCGCCCGAACCAGGTGATGATCTCCGTTGTTGACAGCGGTCCGGGCATCACGCCCGCGCAGCGGGCCGCACTGTTCCGCCCGTTCCAACGTCTCGGAGACCGCAACACCGGCGGGCTCGGCCTGGGCCTGTCGGTCGCACATGGCTTCACCCAGGCGATGGGCGGCACTCTCGAGGCGGCCGAGAGCCCCGGCGGCGGCCTCAGCATGCACGTCCGGATACCCGCCGCCGGTGGTCAGCGGTGAGCCGCATCCTCGTCGTCGACGACGACGCAGCACTGCTGCACACCCTGCGGCTGAACCTCCTCGCGCGCGAGTACGACGTCGACACCGCCGAGACCGGCGAGCAAGCGCTCGCGCTCGCACGCGAGCTGCCGCCGGATCTTGCGATCGTCGACCTCGGACTGCCCGACATGGACGGCCTCGCTGTCATCGAGCAGTTGCGGCGCCACTCGAGCCTGCCGATCCTGGTGCTGTCGGCGCGCGGCGAGCAGGAGGACAAGATCGCCGCCCTGGACGCCGGCAGCGACGACCACATCTCCAAGCCGTTCGGCATGGCCGAGCTGCTCGCGCGGGTGCGCGCCGGCCTACGCCGCAGCAGCCTCGCCGACACCGGGACCGCCACCGTCACCACCGACGCGTTCACGCTCGACCTGAACGCTCGGACAGCTCGCACGGCCTTTGGCGCCGTGCACCTCACACCGACCGAGTGGCACTTGCTGGAAGAGCTCGTACGCCATCCGGGCCGCCTCGTCTCCCAGCTCGACCTGCTGCGTGCAGTGTGGGGACCCGCCTACGGAGAGGAGTCCCGGCACTACCTGCGGGTGTACATGGCGCAGCTGCGCCGCAAATTGGAACCGGACCCGTCCTCGCCCCGCCACCTCATCACCGTGGCCGGCTCCGGCTACCGCTTTGACTGCTGACTTGTCCCAGGCGGTACCGCAGGGCTGACGCCGCCTTGACCTGCACGTCGAGACGCTCGCGGCGCAGCCCTACTTCGGCGACGTGCCGCCTTCAGGGCCTCCGTGCCTCAGCACATACGCATGAGTGCGATCAGCCGACCGTAGGCCGGCCGGGTCGAAACCGGAACCCGGCGAGCCCGGCCACGGCCCGCGCGGCGCACAATCAGGCCCCGGGGCTGCCCAAGAGGCGTCGACGGAGCTGTCCTGTCACACTCGCGCGAGACACTCGCGGCATGCAGCGCAGCCTGTCCGGGCCGTCCATGCCCGTCGCCGCCCGAGCCGTTTCCTGCCGGGTGCCTGCCAGCCGTCGACCCGGCCGACTCCGCCCCCCTGGGGCAGGACCTGGGGCAGCACGCTCAGGACGGACGGTTCGCCCTCGACCGAGCGCAGGTCTGTGACCTCCTACGTCCACACTTTCAGGGATCGATCAGGCTGCATCGGGATGGTCCCGGCGGTGCCCCCGTCTCAGCGCACTGCCTCCCTCGCCCGCCGAGGCGCGATCTACCCCAGCAAGTACAGGAGCACGACCACGGCAACCAGCACGGCGACGCCGACCCCGGCCAACGGGATCCGGGCGGAGCCTCCCTTCCTCGGCACTAGCCGAGTCCTCTCTCTCCAGCAGCGGCTGCGTCGTCCTCAGACGCGTCCGCGATGTCCCCGCCGCTGACGACCATGGTCTCGTCGTCGCTGCTGGGGACGTCCTCCACGGTGTCATGGGACGGGGTGCCCAGGTGGCCGCCTCGACCCGACCCCGTCGCCGGGTCGTCGTCCTTGTCGCCGAAGATGCCCATGACTGACTCGTCCCCGCACGTCGGCGAGTGAACCGCCGCCGACGACCGAGGTTCCGCTTTCGAGCCCGGCCTGGTCCGGGTGCACCGCGAGCAACGCGTGAGAGGCCTCGGCCGCGCCGACGTCGACCCGCTCGAGGTGGTCGTCGGCCTGCTCGAGGTAGACGTCGCAGCCAGAGCATTGCCCACGCTGCCAGGTCACCGCGTCCGACAGCGGCCGGCGCGGCGCATGAACTGCGGCCTGCCGGGCAGCGGACAGGGCATGACCTTCTCCATCGCGGCCCGCTGCCCCCGGACCGGTCACCTCGGCGTCGGGGCGCTCACCGCCATGGCCGGGGTCGGCAAGCTGGTCGCGCACGTGCGGCCCGGCGTCGGCGCCGCAGCGACCCAGGCCACGCACAATCCCTACCTGGCCTACGACGGGCTGCCCATGCTGGCGGACGGCGGCTCACCGCAGGACGTGCTCGAGGAGCTCCTGGCCGGTGACCCCGGTCGCGACGTGCGGCAGGCGGGAATGGTGGACGCCCGTGGCCGGTCCTACGCCCACACCGGCGCCAAGACGCCGGACTGGTCCGGCCACCGCACCGGCGAGGGGTACGCGGTGCAAGGCAACCGCCTGGTCGGCCGCGAGACGCTCGACGAGGTGGTGCGGGTGTTCACCGGGCGTGCCGACCTCGAGCTGGCCGAGCGCCTGCTGCTCGCCATCGAGGCGGGCGAGGCCACCGGAGCCGACAAGCAGGGCGCGCAGTCGGCGACCATCACCGTCGTCGGCGCTGAGGAGTACCCCCTGTGGGACCTCCGCGTCGACGACGCCGACGACCCGGCGGCGGAGCTCAGGCGGCTGTACGGCGTCGTCAAGGAGCAGCTGCTCCCGAACATCCACAAGCTGCCGACGCGCGACGACCCCATGGGTGAGGCGGCGCGGGAGGCGCTGGCGGAGGCCTGAGCCGGCCCCGGACCGGCGTGGCGCGCGCAGAGCGGGGAATGGCGCATCGCGTCCGCGCCTTGCTCCGGCATCCGCGCCGCACCTCTGACCTGCAGAGGACCTGACCCGGGAGGAACCCCATGCCCACTCGCACCGCTCGCACCGCCTGGAACGGCGGCCTGCAGGACGGCTCCGGCCAGGTCGAGCTGACCAGCAGCAAGGCCGGCACCTTCGACGTCGACTTCCCGAAGCGCGCGTCCGACAGCCCGGAGGGCCAGACCAGCCCCGAGGAGCTGGTCGCCGCGGCGCACGCCGCCTGCTTCGCCATGTCGCTGGCCAACGAGGTCGGCCAGGCCGGTGGCACCCCGCACGGCATCGAGGTCTCCGCCGAGGTCGAGCTCGGCCCGGACGACAAGAACGGCGGGTTCACGCTCACGGGCATCCGCCTGACCGGGTCCGTCGAGGCCGAGGGCCTGGACGACGCCGGGTTCGTTCAGGCCGTCGACGCAGCCGAGGCCGGCTGCCCGGTGAGCAAGGCGCTCGCCGCCGTCGCCATCTCGGTCGACATCAGCCGCGCCTAGCCAGGCCGGCCCGACCGCGACCGCGACGACGACGGGCGGGGCCGCCGATAGGCTCGGCGGCCCGCCCGTTGCTGCTGTCTGGAGCCCCCGTCGTGCCTGAGTCCGCGCCCGCCGCCGTCCGCGTTCCTGCGGAGCAGGCCGGGGCCACGGCAGGCGAGGTCCTGCGCACCGCAGGCGTCAAGGACGCCGCGGTGGCCCGCGTCGCCGGGGAGCTCCGCGACCTCGCGCACGTGGTCGCCGAGGGTGAGGAGGTCGAGGCGGTGCCGTACGGCTCGGACGAGGGCCGCGCGGTGCTCCGGCACTCCTGCGCGCACGTGCTCGCCCAGGCCGTGCAGGAGCTGTTCCCGGGCACGCTGCTCGGCATCGGACCTCCGGTGAAGGACGGCTTCTACTACGACTTCCTGCCCGAGCGGCCCTTCACGCCCGATGACCTCGCGGCGATCGAGAAGAAGATGTCCGACATCACCCGCCAGCGGCAGCGGTTCTCCCGTCGGGTCGTGACGGACGACCAGGCCCGCGAGGAGCTCGCGCACGAGCGCTTCAAGCTCGAGCTGATCGGGCTCAAGGGCGGGTCGTCCGACGGGCCTTCGGACGCTGACGGCTCCAGCGTCGAGGTCGGCGGCGGCGAGCTGACCATCTACGACAACCTGCGCGGCGACGAGGTCGCCTGGAAGGACCTGTGCCGCGGTCCGCACCTGCCGACCACGCGCGACATCCCGGCCTTCCGGCTCATGCGCACCGCCGCGGCGTACTGGCGAGGCAGCGAGAAGAACCCGATGCTGCAGCGCATCTACGGCACCGCCTGGGAGAGCAAGGACGCACTCAAGGCGCACCTGACGATGCTCGAGGAGGCCGAGAAGCGCGACCACCGGCGCCTCGGCAGCGAGCTGGACCTGTTCTCCTTCCCGGACGAGATCGGCTCCGGGCTCGCGGTGTTCCACCCCAGGGGCGGCATCGTCCGGATGGAGATGGAGGACTACTCGCGCCGCCGGCACGCCGCGGCCGGCTACTCCTTCGTCAACACCCCGCACGCGAGCAAGGGCTCGCTGTTCGAGGTCTCCGGCCACCTGCAGTGGTACGCCGACGGCATGTACCCGCCGATGCAGCTCGACGCGGCGGGGGAGGGGCCGGGCACCGACTACTACCTCAAGCCGATGAACTGCCCGATGCACAACCTCATCTACCGCTCGCGCGGGCGCTCCTACCGAGAGCTGCCCCTGCGGCTGTTCGAGTTCGGGACGGTCTACCGCTACGAGAAGTCCGGCGTCGTGCACGGCATGACCCGGGCGCGAGGCTTCACCCAGGACGACGCGCACATCTACTGCACCCGCGAGCAGATGCAGGGCGAGCTCACCTCACTGCTCGACTTCGTGCTGTCGCTGCTGCGCGACTACGGCCTCACCGACTTCTACCTCGAGCTGAGCACCCGAGACGACAGCGAGAAGTTCGTCGGTGAGCCCGCCGAGTGGGAGGAGGCGACCGAGGCGCTGCGCGCGGCGGCGGAGTCCTCCGGGCTCGAGCTGGTGCCCGACCCGGGCGGGGCCGCCTTCTACGGCCCGAAGATCTCGGTGCAGGCGCGCGACGCGATCGGTCGCACCTGGCAGATGTCGACCATCCAGGTCGACTTCCAGCTGCCGCAGCGCTTCGAGCTCGAGTACCAGGCGAGCGACGGGACGCGCCAGCGCCCGGTGATGATCCACCGCGCGCTGTTCGGCTCGGTGGAGCGGTTCTTCGCCGTCCTCCTCGAGCACTACGCCGGCGCGTTCCCGGCCTGGCTGGCGCCGGTGCAGGTCGTCGGCATCCCCGTGCACTCGGACTACGACGGCTACCTGCACGACGTCGCGGCGACGCTGCGCGCGGCGGGCGTCCGGGTGGAGGTCGACGTCTCCGACGACCGGATGCAGAAGAAGATCCGCACCGCGCAGAAGGCGAAGGTGCCGTTCATGCTCATCGCCGGCGAGGACGACGTCGCCAAGGGCGCCGTGTCGTTCCGCTACCGCGACGGGACGCAGGACAACGGCGTGCCGGTCGACGAGGCCGTCGCCAGGCTGGTGGAGGCCGTGCGGCCCGGGGCAGGGGAGGTGCGCGGGTGACCATCGGCGACTTCCCCGAGCCGATCACCGAGGAGCAGGCCGGCGTCGGCATCCGCGACGCCTTCGCGCGGCTCTACACCCCGCACCGGATGGCCTACATCAAGGGCGAGGGGAAGCCGCACGGCGACGACTGCCCGTTCTGCACGATCCCCGGGCTCGACGACGCCGAGGGGCTGGTCGTCGCGCGCGGGCAGGCCTGCTTCGCCGTCCTCAACCTCTACCCGTACAACAGCGGGCACCTGATGGTCGTGCCGTACCGGCACGTGTCCGGCTACGACGAGCTGACCTCCGGCGAAGCGGCCGAGCTGGCCACGATGACCCAGCACGCCATCCGGGCGCTGCGCCACGCCTCTGGCGCGCAGGGCTTCAACGTCGGCATGAACCTGGGCTCGATCGCCGGTGCCGGCATCGCCGCGCACCTGCACCAGCACGTCGTGCCGCGATGGGGCGGCGACACGAACTTCATGCCGGTCGTGGGTCAGACCCGCGTCCTGCCGCAGCTGCTGCCCGACACCCGGGACCTGCTGGCCCGGAGCTGGTCGCAGGTCTGAGCGCCGGTCAGACCGGCACCGGGTGGTACCCGGCCGGGCGACGGCGCGACCGACCGGTGCCGTGCGAGACCGCGCGCAGCGCCGCGGCGTAGGTGAGCAGCTCGGCCTCAGGCACCTCGGCGCGCACGGTCACACGGTCCTCGTGCTCGGGATCCGGCTCGTTGCCGACGACCCGTGCCCGGCGCCCGGCAAGGTCGCCGAGGACCGGCCCGACGAAGGCGCTCGGCACCTCCACCTCCACCTCCGCCCAGGGCTCGAGCGCGCGGGTGCCGGCGGCGGCGGCCGCCTCCCGCAGCGCCAGCGCCCCGGCGGCCTGGAACGCCGCGTCCGAGGAGTCGACGCTGTGCGCCTTGCCGTCGACGAGGACGACCTCGACGTCGACGAGCGGCCGGCCCTGCTGGGTGACCCCGCGGGCCGCCTGCGCCCGCACGCCCTTCTCGACGCTGGAGTGGAACTGCTGCGGCACCGCCCCGCCCACGATCCGCTGGTCGAACACGATCCCGGAGCCGGGCGGGAGCGGACGCGTCTCGACGACGACGACCCCGTACTGGCCGTGCCCGCCGGACTGCTTGACGTGCCGACCGGTCACCGTCGCGGGGCCGGCGAGGGTCTCGACCAGCGGGACCTGCACCTCGGGTGTCTCGACCGCGACGCCGTACCGCTCCTGCAGCCGCTCGACCAGGACCTCGGCGTGCTGCGCGCCGAGGCACCACAGCAGCAGCTGGCCGGTCTGCTGTCGGCGCTCGATGCGCACGGTCGGGTCCTCGGCGGTGAGCCGGGCCAGGGCTGCGGCCAGCTTGTCCTCGTCGGCGTGCGAGGCCGCGGCCACGGCCACCGGGTGCTGCGGCTCCGGCAGGTCCCACGGCGCCACGAGCAGCGGGTCGTCGGGGGAGGACAGGGTGTCGCCGGTCTCGGCCGAGGCCAGCCGGGCGACCGCGCAGATGTCCCCGGCGGGGCACTCCGGGACCGGCCGCAGCACGGCGCCGAGCGGTGACGAAAGCGCACCCAGGTGCTCG
>Ga0247713_1000770_pt1 | contig 17923 bp, 23 predicted proteins | sample 21E_NmetaG_FD_189936 | JGI IMG/M metagenome (GOLD analysis project Ga0247713, IMG submission 189936) | Soil microbial communities from hillslope of Landscape Evolution Observatory, University of Arizona, Oracle, AZ, United States - 2-1-E_N | ecosystem: Engineered > Artificial ecosystem >... | reverse complement strand
GACAGCGACGTGCCCTTCCCCACCCGCGACGAGCTCACGTTGGCCTGGGGCGACAAGGTGCTGCTCGGCCTGTCGCCCCGAGCCAAGTCGCGGTTCCGAGTGGGCCGGTTCGTCAGCTCCGACGGTGACAAGGCCACGTTCGCCCTGCCCAATGGGATCCATCGCGACCGTTGCGAGGAGGTCAGGGTCGACGTCGAGCAGGCCCTGCGCGCCCATTTCGGCCGGCCCGTGCCTCTTCGGCTGGTCACCGAGGACCAGCCGCCCTCCCCGGCGGTGGCGCCCCCGCCCGACGACGAGCCGCTCGACCCGCAGGACCTCGTGGATGCGCCGGCCACGGAGCTACGCTCGCCTGTAGATCACGTCCTTTCGGCGTTCGAAGGCGCCACTGTTGTGGAGGAGTAGCCATGCCCAAGAACGCACCCGGTGGTCAGCCGAACATGAACGAGCTGCTGAAGCAGGCCCAGAAGATGCAGGAGCAGCTGCTGGCCGCCCGGGCCGAGGCGGAGACCCAGGAGGTCGAGGGCCAGGCCGGCGGCGGCATGGTCAAGGTACGGGTCACCGGGGGCATGGAGTTCCAGGGGGTCACCATCGACCCCGCCGCGGTGGACCCCGACGACGTGTCGATGCTGGAGGATCTGGTCCTGGCCGCCATCCGCGACGCAGTCACCAAGGCCGGGCAGATCTCCGAGCAGGCCATGGGCGGCATGGACCTCGGCGGTCTGGGCAGCGGCCTGTTCGGCGGCTGATGCCCGGGTGTACGCCCCGCCGGTCCAGAGCCTGATCGACGAGCTCGGACGACTGCCCGGCGTGGGGCCGAAGTCGGCCCAGCGCATCGCCTTCTACCTGCTCAAGCTGCCCGACGAAGACGCCTTCCGCCTGGCCCGGTCGATCACCGAAGCCAAGGAGAAGGTCTCGTTCTGCCGGCGCTGCTTCAACGTGTGCGAGGGCCAGGAGTGCGGCATCTGCCTCGACGACCGGCGCGACGCCACGCTGGTGTGCGTCGTCGAAGAGCCGCGCGACGTGGTCGCGGTGGAGAAGACCGGTGAGTTCCGCGGCCGCTACCACGTGCTCCAGGGCGCCATCAGCCCCCTCGAGGGCATCGGCCCCGACCAAATCCGGGTGCGAGAGCTGCTGACCCGCCTGGGCGCCGAGGAGATCGCCGAGGTCATCCTCTGCACCAACCCCAACATCGAGGGGGAGGCGACGGCCATGTTCCTGGCCCGCCTCCTCAAGCCCCTCGGCATCCGTACCACCCGCATCGCCAGCGGCCTGCCGGTGGGCGGCGACCTGGAGTACGCCGACGAGCTGACCCTCGGCCGGGCCCTCGAAGGACGCCGCGTGCTCGACGGGTAAACCGTCCACTCGGGAACCGCATCACCTTCGAGCGACGTCTCAGTAAGCAGCTCGTGCGGAAACAATCCGCGCGGTACAGGCCCCAGCGAACCTGAATGTCGCACGCCCTCGGTAGAGTCCCCGACCGTCACTTCCTCCTCGTTTCAACGGACGGAGGAGGACGTGATGGGGAACAAATGCGGACGGAACAGTGGGGCACCCGGGGTTGAGCTCGTCCGGCCTCGGCTGCGGAGTGCCGAGGACGCGGTGGCCGCGATACGGATGTCGGCCGGTGGTGAGGGTCGGGAGTCGATCGTCGTGCTGGTGTGCGATGACGAGAACAGGATCCTGCTGGCCGTCGACTTCGCAGAGGCGCCGACGACCGGGGTGTGCGACGTTGCCGAGCTCGTCCTCGCGGCGGTGGACGACGCGACCGCCCTGGTCGTCGGGCTTATCCGCCCGCACGACGCAGGCGTCTTCACCAACGCAGAGGTCGAGGCCATCGAGGAGCTCGCCGCCTTGTGCCTCCTCAGTGAGGTCTGCCTGCGCGACGTGATCGTCGTCACCGGCAATGGGTGGCGTTCGGCGGCAGAGGTTGTCACCGACGGGTTCAAGGCCGAGGGCTGAACGGCGACGTAGCGTCGCCAATGTGAAGGTGCATCTCCTCGACGGCACGTACGAGCTGTTCCGTCACCACTTCGGAGTCCCCAAGAGCGACCGTGACCCCGCCGACCAGGTGGCCGCCACCCGGGGCGTGATGTGGAGCGTGCTCCAGCTCCTGGAGGAGGGTGTGACCCACCTGGGCGTGGCGACCGACCACGTGATCGAGTCGTTCCGCAACGACATGTGGCCCGGTTACAAATCGAGCGCAGGGGTGCCCGAGGAGCTGCTGGCCCAGTTCCCCCTGTTGGAGGAGGCCCTGGGGACGCTCGGCGTCGCCGTCTTCCCCATGGTCGAGCTGGAGGCCGACGACGCGCTGGCCGCGGCGGCGGTAACCGCCTCGGCCGGCCCAGCAGTCGAACAGGTGGTGATCATGACCCCCGACAAGGACTTGGCCCAGATGGTGTCCGGGACGCGCGTGGTCCAGTTCGACCGGCGGGCCAAGGTCTTCACCGATGAGGCGGGCGTGAAGGTCAAGTACGGCGTCACCCCCGAGTCCATCCCGGACTGGCTGGCGCTGGTCGGTGACTCAGCCGACGGCTTCCCCGGCCTGCCCGGCTGGGGCAAGACGTCGGCCAGCGCGGTGCTGGCCCGGTACGTCCACATCGAGGACATCCCCGAACACCACTTCCGGTGGGACGTCACCATGCGCGGCGCGTCCCGCCTGGCCGCGGCCCTCAACGAGCAGCGCGACCTGGCGCTGCTCTTCCGCGACCTGGCCACCCTGCGCAGCGAGGCCAAGGTCGTCACCGACGTCGAGGACCTGCGCTGGCACGGCCCGGCAGACGGCCTGGAGGAGATGGCCACCCGCCTCCGGGCCTGGCGGTTCACCGACCGGGTGGCCGCCCTCGGCCCCCGGTAACCTCGGGCCCGAATGTCTGTCCACCCGAACGGCGTGCGCCTGAAGGACCTTCGCGCCCGCAAGGACGAGGCGCTCCACGCCGGGTCGGACGACGCGGTCTCCCGCCAGCACGCCCGGGGCAAGATGACGGCGCGGGAGCGGGTCGAGGAGCTGCTCGACCCCGGGAGCTTCGTGGAGCTCGATTTGCTGGCCCGCCACCGGTCGTTGGAGCTAGGCCTCGACGGCCCTCGTCCGTACACCGACGGTGTGATCACCGGCTGGGGCACGGTGGCCGGCCGGCAGATCTTCGTCTTCTCCCAGGACTTCACCGTCTTCGGTGGCTCGCTGGGCGAGGTGTTCGCCGAAAAGATCCACAAGGTCATGGACATGGCCGACGAGGTCGGCGCCCCGTTCGTGGGCATCAACGACGGCGCGGGCGCCCGCATCCAAGAGGGCGTCGTCGCCCTCGACTCCTACGGAGGCATCTTCCGGCGCAACGCCCACTCCTCCGGCGTCATCCCCCAGATCAGCGTGATCATGGGCCCGTGCGCGGGCGGGGCGGTCTACAGCCCGGCCCTCACCGACTTCGTGTTCATGGTGCAGGACACGTCGTACATGTTCATCACCGGCCCCGACGTGGTGAAGGCGGAGACCGGCGAGGACGTCTCCCTGCAAGACCTGGGCGGGGCCATGGCCCACGCCACCCGGTCGGGCGTGGCCCACTTCGTGGCCGAGGACGACCACGTCTGCCTGTCCGACGTGCGCATGCTCCTGTCGTTCCTGCCGTCGAACAACGGTGAGCCGGCGCCGTGGGTGGCCCCGACCGACGACCCGGCACGCGAGGCGCCCGAGCTGTGCGACATCCTGCCCGAGCGCAGCGACCAGCCGTACGACATGACCGAGGTAATCGCCGCGATCGTCGACGACCGGTACCTCTTCCAATACGCGCCGCTGTGGGCCCGCAACGTGGTGTGTGGGCTGGCCCGGCTCGACGGTCACGTCATCGGCATCATCGCCAACCAGCCGCAGGTGCTGGCCGGCGTGCTCGACATCGACTCCTCGGAGAAGGCGGCCCGATTCGTCCGGACCTGCGACGCCTTCAACATCCCCCTCGTGAGCTTCGTCGACGTCCCTGGCTTCCTACCTGGCGCCGACGAGGAGCACGGCGGGATCGTCCGCCACGGGGCCAAGCTGCTCTACGCCCTGTGCGAGGCCACCGTCCCCCGCATCCAGGTCGTGACCCGCAAGGCCTACGGGGGCGCCTACGTGGTCATGAACTCCAAGGCCATCGGGGCCGACTTGGCCTTCGCCTGGCCGTCAGCGGAGCTGGCCGTCATGGGGCCACAGGGCGCGGTGGAGATCCTTCACCGCCGCGAGCTGGCCGAGGCCGACGACCCGGCCGCCGCCCGGGCCGAGCTGGTGGCCGGCTACGTCGAGCACCATGCCAACCCCTGGATCGCCGCCGAGCGGGGTTACGTCGACGACGTCATCGAGCCGGCCGTGACCCGGCCGATGCTCATCAAGGGGCTGGCCATGCTGCGGTCGAAGCGGCAGGAGCCCCGCTCGCGCAAGCACGGCAATGTCCCCCTCTGAACCCGACTCGAAGACGGTGCCCCCCGAGGTGCTGGCCATCGCCGTTGCCCTGGCCGTGGAGTGGCAGGCGGCAGAGGGGGCGGACGACGCCCCACCCGACCCGCCGAGCAGGTGGCGATGGGCGGGCCGGCGATGGGAACGCCCCACGGAGCACCGGTGGAGCTGACAACCGTCACCGACACCGAAGCCGTGCTCCACGACGGGCCTCGGGTGGTGCGAGTCGCCGGGCTCAAGGCAGGCCGGGAGCACACGATCGAAGGGGTGACCTTCCGGACCCTTCCCCACCCGGGCGGGCAACGGCTGGCCACGGTCGCCACGATCAGCGACATCCACATCGGTGAGACGGAGTGCGGGCGCTACGAGGGGGTGAACCTCGGCCCGCCGCTGCGGGCGGAGCCCGACGAACCGCCGTATCCCGAGACCATGGCCCGGGCGGCGGCGGCCGAGATCGGCGCCTGCAAGCCCGACGCGCTGGTCGTCAAGGGCGACCTGACCGGCCGGGGCACGGCCGCCGAGATGGCGACGTTCCTCGACATCTTCGCCGGCCCCTTCGGCGACCGGCTGCACTGGGCCTACGGGAACCACGACGTGAGCTCGGTCTCCGAGCTCGGTCCCCGCCCGGCCACCGAGCTGGTCATCGTCGCCGGGGCCAGGCTGGCCCTGCTCGACACCGCCGTGCCGGGCGAGACAGGCGGACGGGTGACCGACGAGCAGCTGGAGTGGCTCGACGAGCTGGGCGCCGACGAGCGCGCCGGCACGCCCGTGCTCGTCTTCGGGCACCACCCCCTCTTCGACCACGCCTCGTTCACCGCCGGCATCAACAGCGACGACTCGGAGCGCCTGGTCGAGGTCTTCGCCCGGCGCCCGGCCCTGGCCGGCTACTTCGCCGGCCACACCCACCGCAACCTGGTCCGCCGTCTCCCGGAGACGGGCGACGTCCCCTGGGCCGAGGTGGGCGCCACGAAGGACTATCCCGGAGTCTGGGCCGAGTACCGCATCTACGAGGGCGGGGTCATGCAGGTCGTGCACCGCATCTCGTCTCCGGAGGCCCTGTCGTGGACCGACCGCACCCGGGCCATGTTCGGCGGTCTGTACCCCTCCTACTCCCTGGGGTCCCTCGCCGACCGGTGCTTCCTCGTCACCGGCCGGGCGCTAGTTTGACCCGATGCCCGGACCGTTGGCCCTCGTCGGTGGAGCTGAGTGGCGAGAAGGATGCACCTTCGACCGCGACCTGCTGGCCGAGAGCAAGGTCGACGAGGTCCTGGTGCTCCCCACCGCCGCGGCCTACGAGCATCCCGAGCGGGCGGTGGACACGGCACAGCAGTGGTTCGCCGGCCTGGGGGCGAAGGCCCGGGGCCTCATGGTCCTGGCCCGGCCGGACGCCGACGACGAGACCAACGTGGCTGCCATTCGCGACGCCCGGTTCATCTACCTGTCGGGCGGCTCCCCCCTGCACCTGCGGTCGGTGCTCAAGGACTCCCCCGCTTGGAACGCCTTGTTCCAGGCTTGGCAGGGCGGCGCCGTCCTGGCCGGATCCTCGGCCGGGGCCATGGCCCTCTGCGACCCCATGGTCGATCCCCGGGGCGGCGCCTTCACGCTTGGTCTCGGCCTGCTGGCCCAGGTGGCGATCATCCCCCACCACGACACGTGGTCGGAGGAGAAGGCGAAGCGCACGATCACGCTGGCGCCCAAGGGGCTGCCGATCGTGGGTATCGACGAGCGAACCGCCCTCATCCGAGGCCGCGACGGCAGCTGGTCGGTCGACGGCGTGGGCGGCGTGGTGGTGTTCCAGGACGGTCAAAAAGCCGGCCTGGAAGCCCTGCCGAAGTAGCCCCCGACCGGCCGGTGCCCCGCCCGGCCGCCTAGGACTCGGTGATCGTCACCGACTCCATGAACACCTTCTGCTTGGGGACACCGGCGCCCGGAGTGCCGACCTTCTCCAGCTCCAGGACGACGTCGAGGCCGTCGACCACTTTGCCGAACAGGGAGTAGCTGGGCGGGAGCTGCATGCCGCTCATGCCGCAGATGATGAAGAACTGGCTGCCGTTGGTGTTCGGGCCGGCATTGGCCATGGCCAGCGAGCCGATCTCGTAGCGGCCCGCCTTGGGCAGCTCGTCCTCGAACTTGTAGCCCGGGCCCCCCATGCCGGTGCCCTGCGGGTCACCACCCTGGATGACGAAGCCGGGGATGATTCGGTGGAAGCTGATCCCATCGAAGTAGTGGTAGCGGGCCAGGAACACGAAGTTGTTCACCGTCTTCGGGGCGCCGATCGGGTCGAGGGCGATGGTCATGGTGCCCTTGTTGGTGACCATGGTGGCCGTGTAGGTCTTGGCCGGGTCGATGCACATCGGCGGCGGGCCGCTGAACTTCTGGGTCTTCGGGCTGGAGCCGTCGGCTGCGGGGCACTCGGTAGGCATGAACGCTCATGTCTCCTTGATGGTGACCGAATTGATCTTCACGACCTCACTGGGCTTGCCGTCCTGGGTGCCCGGGATGCCGACGTCCTCGATGGCCTTGATCACTTCCAGGCCCTGGGTGACCTGGCCGAACAGCGAGTACTGAGGCTGCAGGCTGGTGCCGGTGTCGCCCGCGATGATGAAGAACTGGCTCCCGTTCGTGTTGGGACCGGAGTTGGCCATAGCCAGCGAGCCGACCTTGTAGGAGCCGGGCTTGGGCAGCTCGTCCTCGAACGTGTAGCCCGGCCCGCCCGTGCCCGTCTGCTGTGGGTCGCCGCCCTGGAGCACGAACCCGGGGATGATCCGGTGGAAGGCGATGCCGTCGAAGTACTTGTAACGGGCCAGGACCACGAAGTTGTTGACGGTCTTGGTGGCGTTCTTCACGTCGAGATCGGCGACCATGAGACCCTTCGACGTCTGGATCTCCGCCGTGTAGGTCTTGGCCACGGAGACGCACAACGGCGGCGGCTTCTCGAAGGTGGTGGTCCGCTCGGCCGAGCCGTCGGTGGGCGGGCATGGCGTGTCGCCCTTGATGGAGGCGCCGGGGGGCACGGGCGGCAGCTCGACGGGCTTCTTGGCCGCTCCGCCGGCGTCGGACCCCTCGACCGTGGTGGTGGGACCGTCGCTAGCCACTTCCTGGGCGTCGTCAGCCGGATTGATGAGGACGGCCACGCCGGCGATGAGCACCAAAGCGAGGAAGCCCCCGGCGATGGCTCGGGTGCGGGACTGCTGGCGCCTGCGGGCTGCGGCAATGGCGGCCTGCCGGGCCTGGTGGCCCTGGCGCTTGCGCTCGCGTTTCTGGGTAGGCACGAAGGTCCACCGTAATCGGCGCTGGTACCGTGAGTCCGCCAGTGACTCTCGTCGTTCAGAAGTTCGGCGGCACCTCAGTTGCCGACGCCGACCGGATCCGTGCCGTCGCCGATCACGTCGTCCGCACGCGCCGTCGCGGCCACGATGTGGTCGTGGTGGTCAGCGCCATGGGCCGCACCACCGACGACCTGCTCGATCTCGCCCATCGTGTCGCCCCCGATCCGTCGGCCCGCGAGCTCGACATGCTGATCACCGCCGGCGAGCGGATCTCGATGTCGCTGCTGTGCATGGCCATCTCCGCCCTCGGCGAGCCGGCCTCGTCCTTCACCGGCAGCCAGGCCGGCATCGTCACCGACACCACCCACGGCAAGGCCAAGATCCTCGAGATCCGGGCCGACCGCGTCCGCGAGGCCCTGGGCCACGGCAAGGTGGTGGTGGTGGCCGGCTTCCAGGGCGTGTCCACCGCCAAGGAGGTCACCACGCTGGGGCGGGGCGCCTCCGACCTGACCGCGGTGGCCCTTGCCTCGGCCCTGGGGGCCGAGGCGTGCGAGATCTACACCGACGTGGCCGGGGTCTACACGGCCGATCCCCGGGTCGTGCCCGACGCTCGCCGGCTGAAGTCCCTGGCCTACGAGGAGATGCTGGAGATGGCGGCCACCGGCGGCCGGGTGCTGGCGGCTCGGTCGGTCGAGTTCGCCCGCAACCACGGCGTGACCCTGCACGTGCGCTCGAGCTTCACCTGGGAGCCCGGCACCTGGGTCAAGAAGGAGGAAGAGGTGGAAAAGGCCATTCTCTCGGGTGTCACCCACGACACGTCGGAGTCCAAGGTGACAGTGGTCGGCGTGCCCGACCGGCCCGGCATCGCGGCCCGGCTGTTCCGGGCCCTGGCCGACGAGGCGGTCAACGTCGACATGATCGAGCAGAACGTCTCGGTCACCGGCCTGGCCGACATCTCATTCACCTTCCCCAAGGCCGATATGGCTGCCGCCATGCGCGTCACCGAGGCGGTCGCCACCGAGCTCGGCGCGGCCCGGGTGGCGCCCGACGCCGACATCGCCCGCATCAGCCTCGTCGGCGCGGGCATGAAGACCCATCCCGGCGTGGCCGCCACCATGTTCGAGACCCTGGCTGCCGAGGGCCTCAACATCGAGATGATTTCGACCAGCCCGATCCGCATCAGCTGCGTGGTCCGGGCCGGCGACGTCGAGCGCGGCGTCCGGGCCCTGCACGCCGCCTTCGAACTGGAGAACGTCCAACCGTAGGTTCTGTACGGTTAGGGCCATGAACGTAGGGATCGTCGGCGCCACCGGACTCGTCGGCGGCATCATGCGCACACTGCTCGCCGACCGGGACTTCCCCGTCTCCGAGCTGCGACTGTTCGCGTCGGCCCGGTCGGCAGGCAGGGCCTTGTCGTGGGCCGGCCGCGAGATCACGGTGGAGGACGCGGCCACGGCCGACTTCACCGGCCTCGACCTGGCGCTCTTCGCCGCCGGGGCCACCCTCTCGAAGGAGCTGGCCCCCAAGGTCGTCGCCGCCGGGGCCACCGTGGTCGACAACTCCTCCGGTTGGCGCCACGACGTCGACGTGCCCCTCGTGGTGGCCGAGGTCAACCCCGAGGCCCTCCACTCGATCCCCAAGGGCATCGTCGCCAATCCGAACTGCACGACCATGGTTGCCATGCCGGTCCTCAAGCCACTCCACGACGAGGCGGGGCTGCGCCGAATCGTCGTCAGCACGTACCAGTCGGTCTCCGGAGGCGGGCTGCGGGGGGTCGACGAGCTGGAGAAGCAGGTGATCGACGTCGCCCCCAGGTCGGCCGAGCTGGCCTACGACGGTGGTGCGGTCGACTTCCCGGCGCCCGAGGTCTACGCCGCGCCGATCGCCTTCAACGTCGTCGCCCTGGCCGGCAAGCTGGTCGACGCCGAGACCGATGAGGAGCACAAGTTCCGCCACGAGAGTCGGAAGATCCTCGGCATCCCCGAGCTGGCCGTCTCCTGCACCTGCGTGCGGGTCCCGGTGTACGCGGGGCACTCGGTGTCGCTCAACGTCGAGTTCGACCGTCCGCTGTCCCCCGAGCGCGCCCATGAGCTGTTGCGCTCGGCCCCGGGTGTGGTGGTGACCGACCTGCCCACCCCGCTGGCCGCCGCCGGCCAGGATGCCTGCTACGTCGGGCGCATACGGCGCGACCCAGGAGCGGCCCACGGGCTGGCCCTGTTCGTGTGCGGTGACAACCTGCGCAAGGGCGCCGCCCTCAACGCCGTCCAGGTGGCCGAGGCCCTCGTGGCCCGGGGCCGGTTCCCGACCACGTGACAAGGCAGCAGAAGCTCGTCCCTATCGGCGTCCTGGTCATCCTGGCCCTGTCCCTCCTCTGGTCGGTGATCCCCTTCGACTTCGCCAACGTCGTCGACTGTGAGGCACCCCTCTTCGGCGCCGACCCCAAGAACGAGGCGCCGGGCACCAGCTTCATCAACCCCGAGGAGGACTGCCTGTCCAAGGGCAAGAGCCGCCTGCTCGTCTCGGCCGTGGCCTCGTTCCTGGCCGTGCTCGGCGGCACGGTCATGCTCAACATGAAACCCATCAGCGCGTCGTGCGCCGGCGGCGACCACGACGACTGCCGGGAGTGGTGGCTGGCCGCCGCCCTGGGCGACGCGGGCCGCGGGTTGGGGTGCCAGTGCGAGTGTCACGACGTGGACTGGTAGTCCCGACCCGGTTCCGGATCCCAGCTGCGCTCTGGGCCCTGTTCCTTCTCCAGACGGCCATCGTCGCCCTCTGGCCAAGGTTTTTCCTCGACATCCTGGTCGACGACGTGGTGGCGGATCTCCGGGCCTCGTGGGAACCCGTCCTTCCGGGGCTGCGGGGCGCCGCCGGGCTGGTCGGCCGTCTCGGGGCGAGAGAGGTCCTCGCCCCTCTGGTGGTGTTGACGTGCCTCGTAACCGGCTGGCGCCGCCGCAGTCTGGTGCTGCCGGCCCGGCTGTTCGGTACCTACCTCCTCGTGGGGGCGGTCACCGGGGTGGTGAAGGTCGGGCTGGCCCGCCCCCAGCCGCTGCCCTTCCCGGGCGTGGCCGGCCGGGCGTTCCCCTCAGGGCACGCGGCCCAGGCGGTGGTCGTCTTCGGGACCCTGGCCCTCCTCGCCGCCGCGGGCCGGACACCGGCATGGCGCCGACGGGCATGCGCCGTGGCGGGGGGCGTCGTCGGCCTGGTCATCATCGCCCTCCTGTGGCGCCAGGCCCACTGGCTCACCGACATGGTGGGCGGCGTCACCCTGGGGTTGGCGGCGCTGACCACCGGGCGAGCCGTGGTCCGCAGGAGCCCTGAGCGCACGCCCGTAGCCTGCCGAGAATGATCCTGGTCGACCCATGATCCTCGTCGACATTGCGAAGGCCACGGTCCGTCGTCCGGACCGGCCCCTCTTCGAGGATCTGTCGGTGACGGTGCGCTCCGGCGACCGCCTGGGCGTCGTCGGGCGCAACGGCACCGGGAAGTCGACCCTGCTGCGGATCCTCGCCGCGGTCGCCGAGCCCGAGGAGGGCGTGGTCCGGCGGGGGCGGGACGTGCGGGTCGGCTACCTCGACCAGGAGCCGGTGCTCCCGCCCGGCACCGTGCGGGACGCGGTCGGCCAGCATTGGGAGGCCGCCGCTATCCTCGAGCACCTGGGCATGGGCGCGGTGGCCGGCGATGACGTCAGCACCCTTTCCGGCGGGCAGACCAAGCGGGTGGCGCTGGCCCGGGTGCTGGTGTCGGAGGTCGACCTGCTGGTGCTCGACGAGCCCACCAACCACCTCGACGTCGAGGCAATCGCCTGGCTCGAGGCCCGGTTGGCCGGCTTCCGGGGCGGCCTGGTGCTGGTCACCCACGACCGTCACGTGCTCGACCGGGTGACCACCCGCATCCTGGAACTGGAGGGCGGAGGCGGGTACGTCCACGACGGCGGCTACGCCAGCTACCTGGCCGCCCGCAGCGAGAGGGCCGAGCGCGACGCCAGCAGCGAGGCTGTCCGCCGCAACCTGGCCAAGGCGGAGCTGGCCTGGCTGCGCAGGGGCGCCCCGGCCCGCACCCGCAAGCCCAAGGCCCGGATCACCGCCGCCACCGCCATCGTGGAGGGCGGACCGGCCACGGCCCGGGCCGCGGCGCCCGACCTCACCGCGGCCGGCCGGGGGGTCACCACTCCCCGCCTGGGCGACCTGGTCATCACCTTGACCGGCGTCGGGCACCGGTTCGGCGACGGCGACTGGCTGTTCCGGGGAGTCGACCTCGACCTGGAGCCCGCGGGGCGACTGGGCATCCTCGGGCCGAACGGCTCGGGCAAGACCACCCTGCTGGAGATCATCGAAGGGCGGCTATCGCCCACGGAAGGGTCGATCCGCACCGCGCCGACCGTGCGGCTCGGGTACTACCGCCAGGCGGGCGTGGAGCTCGACCCAGCCCAGCGGGTGCGGGAGGCGGTGGCCGCGCCGGCCAGCCAGCCGAACTGGGAGCAGGCCCGGCTCATGGAGCAGTTCCTCTTCGACAACGACATCCAGCAGGCGCCCATCGGCACCCTCTCGGGGGGGGAGCGCCGCCGCTTGCAGCTGCTGCTCGTGCTCACCCGCATGCCGAACGTCCTGCTGCTCGACGAGCCCACCAACGACCTCGACCTAGACACCCTGCGGGCCCTCGAGGACCACCTGGAGACGTGGCCCGGCTCCTTAGTGGTCGTCAGCCACGACCGGGCGCTGCTGGAGCGGACAGTGGAGGACGTGCTCGTGCTCGACGGGCGCGGTGGGGCGACGATGGCCCTCAACGGCTACGCCGACTATGCGGCGTCGAAGACGGCCCGGCCGAAGTCGTCGGCAGGTAAGGCGAAGGCGTCAGCGACCGCGGCGGCCACCAAGGCCGAGGCGCCGCCGCCCAAGCCCCGGTCGGCCAGCACCCTCCGGCGCCTCATCGGCGTGGCCGAGCGGGCCATGGCCGACGCCGAGGCGGAGCGCGACCGGCTGGGCGCGGCGCTGGGCGCGGTGGATCCCGCCGACCACGTGGGTCTGGCCGCGGCCGCGCAGGCCCTCGCCGACGCCGAGGCGGCGCTGAGCGCGGCCGAAGAACGGTGGTTGGACTTGTCTGAAGAACTGGGCGCCTGATCTACAGACGCCCAGTTGAGCTCAGTCGACGGGCAGCCGGCCTAAAAGGTCGACCTTCTGCTCCTCGAACTCCTCGTAAGTCATGGTGCCGGCGTCGAAGCGCTGGTGGATCGACTCGATCAGCTTGAGCAGGTCGTCGGCTGACAACTCGCTCTTGCCGTCGTCTTCGACCAGCACATCGGTGACCTCGTCACCCTCGCCGGTACCGGCAGCCCGTTCCTGGCGCTTCTCGCGCTTGGCGGCTGCCTTGGCCTTCTTGTCTCGATCGCGTTGAAGCTTGCTGAAGCTGGTTCGCTGACCGCCCATCTGATCTCCTTTGGGCCGGTGGGGTAAGCAGAAAGCCGCCGACCGGAGGCCGGCGGCTCGTCAAGGAAGCTCCGGGCTCAGACGGCCCGCACGTTCTGAGCTTCCTCACCCTTTCGACCGGGCGCAACGTCGAACTCGACCTTTTGCCCCTCTTCGAGGGAGCGGTAGCCCCGGCCTTCGATGTTGGAGTAGTGCACGAAGACGTCTTCGCCCTGCTCACGCGAGATGAAGCCGTAGCCCTTCTCGGCGTTGAAAAACTTCACGGTACCTGTTGCCACTCTGATCTCTTCTCTTCGTCCGAGTAAGCCCGATTGGCCTCCTCGTCCCGTACATTCTACGTGAAAACCTTCTCTTGGCCCCATCGGGAGGGGGGCGGCGTAGGATGAGAAGCGCCGAAGACCGAAGGAAGGGCCATGGCCACCGTCGATCCCCGGTCCAGTGGTGACCGGATGTGGGAGCAGGAGTCCCGGTTCAGCCGCCGGGCCGAGGTGGTGGCCGTCGACCGGCTGACCACCACCGGCACCGTCCGCATCCGGGCCCGGGTCACCGACGACCGCCCGTTCGACTACAAGCCCGGGCAGTTCCTGGCCATCCAGCAGGACGTCCCCGGCGTGGGCCTGCAGCACAGCCCCTACTGCATGTTCAAGCCGGTCGCCGAGGACCGCTCCTTCGAGATGCTCATCCGCGTGTTCCCTGAAGGGCCGCTCTCGCAGCACCTGGCGTCGGCCCAGCCCGGCGCGCCACTGGCGTTCCGGGGACCGTCCGGTCGGTCGATGCTGCCCAAGGACGGCGACCCCAGCTCCGAGCTCGTGCTCCTGGCCACCGGCGTCGGCATCAGCCCCTTCCATGCGCTGCTGCTGCACCTGCTCCCCAGGGGTGACCGCCGCCGAATCCGGTTGTTCTGGGGACTGCGGCTGGTGGAGGACATCTGCCTCACCGACGAGCTCGACGCCCTGGCCGCCGCCCATCCGAACTTCTCCTACGCCATCTCGCTGTCGCAGCCCTCCGACGACTGGACGGGTCTGCGGGGTCGCCTCACCGAGTCGGTCCCCCCGCTGCTGGAGACCCTGGGTGGGAAGCGGTATTACCTGAGCGGCAACGGAGCGATGGCCGAGGAGATGGAGATCGCCCTCTCCGACATGGGCGTCGACCGCACGTTGCTCCACCAGGAGCGCTTCTTCAACGCCCGCCACCATGCCGAGCAGGCCACTGTCGACGCTATCGTGGCCCGCTTCGTCGCCTCCGACCTCTTCTCTCCCCGCGCCGAGGCGCAGGCGCCCCTCCTGTTCGCCATCGAGCGCGACGTGCACGGCCGCAAGGTAGGGCCGGCCTGAAGAACCGCCCGGCAGTCCCTTAGGACGTAGCCTGTGCCTTCACGGGCACGAGGTATGTCACGGCGTGCAGTCGGGCTCCCGGCCGGGGTCCAACAGGTCGGAGCCACTGATGCCCGAGGTCATGTCCCGGGCGACGACGGAGACCCAACTTCCACGCTCGTAGTCGACCGGTTGGGGGCACGGAACCGGCTGGCGTTCCCACCGAAGCTTGCCCTCGCCGTCAGCCGTGACTTCTTCCTCCACGTAGGGACGGGTGTTGCCTCCGGTGGCCGCCATGACGGCTGTCACGAGCACGGGGCCGTTGGGCGTGAACCCTTTTCCCTCGACCGTCAGCTTCTCCAACGTCCCGCTCGGGCCACGCTCTGCCTCGGCGGATATAGATGGATCCCCGGGCGAAGCGTTGTCCGAGCAGCTGGCCGCGAGCACCAGCAACACGATTGCCGAAAGCCGGAGCACTCCGGATCCCCAACGCGCCCGAGTCGTCGATCCACCCATCGCTCGTCCTCTCTCTAGCCAGCCGCATGGATCGTAGTCGCCGAGGCAGCGCGGATCCCGTGGACACTTACCGGAGACCGAGCCCCTTGCCGCCGATCGGATCCAGCTCGAACCGCTCGCCCGTGCCGGCGATCACCGGGCGGGCCCGGGCGATGAGCTGTTGTACGGCGTCGAGCTGCAGCGAGCCTTGGTGCGCCTCGGAGCTCTCCCAGACCTCGAAGACCCACACCGCGTCGGCATCACCTGGGTCACGGCTGACGACATACATGAGGCACCCCTCCACGTCATCGAGGGCGGCCGCGGCGTCGAGCAGATGCCGGGCCAACGTGTCACCCTCGCCGGAGATTGCGACGAACTTCCCACACAGTCCGTAACCAGCCATCCGTGCTCCTTGCTCGCTCCGCAGCCGAGGCTACGGGATTCGACGTTCCCCGCCCACGGAGCGGGCCGTACGTCGGATTCGTCGCCGAGTGGGTAGGGACGAACCATGTACGGCGTCATCCTGCTGCTCGTGGTGGCCATGCTCTCGCTGCTCATCACCCGTATCGCCACCATCGCCCTCACCGCCACCGGAATGCCTCGCCCGTCGGCGCGCTTCCAGGCCCGGTCGGCTCTGACCGGGGTGGGGTTCACCACCACGGAGTCGGAGGCGGTGGTCGCCCACCCCGCGAGGCGCCGCATCATCATGGCGTTGATGCTGGTCGGCAGCGTCGGGCTGGCCACCAGCATCGCCGGCATCCTGGGCGGGATGGTCGGCGGGGCCGACACGGGCGACCGCCTCACCCGTGCGGTCGTCCTGATCGGCGGTCTCGGCTGCATCTACTGGATCTCGATGTCGAAGCGGGTCGACCGTCGACTCTCTTCGGTCATCGGTCGCGGCCTCGCCCGGTTCACCGACCTCGACGTGCGGGACTACGCAGCCCTCCTGCATGTCTCCGGCGAGTACGAGGTGAAGGAGATGCTGGCCGTCCCGGACGCCTGGATGACCGGGCGAACGCTCGGCGACCTTCGACTGCGGGACGAAGGGATCCTCGTCCTCGGGATCGTCCGTGCGGACGGGTCGTACCTCGGTGTCCCGACCAAGAAGACGAGGATCGAACCGGGAGACACGGTGATCCTCTACGGCCGCGACGGTCGGTTCGCAGAGCTCACTGGTCGTCGTAGAGGGGCCAGTGGCGACCACGCCCATCATGAAGCCGTGGCCAGGCAGCGAGAAGTGGCCGGTGAGGAGCAGGAGCAGGAGCGAGACCGCCTGGGCGAGCGGTAGCCGCCGCAATCACCCGTACACGCCGCTCTCGATCCGTCGCCTGCGGTAGAGCCCGGCGTACCCGACGACGACTGCGACTGCGACCATCGCTCGGAGCAACGGCGTGAGCGACTCTGGGTACACGACGCCCTCGACGTACTGGTCGACGAACCCGCCGGCGTATCCCTCCTCGCCCGCCAACCGGCGAAGGGACTTCTCCAGTGGCGTGAGCGGGCACGGGAGACCGACGGTCACGCTGGCCACCGCCCACATCAGGCTCGGCGCGTGCAGCCAAAGGAGCCAGGGGAATCGCCAGGCCAGCAGCGCACCGACTGCGACGAACACGATGAAGGCGAGGTGGACGACGACGACCACATCGGCCATCAACCGATAGAGCATGGCGATGTCCTCCGCTCCGAGGATACGCCGGGGCCCGCCAGAATCGTTCCCGCCCTCGGTCACACTTGAGGGGTGGAAGGCCCTCGACGCCGATTCGCTGTGGTCATGGCCGCGGGTGTCACGGGGGCGTACGGCTGGTGGACCGCGGGTCTCCGTCCGTTCACGTGGCCGGCGCTGGTGGCGGTCGGAGTGGCGGGCGTCGTGACGATCGTCGTCGGGACCCGTCGGCGCCGCCCGTCCGAGTCACGCGTGGCCTATCCCGGCAGCCTCCTGCCCTGGGTAGTGCTTTGTGCACTGCTTGCCGCTTGGGAGCTGGCCGCCTATTTCCAGCAACCACGTGCTGACCACCCCACGCTGAGCTCCCTCGCAGACCAGGTCCTCGACTGGCGCCCCGCCCGAGCGCTGGGGTTCCTGGCCTGGATCGCAGTCGGTGTAGACCTCTCCCGCCGGTGAACCGCACGATCACCCTCGTCGGCTACGGCCTGATCGCCGCTGCCCTCGTGGGTTGCCAGGTCGCGAGTCTGGTCTGGCGCCGGATCCCGACCATCGGCCAAGCGGCATCGGTGGTCGCCAGTCGACGTCCCGGCCGGTGGCTCCTACTCGCCGGGTGGCTGTGGGTCGGCTGGCACTTCTTCGTGCGATCCCACGTCGGCGCATGAGCGCTGGACGTCGGCGGGAGGGCGGACGCACGGGGGAACCAGCGAAACCGCCTGGTCCTCTAGCGGCGGTTCGGTGGGCCCGTCACGGTGGGAGGGTCGGTACCGCCATCTGGGGCCTGACGGGCCCGGTCGACCGACGTGGTCGGCGGCGTGGCGCTACCTCCGTCCGCAAGCGGAGATATTCCCCCTGGCGGCCCAGGAACGACGGAGATGAACGGCGCCGGCGGGCTGAGGCCGCCTTGGTCGTCGGCACGGGGAGGCTGGACCGGGCCGGGGACACCGGCGGGAATGGAGGCGGGCGGGGTCACCGGTCTGTTGGAGCCAGGCTGGCCGGGTGCGCCCGGTCCGGCCGGGCCGGGACCAACACCGGTGCCGAAGGGGCCGCCCGGCACAGTCGAGGTCGGACCGCGGCCGGGAACATCGCCGCCGGTCGTCGTCCGGGCCGGGTCGCGAAGCTCGAAGGGGGTGACAGCCTCGACCACCCAGGACACGGCCTGCATGACAGGTTCGGGGAGGACGCCGGTCGTGCCGGTCACCGCCAGGGCGGCGGCCGCCACTCCGGCAGCGGCGGCGATGCCCACCGTCAGCCGCAGCCGCCGGAACAACGGCACCACGTTCGTCCCACCTTCGGACGGAGCCGGACCGGCCGCCACGGTGTCGGGCTGCCCGGCCGGGACT
>Ga0247713_1000769_pt1 | contig 17927 bp, 14 predicted proteins | sample 21E_NmetaG_FD_189936 | JGI IMG/M metagenome (GOLD analysis project Ga0247713, IMG submission 189936) | Soil microbial communities from hillslope of Landscape Evolution Observatory, University of Arizona, Oracle, AZ, United States - 2-1-E_N | ecosystem: Engineered > Artificial ecosystem >... | reverse complement strand
GCGCTACGCGCCGACGCTGAAGGACCTGGCGCCGCGCGACTTCGTCTCGCGCTCGATGGACCAGGAAATCAAGGAAGGCCGCGGCTGCGGCCCGAACAAGGACCACGTGCTGCTGGATCTGCGCCACATCGGCGCCGACACGATCAAGAAGCGCCTGCCGTCGATCCTGGAAATCGGACACAAGTTCGCCAACGTCGACGCGACCAAGGAACCGATCCCGGTCGTGCCGACGATTCACTATCAGATGGGCGGCATCCCGACCAACATCCACGGCCAGGTCGTTGTGCCGAAGAATGGTGCGCAGGAAGTGGTCAACGGGATGTACGCGATCGGCGAATGCGCCTGCGTCTCCGTACACGGTGCGAACCGCCTCGGCACCAACTCGCTGCTGGATCTCGTGGTGTTCGGCCGCGCCGCCGGCAATCACATCGTCGCGCAGAACCTGAAGGCGAAGAGCCACAAGCCGCTGCCGGCCGACGCCGGCGATGTCGCCCTCGAGCGCCTCGCGCGCCTGGAAAGCAGCACCGGTTCCGAGCGCGTGCAGGATGTTGCCAACGCGATCCGCTCCACCATGCAGCAGTACTGCGGCGTGTTCCGCACCGACGAGCTGCTGCAGGCCGGCGTACAGAAGATCATGGAACTCGACGAGCGCCGCAAGCACGTCGCGTTCAAGGACAAGTCCAAGGTCTTCAACACCGCCCGCGTGGAAGCGCTGGAACTGGACAACCTGATCGAAACGGCGAAGGCCACCATCGTCTCGGCGGCGGCGCGCAAGGAATCGCGCGGCGCCCATGCCCATCGCGACTACGAGAAGCGCGATGATGAAAACTGGATGAAGCACACCTTGTGGTTCTCCGACGGCAACCGCCTCGACTACAAGCCGGTCAACACCAAGCCGCTGACCGTGGAAACCTTCAAGCCGAAAGCACGTACTTTCTAAAAGGCCAGAACATGCCTCGTACCCTGAAATTCAAGATCTACCGCTACGATCCGGACAAGGATGCCAAGCCGTACATGCAGGACCTGACGGTCGAACTGCAGGACACCGACAAGATGCTGCTCGACGCCCTGCAGCGCATCAAGTCCGACGTCGACGATTCGCTGGCGCTGCGTCGCTCCTGCCGTGAAGGCGTGTGCGGCTCCGACGCGATGAACATCAACGGCAAGAACGGGCTGGCCTGCACGACCAACCTGAACGAACTGTCCGAGCCGATCGTGCTGCGCCCGCTGCCCGGACTGCCGGTGATCCGCGACCTGATCGTGGACATGACGCAGTTCTTCAAGCAGTATCATTCGATCAAGCCGTACCTGATCAACGACAGTATTCCGCCGGAGAAAGAGCGCCTGCAGACCCCGGCCGAACGCGAGGAACTCGACGGCGTCTACGAGTGCATCCTGTGCGCGTGCTGCTCGACCTCGTGTCCGTCGTTCTGGTGGAACCCGGACAAGTTCGTCGGTCCCGCCGGCCTGCTGCAGGCCTACCGCTTCATCGCGGACAGCCGCGACGAAGCGACCAACGAACGCCTGGACAATCTGGAAGATCCGTATCGCCTGTTCCGTTGTCATTCGATCATGAACTGCGTGGATGTCTGCCCGAAGGGGCTGAATCCGACGCGCGCGATCGGCAAGATCAAGGAACTGATGGTGCGTCGCGCGGTTTAACCCGCACCGGCGGAAGCGTTTCGCTTCCGCCTTATTTCATCTGTCCTGCAGGGGCAGGGCAGACGAAATAAGCAAGAGGAAACATGTCGATTACGCACCAAGCCGACCCCGTCAAACGAGCGCGCCTGCGCTGGCGCGCGCGGCGCGGCTTGCTGGAAAACGATCTGATCATCACGCGCTTTCTCGACGCGCACGAGACCGCTCTCACCGACGAGGAAGTCGACGCGCTGTCGCGCTTGCTCGAGCTGGCCGACAATGAACTGATGGATTTGCTGCTCGCGCGCAAGGAACCCGAAGGCGAGGTCGACCAGCCTCATGTTCGAGCGTTGTTGGCGCGCCTGCGCGCTGCCTGAGGCGGCATCTGCAATGCGGGAAGTTTTTGTTTTTCCGTTTTTTTCACTCCAGCCTCACCCCTGGCCTTAGCAAAGAAGGAAGAGACATGACCAACTCCGATACCAAAGCAACGCTGTCGTTCTCCGACGGCTCTCCGTCGCTCGATCTGCCGATCTACAAGGGCACGATCGGTCCCGACGTGATCGACATCCGCAAGCTGTACGGGGCGACCGGCAAGTTCACATACGACCCGGGCTTCATGTCCACCGCGGCCTGCAATTCGTCGATCACCTACATCGACGGCGACAAGGGTGAGCTGCTGTACCGCGGCTATCCGATCGAGCAGCTCGCGGTGAACTGCGACTTCCTCGAGACCTGCTACCTGCTGCTGAACGGCGAGCTGCCGACCGCCGCCCAGAAGCAGAAGTTCGTCAGCACCGTGACCAACCACACGATGGTGCACGAGCAGATGCAGTTCTTCTTCCGCGGCTTCCGTCGCGACGCCCACCCGATGTCGGTACTGGTCGGTACCGTCGGCGCGCTGTCCTCGTTCTATCACGACTCGCTGGACATCAACGACCCGCATCATCGCGAAGTGTCGGCGATCCGCCTGATCGCCAAGCTGCCGACGCTGGTCGCGATGTCGTACAAATATTCGATCGGCCAGCCGTTCATCTATCCGCGCAACGACCTGTCCTACAGCGCGAACTTCATGCGCATGATGTTCGCGACTCCGTGCGAGGACTACAAGGTCAATGACGTGCTGGTGCGCGCGCTCGACCGCATCCTAATCCTGCACGCCGACCACGAGCAGAACGCCTCGACCTCGACCGTGCGCCTGGCCGGCTCGTCCGGCGCCAACCCGTTCGCCTGCATTGCGGCTGGCATCGCCTGCCTGTGGGGCCCGGCGCACGGCGGCGCGAACGAAGCAGCACTGCAGATGCTGGAAGACATCCAGCAGCAGGGCGGTGTCGAGCGCATCGGCGAGTTCATCGCCAAGGTCAAGGACAAGAGCTCGAACGTGAAGCTGATGGGCTTCGGCCACCGCGTGTACAAGAACTACGACCCGCGCGCGAAGCTGATGCGCGAAACCTGCCACGAAGTGCTGAACGAACTGGGCCTGCACGACGACCCGCTGTTCAAGCTGGCGATGGCGCTGGAGAAGATCGCACTGGAAGACGACTACTTCGTGCAGCGCAAGCTGTATCCGAACGTCGATTTCTACTCCGGCATCGTGCAGCGCGCGCTCGGCATCCCGGTCTCGCTGTTTACCGGCATCTTCGCGATGGCGCGTACCGTCGGCTGGATCGCCCAGTGGAACGAGATGATCTCGGATCCGGAGCAGAAGATCGGCCGCCCGCGCCAGCTATTCGTCGGTTCGCCGCGCCGCGACGTCCCTGCAATCGACAAGCGCGCCTGAGCTTTCGTCTGATCCCGGCTCCGTCCCGGAGCGCTCGTACAAAACCCGCCGCAAGGCGGGTTTTTTTTGCGCGCATCGTTCCTGCAACGTTAGTGCGGCGCAGCATGGCAATGTCGCCGCCGGACCCGGGAAGGGTGTGGCCTGTAAGGTTGTTGTAAGGACGGTGCACAACCATGGTGATGCAGTAAACCGCCTTGCGATTGCGCAGGGCATCCAGAAGTAGTCGGTCCGCAGCTCCGCAAGGGGTACAAAACTATATCGAGGAGTCAACCATGCAGCTCTCTGCCAAGCACGAAGAGTACTGGCATAGAAACCTGAAGATAACAGGGGTCCTGTTAGCGATCTGGTTCTTTGTCACGTTCTTCTTCGGTTTCTTTGCGCGCGAACTCAGTTCGATCACGCTACTGGGCTTCCCGCTACCGTTCTATATGGCGGCGCAAGGATCGCTCATCGTGTACGTGCTGATCATCTGGTACTACGCGCGCTACATGAACGATCTGGATAACGAATATGGCGTTCATGAAGGGGAGGACTGAACATGGCGACCAGTCAATCGGCATTTAACCAGCAGCTGAAGAAGTACTACACCTTCTACACCGGCGGCTTCTTCACCTTCATCGTCCTGCTCGCGCTGGCCGAGTTCGCCGGCATGCCGGCCCGATGGATCGGCTACATCTTCCTGTTCGCGACGATCGGCCTGTATGCGGGCATCGGCATCATGAGCCGCACCGCAGACGTATCCGAGTACTATGTGGCGGGTCGTCGCGTGCCGGCGGTGTTCAACGGCATGGCAACCGGTGCGGACTGGATGTCGGCAGCATCCTTCATCGGTATGGCCGGCACGCTCTACGCCACCGGCTACGATGGCCTAGCCTTCATCATGGGCTGGACCGGCGGCTACTGCCTGGTGGCGCTGTTCCTCGCACCCTACCTGCGCAAGTTCGGCCAGTTCACGATTCCGGACTTCTTGGGCGCCCGCTACGGCGGCAACCTGCCGCGCCTGATCGGCGTGCTGGCTGCCATCATCGTGTCGTTCACCTACGTGGTTGCGCAGATCTACGGTGTGGGCATCATCACCTCGCGCTTCACCGGCCTGGAGTTCGGCATCGGTGTGTTCGTCGGTCTGGCCGGCATCCTGGTGTGCTCGTTCCTCGGTGGCATGCGTGCGGTAACCTGGACCCAGGTCGCGCAATACATCATCCTGATCGTCGCCTACATGATCCCGCCCGTCTGGCTCGCGGCCAAGCAGACCGGCGTGCCGATCCCGCAGGTCGTCTACGGTGTCCAGCTGGAAAAGGTGAGTGCCCGCGAAAAGGTCCTCAACGACGCCAGCACGCCTGACGGCGCGAAGGAAGCCGAGGTGCGCGCGATCCTGAAGGGCCGCGCCGACGCCGCCAACGAAAAGCTGAAGAATCCGGAAGCGGCATTCGCGGCTGACCGTGCGGCGCTGGAACAGAAGGTCGCCGAGCTGACCGGCGCCAATGCACCCGCAGATCAGGTTGACGCCGCAAATGCAGCACTCGCGAACTATCCGAAGGATGTGGAGGCCGCCAAGGCCATGTGGAACAGGGACAAGGGGCTCGCGGCCCGCGCCGGTCCTATCAAGGCCCATGCCGAACCGTTCGCCGGTCCGACCGAGGAAGCCCGCAACAAGGCACGCCTGAACTTCCTCACACTGGTGTTCTGCCTGATGGTCGGTACCGCGGCGCTGCCACACATCCTGATGCGCTTCTACACCACGCCCAGCGTGAAGGAAGCGCGGCGCTCGGTGTTCTTCTCGCTGTTCTTCATCTTCCTGCTGTACTTCACCGCCCCGGCCTTGGCCGTGCTGGTGAAGTTCGACATCTACCATAACCTGGTGGGCAGCTCGTTTGCCTCCCTGCCAGCATGGGTGGGTGCGTGGGCGAAGGTGGATCCGACGCTGATGAACATCGCGGATCTGAACGGCGACGGCATCGTGCAGCTGGCGGAAATCGTGATCGGCGGTGACCTGATCGTGCTGGCCACGCCGGAAATTGCCGGTCTGCCGTACGTGATCTCGGGCATGGTGGCAGCCGGCGGTCTGGCGGCCGCGCTCTCGACCGCTGACGGTCTGCTGCTGACGATCGCCAACGCGCTGTCGCACGACGTGTACTACAAGGTGATCGACCCGAACGCGACCACGACTCGTCGTATCGCGATCGCCAAGACCCTGCTGCTCGTCGTTGCGCTGCTGGCCGCCTACGTAACCTCGCTGAAACCGGGGGACATCCTGTTCCTGGTCGGCGCGGCGTTCTCGCTGGCGGCTTCCGCGTTCTTCCCGGCGCTTGTGTGCGGCGTGTTCTGGCGCCGCGCGAACAAGACCGGGGCGGTGGTCGGCATGTTGGCCGGTCTGGGCATCTGCATGTACTACATGATCCAGACCTACCCGTTCTTCGGCGTCAATGCGCCGCAGTGGTTCGGCATCGCGCCGATCTCGGCAGGTATCTTCGGTATCCCGGTCGGCTTCGCCGGCGTGATCATCGGCAGCCTGCTGACGCCGGCACCGGCGCGCGAGATCCAGGAGCTGGTGACCACCGTGCGCTATCCGAACCTGGATGGGGACGGTGCTGCTACCGCCCCGAGCGGAGTCACCAAGCCGGCCTGATGTCAGCTTGAGCAGTAGTAAAAAGGCCCGCGCAAGCGGGCCTTTTTTCATGGAGGTGTCGAAAAGTGAAGAGCCTTCAACCGGCCGTCGCGGCACATCGGCCGCCTCGCGACGAGGGCCGGAATGCAGCGGCTACCTGATGTCATCCCGACGGAAGTCCGGATCCGGCGACTTTCTGTACAGGGTGCTCTGGCACTTGCCGTGACGGCCGAGGGAACGTATCCAAGTGAAGCAACAAGACTCTGGAGGTAGTGAGCGACGCTGGACCCCGGCTTTCGCCGGGGCGACAAGAAGTGGTGCGTGCGCCGTCGCGGTGTAGTCCGTCAAGGAACCCCCGACGGACTACACCGCCATGTCCTTGATCAGGTACTGAAGATCGCTGCGCTGCGTATCCTGCACAAGCTGGCGGCAGCTCAACGGCCCGATGCGATGCAGGTAGAGAGCGACTTCCTTTACGCGCTCCGGATTGTTCAGGCGGTGGTGGGCCATGCCGAGCGCGTACCACGCATAGGTGTTCATCGGTTGCAGGCGCGACGCTTCCTCGAGCGCGTTGGCCGCCTCGTCATGGCGGCCCAGCGCGGCGTAGGCCATGCCCATGCCGTACCACGCCCGATCCAGCGTCGGCTTGAGCTGCACGGCTTCGCGGAAGCAGCTAATCGCCTCCTCGCGCCGGCCCTGCTGGTCATGGACGTAGCCGAGGTTGAAGATGATGTCGGCGTGGCCCGGCTTGATGCGCAGCGCTTCGCGATAGAAAATCTCGGCCTGCGCATAGTCCTCCCGCTGCACGTGGATCAGCGCAATCGCCACAGCCGCCTTGAAGAACTGCGGGTCATGCTGCAGCGCGAGGCGGTAGTCGTCGAGCGCCCGGTCCTGTCGCTTGAATGTCTCGAACAAGCGGGCACGGAGAAAGTGGCGGTGCTTCTCGAAGTTCATTGCAGCCTTTCCTTGGCCTGGAAATCGATGAACGCATTATGGCTTGGCTGCGCGCCTGCGCTCAAGTCGATTTTCGATGCGCCACAGCGGCAATGCTCGGCTAGAATACATTCACACATAACAAGGCCAAGAGCCAGAGTGAGACACCCGATGAATCCTCCCGAACTGTTTCTGATCAGCGTAGCGCGTGTGCTTGTCGAGGTCGCCCTGTTTACGTTGGTTGGGCAGGCGGTTCTGGCCATCTTCGCGGGCAAGTCGCGCGAGCGCAACGTCGTCTATCGCCTGATGCAGACGATCACCGGCCCCGCCGTCAAGACCGTGCGCTTCGTCACGCCTCGCTTCATCATCGATGCGCACATTCCGTTCGTGACCTTCTTCCTGTTGTTCTGGATCTGGATCGCGCTTGCGGCATTCAAGCGCTATGTCTGCGTTACGCAGGGCCTGGTCTGCTAAGCCGGGACAGGCACCGGCCCTATCTATAGCTGATAGTCGAGCTTCAGGCGCGTCTGCAGCTTGCGCGCCTGCTTGAACGCCTGCTTCAGGATCTGCCGCTCGAATTCATTGAGGTCGTCGGGGTCGATGCGGTTCGCGCCCGTCGACTGGCCGCGCAGCCTGTGCTGGTGGCGCAGGCGCAACAGCTGTATGTAGAAGAAGCTGTCCACAATGGCGGCCGCATCGTCGGCCGAGTAGGCAATTTTCTCCATCACCGCCCTGAGCCGTTGCGCGGTACTGGTATGCGCGACGCCATGCGCAAGCGCCAGGATGCGGGCACTGTCGACGAATGGCCACGCTCCGTACATCTTCAGATCGATCGTGTGAGGGAACTCGCGCGGCCGGTCGAACACGAACTCCCGGATCAGCCCCAGCGGAGGCTGGCATTGCAGTGCATTGGCTGCCATGTGGCGCAGGAAGATTGGCTGGCTTGCGCAGGCTTCCAGCACCCAGCCGCGCAGGCTGCGGCTCAGCTCGTCGTTTCCGTACAACGGTCGGAAATCAAAAAAGATCGAGGCGAACAGCAAGGCCTCGGGCTCGGCCGCACGTATCCAGCCTGCGAATGTGTTGCGCCATTCATCCGACGACAGACACCACATCGGATTGCCGGCCATGATATTGCCCTTGCAGAGCAGGAAGCCGCAGGCGTCCAGCTTGCGGTTCACGGCCTGCGCAAATGGAAGCAGTCGCGCGCGCAGCGCATCCGCTTCGCCTTTGGCGCAGGCGAAGATGATGCCGTTGTCCTGATCCGTGCTGAACGTCTGCTCGAAGCGGCCTTCCGAACCGAGCGCGATCCAGCACCAGTCGATGCCGCCGAGGTCGAATTCGGCCAGCGTGAGCTCGATGATGCGCAAGGTCAGCAGGTCGTTCAGCGTCGAGATGAAGTGCGTAAGCTGCTCGGCTCCGACGCCTTGCGCGAGCATGCTGTGTGCAAGCTTGCGTATTTCGCCCGATGCATGCACCAGCGAGTCCATGTCGCCGGCGCCGGCGATCTCGGCGCTGACGTCCTTGATGCCCACGCGCTGGAGGGCATAGAGATCGTTCTGCGACACGATGCCGGCAAGGCGCCCGGCGTCGTCCACCACGAGCACATGCCGGACCTTGCGCCGCGCCATCAGCAGCGCCGCCTGATAGGCGGTCGCCTCGCGGCCTAGCGAGACCGGATCGGGCGTCATCACACTCGAAATAGATTGCCCGGAGTCGGCCGCAGGCAGGGAGATGCGACGAAGCACGTCCTGCAGCGTGAAGATGCCAAGCGGCGCACCTGTGGCGGGATCGGCAATGATGACTGAGCCGACCTTGTGCTGTTCCATCAGCTGCATCGCCTCCCGTACGCTCGCTTGCGGACCGACCCAGACGGGATCGCCGCGGGCGATGCTGCCCAGCGTGCTGTACATCGTGCGGCTCGCTTGCGGCGCCGGTGCGTCCTGTGCTTCGGCCATTTCAGTACCCCACCTTCGCGTAATAGGTGCGTGCCGACGCCTCGCGCGCCTGGCGCAAGGTATGTATGCCCTGGGCGGCGAGCAGCGGAATCAGCTTCAGCAGGACCTCGCCGGTCACGATCGCATCGCCGAGCGCGGTGTGGCGGCCCACGAGAGCCACGCCCAGGCGTTCCGCGATCGATTCGAGACTGTGCAGATCCTGGTTCGGATGCACAACGGCGGAAAGCAGCAGGGTATCGAGCACAGGCTGGCGAAACGCCACGCCGGTCGCGTTCTCCTTCAGCTGCAGGAAGCGCATGTCGAATGCGGCGTTGTGGGCGACCAGCACCGTGTCCTGGCAGAACGCATGAAAGCGCGGCAGTACGCGTTCTATGGTCGGCTGGCCGACCACCATGTCCTGGGTGATGCCGTGCACGCGGACGGAGGCGGCGGTGATCGGGCGGCGCGGATCGATCAATTGCTCGAACACCTCGCCCCTGAGCAGGCGCCCGTTCACAATGCGGGCGGCGCCGATCTGGATGATTTCATCACCCGCCGAGGGCTCCAGGCCGGTGGTCTCGGTGTCGAACACGGTGTAGGCGAGCTGCGCGAGCGGCAGCTGATCCAGCGCGTCGGATGCCTCGGTGCGCTGGAACAGGTCGAAATCGTAGTACTCGGGACGGCTCCCGTAGGCTGCGGGGGCAGGCTCCGGCACGGGCGGCGCGCCGGCGGCCGGAAGCAGGATGCGGAAATAGGCGCGGTGTCTGAGCTTCTCGCGCTGGAACCACAGCTCGCCGTCGTGACGGTCGATCACTTCGCGCAGCGTCAGCGGCGAGGACTCGCCGGCGGCGCTCATCGGGTCGAGGTCCCATCCGGCAAGGGTTTCGGTGGAGACCACGGTGCCGGACCAGATGATGTCCACATGGGCGTGCCTCCCGCTGCGCAGCAGGCGCAAGCGGATTTCCCGGATATTGAATTCGTCCTGCAGGCGGGCGACGAGATAACTGATGCCTTGCAGCAGCGAGAAACTGTCGACCTTCAGCCAGAGGCCGCTTTCCAGTTCTTCTGTCTTGGCGGGCAGCCCGGTGCGCTGCGTCACCCGGCGCTGGGCCGCCTGGATCAGGTCCGTACCAGCCATTTCCTCGAGCGGCCAGCGCACTTTCAAAGCGTCCGAGTACTGGCTGACGGTACGGTCCAGCCTTGCGCTCATGGCCTGCGCTTCTTCGCGCACGATACCGATGAAGCGGTCGCGCTGGGGCGCTTCCATGTCGGGAAACTCCGACAGGTTCTCGATCGCGGCGCGGATGTTCCCCAAGGCCGCGCGAGCGCCCTCGGTCAGCGATTGCAGCAGTTGGTCCCGCTGGCTTTCCAGATCGACGCGCCGGGTGATGTCGTCGAGGATCAGTACGTAGCCACCGATCGTCGCGTCGGTCTCATCCGTTTCGTCCGCGGTCTCGCGCTCCCGCTGAAGCACCGGCGCCATCTGGGCGCGCACCAGCTGGCCGCCAGGGGTGGCGGTGACAAAATTGGCAATCGGCCGCGCTTCCCCGCACGCCAGGCGCTGCTGGATCTTCTCCAGCCCGTGCGCGATCAGGCTGTGTTCGAGCACGCCGAAAATCGAGCGCCCGAGCCCGACCAGCGCCGCCCCGATGTTGCCGCCGTCGGTCTCCGACGAGAACAGCGCACGCGCACGGTTGTTGTAGAGCAGGATGCGTCCATCCGCGTTGCAGACGATGATGCTTTGGCTGAGCTCGGCAATCAGGGTGGCGAATCGGTTGCGTTCTTCCTCGATGCGCCATTTCGCCTCGTCGACTCTGGCCGCGACGTCGCGTTCGAGCGCGTCGCGCTGCTCGGCCAGGCGATTGACCGCGCCTGCCAGCGCGCGCAGGCCGGCCGGGCCCGTTTCATCCAGCCGCGCGACATGATTGGGGCCGAGCACGACTTCCAGCCGCTCGCGCATCGCAAACGGCAGGCGCACATGGCGACGGTAGAGCGCGTCGAAGATTATCCCCAGCGCCGCCATCGCGATCAGCAACAGGAACGCGATGAGCCCGGCCCGTTCGGCCAGCATCGCGGCCAGCGCGTCGCGCTCGCCGGCTTCCAGGTCTGCCCAGACGGCAAGGCAGGGCAGGGCGATGATGCCCGCTAGCAGCGCATACAGGCCGGCGAGGGCAGCAATGAAGTGTGTCCGTCCCATCATCTGGGCAAGGCAAGCAGCTGCTTGACCTGCGCGACCAGTTCGCGTGTCGAAAAGGGCTTGGTCATGTAGGCGTCGGCGCCGAGGGCCATTCCCTTGGCGACCTCGCTCTCGCGTCCCTTGGCGGTGAGCATGACGACCTTGACCTGCTGCCAGTCGGGATTGGCGCGGATCTGCTGGCACACCTCGAAGCCGTCCTTCTTCGGCAACATGATGTCGAGCAGGATCAGGTCGGGAGGGCGTGCGGCCATCGCTTGCAGCGCAGCTTCGCCATCGGTGGCGACCGCCACCTCGAACCCTTCGCGCCTCATCAGGTATTCGAGCGAAATGACGATGTTCGGCTCGTCGTCCGCAATCAGTATTTTCTTCTGCATGTCTCTCTACCGCGTCTTCCCGGCTTCCAGTTCAGGTTCGGCCGATTGCCTGTCGTGCTGTCGGCCGTGCAGCGGGATGGTGAATGAAAAGCAGGCGCCCCGGCCAGGCACGCTTTCCACCCACAGCCGGCCGCCGAAACGTTCGACGATCTGCCGGCTGATCGGCAGGCCCAGTCCGGTCCCGCGCGGCTTGCCGGTGTGGGGGTTGGAAACCTGGCGGAATCTCTCGAAGATGACGGCCTGGTCCTCGGCAGACACGCCCGGCCCGTTGTCGCGCACGTCGACCCGCAGGCAATCCTGCTCATTGCGCAGCTTCACCGCAACCTGGCCCCGGCCCGGCTCGCAGAACTTTACCGCGTTCGACAGCAGGTTCAACATGACCTGGATCAGGCGGTCGCGGTCGGCCAGGACGACCGGAACGCTCTCGGGCAGGTCCGCGTCGAGCGTGACCGACGATTCCTGGTAGAGCTGGGCGGTGGCGTCGACCGACTCGCGCACCACGGCGCGCATGTCCACTTCCTCGGTATGCCACTCGGCGTTGCCCGATTCGATCTTGGCCATGTCGAGCATCTGATTGATCAGGCGGGTCAGCCGCTCGGTTTCCTTGGAAATGATGCCCAGGAAGCGCTCGCGCTCGGACAGATCCATGCGCGGATCGTCGAGCAGCAGTTCGGAAAACGCGCGAATCGAAGTCAGCGGCGTGCGCAGTTCGTGCGTCACCGTGGACATGAAATCGTCCTTCATCCGGTCCAGTTCCTTGAGCCGCTCGTTCGCGGCGCGCAACTCGGCCGACGCCGCTTCCAGCGCGCGCGATTTTTCCTCCAGTTGCACGGAATAGGCCCGCACCTGCGAAGCTTCGTCGAGGATGTTCATCACTTCGTCGAGGCCGAGCGGCTCCTCCTGCGCGACCGAGGCCACCATGACCCGCGCCGAGGCGGCGCCGATCGCCCCGGCCAGCAGCGTTTCAGCGTAATGCACCAGCTCCGCGTCCGCGCGCAGGTCGGCGATGGACGAGAGCCCGCGCGAGCGGGCATAGGCGAGGAAGGCGTCGCGCGCCCGCTCCGGGCCGATGAATCGGCCGATCAGCGGCAGCAGCTCGTCCACCCGCGCGCTGCCACGCCAGACGCGCGAACCCTCGGCGCCGCGCGTGCGCTTGAACACGTCGACGAACAGCGTGGCCTGACCGGTCTCGGCGGCGCTCGGCCGGCCTGCGAGCGACACGCCGACATAACAGCCGATATTGGCCAGGAGGCTCCAAAAGAGGCTGTGCGACAGCTCGTCGAGTCCGGTCAGGCCGAACAGGCTGAGCGGGCGCAGCGATGCGATGCCGAACAGGCCGTCGGTGAGGAAGTGCCCGGGCAGCCAGCCCGACTTCGCGAACGAGGGCAGCAGCAGCGTGTGTAGATCCAGACCACGAAGCCCGCGGCGAGCCCGGCGATGGCACCGTTGCGGGTGCCCTGCTTCCAGTAGATACCGCCGAAGATCGCGGGCGCGAACTGGGCCACGGCCGCGAACGAGATCAGTCCGATCGCGACCAGCGCGTACGCTTCGCCCGCAAGCCGGAAGTACAGGTAGCCGAGCATCAGGATCGCCGCGATTGCCCAGCGGCGGATCGACAGCAGCAGGCCCGAAAGATCCGCGCTTTCGGTCAGGCGCAGCCATTTCTGGCGCAGCAGGACCGGCATCACAAGATCGTTGCAGATCATCGTCGACAGCGCAATCGTCTCGACGATCACCATGCCGGTCGCGGCAGACAATCCGCCGATATAGACCAGAAGGGCGAGCGCCTGGCGCTGCTCGGCCATCGGCAGGGTGAGCACGAAGGTGTCGGCATCCACGGTGCCCGAGCCGAAATGCATCAGGCCGCCCAGTGCGATCGGCAGCACGAAGATGTTGATCAGGAACAGGTAGAGCGGGAGCATCCAGATCGCCCGCGCGAGGTGTTCCTCGTTGACGTTCTCCACCACGGTGATCTGGAACTGGCGCGGCAGGAACATGATGGAGAGCATCGACAGCAGGGTCAGCGTCCACCAGCTGCCGTAGCCGATGCCGTTTTCCGACACCGTCATCAGGGTCAGCAGTTCCGGGATCTCGCGCGCGCGGCTGAAGATGTCGCCGAAGCCGTTGTAGATGCCGAAGGTGACGAACAGGCCGACCGCGAAGAAGGCGACCAGCTTGACCAGCGATTCGAAGGCGATTGCCGCCACCATCCCTTCGTGGCGCTCGGTCGCATCCAGGTGTCGGGTGCCGAACAGGATCGTGAAGGCCGCGAGGATGATCGCGATATACAGTGCGGTGTCCTGGAACAGCGGCTGCGCACCGGTCGCGTCGGGCATCACGATGTCCGGGTAGTGAAGCAGGATAGAGAAGCTGCCCGAGACGGCCTTCAACTGCAGCGAGATGTAGGGAATGATCCCGATCACCGCGATGATCGTCACCAGGCCGCCCAGGAGCTGGCTCTTGCCGTAGCGCGAGGCGACGAAGTCGGCGATCGAGGTGATCCGGTTGGTCTTGCTGATGCGGATGATCTTGCGCATCACGAACCACCAGAGCGCGACCATCAGGGTCGGGCCCAGGTAGATCGGCAGGAATCCGATGCCGGTGGCGGCGGCGCGGCCGACGCTGCCGTAGAAGGTCCAGGTCGTGCAGTAGACGGCCAGGGATAACGCGTAGATGGTCGGGTTGTCGATGACCGAGCGGCCGGCATCGGCGCGCCGGTCGCCGTAGTGGGCGATCGCGAACAGCAGTCCCAGGTAGGAAAACGAGACCAGTACGATCACCCAGCCCTGCAGCATCGCGTCAGTCTCCGTTGCGCTCGATCAGCCAGGCCATCAGGGCGATCAGGAAGGCCCAGGCGCCAAACAGGTAAAGGTAGAGCGACGGGATGCCGAGCAGGCCTTCCGCCTTGTTGAACAGGAACAGGATGGGGTAGTTGAGCAGCACGCAGCCGAGCAGGAACACGGCGACCAGGCGCTGGCCGGTAATGCTGGATCGATCCATGATGCCTCCTGCGTCAGCATAGTTGCGCTTACTGACGCCACGCTGACGGCTGCCCGGACCGGTGGGGAGAGGGAGCTGCGATGGCGCGCCGCACGGGTGTTTTTGTCGGCTATGCGCAACATCTTACTAAATCCGCAAGAGGCTGTCGTTCCCTTCAGTTTTCGGGCCGTCGCGGCCGCCGGAGCATACTGCAAGTATGCTATTCTCTTGCTTGGTAACACTCTCAGGTCCTCGGTCCTTCCCCCACAACTTGATATGTGCGATCCGCTAACCGGTCAGGCCGTGTCGCGGAAGGTTTAGTCAACCCGCTAATCTCGCGAAGCGCGAAGAAAGGTGAGCAAAGATGATGCAGCAGTACTTCTCCAATTCCTATTTGTTTGGAGGAAACGCACCGTACGTCGAAGAACTGTACGAGGCGTATCTGAACAATCCCGGTTCCGTCCCCGACAAGTGGCGCGCGTATTTCGACGCGATGCAGAACGTGCCGGCCGTCGACGGCTCCAATAAACCCGACATCGCACACGCCCCGGTCATCGCCTCGTTCGCCGAGCGCGCCAAGCAGGGCCCGATTCGCACCGTCACCGCGTCGGCCGACATCGAGATGGGACGCAAGCGCGTCGCCGTCACCCAGCTGATCGCCGCCTACCGCTTCCTTGGCAACCGCTGGGCCAACCTCGATCCGCTGCAGCGCCAGGAGCGCCCGGCGATCCCCGAGCTGGAACCGAGCTTCTACGGTTTCTCGGACGCCGACATGGACATCGTGTTCAACATAAGCAACACGTACTTCGGCCCCGAAACCGCGACCCTGCGCGATCTGCTGCAAGCACTGCGCGACACCTACTGCCGTTCGATCGGCGCCGAATTCCAGTACATCAGCGACCCCGGCCAGAAGCGCTGGCTGCAGGAGCGCCTGGAGTCGGTCCGTTCGACCCCGAATTTCTCGCCCGAGAAGAAGAAACACATTCTTGACCGCCTGACCGCGGCCGAAGGTCTCGAGCGCTACCTGCACACCAAGTACGTCGGCCAGAAGCGCTTCTCGCTGGAAGGCGGCGAAAGTTTCATCGCGTCGCTGGACGAGGCGATCCAGCGTGCCGGCAGCAAGGGCGTCCAGGAAATCGTGATCGGCATGGCCCACCGCGGCCGCCTGAACGTGCTGGTCAATACCCTTGGCAAGATGCCCAAGGACCTGTTCGCCGAATTCGAAGGCCGCCACGCCGACGACCTGCCGGCCGGCGACGTCAAGTACCACCAGGGCTTCTCGTCCGACATTTCCACCGCCGGCGGGCCGGTCCACCTGTCGCTGGCCTTCAACCCCTCGCATCTGGAAATCGTCAATCCGGTGGTCGAAGGCTCGGTCAAGGCGCGCATGGATCGCCGCGGCGACAAGGACGGCTCGCAAGTGCTGCCGATCCTGGTGCACGGTGACGCCGCCTTCGCCGGTCAGGGCGTGGTGATGGAAACCCTGAACCTGGCCCAGACCCGCGGCTATGGCACCGGCGGCACGGTGCACATCGTCATCAACAACCAGATCGGCTTCACCACCTCCGACCCGCGCGACACCCGGTCCACAATCTACTGCTCGGACGTCGTGAAGATGATCGAGGCGCCGGTGCTGCACGTAAACGGCGACGACCCGGAAGCGGTCGTGTTCGCCACTCAGATCGCGCTCGACTTCCGCATGGAATTCAAGAAGGACGTCGTGGTGGACATCGTCTGCTTCCGCAAGCTCGGTCACAACGAGCAGGACACGCCGGCGCTGACCCAGCCGCTGATGTACAAGAAAATCGCCCAGCATCCAGGCACGCGCAAGCTCTACGCCGACAAGCTGATCACCCAGAGCACGATCCCGGCCGATGCCGGCGACGGAATGGTCAAGGCCTATCGCGAGGCGATGGACGCCGGCCGCCACACCGTCGATCCGGTCATCTCCAACTTCAAGAGCAAGTACGCGGTCGACTGGATGCCGTTCCTGAACCGCAAGTGGACCGATGCCGCTGATACCGCCGTGCCGCTGGCTGAACTGAAGCGCCTCGCCACCCGCATCACCACGGTGCCGGACGACTTCAAGGTGCATCCGCTGGTCGAAAAGGTATTGGCCGACCGCGCCGCGATGGGCCGCGGCGAGATGAACCTCGACTGGGGCATGGGTGAACACCTGGCCTACGCCTCGCTGGTGGCTTCCGGCTACGCCGTGCGCCTGACCGGCCAGGATGCCGGCCGCGGCACCTTCACGCATCGCCACGCGGTGCTGCATGACCAGAAGCGCGAGCGCTGGGACCAGGGCACCTATGTGCCGCTGCAGAACGTATCGGAAAACCAGGCGCCGTTTACGGTGATCGACTCGGTACTGTCCGAAGAGGCGGTGCTCGGTTTCGAGTACGGCTACTCGACCGCCGAGCCGAATGCGCTGACGATCTGGGAAGCCCAGTTCGGCGACTTCGCCAACGGCGCCCAGGTCGTGATCGACCAGTTCATCAGCTCCGGCGAAGTGAAGTGGGGCCGCGCCTCGGGTCTCGTGATGATGCTGCCGCACGGCTACGAAGGGCAGGGCCCGGAGCATTCCTCCGCGCGCATCGAGCGCTTCCTGCAACTGTGTGCCGACAACAACATGCAGGTGGTGCAGCCAACCACGGCCGCACAGATCTTCCACCTGCTGCGCCGGCAGATGATCCGCCTGTTCCGCAAGCCGCTGGTCATCATGACGCCGAAGTCGTTGCTGCGTAACAAGGACGCCGGTTCGCCGCTGTCCGAGCTGGCCAAGGGCACTTTCCAGACCGTGATCGGCGAGGTCGATGACAAGATCGATCCGAAGAAGGTCAAGCGCGTGCTCGCGTGTTCGGGCAAGGTCTATTACGACCTCATCAACGCGCGCAAGGAACGCGGCGCCTCCGATGTCGCCATCATCCGGATCGAGCAGCTGTATCCGTTCCCGCACAAGGCCTTCGCGGCCGAGCTCAAGAAGTTCCCGAACTTCACCGAGCTGGTGTGGACCCAGGATGAGCCGCAGAACCAGGGGCCGTGGTTCCAGATCCAGCACAACATCTTCGAGAACCTCGAAGATGGCCAGAAGCTGGCCTACGCCGGACGTCCGGCCTCGGCATCGCCTGCCGTGGGTTACTACGACAAGCACTATGCGCAGCAGAAGGCCCTGATCGAAACCGCATTCTCGAAGCTCAAGGGCTTCGTCCTGACCAAGTAAAGACCCGACGGCGCACTAGAAGCTGGTGCGCCGTTTGAACAAACCGAAACGGAGAGTTAAATGGCAATCATTGAAGTGAAAGTACCGCAGTTGTCGGAATCGGTCGCGGAAGCGACCCTGCTGTCGTGGCACAAGAAGGTCGGCGAAGCCGTCGGCCGTGATGAGAACCTGATCGATATCGAAACCGACAAGGTGGTGCTGGAACTGCCGGCCCCGGATGGCGGCGTGCTCGTCGAAATCCTGAAGGAAGACGGTGCGACTGTCGTGGCC
>Ga0247713_1000768_pt1 | contig 17944 bp, 17 predicted proteins | sample 21E_NmetaG_FD_189936 | JGI IMG/M metagenome (GOLD analysis project Ga0247713, IMG submission 189936) | Soil microbial communities from hillslope of Landscape Evolution Observatory, University of Arizona, Oracle, AZ, United States - 2-1-E_N | ecosystem: Engineered > Artificial ecosystem >... | reverse complement strand
AAGTCGGGTTCCGCCCCGTCGCGCACGCTGGAGGAGATGCGCGCCATGGTCGGGCTCCTGCGCGACGGGGCGGAACCCGACTTCGCCCCGCAACCGGGGCTGGCCGACATCGAACAGCTCGCTCGCAGCGTCGGGGGCTGGCCGCGCGTGGACGTGCAGGTGGCCGGCGACTTCGCCGAGCTGAGCCCGGGCCTCGGGGTCGCCCTGTACCGGATCGCGCAGGAAGCGGTGACCAACGCGGTGCGCCACGCGCGCGACGCGACCCGGATCACCGTCCAGGTCGCTGATGAGGACGAGCGGGTGCGCTTGACCGTCCGCGACGACGGCGCTGCCAACGCCTCGGGTCACACGCCGCCGGGCTATGGCCTCGTCGGCATGGCTGAACGAGCGAGCTTGCTCGGCGGCACGCTCGAGGCCGGACCCGACCCCGACGGCGGCTGGACGGTCGACGCGTCGCTGCCCAAAGGTGCTGTGACGACATGACCTCGGACGGCGAAGCGGCAGAGCACCAGGCCACCCCCATCCGGGTGCTCATCGCCGACGACCAGGACATCGTCCGTGCCGGCCTGCGGATGATCCTCGACGCGCAATCCGGCATCGAGGTCGTCGGTGAGGCCGCCGACGGCCGCGAGGCGGTCGCCGTTGCCCGCGCGTTGCGTCCCGACGTGTGCCTGTTCGACATCCGCATGCCCGAACTCGACGGGATCGAGGCCACCCGGCAGCTCGCCGGCCCCGATGTCGAGGACCCGCTGGCGGTCGTCGTGATCACCACCTTCGACCTCGACGAGTACGTCCATGGGGCGTTGAAGGCCGGCGCCCGCGGCTTCCTGCTCAAAGACGCCGGCCCCGCCCTGCTCACCCAAGCGATCCATGCCGCCGCCGATGGTGACGCGTTGATCGCCCCGAGCATCACCGCGCGGCTGCTCGCCGCCTTCGCCGACACCCGTGGGAGAGCGAAACCGGCGCAGCCCATTGAGCCGCTCACCACCCGGGAGGAGGAGATCCTGATCCCCGTCGCCCAGGGCTGGACCAACAGCGAGATCGCCGACGACCTGCACATCAGCATCAGCACCGTCAAGACCCACCTCGCAAGCCTCATGCGCAAGCTCGACGCCCGCAACCGCGTCGAGATCGCCATGTGGGCCTACGAGACAGACCGCATCAAGCCCTGATGCGCGTTAGTACAGTGCGGGGTGGTTGCATCATCGGAAAGCCACTCAGGATGTCGGCAGCCGACGGGAGGACTTGGGTGCGCTACTTCGTTCACGGCGTGGACCGAGAGGATGTCGTTGGAAGAGCTCGGCGAGAGTCATTGGACCTACATTGACGGCCACGCCGATGCCCTGGTGGCTCGCGGGCCGACGCTGTCCACGGACGGGACCACCCACACCGCAGCGTCCATGTCGTGGAAGCTGCCACGATCGATGACGCGCAGCGCTTCGCCTTCGAGGAGCCGTACTGGCTCGCGGACATCTACGCCTCAGTGACCGTTTCGCGCTTTCGCAGCGCTGAAGCCGGAACGATGTGGGACTGACCGTCGCAGCATGCAGGCTCTGCCAGCTCTCTGGTGGACCTCCCCCCTGACGGCGGACACCTCCACTGAGAGGATGTCTGCATGGCAGACGAGCAGCACGACAAGCCAAGGACGCCGGAGGTTCTCCGAGGAGTTCAAGCGTGACGCGGTCGAGTTGGTCCGCACGTCGGGCAAGCCGGTCGCCCAGATCGCCGAGGGGGTGGGGATCTACGACTCCACGCTGGGCAACTGGGTCTTATACCGAGGCAATCCTGCATAAGACCCATTAGGCCGCCATGCTCCCGGCCCGCCCACCATCAACTTGCGTGACTGAGCGGGCGGCTGGCCCCGACTTCCGGCAGCCCTCCAGAACGGCAGGCAACGTTAGGAGTTCCCCGGATCCGCGGTGGTTGCCGTCTGACGCAGCGGTCCGTCGGCGCGAGGATGTCGGGGATCGTCAGGCTTCCAGTCCTTCCAGGTCCTGCGGGCGGTTGACGTTCCAGGCGAACCGGCCCGTCGGGTCGGCGGGCGCCCACTCGTCGGTCTCGGCGACGCGGGGGTCAAGCGCGCGCACCGCAGCGGTGACCGAACGCTCGCCGGCCGCCAGCAGCGCGCGCAACCGATCCGCCGCCGAACGGGCGTACACGGCGTGCAGCGGTTGCAGCCGGCCGTCCACCCGCGGCACCACCGCCGGCTCGCCTTGGTGCAAGCGGGCGAGCAGTGCGAGCAGTGCGGGGTTGGCGAATGGCAGGTCCACGGCCGTCACCGCGACGAGGTCGTGGGCCGCGGCGTCGAGGCCGGCGACCAGACCGGCAAGCGGGCCGGCGTCCGCAAGAGCGTCGGCGACCTGGCGGTCCCCGACGGGCAGCCGGGACCCGTCTCCGGAGGCAACGATGACCTCGAGGCACACGGTCCGCAGGCTGCGCACCGCCCGGGCGGCGAGCGTCTCTCCGGCCACCTCGAGCAGGGCCTTGTCGGTGCCCATGCGGCGGCTGGCGCCCCCCGCCAGGACGAGCCCGCTCAGTGGGTCCATGGGCACACCCTATTAGGCTGTCGGGCCCGTCCCCTCGCCCGTCGCACCGGAAGGAATCTCTCATGCAGCTGCACGGGAAGGTGGCGGTCGTCACGGGGGCCTCGAGCGGCATCGGCGAGGCCACGGCGCAGGTGCTTGCCCGCGCCGGCATGACCGTGGTCGCCGTCGCCCGCCGCGAGGAGCGCCTGCGCGCGCTGGCCGCCGAGGAGACGGGCATCGAGGTGTACCCCGCCGATGTCACCGACGACGCCCAGGTCCTCGGGCTGGCCGAGCACGTGAAGGAGCAGCAGGGGGAGTGCCATGTCCTGGTCAACAACGCCGGCGCCATCATCAACCAGCGGTTCGCCTCGTGGGACGACGTCGCCGACGTCGCCCGCTTGATGGATCTCAACTTCATGGGCGTGGTGCGGTGCATGGGCGCGTTCGCCGATCTGCTGGCGGCGTCGGCGCCGAGCAGGGTGATCAACGTCGCCTCCGTCGCCGGCAAGCTCGCCGCCGGCGAGCCGGGCTATACGGCTTCCAAGTTCGCCGTGGTGGGCTTCACCGAGGCCGTCGGCCTGGACTGGCCTCGCCGAGGCGTCACCGTCAGCCAGGTCAACCCCGGCTTCATCCGCACCGAGGGCTTCACCCAGAAGCGGTTCGCGGGTACGCCGCTGGAGCGCTTGGTCGGCAACCCGGACATGGTTGCGGACGCCATCGTGGCGGTGGCCCGCAGCGGCGCGCGGGAGCGGACCGTGCCCCGGTGGTACCGGCCGGCGGTGGCGCTCCGCCACATCGCCGCACCTCTGTACTGGGCAGGCATTGGCCGGATGCGCTGAACCCGCGCCCGTGCCGGGACCGGCGCTCGCTCAACCGGGGAGTAGCCGCGCGGGCGCTCGGCCACCACGACACCAATGAGCGCCGTCGAAGGGGTGGCACTGGCCGTCGCGGCCGCGATCGCGGCCGTCCACGTCGTCGTGCCCCGGCTGTTGGGGAGCTCTGGTCCTCGGGTGGCTCTGCTCGGGCTGGTCATCTTCTACGGGCTGGCGAGGGCGCCCAGCACGCCCCGTACCGCACATGGGCGAGGAGCATCCAGGCGCTCAAGAGACCGGTGGCGACACCGCACCCTGAGGCAACTGAACGCCAATGAGGCCTTGCGCCGCCGCGTCGGGGGTAGCAAGGTGCGCGCACGATCCCACGCGAGGAGGACAGGCGATGACCGAGCGGCGCTGGTTCCCGAAGCCCTACGAGGAGATGGTCGCAGAGTTCCGCTGGGAGGTGCCAGAGCGCTACAACCTCGCGGCAGACACCGTCGACAAGCACCCCGACAGCACCCTTGCGATGGTGTGGGAGAACTGGGAGGGCTCGCGGCGCGACGTGACGTTCGGAGAGGTCCGCGACACCGCCAACCGCATCGCCAACGTGCTCGCGTCCCTGGGTGTGCAGCCGGGCGATCGGGTGGCGTGCCTGCTGCCGAGCCTGCCCGAGACCGCGGCGGCGTTCACCGCCGTGTTCAAGATCGGCGGGATCCTGCTGTCGCTGTCGATGCTCTACGGCGACGAGGGCATCGAGCATCGCCTCCGCGACTCGGGCGCGAAGGTGCTGATCGCGCACCACGACGCGCTGCAGCGGGTGACGGACATGCGCACGCGCGTGCAGTCGCTGGAAAAGGTCGTCGTGCTCGGCGGCGAAGGCGGTGACGTGCGCCTCGAGGACGCCATTGCCAAGGCGTCCAACGAGTTCGAGACGCTCGACACGCGCGCCGACGACCCCGCGCAGCTGTACTACTCGTCGGGCACGACCGGCCTCGCGAAGGGCATCCTGCACGCGCATCGCTACCTGATCGGGCACAACGAGTACGAGTACGCCCACGACGTGCGCCCCGACGAGTTCTTCCACTCGACGGGCGAGTGGGCATGGATCGCCGGGATCGTGCCGGGCATCCTCGGGCCCTGGCGTTTCGGGACGCCGACGGTGGTGTTCCAGCGCAAGGGCGCGTTCACGCCCGAGGAGACCCTGGCGCTGCTCGAGCGCCACCAGGTCGGCAACCTGTTCAGCACGCCCACGGCTCTGCGCGCCCTCAGGGGCGTGCCCAGCCCCGGCCGATTCGACCTGCGGCTTCGTCACGCCTGCTCGGCCGGCGAGCCGCTGAACCCCGAGGTGATCCGCTGGTTCGCCGACGTCTGGGGCACGACGATCTTCGACTACTACGGCCTGACAGAGAGCTACCCCCTGTGCTCGAACTTCCCGACGATGGAGGTCCGTCCGGGGTCGATGGGACGGCCGACGCCGGGATGGGAGGTCGCACTGCTCGACGAGCACGAGGAGCCGGTGCCCACCGGCGCCATGGGGGAGATCTGCCTGAAGGCACGGAGCAACCCGCACTACCCGCTGGGGTACTGGCAGCGGCCCGAGGACACCGAAGAGGTCTTCGGCGGCAAGTGGTTCCACACCCGCGACGTCGCCCGGGCCGACGAGGACGGCTACATATGGTACGAGGGCCGCAACGACGACGTCATCATCTCCTCGGGTTACCGTATCGGCCCGTTCGAGGTCGAGTCCTCGCTGGTCGAGCACGCCGCCGTCAACGAGGCTGCGGCGGTGGGCGTGCCCGACGAGCAGCGCGGCCACATCGTCAAGGCCTTCGTGCGTCTGTCGGAGGGCTACACGCCCACCGCCGAGCTCGTCGACGAGCTGAAGGGCCATGTTCGTGAGCGGTTGTCGAAGTACGCCTACCCGCGTGAGATCGAGTTCGTCGAGGACCTGCCGAAGACGCTGACCGGCAAGATCCGGCGGGTCGAGCTGCGCGAGCGCGCCGCGGCCGACTGACCGTGGATCGGCGGCACGGTCATCGCACCGCCGCCGCGAGCCGCAGCGCCGCCTGGCTCCACCGGTCGAAACGGCGGCGAAGCGCCGGTGCGTCCACCATGCGCGCCCGCAGGCGCTGGGCGAAACCCGCAGGTCGGTAGGCGCCGGCGAGCACGAGGCGCGAGCCCGAGCGCTCACGGACCACCCGCACACCGATGTCGAGCGGCCCCCGGCCGGTCTGCGTCGACACCTCGAGCAGACGCGGCTCCACGGTGACCACCCGCCAGAGGCGGGTGCGCCCGTCCTCGGCCACCACGATCTCCGTGCCGACCGTGGCGGGCTCGGGCTCGATCCGTTTTACGCGTTCGGCGTCGGTCCACTCCGGGAGGCGCCGCGGATCGCCAACGACCGCCCACGTGTCCTCCGGAGGGGCGTTTCCGGTGGCGAAGAGCTCGACGCGGACGACCATGGCCGGGCTTCTACCCTGTCTACCCCGACGGGAAAAGGGACGCATGGCCAAGGGTTACGCCCACGAGTTACGGGAATAACACCAGTGGCGGCCGTGACGATGCCAGCTGCCACGCCACACAACATTCTGTACCAGTCCGCTCTCACCCACGGAGTCCTTCGCATGAGCACCGACCAGTCGCAGCCACAGGAAACCCGCGTCGACCACGGCGAGGTGAACCAGCGCGCCGGTGATGCCGCCGACACGGTCGGCGCCACCAGCCGGTGGGGCCAGCCCGTGACGATCGCCGGCGCCGTGCTGGTGGTTCTCGCCCTGCTGTGGGCGATCTTCGCCAGCGGCTGGTTCCTCTAGCCAAGGCCGAGATCGGTCAGCCGGGGTCCTCGCTGGCGGCCCGTTCGGCGCGCGCCTCGATGAAGAACGCGCCGAGGGACGCGGCGACCGAGGCGAACACGACCACAGAGTAGGCCGACAGCAGGATCGCAAGCATCCTGCCGAGCAGCGTCACGGGGTCGAAGACGAGGTTGCCGGTGATGGCGACGTTGGCGGACCACCACAGCGCGTCGCCGAGGCGGGCGACACCGTCCGGACGCCCGCGCTCCAGCAGGTACAGCAGTTGCGCGCTGGAGAACACCGCGATGCCCGTGGCGGCGAGGAGGAACGCCAGGCGTCCCTGCAGAAGGTTGCGGGCTGTGCCGACGGCCCGGTAGGACGAACCGATGACCCGCGCGGCGGGCAGCGCCCGCAGGGCCCGCACCGCACGGATCACCCGGAACATGCGCAGCGCGGGGAGCAGCAGGAACAGCACGCTCGGCCAGCGCCGACGCAGGAAGCGCAGCGGGCGTCCGGACACGGAGAGCTTCAGCACGAACTCCGCGACGAAGATGCCCCAGATGATGTTGCCGGCCAGGGCGAGGTCCTCGCGCAGGGCGGCCGGAGCGACGAGGTCGTAGGCGACAAGGCCGGCCCACACCACGGCGAGCACCGCCATCGGGATGTCGAGACGGTCCTCGATGATGGCGGCGAGCCGTTCCCGGCCGCTGGGCTCCTCGTCCGGATCGGAGCCGATCGTCGGCGGCGTGTCGTCGCTCACGGACGTCTCGTCTACGGAGCGGTCACCCGAGCGACGAAGGCGGCGGTCCGCTCCTCGATCTCGTCGGCGTCGTAGTCCAGGGTGGCCACGTGGTAGCTGCGTTCGAGCCAGATGTGGTCCACGTCCGACGAGGCGATCCCTTCGAGGAGCAGCCGGCTGTTCTTCTCCGGGTCGAAGACGTGGTCCTGTCGCGACGAGAACAACAGAATCGGTGCGGTGACCTCGGGGAGATGAGCACGCACGCGGCGCTGGAACGCCATGAAGCTCGACGCCGCCTTCAGCGGCGCCTTGGGGTAGGGCTGCTCGTCCGCACCGGGCTTGGCGATGTCGTTGCCGACGCCCGGCACCGCCGGCAGCACCCACTTCACCACGGGTACCAGCACCCGCAGAGGATCGGTGTGGTACAGCCAGGGGTTGACCAGGGTCAGTCCGGACAGGTGCTCCCCGCGGGTCTCGGCGAGATACAGGGCGAGCGCCCCACCGCCCGACAGGCCGACGACGACGCGGGCCCGCGTGCGGGCGCGCAGCGTCTCGAACGCCGCGACGACCTCACGCACCCAGTCGTGCCACGTGGTCTTCTGCAGGCACTGCCAGCGGGTGCCGTGCCCGGGAAGGCGCGGCAGCTCAACCGCGAAACCCCGGTCGGCGAGCGCTTCGGCCAACGGCCGCATGCTCGAGGGGTTGCCCGTGAACCCGTGCAGCACGAGCACTCCGGCATCCCCGCCCTCGGCTGACCATGCCTCGCAGCCGGGCATCACCTGCACCATCCCTCTGCCTCCTGTCGCGTGGCGCCGGACCGTAGTCGAGACGGCCACCCCCGCGCCAGTGGGCATAGCATGACGCCATGTTCCCACCCGATCGCATCCTCATGGGCCCCGGACCGAGCGACGTGCACCCCGCCGTGCGCCAGGCCATGGCGGCGCCGCTGCTCGGGCATCTCGACCCCGAGTTCACCCCGCTGCTGGACGAGATCGGCGACCGGCTGCGCACGGTGTTCCGGACGGCCAACCGCGTCTGCTTCCCCGTGTCGGGCACCGGCAGCGCCGGCCTGGAGGCGGCGGTGGTCAACCTCGTGGAGCCCGGCGACCCCGTCGTCGTGGGGGTCAACGGGGTGTTCGGGGGGCGCCTGGCCGAGGTGGCCCGGCGCGCCGGCGCCGACGTGCACCTCGTGGAGGCGCCGTGGGGCCGCATCATCGACCCCGACGAGTTCGTCGCCGCGGTCCGCTTGCACCGGCCGGTGCTCGCCGCGCTCGTCCATGCCGAGACGTCCACCGGCGTGCACCAGCCGGTCGCCGAGATCGGCGCGGCCCTCGTCGGCACCGACACCCTGTTCGTGCTCGACACCGTGACCAGCCTGGCGGGGGTCGAGGTGGACGTCAACGCGTGGTCGGTGGACGTGTGCTACTCGGGCACCCAGAAGTGCCTGTCCGTGCCGCCGGGTCTTGCGCCGATCACCTTCTCCGACGCCGCCGTCGACCGGGTACGCGCTCGGCGCACGCCCGTCCAGTCGTGGTACCTCGACGTGACCTTGATCCTCGGCTACATCGACGGCGCCGGCGGGCGCACCTACCACCACACCGCGCCCATCTCGATGCTCTACGCGCTCCACGCGGGGCTCGGCCTGGTGATCGAGGAGGGCCTGCAGACGCGCATCGACCGGCACGCCCGCCTGGGCAGGATGCTGCACGAGGGTCTGCAGTCCCTCGGCCTTGACCTCCTCGCCCAGGAAGGCCACCGCCTGCCGCAGCTCACAACCGTGGCCCTGCCCGACGGCGTCGACGAAGCGGCGTGGCGCCGGCGGCTGCTCGACGAGCACGGCATCGAGGTCGGCGGCGGCCTCGGCGACTACGCCGGCCGGGCATGGCGCATCGGGCTCATGGGCGCGTCGGCCAGCGAACGCAACGTCCTGCTCCTGCTCGCCGCGCTCGAACGCCTCCTGGCGACCCGCTAGACCGGTGCCCTACCGCTCGACTCGAGTGTCGAGCGTGCCTACGGGCTGCGCCCTACCGCTCGACTCGAGTGTCGAGCGTGCCTACGGGCTGCGCCCTACCGCTCGACTCGAGTGTCGAGCGTGCCTACGGGCTGCGCCCTACCGCTCGACCGGCACGTCCACGAGCGAGCCGTACTCGGTCCACGACCCGTCGTAGTTGCGGACCTTGTCGTAGCCGAGGATCTCGTGCAGCACGAACCACGAGTGGGCGCTGCGCTCGCCGATGCGGCAGTAGGCCACGACGTCCTTGTCCTCGGTGACGCTCTGTCCGGCGTACAGCTCGCGCAGCTGCTCGGGCGGCAGGAACTCACCCGTGTCGTCGTTGACGGCCTTGCCCCACGAGATGTTGGCCGCGCCAGGGATGTGCCCGGGGACCTGGGCGCCCTCGTTCGGCAGATGGGGAGGGGCGATGAGCTCACCGGCGTACTCCGCGGGCGAGCGGACATCGACGAGCGCGGTGCCCTCGGGCGCGCCCACGTAGCGGTTGAGGATGTCGTCGCGTCGAGCGCGGATCTCGGTGTCGGGCTCAGAGGCGGTGTAGCCGGAGGTGGGCTGCACCTCGGTCGGTTCGCTGGTCATCTCCCGGTCCTGCAGTTCCCACAGCTTGCGTCCGCCGTCCATGAGGCTCACCCGCTCGTGGCCGTAGACCTTGAAGTACCAGTAGGCGTAGGCGGCGAACCAGTTGTTGTTGCCGCCGTACAGGACGACGTGGTGGTCGTTGCGGATGCCCTTGGCGTCCATCAGCTGCTCGAACCCAGCCCGGTCGAGGAAGGTGCGGCGGATCGGGTCCTGGAAGTCGGCCCTCCAGTCGAAGCTGATCGCGCCCGGGATGTGGGTGCGCTCGTAGGCGGTGGCGTCCTCATCGACCTCGGCGATGACGACGTCGTCGTCGTCGAGGTGGCTGGCTACCCAGTCGGTGCTCACGAGAGCGTCGGGGTTGGCGGGCATGGCAGCGCTCCTTCTCCAGGAATGAGCCGTCGAACGAACCGTCGACTCGACACGGTGTCGAGCGTGGAGGCTAGCGATTGTGAGCCGCATCGCCCGGTGCAAACAGTGCAATGAGCGGCGACGACCGCGGAAGCAGAGAGTAGTCACCGCGGACCAGACCGGGTTAGCCCTGTGGCAGTGGTGGAAGGCTACCGGGCGACCGCGCCGAGTGGACCATTGTGATGATTCGAGGATGGGAGGCGGAAGTGCTCTTCAGTCTGCAACTGTCGCTTCCCCGCGATGCACGGTTCGTCGGACTTTTGCGCAACGTCGCCGCCTGCGTGTTCGAGGACATCGGCGCGCCCCGGGAAGCCACCGACGACATCAAAGTCGCCCTGACAGAGGCGTGCGCCAACGCGGTGCGCCACGCAGTGGGGTCCAACGAGTACTCCGTCGGCTTCAGCGTCGATGCGGAGGGCTGCGAGATCGAGGTCGTGGACCTCGGCCCCGGTTTTGAGCTGCCGACCACGGCGGACCTGGACGACCTGGACGGTGAGGAACCCGATCCGGACACGGAGACAGGGCGCGGTGTCCTGCTCATGCGCGCCCTTGTCGACGATCTGCAGTTCACCCGGCAGGAATCGGGTACGAGCGTCACGCTGCGCAAGTACTGGCCGGAGGTGGGGCTCGCGCTGGCGCAGGAGCTCAACGCGCCGCAGAGCTAATGCACGGGCTGCCGATGGAGGCTCAGGACGTCATCGAACGCCGCCAGTGCCGGCCCGAACGCCAACGAGAAGACGCTCTCGACGTGCGGGGCCATATCCTCCCACCATCCGGGGTGCCGGTCGACGACGGCTTGGGGGACCAGCAGGTAGGCCACGCCTCCTGCGGCCTCGGACGGTGATTCCCCCACGCAACGGTAGCCGAGGGCCTGCACGTGGTCGGCGCACGCGGCGGCGGCGCGGCAGGAGAACGACGCGGTGATGTCGGCGCCGGCGGGCGCAGGCGGAATCTGCGTCCCGCGCCGGACATCCAGGGCGATGCGCAGCAGGATCCCGTCGGGCGGATCGACCTCAGGTCTGCCGCCGCGGGCAGAGGGAGGGACGGTGATGATCATCGAGGGCGACTTGAGGTGCGCATGGATGCGCCATTGTGCAGGCGGGGATCGTCAGAGTCACGTAACCTCGACCGGTCACACGTCGACCTGGTAGGGGCTCCACCGGCAGGACGCGCACCACCGAAGGAACGACGATGAAGGACCGCCCGGCCACCATCGGGGCGCTACGTGCAGCCGGCTACCCCGACCGCACGGTGAAGCAGGAGATCGCCCGCAACGCCGCCGCCCGGCTGCGCGCGGGCCAGCCGGTCGTGCCCGGGCTCGTCGGCTTCGACGACACCGTGCTGCCGGCCCTCGAGACCGCGCTGCTGGCCGGCCACGACCTCATCCTGCTGGGTGAGCGGGGACAAGCCAAGAGCCGGATCCTGCGGGCGCTGCCCGGGCTGCTCGACGAGGAGATACCTGTCATCGCCGGCAGCGAGGTCCACGACCACCCGTACCGGCCCTTCTCGCCCGCGGCGCGGGCTTTGGTCCGCGAGCACGGCGAGGACACGCCGGTGGTGTGGATCGGACGGGAGGAGCGCTTCGCCGAGAAGCTCGCCACGCCCGACATCGCCGTGGCCGACCTCATCGGCGACGTCGATCCCATCAAGGTGGCCGAGGGCCGCTACCTCGGCGACGAGCTGACCATCCACTTCGGTCTCGTGCCCCGCCACAACCGCGGCATCGTCGCCATCAACGAGCTGCCCGACCTCGCCGAACGCATCCAGGTGGCCCTGCTGAACGTGATGGAGGAGCGCGACGTGCAGGTCCGCGGCTACCGCCTGCGGCTGCCGCTTGACCTGCTGGTCGTGGCGACCGCCAACCCGGAGGACTACACCAACCGCGGCCGGATCATCACCCCCCTGAAAGACCGCTTCGGCGCCGAGGTCCGCACCCACTACCCCAGGCGCCTGGCCGACGAGATGGCGGTGATCGAGCAGGAGGCGCGGGTACTCGGCGGCGAGGTCGTCGTACCCGCGTTCCTGACCGAGGTCCTCGCGGCGTTCACGCGGGCGCTGCGCGCGGCGCCGGAGGTCAACCAGCGATCGGGGGTGAGCGTGCGGTTCTCCACCGCCAACTACGAGACGCTGGCCGCCAGCGCGGTCCGCCGCGCCGCCCGCACCGGCGAGGACCACGCCGTGGCCCGGCCCGTGGACCTCGGGCAGGTCCTGGCAGCGGGCATCGGCAAAATCGAGTTCGAGACCTTCGAGGAGGGTCGCGAACCCGAGGTGCTGGAGCGCCTCATGCGCCGCTGCATGCTCGAGGTGTTCCGCCGGCGGGTCGGCGGATTGGACCTGTCGGCGTTGGTGGCCAAGTTCGACGAGGGTCTGGCCGTGGAGACCGGCGACCTGGTCAGCGCCGAGGAGCTGCTCGGCCAGCTCGACGAGATACCCGGCCTCGGCAGGCTGCTCGCCGCTCTGGAGGGCGGGGAAGGGTCGATCACCGAAAGCCCCGCCCTGGCTGCTGCGGCGCTGGAGTTTGCCCTGGAGGGCCTGCACCTCACGCGCAAGCTCGACCGCACCGACGTCGGGCCGGGCGCCTTCCGCTACGGCGCGACCTGAGGTGGTGGCGTGAAGGCCCGATACGCGCGGTGGAGCGGGACGCAGGACCCGTTCCCGGCGGAGGTGTCCGCCGACGCGGTGCTCGACGAGATCGGCGACGACCTGCTCGCGGGACTGCGGCCCGACCAGGCCCTGTCCCGGCTCCTGCGACGGGGGCTGTCGGGGCGGGCGCCGGGCCTGAGCGAGCTGCGGCGCCGGGTCGAGGAGGCCCGCCGGCGAGAGCTCGCGCGCATGGGTCTCGAGGCCCCCCTGCGTCAGGTCGAGGAGCGCCTCGGTGCCATCCTCGACCGGGAGCGCACCGCCCTCGAGTTCTCCCCCGACGAGGCGGGCGCCGCCGCGAAGCGCGCGGACCTCGACGCGCTGCCGTCCGACACCGCCGCCAAGCTGGCCGCCCTGTCGGACTACGACTGGGAGGACGCTCAGGCGGGAGCCGACTTCCGCGCCCTCCTGGACGACCTGCGCCGCGACGTCGCCCAGGCCACCTTCGGGCGCCTCGCCGGAGCGCTCGGCTCCCTGTCGGGCGAGGACCTGGAACGGATGCAGGACCTGCTCGCGGACCTGAACACGATGATCGCCAGGCGGGAGCGCGGCGAGGACGTCGCCGAGGACTTCGCCCGCTTCAAGGAGCGCCACGGCGACCTGCTGCCGGGGGATCCGGAGACGCTCGACGAGCTGCTGGAGGAGCTCGCCCGGCGGATGGCCGCGATGAGCCAGCTGATGGCCAGCCTGGACGGGGAGCAGCGCGCGCAGCTGGCGGCCATGGCCGAGCAGGCACTCGGGGATCTCGACCTGTCCTTCCAGGCGTCGCAGCTGTCCGCGACCCTGCAGGGGATGTATCCCGAGCTCGGGTGGGGCGAGGGCCTTGCCGGTGCCTTGCCCGGCGGGCAGGAGTCGGGGTCGCTGGCCGACACGGTGGACTGGGTCGAGCATCTCCAGTCATACGACGACCTCGTCGAGGCGCTGGGCCAGCGCTACCCCGGCGCCCGGATGGAGGACATCGACGAGGACGACCTGCGCCGCGCGCTCGGTGAGGATGCGGTGCGCGACCTGCGGGCGCTGAAGGAGATCGAGCGGGTGCTGGAGGAGGCGGGTGCCGCCCAGCGGCACCGGGGACGCCTGGAGCTGACCGCCCGGGGAGTGCGCCGCCTGGGGGAACGGTCGCTCATGCGGATCTACGAGCGGGCGGTCACCGGGTCGGTCGGTGCCCACCGCGCGCAGGGCGCCGGTGGCGACGGCGAGCTGACCGGCTCCACCCGTGCGCTGGCGTTCGGCGACCCGTTCCGCCTCGACGTGTCGCGGACGCTTTACAACGCCATCGTCCGGGGAGCGCGGCAGGGCGGTCCCGCCTCCGCCACTCGCCGTGCGCAGCTGCGCCTGCAGGCCGAGGACTTCGAGCTCGCGGAGGCCGAACGGCGGGTACGTGCCGCCACGGTCCTCCTGCTCGACATGAGCTTCTCGATGCCGCTGCGAGGCAACTGGGTGCCGGCGAAGAAGGTGGCGTTGGCGCTGCACTCCCTCATCTCCTCGAAGTTCCCCGAGGACCGCTTCTACGTCGTCGGCTTCAGCGACTACGCGCGCCGGCTCGCGCCCCGCGACCTGCTCACCAGCGGGTGGGAGCGGGTGTACGGCACGAACATGCAGCATGCGTTCATGCTCGCCCGCCGCCTCCTCGGGGCGCACCCGAGCGCGGAGCAGCAGGTGATCATGGTCACCGACGGGGAGCCGACCGCCCACCTGGAGGCCACGCCGCGGCCGGGCGAGCCCGGCGGGGTGTCCGCGTACTTCGCCTGGCCACCCGAGCCGAGGACCCTGCAGCTCACGCTGGTCGAGGCGGGGCGCCTGGCGCGCACCGGCGCGACGCTGAACGTGTTCCTGCTCGACCACGACCCCGGCGCGGCCGCCTTCGTGGAGCGCATGGTGTCCGGCTACGGCGGCCGCATCTTTTACCCCGACCTCGACGACCTGGGGCAGCTGGTCGTCCGCGACTTCCTGCGCGGGCGCCGCGCCGCGTAAGCCCGTCGCGCCACCACCGCGGTTTCCCGGGGTGCGCGGTCGGGGAGGTAGTTTGCCGAGGATGTGGGCCCGAAGCTTGCATCCGGATGCCAAGAGGAGGAGCGATGGCGAGCGTCAAGACCAAAGCCACGAAGCAGATCGCCAGGAACAAGAAGGCGAGGAAGGCCGCGGCGAAAGGCGGGGGCAGCGCCCTCACGTCACCGGCGGGACGCAAGGCTGCGGCCGGCACGGTGAAGCTGAAGGCCGTCAGCCTGGCCGAGCAGGCCCGCGCGCTTGCCGAGCAGGCCCGTGAGCAGGCACGTGATGCCGGCCTGGACGAGCGGGCCAACGAGCTGGCAGAGCGGGCGGCAGAGCTGGCCGAGCGCATCCGCGACTCCGAGGCCCTCGGCAAGGCCCAGGCCAAGAGCAGCGAGCTGGCGGAGAAAGCCCGCGACAAGATCAAGGACTCCCCCCTGGAGGAGGCGGCCACGGAGCTGGCCGAACGCCTCCGGACGTCGGAGGCGGCCGAGCAGGCCAAGGTGACCGCCCAGCAGGCCAAGACGACGGCGCAGCGCATGAGCGACCAGCAGCTCGGACGCCTCGGCGGTTGGCTGTCGCAGGGCAAGGCTGCCGAGAAGCTGCGCGTGCAGCCCGCCAAGCGCCGGCTGCCGGCATGGTTGGCGTTGCTGCTCGGCGCGGGCGTCGGCTACCTCATCGGCATGTTGACCGCGCCCAAGCGCGGTGAGGAGCTCCGCAGCGAGCTGGCCCAGCGGGGCAGCGAGCTGAAGGATGATCTCTCCGTCACCGCTCAGCGGGTGCAGCAGGACACCGCGGACATGGCCGCCCCGGCGGCGCAGAAGCCGATCGCCGACGAGGTGCGGACCCGCCTCGGCGAGGACCCGCGGACGGCGGAGCTGCCGAAGCTGAACGTCAACGTCGCCGAGGGCACCGTGTTCGTGCGCGGCAGCCTGCCGGCCGGGTTCGACGAGTCCGCCATCCGCGACGTGATCGCCAGTGTCCCCGGCGTCGAGGACGTCGACCTGCAGCTGTCCGCCAGCTGACCCCGCGGACCTCCACCACTCGACGGGCCGGCCTTCCACAGGGCCGGCCCGTTCGCGTGTCCGCCTCCGAGGGGACTGGCACACTGCACGGCCATGTGCGCCGACGGGCTGTTGGGCGAGGAGGAGCTTGCGGGGGAGGTCTCCACCGTCGTATACGCCGACCCCGCAACGGGGTTCGGCGTCGTGGAGCTGGCCGGTGAGGGAGCGCCCCGGGCGTCCGGGCCCCTGGCCAGCCTGACGGCGGGTCAGCCCGTGCGGCTGGTCGGGCGTTGGACCGAGCACCACAGGTACGGCCCCACCTTCCGCGCGGTGTACTTCGAGCAGGCTCGGCCGCAAAGCGCCGCCGGCCTGACCGCGTTCCTGTCGTCCGACCGCTTCCCCGGGGTCGGGGAGAAGCTCGCGCAGCGGCTCGTGGCGCGCTTCGGCCTCGACCTGCCGACCGTGGCCGCCCAGGAGGCCGAGCGCCTCGCCGAGGTCCGGGGGGTGTCGCCGGGGTTGGCGGCCACCATCGGCGAGGCCTGGCGCGACGCTGGCGCGCTGGCGGCGCTGGTGCAGGAGCTCGGTGCCGTCGGGTTGCCGGCGTCGACGGCGGCGGCTGTGCACCGGTCGTTCGGCGACGAGGCGGCGCAGGCGCTGGCCCGCGACCCCTACACGCTGCTGGAGGTGCGCGGCGTGCGCTGGGGCCACGCCGAGGCGCTGGCGCGGGCCCAGGGTCTGGACCGCCTCGACGAGCGCCGCCTGGGCGCGGGGGCCCGCAGCGCACACCGTCAGGCGTGCCTGGCCGGGGGTCACGTCGTGCTCGACGACGCCACGCTTCGGACCGAAGCCGGCCGCCTGCTCGAGGTCGACCCACCGGCGGTCGCCCGGGCGTTGACGATCGCATCGGACAGGGGCGATATCGTGGCGGAGCAGGGGCCGGCAGGGCCCTGGTGGTACACCCCCGGAGACCTGGCCGCCGAACGGGGTTTGGCCGACGAGCTGGTCCGCCTGGACGCCGCGCGCTCCCGCGTCGCCGGGCCGGCGGGTACCTGGGAACCTCACGAGCGGCTGACCGAGGAGCAGGTGGCCGCGGTGCGCGCCGCGTTGTGCGCCCCCGTGTCGGTGCTGACCGGCGGTCCCGGCACGGGCAAGACCCGCACCGTCGTGGAGGTCGTGCGTGCGTGCGAGGCCGCGGACCTGCGGTACGCGCTCTGCGCCCCCACGGGCAGGGCGGCCAAGCGCATGGAGGAGCTGACCGGACGGTCGGCCACCACCATCCACCGGCTGCTCGAGGCCAGGGGCGCACCCGGCGCGGGCTTCGTGTTCGGCTACGACGCCGGGAGGCGACTGCCGCACGACGTCGTCGTCGCCGACGAGTGGTCGATGGCGGACCTGCGTCTGGCCTGGGCTCTCGTCCGGGCGGTCGGCGACGGCGCCCACCTGCTGCTCGTCGGCGACGCCGATCAGCTGCCCTCCGTCGGCCCCGGGGCGGTGCTGCGCGACCTGCTGGACGAGCGCGCCCGGCACCTGGTCACCGCCACCCGCCTGACGCGGATCCACCGCCAAGCGGCCGCCAGCCGCATCGTGACCCTCGCCCACGAGGTCAACGCCGGGGAGGTGCCCACGCCGCGGGGCAACATGGGCGACGTCTTCGCCGTCACCGAGCGGTCCGACGGCGTCGCCGACCGGGTCGCGGAGATCGTCGCCGCCCGGGCTCCCGCCTACTTCGGTTGCGCACCCGGCGACGTGCAGGTCCTCGCCCCGATGTACCGCGGGCCGGCGGGCGTGGACCGGCTGAACATGCGGCTGAAGGAGCGGCTGAACCCCCCCGCCGGCCGCCGGCCCGTCGCCGGCTGGCACGAAGGCGACCGCGTGGTGCAGACCCGCAACGACGCGGAGCTCGACGTGGCCAACGGCGACGTCGGCGAGGTGGTCGCGACGGACCCGCGCGAACGCACGGTCGAGGTGGTCTTCCCGCACGGCACCGTCACCTACGACGGTGAGCGCGCCGCCGACCTGTCGCCGGCGTGGTGCCTCACCGTCCACAAGTCCCAGGGCGGCGAGTGGCCCGTGATCGTGCTGGTGCTCGACGCGGGCCACCGCGTGATGCTGTGGCGCGAGGTCGTCTACACCGCGATCACCAGGGCCTCCAGAGGGCTCCTGCTGGTGGGCGATCCGGGCCTGGTGGTGAGCGCGGCACGGCGAACGGGCTCCGGTGCCCGCCATCGGCGAACGCGTCTGGCGGAGCGGTTGGCCGCCCCCGGGGAGGGAGCCGGGAGCGCCTGAGCCCGCGGAGCGCCCCGGCGAGGGATACTCGCAGGAGCAGCAGGCAGGAGGTGAGTGCGTGGCCGTCCGACGTTTCCGCTCGTGGCCGTTGCCGGCCAAGTTGGACGGGCCCCTGCGGCGCCGGTTGGCCGCCGCTCACCGCGTCGAGCCGCTGTC
>Ga0247713_1000767_pt1 | contig 17964 bp, 13 predicted proteins | sample 21E_NmetaG_FD_189936 | JGI IMG/M metagenome (GOLD analysis project Ga0247713, IMG submission 189936) | Soil microbial communities from hillslope of Landscape Evolution Observatory, University of Arizona, Oracle, AZ, United States - 2-1-E_N | ecosystem: Engineered > Artificial ecosystem >... | reverse complement strand
GCGCCGAAGGCCACGTCCTGCTTCACCGCGACGCCGAGGTGCTCGGCGAGCGGCTGCACCGACGCCGTGCACCGCTCGAGCGGGGCTGCCAGCACGCGCTGCACGCCGTAGCGTGGGAGCACCGCGGCCGCGGCCTCGGCCTGTGCCCGCCCCGCGTCGTCGAGCGGCCGCGCGTCGTCGTCGCCGTCCCAGTGCTCGCGCTGCCCGGCGCTGCCGTGCCGCAGCAGCAGGAGGGTCCTGGTACCGGGCGGCCCGGAGGTGAAGCGCTCGAGCGGCAGGGCCTCCGCAGGCCGGCTCAGCAGCGCGGGGACGTCGTCCGGGCGCAGCCAGCGCAGCTCGTCCACCTCGGCGGTCGGGGTGAAGCCGCCGCCGGTGCACCGGATCGACCACCAGGCCACGCTCTTGGGGACCTGCCGGCCTGCCTTGGTGACCGTGTAGCGCCCGGTGCCGAGGAAGCGCCCGACGATCCCGGTGAACCCGGTCTCCTCCTCGACCTCCCGGCAGGCGGCGAGCACCTCGACCTCGCCGTCGTCGAGCTTGCCCTTCGGCAACGACCAGTCGTCGTACTTCGGCCGGTGCACGACGGCGACCTCGACGCCCGTCCCGGTGCGCGCCGCGCGCCACAGCACTCCACCGGCCGCGCGGACGACGTCAGCCACCGGCGCCCCGCTCGGCGGTGCGGCGGAGCAGCTCGGTCTGCAGGTCGCGGAACGGCTCGTCCTCGGCGGGATGGCGTTCCCAGCAGCCGTCCGGACCGAGCTGCCAGTGCCGCACGTCGTCGGAGAACGCGGCGTCGAGCACGGTGTCGAGCTGCGCCCGGACCGCGGGGTCCTTGACCCGCACCAGCGTCTCGACGCGCCGGTCGAGGTTGCGGTGCATGAGGTCGGCGCTGCCGAGCCAGTGCTCGGCCCGCTCACCGGTGCCGAACACCATGACCCTCGAGTGCTCGAGGAAGCGCCCGACGATGCTGCGCACCTGGACCGTCTCCGACAGCCCCGGGACACCCGGGCGCAGCGCGCAGATGCCACGCACGAGCAGACCCACCTCCGCGCCGGCGCGGGCGGCGCGGTACAGGGCGTCGATGACCTGCTCGTCGACGACGCTGTTGGCCTTGATCAGCACCCGCGCCGGCCGTCCGGCGCGGGCGTGCTCGGCCTCGGCGTCGATCCGCTCGACCAGCCCGGCCCGCACGCCGTGCGGCGCGACGAGCAGCGTCCGGAACGAGGTCTGGCGGCTGTAGCCGGTGAGGGTGTTGAACAGGTCGGTGAGGTCGGCGCCCACCTCGGGGTCGGCGGTGAGCAGCCCGAGGTCCTCGTAGATGCGCGCGGTCTTGGGGTTGTAGTTGCCCGTGCCGATGTGCGCGTAGCGGCGCAGCTGTCCCTTCTCCTGCCGGACGACCAGGCAGGTCTTGCAGTGCGTCTTGAGCCCGACGAGCCCGTAGACGACGTGGCAGCCGGCCCGCTCCAGCGCCCTCGCCCACGTGATGTTGGCCTGCTCGTCGAAGCGGGCGGTGATCTCGACCAGCACCACGACCTGCTTGCCGGCCTGCGCCGCCGAGATGAGCGCGTTGACGATCGGCGAGTCGCCGGACGTGCGGTAGAGCGTCTGCTTGATGGCCAGCACCTGCGGGTCGGCGGCGGCCTGCTCGACGAAGCGCTGCACGCTCGTGGCGAAGGAGTCGTACGGGTGGTGCACGAGCACGTCGCCCTCGCGCAGCGCCGCGAAGACGTCGGCCGCCTTCTCGCCCTCGGCCAGCCGCGGGTGCGTCGCAGGGACGAACGGGTCGTCCTTGAGCTCTGGCCGGTCGGCCTCGTACAGCTGCCACAGCGACGACAGGTCCATCAGCCCCGGCACCCGCACGACGTCGTCTTCGGTGATCTCGAGCTCGCGCACCAGCAGGTCGAGCACGTGCTCGTCGACGTCGGGGGCGACCTCCAGGCGCACTACCGGCCCGAACCGCCGCCGGGCGAGCTCGCGCTCGAGCGCCTGCAGCAGGTCCTCGTCGCGGTCCTCCTCGACCTCGAGGTCGGCGTTGCGCGTCACCCGGAAGACGTGGTGCTCCTTGACCTCGAGCCCCGGGAAGAGCTGCTGCAGGTGCGTGCCGATCAGCTCCTCGAGCGGCAGGTAGGCGGTGCTGCCGTCGTCGCAGCGCACCGGCACGAACCGCTTGACGTTGTTCGGGACCTTGACGCGGGCGAAGTGCTCGCTGCCGGTGGTGGGGTCGCGCACGAGGACGGCGAGGTTGAGCGAGAGACCGCTGATGTACGGGAAGGGGTGCGCGGGGTCGACGGCCAGGGGTGTGAGCACCGGGAAGACCTGGGCGCGGAAGTAGTCGTGCAGCGGGGTCTGCTGCGCTTCGCTGAGGTCTCGCCACAGCACGATGCACAGGCCCTCGTCCGCGAGCGCCGGCCGGACGTCTTCGAGGAAGCATCGGGCGTGCTCCTGGGACAGCTCGCGCGCCTTCACCGAGATGAGCGCGAGCTGCTCCCGCGTGCCGAGCCCGTCGGCGCTGCGGACGCCGAGGCCCATCTGCTGCCGGCGCTTCAGACCGGCCACGCGCACCATGAAGAACTCGTCGAGGTTGCTGGCGAAGATGGCGAGGAACTTCGCCCGCTCCAGCAGCGGCGCCGCCGGGTCCTGCGCGAGCTCGAGGACCCGGGCGTTGAAGTCCAGCCACGACACCTCGCGGTTGAGGAAGCGCAGGTCGCCGAGCGGCCTGTCGTCGGCCGCAGGCGGCACGGTCGGGGCCGCCACCTCCTCGATCGTGGCGGACGAGCCGCGGTCGGGCACCGACGGGGCCGAGGTCGAGGAGGTCACGGGAGCATCGTGCCCTGCGCGGCAGGCGGGCACCCGCGGCGCGCTTGCGGCAGTGCGAGGCCTGCGGCCGAGGCGGTGCGCGGCCCCACCCCGAGCCGGAGCGCCGCCTCGAGGTCGGCGGGGGTGTCGACGTCGCGGCGCACTCCCGCCGGGGCCTCGACCAGCACCGCGCCCGCACCCAGGTGCCGGCGGAGCGAGGAACCGCCGAAGGCGGGCTGCAGCTCGCGTCCCGGACCGGCCGCGAGCAGGGTCGTGCCGCGCCCTGCCGCGTCGGCCACGACGGCGCGACCGCGCACGGCCCACAGCACGGCGGTCAGGTCCTCGGGGCGCAGGGCGGGCAGGTCGGCGGCGACGGCGGCGACACCGAGCCCCGGCTGGTCCGCGCGCAGCACCCGCGCCCCGTGCACCAGAGCAGCGTCGAGCCCTCGCCGGGGCAGGTCCGGCGTCACCTGCGCGCCGAGCGCCGACAGCGCCTCGGCAGCCGGCCCGTCGTCGGTGACGACGACGACGCGGCACACGACGGCGCTGGCGAGGCAGGCGAGCACGACGTCCTCGGCGAAGGCGAGCGCGAGGGCACGGCGACCGCGGTCACCCACCGGGGCCAGCCGCGACTTCGCGACGTCGAGCCGCTTCACGGGCACGACCACGCCCCAGCCGGCAGGTCCGGCACCCTCTCCGTCCGCGGCGGGCGTCACGCGTGCCATCCTCCCATCGCGACCGTCGGCGGTGCCGGTCGCAGAGGCCGACCCGAGCGGAGGGACGACGATGGCGATGCTGCCCATGGGCCCCTGGATGCACACGGCGGCCTGGATTATCAAGCCTGTCCTGCTGGTCTTCACCCGGCGCGACTGGCGCGGCCTCGAGCACGTGCCGCGCGAGGGCGGGGTCATCCTCGCCGCGAACCACATCTCGCACGCCGACCCGCTGACGCTGTGCGACTACGTCATCTACGGGGCGCACCGCATCCCGCGCTTCCTGGCCAAGGACACGCTGTTCCGCGGCAACGGCTACGTCGCCCGCACCATGCGCGGCGCCAAGCAGATCCCGGTCTACCGGAGGACCGCCGACGCCTCGCTCGCCCTGCGGGACGCGGTGTCGGCCCTCGAGCGCGGGGAGTGCGTGGTCATCTACCCCGAGGGAACCGTCACCCGCGACCCGGACAAGTGGCCGATGCTCGCCAAGACCGGCGTCGCCCGCCTCGCGCTCCTGTCGGGAGCGCCCGTCGTCCCCGTCGCGCAGTGGGGCATCCACGAGGTGCTCGACAGCTACCGGCGCCCGGGCCTGCGGCTCCTTCCGCCCAAGCGCAACGCGGCGCTCGCCGGCCCCCCCGTGGACCTGTCCCGCTGGCAGGGACGCGAGTTGACCGCCGACGTGCTGCGCGGTGCCACCGCCGACGTCATGTCCGCCGTCACCGCGCTGGTCGAGCAGCTGCGCGGCGAGAAGGCGCCCGAGACCGTGCACGTGCACCAGCCCCGCGCGACCAGCGCCTCGGCCGACAGGAGGACGGCATGACCGGCACGACCCGCGCCGCGGTGATGGGCACCGGCTCGTGGGGCACCGCCTACGCGAAGGTGCTGGCCGACTCGGGCACCGACGTCGTCATGTGGGCCCGTCGGCCGGAGCTGGCCGCGGCCGTCCGCGACACGCACGAGAACCCCGACTACCTGCCGGGCATCGCGCTGCCGCCGAACCTCACGGCCACCGGCGACCCGGCCGAGGCGCTCGACGGCGCCGACGTCGTCGTGCTCGCCGTGCCGTCGCAGAGCCTGCGGGACAACCTCGCCGGCTGGGCCGGCGCCCTCGGCGCCGACGCCCTGCTCGTCAGCCTGATGAAGGGCATCGAGCTCGGCACGACCAAGCGCATGAGCGAGGTCATCGCCGAGGTCGCGGACGTCCCGGCCGAGCGCATCGCCGTGGTGTCGGGGCCGAACCTCGCCAAGGAGATCGCCGGCGGGCAGCCGGCGGCCACCGTCGTCGCCTGCCCGGACGGCGCCGCCGCGGCCCGCCTGCAGGACGCGAGCACCACCCGGTACTTCCGCCCCTACACCGAGACCGACGTCGTCGGCTGCGAGCTCGGTGGCGCGGTGAAGAACGTCATCGCGCTCGCCACCGGCATGGCGCACGGAATGGGGCTCGGCGACAACACCAAGGCCTCGCTCATCACCCGCGGACTGGCCGAGACGGCCCGGCTCGGCGCCGCCCAGGGCGCCGAGCCGATGACCTTCTCCGGCCTGGCCGGGCTCGGTGACCTGGTGGCGACCTGCACCTCGCCGCTGTCGCGCAACCGCACGTTCGGTGAGAAGCTCGGCAAGGGACAGACGCTGGAGGAGATCCTGGCGCAGAAGCAGCAGACCGCCGAGGGGGTCAAGAGCTGCCGCTCCATCCTCGACCTCGCCCGCAAGCACGACGTCGACATGCCGATCACCGAGCACGTGGTCCGCGTGGTGCACGAGGGGATGCGGCCGGTCGACATGCTCAAGAGCCTGATGAGCCGCGAGACCAAGGCCGAGAAGCAGTAGCCCGCCTACGCTGAGCGGCATGCCCGATCCCCGCGGAGAGTCCACGCGCGCCGTCCACACACCGCCGCTCGCGTCGTTCGACCAGACGCCGCTGGCGCTGCCGGTGCACCGCGCCACGACGTACGCCTTCGACACGGCACAGGCCTACGCCGACGTGCTCGCCGACACCGCCGACGGCTACTGCTACGCGCGCATCGACAGCCCGACCGCCGACGCCTTCGCCGCCGCCGTGGCGGCCCTGGAAGGGGCCGGCCTCGACGACGAGGTGGTCGGGCAGCCGTTCGCGTCCGGCATGGCCGCGATCACCACCGTGCTGATGGCCCTGACCGGCGCCGGTCGGCACGTGGTCGCGCCGCTGCGTGTCTACGGCGGCACCTACGGTCTGCTCGTCCACCAGCTCGCGCGGTTCGGCGTGGAGACGTCGTTCGTCGACACGACCGACCTCGACGCCGTGCGCGCCGCCGTCCGGCCGGAGACGGCCCTGGTCTACGCCGAGACGATCGCGAACCCGACCCTCACCGTGGCCGATCTGCCGGGCCTGTCCGCGGTGGCGCGCGAGGCCGGCGTGCCGTTCGTCGTCGACTCGACCTTCGCCTCACCGGTGGTGTGCCGGCCGCTGGAGCACGGCGCCGACGTCGTCGTGCACTCGGCGACCAAGTACCTCGGCGGGCACAGCGACGCCACCGGCGGGGTGGCCGTCGGGGCGCCCGAGCTGCTGACCCGGGTCCGCCGGGCGCGCGTGGACCTCGGCGGCCAGCTCGGGCCCGACGAGGCATTCCTGCTCCACCGCGGCCTCGCGACGCTGCCGCTGCGCGTCGCCCAGCAGTGCCGCACGGCGCTGGCCGTGGCGCAGGCGCTCGAGAGCCATCCGGCCGTGCAGTCCGTCGACCACCCGGGGCTCGCCGCGCACGCCAGCAACGCGCTGGCGCGCAAGCTGTTCGACGGCGGGCGCTACGGCGGCGTCGTCACGGTGACCCCGCGGGGCGGGCGCGAGGCCGGCATGGCGCTGTGCGACCGGCTGCGCCTGGTAGCGGTGGCCACGTCGCTCGGCGGCACGCACAGCGTCGCGAGCCACGTCGCCTCGACCACGCACCGGCAGCTCGACGACGCCGGGCTCGCCGCGGCCGGCATCGACCCTGGCGCCGTCCGCGTCAGCATCGGGCTCGAGGACGCCGACGACCTGCTCGCCGACCTCACGCAGGCGCTCGGCGCGCGCTAGCAGCCCAGCGCGCGGGCGGCGAGGTCGACGTCGTCCTCGTCGTTGTAGAGGTGGAACGCCAGGCGCGCGCGGCCTGCGCGGCCGGAGCAGCGCACGCCCGCGGCGCGGAGCGCCTCGACGTCGGCGTCCAGCGACACGACGGCGCTGTCCGACGGCGGCAGGCCCACCCGCGCCCGGAAGGCCTCTGCCAGGCCGACGTCGTGGGCGTGCACGGCCTCGACGCCGAGGTCGGCGAGCAGCTGAAGGGCGGGGGCGGCGCCGGCCCAGCACGGCCAGGCGGGGGAGACGTCCAGCCGGCGTGCGTCGCGAGCGAGGCGCACCGGGCCGCCGTAGTACGAGGTCGAGCCGCCCTCGCCGGCGAACCAGCCCGGCGCCGGCGGCACGAGCTCGTCGAGCACCTCCGGCCGCACCACGGTGAAGGCGGCGCCGCGCGGGCAGAGCAGCCACTTGTAGGCGCCGGCGACCACGACGTCCCAGCGGCTCGCGTCCAGCGGCAGCCACCCGGCGGACTGGGTGACGTCGAGGAGCACCCGCGCCCCGCTCTCGTCGGCGGCCCGGCGCAGCGCGTCGAGGTCGAGGAGATCGCCGCTGCACGACTGCACGCTGGACACGGCGACCCAGTCGGCGGCGGCGGTCGCTGCCGGCACCTGGTCGAGCGGCACGAGCGTGCAGCGCAGGTCGGTGCGCTGCAGGAACGGCCACAGCAGGCTGGTGAAGTCCTGCTCGGCGAGGACCACTCGCGCGCCCGGGGGCAGCGACGCCGCGACGGCGCCGGCGGCCGCCGACACCTGCGAGCCCACGGCCACCTGCGTTCCCGGCACGCCGGCCAGCTCGGCGAACAGGGCCCGGGACCGCTCGACCGGCGCGTGGAAGGCCTCGAGGGAGCCGCTCCCGTCCTGCCAGGTGCGCAGGTGGGTGCCGAGGGCGTCGAGCGTGGCGGGCACCGGCAGGCCGCAGGTGGCGGTGTCCAGGTAGCCGCGGGCGGCGGGCACCTGGGCCCGCACGTCGGCGACGGTCGGGCGGCTCGCGGTGGAGGTCATCGGGTGAGCCTGCACCGGGCTCGCTGCCGAGCCAAGCCCCTGCCCGGGCGCGCCACGGGTGCCTCGAGGTGTGAAGGACCAGTACTGCGGCGAGGCTGGCCGCGTGGAGACCTTCGACGTCGTCGTCCTCGGAGCCGGCTCGGCCGGCGAGCTGCTGGCCACCACCCTCGCCGGGGAGGGGCGCCGCGTGGCGCTCGTCGAGGCGGGTCTGGTGGGCGGGGAGTGCCCGTACCTGGCGTGCATGCCCAGCAAGTCGATGCTGCGCAGCGCCGAGGCCCGGCACGAGGCAGAACGGCTGCCCGAGCTCGGTGCCGCGTCCTCCGCCCCGGACCTCGGCAGCGACGACGAGGCCTACGGCGCGGCGGTGCGCCGGCGGGACGACGTCGCCGAGCACCGGGACGACAGCGGCGCGGCCGACGGGCTGCGCGACGCCGGCGTCGAGCTGGTCCGTGGCCGGGGGCGGGTGGTGCGCGAGGGCGTCGTCGCGGTGGGCGACCGCGAGCTCGGCTGGACCGACCTCGTCGTGGCCAGCGGCTCGACCCCGACCCTGCCGCCCGTCGACGGGCTCGACAGCGTGCCCACCTGGACCAGCGACCAGGCCCTGTCCGGGAAGGAGCGACCGGCGTCGCTGCTCGTGGTCGGCGGCGGCGCGGTCGGCTGCGAGCTGGCGCAGGTGCACGCCAGGTTCGGCGTGCGCACCGTGCTGGTCGACCCGGCCGAGCAGCTGCTCGGCCGCGAGGAGCGCAGCATCGCCGAGCGGCTGCAGGCGGTGCTGGAGGCCGACGGCGTCGAGGTCCGGCTCGGAGCGCAGGCCGACCGCGCCGAGCCGTGCGAGGTGGGCGCGCGCGTGCACCTGTCGGACGGCACGGCGGTCGAGGTCGAGCGGCTGCTGCTCGCCACCGGCCGCCGGCCCAGCACCGACGACCTCGGGCTCGACGTCCTCGGCGTCGAGTTGGGGGAGCAGGGCGAGCTGCGCACCGACGAGCGGTGCCGCGTCGTGGGCCAGCAGCACGTCTGGGCGGCCGGCGACGTCACGGGCGTCGCGCCGTACACCCACACCGCGAACTACCAGGCCAAGGTCGTGGCCGACAACCTGCTCGGTCGCGACCGCACAGCCGACTACCGGGCGGTGCCGCGCGCGGTCTACACCTCCCCGGCGGTCGCCTCGGTCGGCCTCGACGAGGCCTCGGCTCGTGAGCAGGGCCTGGAGGTGGTGACCGCCACGATGGACCTCGGCGAGGTGGCGCGCACCTCCACCGAGGGCACCGCGGGGGGCTGGCTGGTGCTCACCGCCGACCGGTCGCGCGGGGTGCTGGTCGGCGCCGCCGCGATCGGGCCGCGGGCCGACGAGTGGCTGGCCGAGGCGGTGCTCGCCGTCCGCGCGGAGGTGCCGCTCGAGGTGCTCGCCGACCTGGTGCACGCCTTCCCCACCTTCGGCGAGGCCTACGAGCCGCCGGTGGCCGAGCTGCTGCGGGCGTGCCGCGCGGGCTGAGGGCCGCAGCCCGTTACCGTCTGCGGCGTGACCCGCACCCGTGTGGCCGTCGTGTTCGGCGGCCGCAGCACCGAGCACGCCATCTCCTGCGTCTCCGCCGGAAGCGTCCTCGCCGCCATCGACCGCGACCGGTACGAGGTCGTGGCCGTCGGCATCACGCCGGAGGGCCGCTGGGTGCTCGCCCCCGACGACCCCGCCCGGCTGGCCATCGCCGGCCGGGAGCTGCCGTCGGTGAAGGACGGACCGGCCGTCGCCCTGCCCGGTGACCCGACGGTGTCCGGCCTCGTGCCGCTCGAGGACGGTCCCGCCGCGCTCGGGACGGTCGACGTCGTCTTCCCGGTGCTGCACGGCCCCTACGGCGAGGACGGCACCATCCAGGGCCTGCTCGAGCTGGCCGACGTGCCCTACGTCGGCTCGGGCGTGCTGGCGAGCGCCGCCGCGATGGACAAGGCGGTCGCCAAGCCGCTGCTGCGCGCCGCCGGTCTCGCCGTCGCCGACGCCGTCGTCGTGCGCGCCCGACGGTGGCAGCAGGACGCCGCCGGCTGCAGCCGGGAGGTGCAGCAGCTCGGCCTGCCGGTGTTCGTCAAGCCCGCCCGGGGCGGATCGTCGATCGGCATCAGCCGCGTCACCGACTGGTCGGAGCTGCCCGCCGCGCTCGACGAGGCGCTGCGCAACGACCCGAAGGTGCTGGTCGAGGCGGCCGTCGCCGGTCGTGAGGTCGAGTGCGGCGTGCTCGACGGCGTCGACGGCGACGCCGGCCCCGACGCCAGCGTGCCGGCGGAGATCCGGGTCGTGGGGGACTACGAGTTCTACGACTTCGACGCCAAGTACCTCGACAGCGCCACCGAGCTGGTCGTGCCGGCCGACCTCCCGGACGACGTCACCGGCCGGCTGCAGGACGACGCGCGCACCGCCTTCGAGGCGCTCGGCTGCGAGGGCCTGGCCCGGGTCGACTTCTTCGTCGGCGACGACGGCGCGCTCACTGTCAACGAGGTCAACACGATGCCGGGCTTCACGCCGTCGTCGATGTTCCCGCGGATGTGGGCGGCCAGCGGCGTCGACTACCCCGCGCTGGTCGACCGCCTGCTGCAGTCGGCGCTGCGTCGCGGCACCGGCCTGCGCTGAGCCGTCCAGATCACCGTCGCGTTGAGGCGCGGGTGGTTCGCCCTGCCGGGACAGCTACATGTTGCTGTCCACCTGTCGCCGAGCGTCCGGTTGCGGTCGGTCCGGCCGGCTCGTCCCGTTCACCCCTCTTGCCAGTGGGCTCGGTCGGGTGTTGGGTCCGGATCTCGCTTCGCGCAGGTTCGGGACATCCAGGGCTCCCGGGGCAGTCCGGCCGTTGCCGAAGATCGGAGACGCCGGTGCCCGCTCTCAGTTTCACCTCGAGTGCCGTGGCTGCGAGGCCGGCTGGTAGGCGGCTTGCTGGCGCTGGCGCAGGCGCTCGCCGCGCGGCTGTCGTGTGCGTGGTGGCGATGGTGACGGCGGTGTTGCCGGTGGTGTCCGGTCCGGTCGCGGTCGCCCAGGAGGAGTCGTCGCAGGGCACGGCCGGGTCGGGGGCGGGGGGATCTTCGGCGTCGGAGGTTGATGACCGGGGTCGCCCTGGGGTGCCGCCTCGTCCGGCGGGCAAGCCGGTGCCGCCGTCCGGGGAGAACGCGGCGTATGAGTACTACGCGCTGCCTGGTGATGGTCGCGGGATGGCGGAGCCGGTCGCGGCGGGGTACCGGCCGCGGCCCGGGTCCCGACAGCCGGAGGCGGCCGCACCCCGGACCGCGAGCAGGGAGGCGGCGTCTGTCGAGGGGCTGGTCGGGGGAGCGGAGGTGGTCGCGCCTGAGGAGGAGCAGGCGCTGGAGACGTCGTCGGTGACCGGCTCGACGGGTGTGCCGCGGACCTTCGTGGCGCCGTCGGTGTACGACCTGTACCTGTACCCGGGGGACGCGCCCAGCGAGCGGGACCGGCCGGCGATGACCTTCGACGAGGCGCGGCAGGTGACGGTGCTGTTCGGTGGCTGCACATCGGCGTCGCCGTGCGCGAGTGCCGAGACGCTGACCTTCGACGGCGTGCGGTGGCGCCAGCGGACGCCGTCGGTGTGGCCGCCGGCCCGGCACAGCGCAACGTTGGTGTACGACCCGGTGCGCCAGAACACCGTGCTGTTCGGGGGGTACTCGGCCTCGGGCGCCCGACTGTCGGACACCTGGACCTGGGACGGCACCACGTGGACCCAGCGGACACCGTCGACGAGCCCGCCGCCTCGGGCGGACGCCGTCGCGGCATGGTCGCCACAGGCCGGCCGGGTCGTGCTGTTCGGGGGCGAGGGCAACAGCGGCAAGCTGGCCGACACCTGGACCTGGAACGGCTCGGCGTGGGCGGCGGGCCCGGCCGGGCCGCCGGCGCGGTCGATGAGCGCGCTGGCTGACACCGGCCGGAGCCAGGGGTTGCTGCTGTACGGCGGGGCGGGCACGAGCGGCCAGCGTGAGGACACCTGGACGTTCAACGGCACGGGCTGGGCGCAGCACTTCCCGCAGGCCTCGCCCGGGGCCTTGGAGCGGCACGCCGCTGCCTACGACCCGCGGCTGCGCAGCCTGTTGCTGACCGGCGGGTGGAGCGCGGCCGACAGCGACTACTCCGCGGCGGTGTGGTCCTGGGACGGCTCGGACTGGCTGCGGGGAACGGCGGGTCTGGTGATCCACTATCCCGGCGCGCACGGGGTGGCGGGCGCGGGTCTGGCCCGCTCGCCCAAGGACGGCATGGTGCAGTTCGGCGGCCGGATCGGTCAGGGGACGAGCAGCTCGCTGGCCTGGTCGACCTATCTGTTCAGCTATCTGCCGATCGGGCGGCCGCCGACGTCCAGCATCGACGACCAGCGGCTGACCGACCGGATGAGCGCGGGGGTGAACCTGGCCAACGCCGGGCTGGTGCTGGCCGCGACCGACCTCAGCCTGCCCGGCGTGAACGGGATGGACCTGTCGTTCACGCGGCACTACAGCAGCCTGGCCGGCTCGTTCCTGTCCACGTCGGTGCCCTCACACTGGCGGTACGAGCTGCTGGACACCGCCGCCTACGCCACCCCGGGCGGATCGGTGGTGATCACGCCGATCGACGGGCAGCAGCTGCTGTTCGTGGCCGGCGCCGGGGGGTCGTTCACCGCCCCGGCTGACTCGGACATGACGCTGACCTCCCCGTCGCCGGGCACCTACGTCCTCAAGCAGCGCAAGGCGCAGCGGGCCTGGTCGTTCGGCGCCGGTGGCAAGCTGGTGTCGGTGGCCGACCGCAGCGGCAACACGATCACGATCGCGCGGGATCCGGCGTCGTTGAAGGCGACCAGCGTCACCGACACCCAGGGCCGGGTGGTGACGTTGGGGTACGACCCGGTGGTGGGCTATCTGGATGCCATCACCGACCCCACCGGGCGACGGACCACGCTGTCCTACGACTACGTAACCGGCAACCTGGCGCAGACCCAGACGGTGGCAGCGGGCGGGGCGGTGCTGGACACCACCAGCTACACCACCGGCTACGGCAACGTCGACATCACCCACCCACAGGGGAACAAGACCGCGCTGCGGCTGGGGAACATGAACCGAGCCGAGCGGATCGTGCGGATCACCAACAACAGCACCGGTGCCGGGCCGACCCGGGTCTACAACCACGACTTCCACCCGGACGTGCAGGTGACCGACCCGTTGGGGCGGCACACCACCTATCGGGCCGCGGCCGAGGGCGACAGCACGCTGACCCGGGTCGGGCAGGTCACCGATCCGCTCGGCCGGGTCAGTGGCACGGTGTTCGACGTGCGGGGCAACGCGGTGAGCAGCACCAGCGCACTGGGTGCTACCTGGACGGCGGGCTACGACGGGTTGGACAACCGCACCAGCCTGCGCTCCCCGGACGTGCCGGGCCGGGGGGCCGGCAGCGGCCGGGTGAGCACCTGGACGTTCAACGATGTGAACCATCCGCACCAGCCGGACACCGCCACCGACACCCAGGGCGCCACCAGCACCTTCACCTACGATCCGGCCGGTAACCGGCTGACCGCCAGCGACACCACCGCCGGTCCGACCGGCGGGTTGACGGTCTCGGCGACCTACAACGGCCCGGCGGGCACCGCGCCGACCTGCAACGGCAAGCCGGGGCAGACCTGTACCAGCACCGACGGTCGGGGACTGACCACCAGCTACGGCTACAACGGCGTGGGTGACCTGATCAGCATCACTCCGCCGGCTCCGGCCGGCGCCACGACGCAGAGCCATGACGGCCTCGGTCGGGTGCAGTCCCGCACCGACGGCAAGGGTCAGGTCACCGGCTATGTCTACGACGCAGCCGACCGGGTGCTGCAGGTGCGGCTGTCCGGTGCGACCAGTTGCACCAGCGCGGTGATCAGCGCCGGGAACTGCGTGCGCTTCAGCTATGACCACAACGGCAACCGGACGACCCAGACCGACCGGCACGGCACCTTGACGTACGGCTACGACGCGCTGAACCGGGTGACCTCCCGCACCGACCCGGGGCAGAGCGCGATCACCTCGGCCTACGACGCGAACAGCAACCTGCTCAGCGTGACCGAGCCCGGTGGCACCACCGGCTACGGCTACGACGCGGCCAACCAGATGGTCTGGCTAGCCGAGCCGGGCGGGTCGTGCACGACCACTCCGACCACCAAGTGCACCAGGTTCGGCTACGACGATGACGGCAACCGCACCACCACCACCTACCCGACCAGTCCGGTCACGGTCGTGACGACGGTCCCGGACCGGTCGGGCCGGCCGGAGCGGATCACCGCGGTCACCGGCAGCGGCACCGGTGCGGTCACGCACAGCGACCTGTCCTACGGCTATGACCATGTGCCGCCCGGCGGCGGCGCTGCCCGGGACGGCTCGCTGGTCACCTCCCGCACCGATCATCTGGCCAGCAGCACCAGCGGATACGTCACCGGCTACGGCCACGACACCGTCGGTCAGCTCAAGCACGCGACCGAGACCGACCGGTCCGGCGTGGTGGTGAACCGATGGCTGTACTCCTACGACCGATCGGGCAACCGCACCAGCGCCAGCCTGACCGGCACGCCCGGCGCGGCGGCGACCACCTTCGGGTTCAACGACGCCAACCAGCTGATCAGCCGCGGCAGCACCACCGGCTTCAGCTACGACGCCAACGGCAACGAGACCGCCGCGGCCGGCAGCACCACCCGCACCAACGCGACCTGGAACAACACCGACCAGCTCACCGCCGTGACCGTCGGCGCGACCAGCACCACGATGACCTACCTGGGGCTGGACCAGAGCGACCGGCTCACCGCCGGCGGCACCAGTTTCCGCAACGGCGACAACGGGATCCTGACCGCGACCACCGGCAGCACCACCACCACCGCGATCCGCGAACCCGACGGCGGCCTGGTCGCGCTGCGCCGCGGCACCACCAGCTTCTACGTCCTGCTGGACAACCTGCGCAGCGTCACCGGCCTGCTCAACAGCGCCGGCAGCCGCGTCAACACCTACCGCTACGACCCCTACGGCCAGGCCCTGCCAGCCCCCACCCACAGCGGCGGCATCGACCAGCCCTACCGGTACACCAGCGGCCACCTGGACACCGCCACCGGGCTGTACAAGCTCGGCATCCGCTTCTACGACCCCACCCTCGGCCGGTTCACCCAAATCGACCCGACCGGAGCCGACCCCCACTACACCTACGCACGCAACAACCCCATCAACTATGTGGACCCCGGAGGCGACGTTGCTTTCGAGATCTTTGAGGCGGTAGCGGGAGCCCTGACCAACAGAACGGTCAATCAGGTGGCTCTCGCGCAGACATACGCCCGGCAAAGGGCCGCCCTAGCGGCCGCCCGTGCTTCTCAGGTGCTTCGTAGGCTAGGTGGAGCACGTGGCGCTGGCGGCGTTTTCCCGAGTCCTTGCCTTACACAGCCGTGGCTTTGTGAGGATCGGACGGCTCCTGTGAATCAAGCGTAACCAGATGCTGTCGAGCGACCTGCGATTAACGCTTGTTGCCCGGCGCGGCACTCCGTGGCGCTTCATGCGCGGTGTTGTGGTCGCGCTCGTCAGCCTCTGGTGGATAACGGACGACCTCCTGGATCCGGTGCGCTATGACCTGAAGATCACTCGCAAGAGCACATGCGCGGACATCGCCACCATTGAGGACGCGGGAAATGGCGAAGTTGCCCGTGGACTGCTGCGCCTTCTGCTACAGCGCATCGACGAGATGGGAGACGAAGAGTTCCTGAGGGCCTTCGCGAATTCGGATCCGTGGCAGGTCGAGTGAGCGCCGCCTGGGCGTCACCGCCCGAACCACCGGCGCCAGCACCACCCAGTTTCGCCGACGATCCGGACGACCCCCTACTCGCCGGCACCAAGCAGCCACGACCACGTTGACGCCGCTCTCGGCTTCGTCACCGTTGAGCCGGCCCGCAAAGGCCACCAGCAGCCCCGGACGGAGTATTGGGCTATCAGGCCGCGCGCCGGAAATGATGAACCGCCCCCGGTTCGCTTCAGACTGAAGAGCCCCAAGCTTGGTGGAGGCTTCGCTGCACCGCGCTTACAGTAGTGGTCCGCGCCGTAAGTCCGTGGGGGTCAGGCCGCGGTGGGGATGGCGTTGCTGGACTTCGGCCAGGTCGGTGAAGTCGTTGGGCGAGACGACCTTGCGCTGCACGACGGAGAAGAAGATCTCGACTGGTTGAGCCAGGAGGCATGCACAGGGGTGTGGACCATGACGCAGTTCGGCCATCGCGCGGCCATCCGGTCGATCGCGGCTTGGCCGCGATGCGAGGAGCCGTTGTCGACCACCCAGAACACGCGCTTGGCCGAGGCGTAGGGCTGCTGGCTCATCACGTGGTCGACCAGCGCCTCGAACTGCTCGATCCCGGTGCTGGGGGCGCACCGGCCGATGACGGTGCCGGGGTGCACGTCGTAGGCCGCCAGGTAGGCCAGCGCTCCACCGCGGCGGTAGTCGTGCTCGACGCGCATCTGCCTGACGCGGCCCGGTGGCGGGGTGGGATGACAGCGGCAGCGGGCCTGAATCGAGGTCTTCTCGTCACTGGAGATGACGTACTCATCCGCGCCGAGCCGCTGGCCTTCCCAGCGGCGCTGGTAGAGGTCGAGCACCCGCGCCGCCTTGGCGGCGAAGTGCGGGTCACGCACCGAGATCCCCCACGACCGGTACTGCCAAGGCTCGATCGCGTCCTTGGCCAGGATCCGCCGGACGGTGGAGGCCGACATCGTCCCGGCGATCCCAGCCGAAGCCACTTCGGCGGCCAGATCTGGGCAGCTCCACCGGGACAGCGGAACACCGGAAGTAGCCGGCAGCGAGCAGGCCAAGGCCTTGACCTGCGCGCGCTGCAACGCGCTGAACCTCGGCGGGCGGCCAGGACGCGGTAAGTCCTTCAACCCGTCGATGCCGTCGGCGGCGAACCGACCGCGCCACTTGCGAGCGGTGTCATCCTTGACGTTCAGCCGGGAGGCGATCGCGGCGTTGGACAGGCCACCGGCGGCCAGCAGCACGATGTTGGCGCGCACGACCAGCTGATGAGGCGCCTTCTGGCTGCGCGCTAGCTTCTTGATCCGAGAACGTTGGGCAGCGGTCAACTCGATGACGACGGCAGCGGGCACGGGGGAAGCTCCCTGGCCGAAGATCACATGCGGACCTGGCCGAGGATCACGACGTGGCAGCCGCCATCGGCGAAGGCGCGCCGATACGGCACGATGCCCACGATGGCCAGCCCACCGCAGTCCACCAAGACCTCGCTGACACAGGCGCTGCAGTCGCACGCCCGTGAGCACTGGCCGCAGCTGACCGAGCTGCAGGTGCGTTTTCGTGGACAGTTCGCTTACGTCGACGGCGCCACTGCCGACGACGAACAGCCCCTGCCACTGTGCCGGCTGCGCTACCTGGGCTCCGCGACCACCTGGGGCTTCGGGCTCTACCTGGCCAGCAGCGACAAGTACGAAGACCAGGTCCTGCCCACCGGCAGCTTCACCGGCACCGCCACCGACGCCCTCGACTGCGCATGCAGCCTTTACCTCGCCGGCCCGGCACTCTGATCATCCCCCCACGGACTTACGGCGCAGACCACTTAGAGCCTGCGCCAATAGGTCAGGGTCGGCGCACTGGTCGGGTGTCCCAGCGGTGGCTGGTCCAGGCCTGGCGTAGTAGCCGGCGCACGATGATGATGGTGTTTGTCAGTGAGATCCAGAAGTCGATGACACGAGCTCGGCGTTCGGTGCAGAGGACGAGTTTGCGGTGCGCGTTGTGCCAGGCGTTGGTGCGCTCGACGACCCAGCGCATGCCGGCCTGGATCGGCGCGGGCTTGCCCTTCTGGGCGATGGCTCCGTGCAGCCCGCGGGCGGTGAGTTCCTCGCGGGTCTTGGTTGAGTCGTAGCCGCGGTCCAGGTGCACGGTGACGTGCTCGGGCAGCGGACCGAGTTCGGTCAGCAGGTCCAAGGTGGGGGTGGAGTGCCCCCGGCTTTCCGGACAGTGCGGGTGTGCTGACAGCGATCATGCGGCGGTCTCGGTGAGGCGTCCAGCCAGGTGCTCGCGCTCGTAGTCGGCGGGGCTGAGGTAGCCCAGGGTGGAGTGCCGCCGGCGTGGGTTGTAGAAGCCTTCGATGAAGGCGAAGACGGCCTGGGCGAGGTCCTCGCGGGTCGGCCAGGTCGAGCGGTCGAGCAGCTCGGTCTGCAGGGTGGCGAAGAAGCTCTCGGCGACGCTGTTGTCGAAGCAGTCGCCGATGCTGCCCATCGAGCCGAGCAGGCCGGCCTCGCGCAGCCGGTGCCCGAATGACCAGCTGGTGTAGGTCGATCCGTGGTCGCTGTGGTGGATGGCGCCGGGCTGCGGCCGCCGGTTCCAGATCGCCATCCGCAGCGAGCTGGTCGTCGA
>Ga0247713_1000766_pt1 | contig 17970 bp, 21 predicted proteins | sample 21E_NmetaG_FD_189936 | JGI IMG/M metagenome (GOLD analysis project Ga0247713, IMG submission 189936) | Soil microbial communities from hillslope of Landscape Evolution Observatory, University of Arizona, Oracle, AZ, United States - 2-1-E_N | ecosystem: Engineered > Artificial ecosystem >... | reverse complement strand
GTACCCAACGGAGCCCTCAGCCCCCTATCAAGCCCACCCCGACAGAAGAACGGTGGATCGAGGCTAAGGGCGCCGGACGCGGGCAGCTGGTCGGCATGGTTGATGTTCCCCCGGTTTCGCGGACACCCCAACAGTTGGGACGATGGGTCCTGACAGGAGGTCCGCAATCATGGGATACCGACCCCCCTACGACGATGAGTTCAAGCGCCGGGCCGTCAAGTTGGTGACCGACATGGGCATGTCGTTCCAGGACGTGGCCGCTGATCTGGGCTGCTCGGCCGAGGCGATCCGCGGCTGGGTGCGCCAGGCCGAGGTCGACGCCGGAGCACGCGAGGGCGTCACCAGCGACGAGCAGCAGCGGCTGCGTGCGGAGAACGCCGAGCTGCGCCGGCGCAACCGACGGTTGGAAGAGGAGCGTGAGATCCTAAAAGCAGCAGCCGCCTTCTTCGCCCAGGAGACCAACGGCACCCGGTAGAGGTGTACGGGTTCATCGAGGCGAACAAGGCGGCGTTCAGCGTGACCGTGATGTGTCGGGTGCTGGAGGTGGCCCGGTCGGGCTATTACGCCTGGCGGCGCCGTCAGCCCTCGGCGCGGCAGCGCGACGATCAACGGCTGCTGGGGCTGATCCGGCGGATCCACGCCGACGCGCGCGGCTGCTACGGCAGCCCGCGGGTGCACGAGCTGGTCGACGACCACGACGAGCGGCTCGGCGTCAACCGGGTGGCCAGGCTGATGGCCTGCGCAGGCATCGCGGGCGTCTCGGGCCGCAAACGCGGGCCGCGCACCACGGTGCCGAGCAGCCGGTCAAAGCCGCCGGACCTGGTCGGCCGTGACTTCACCGCGACCGCGCCTAACCGGCTATGGCTCGCCGACATCACCTACCTGGAAACCGACGAGGGGTGGCTGTACCTGGCGGTCATCCTCGACGCGTTCAGCCGCCGCATCATCGGCTGGGCGACCGCTGACCACCTGCGCACCCAGCTGCCGCTGGAAGCGCTGGAGATGGCGCTCAAGGGCCGCGACGTGCGGCCCGGCACGACGCTGGTGCACCACACCGACTCCGGGTCGCAGTACCTGTCAGAGGCCTACGGACGGCGTCTCTCGGGGGCGCAGCTGCGCGCCTCCGCGGCCCGGTCCGCTTACGACAACGCCATGGTCGAAAGCTGGTTCCACACCCTCAAGAATGAGCTCATTCACCGGCACCGCTGGGCCACCCGCGCGGCCGCCGACCTGGCCGTGTTCAGCTACATCGGCTGGTACAACCAGCGGCGTCGGCACAGCTCCCTGGACATGCGAAGCCCCGTCCGCTACGAAAAGGAGGAGACCACCCCGACACTGTTCAGCCAAGCCTGACTCTGTCCACGGGATCGGGGGAAGATCAGGTCCACATCAGCGCCCGCCCCGCTGAAGCCGATGACCGGGCCGTGCCTGGCCACTGGGAAGGCGACCTGTTGTTCGGCACAGGCCGCTCGGTGATCGCCACCCTGGTCGAACGCTGGAGCCGCTTCACGATGCTGGTGCACCTCGATGGGGCCACCTCCGACACCGTGGTCGCGGCCCTGGCCCGCCACGTGCTCACCCTGCCCGAGCAGCTGCGCCGGTCCTTGACCTGGGACCAGGGTGTGGAGATGGCCCAGCACACACGCCCAGTTCACCATCGACACCGGTGTGCAGATCTACTTCTGCGACCCCCGAAGCCCCTGGCAGCGCGGCTCCAACGAGAACACCAACGGACTGCTGCGCCAGTACTTCCCCCGCCGAGTTGCCAATCTCAACGACTACAGCCAAGCCGACCTTGACATCGTCGCCGCCCACCTCAACGGCCGACCTCGCAAGACACTCGGATACATGACACCATCACAGAAGTTCAACGAGGCTGTTGCACTCACCCATTGAACGCGCCCCTGTTCCGCGATGGCGGCACTACGGACCAAAGTCCGCCGCGGCGGCCTCTCGACTTCGACCCTCGCCGGGTAGGGCGGAGGTCGACGGCGGCGGCACACGTCACGCTCCGTAGCTGCCGCGCCTCCCATCCTCGCTCGACTGCGGGGAGGCAACCGCAAGATTCCGCCGATCATGTGAGGTTCCGGTGGTCCGCAACCCACGGGTATCGGCTTGTGTCGGTCAGCTCATCTGTTCGCGGGCCAGCGCGAGGTCGTAGTCGGCTTGGAGCCGCATCCAGAACTCGGGCGAGGTCCCGAACACCCGACTGAGCAAGATCGCCGTCTCGCCGGTGACGGCCGTCCGCCCGGTGACCAGGCGGGACACCCGCCCGCGATCGACCCCCATGGCCCGCGCCAGGTCCGCGGCGCTCATGCTCCGCTCCTCCAACTCCTCGGCGACGTGCTCGCCAGGGTGGATCGCCACACTCACCTTCACAGCCATCGCCTGCCTCCTCAGTGGTAGTCCTCGATCTTGACGTCCAGAGCACGGTTGTTCTCGATCCGAAACGTGATCCTCCACTGGTCGTTAATGCGGATGGAGTAGGTCCCGACACGGTCGCCCTTCAACTTCTCGAACCGGTTGCCCTTCAGCGCGCTCAGGTCACGTTGGTCGACAGCGGCCTTGATGCGGTTGAGCCGCATGATCGCCTGCTTGTCGAACCCCTTGCCGTAGCTGCTGCCCTCCAGATGGAGACGCCTCGTCGCTTCGTCGCCGTACTCCATCTCCACGGGGTCACCCTACCGTTCCGTTGCACGCTGCACAACATGCGACGGCCGTCCGAGACACTTCAGCGAATGAACGACGGCTCGGAGCGCTCCCGCTGGACCACCAGGCCCTGGCGAACAGCGGCGCGCTCGAACGCCTCGGCCAAACGCTGCACCGCAGCCGCGTCCTCGGGACCAGCGAAGTAGTCCAGGTCGCGGGTCGTGCGCTCCAACACCCCGTGCGCCGCCATAGCCGCACCCCAGCAAGCACGAAGCGCTCGGACTCGTCCAGACCGGCCACGAGCGCCGCCACACGCTCCTGCAGCCCAGTCAGCGTCACGGGCCGGCGACGTCCTGGCGGCGAGCGAACGCGCGCTCGGCAATCCTGCACACGCACCTGGCGGTGCCGAGCCAGCCACTGGATCCACGCGCGACTGACCGCCGGGGGCAGCACGAGCTCGTCCCACAGATCGACGTCGATGAAGTAGCGCCGTCCTTAGCGGTGCCCTTCCGCAACACCTGCTCATACACCCGCGCCCGTTGCCGCCGGTCGCCCAAGTCATACGTGGGGTCGGCCTGGCTCCAGTTCACCCGCCGCGGCAGCGTCACGACCCCACTGGCACCGTAGAGCGTCGCGTCGCCTCGTGGTTGTGCGCCACTCGGGCTGGCCTCGTCGAGGAAGCTGTCACAGCCTGGCCATGCCGCGTGCAATTCCCTTCGGACAGCGCCGCAAGAGCATGAGCGTGTCGGGCCGAGAAGGGGGTGACCCAGGCGGTGAGCGAGGACCACGGATCCTACGGTCTCCACCGCGAGGATCGAGACGAACACCGACGGGGTCGAGCGCGTCCGCGACAGCACGTTCGGGCGTGGCCCCGCACTGTTGTCGCCGTGTCTCCACGCCGGTCGCAGAGGGAGGTAGGTCCCCATGTCTGATCGGGGCGACCTGCTTGATGTGCCCGCAGCCGCTCAGCGACTCGGTGTGACCCAACGATGGGTTCGGCGCGCTGTCGCTGAGCGTCGCATCTCGTTCGTCAAGGTCGGCCGCAACGTCCGGTTCGAACCGGAGGCGATCAGCCGCTACATCGAGCGGCAGCGCCAGCCAGCTCGCGACGGCGCCGCGTGAGGGTGGGCACCCAGCACGACTGGGCTTGCCGCCGGCGTGCCATCTACGTGCCATAACGAAGTGGCACGGGCGGTAAATCACGGACAACCAGGGGACCCGAAAACCCCGGCTGACCTGCGGTTTTGTGTTCTGACCGGCACCCTTGGGCCGTTCTTCCAAGCTGGTGATGAGGGTTCGATTCCCTTCGCCCGCTCCACAGGAGTTCGCACCGGCACAGCCACCGCCCACCGGAGTGGCAGTTTTCATGCACTGGACACTTCGGGTCAGTCCTCGTATATCCTTTATTCCAGCTACGACCAAAAGCGTCCACTTCGCGGCAAGCGCGGCTGGCCCACGCAGAACCGTAACGGTGTTGGGCTCGAAGAGGCTGAAAACTGCGGGAGGGAGGCCGAATGGCCTCCCTACCGCAAGCGCGTCGCCGAACTACCCGTTCTGCCCGTCCGGCAGGGTTACGTCATTGTGCTTGCGGCTCCACACCAGGAAGTCCGCACCGCCGATCATGATCAGGAGCATGGCGAGCAGGGCGACGAAGGTGGCACCGTTCGTCCGCGGGTCCCAGTCCACCGGCTGCGCCTCCGCCGAGAGGAGGCGCGTGCTCAACGGTGACGGGGGCAGCTGGATGACGGCGTCGCCGCCGGTGCCGAGCAGGCTCGAAATCAACCCGTTGCTGTCGGTCCCCCCGCCTTCAGGCAGCAGCGGGGGCAAGCCGAGATCCTCCAGCAGCGTGGGGTCGATCTCCAGCGTCAGAGGAACCACGCGGTCCTGACCATCAGCGTCCGTGCCCTCGCACTCCAGCAGGCCGGCCTGTATGTCATCGAAGAGGTTGATCAGCTCGTCTCGGGCCACGACGACTTCTTCGGCGAACGTGCCGTCGTCGCCGACGACGGCTTCCCAAGCGACCAGCGCGGGCGTCACCAGCACCGTGGAGCCGGGCTCCCATCCTGCGCCCTGCCAGGACAGCAGGGGCTGCGTATCCACGAGAGTGATCACGCCGAAACAGGTGGGGGCATCCGGATCAGGATCCACGCCGTCCACCAAGGTGATCCGGACCTGGATTGTCAGGAAGACCGAACGCGGCTCCCCAGCCTGATCGGTGCCGCGGCACTCGATCGTCAGCTCGAGCAGCTCCTCCAGGTTGATGTCGTCGGGAAGGTTGAGCAGGAGGTCTTCCTCGCTGATGAGGATGTCCTCCCGGAAGTTGCCGTCCTCGTCGGTCTGGACCTCGTAGACCAGACCGAGGATGACGATCTCCACCGTCGAGTTCGGCTCCCAGTTGCTGCCCTGGAGGCTGATGATGCCGGGCAGGGTGACGACCTCGATCACCAGAGCGCACGTCGGCGCCGGCACGGGCGGATAGGGGTCTTGCGGATCGGTCGGGTCCTGCGCCAGCGCGGGAACCGCCAGGGCGAGCAGAAGGATACCCGCGGCCAAGGCCACAATCGAACGGCGCATCTTTGGTCTCCAGTTTCGTTGAGGGTCGAGCAGCCTTGTCGGTTGCCACAGAAGGTAACCCCCTTCCCACACGAAAGCAAGACTCGAACGTGGCGCCCGGGCATAGGGGTGGCGCCGCCGGCCTCGGCCGCCCCATCACAGCGCTCATCGCACGGAAGCCACCGGGCTTGTCTCGTGGAGAATCCAGTGTTACCAGGCTGGACCGTGTGCGTCTAGCGCACACTTACTGAGTCTCTCGTGCAGCCAACGATGCACGCGTGTCACCCCTGTAGCCTTAACTCGTTGCCTTTGGGTTAGCGTCTTTCCTCACCCCGGATTTGCTAGTTCCACCAATTATCGGTGACGGGGGGAGCCGTCCGGCGCCTTGATCGCGGCAGCGCTCTCCATCAAAAGGCTGCGCACCTCATCCGGGTCGCGCAGGCTGTAGTGGGCGGCGGTCTCACGGTGATCGTCCTCGCCGCGCACGATGATGCCGATGCCGCGCTCGGCGATGGCGGCGAAGGCGTCCTCGTCGGTCACGTCGTCGCCGACGTACACGGGGACGACGTCGGGTCGGTCAAGGTCGAGGGTCACCAGGAGCCACAGCAGGGCCTTGCCCTTGTGCCACTCGACGTCGGGGCGCAGCTCGAAGATCTTCTTGCCCCCGGTCTTGCGCAGGCCCGAGACCGCTGCGGCGACCTCGTCCACCGCTTGCTCGATCCGACCGAGCTGCTCGGGGTCGGCGCGCCGGAAGTGCACCGCGACGGCGAACTTCTTGCGCTCGACCGAGGCCCCCGGGATGTCCGCGAGTGCCTCATCGAGACGGTGGTGAGCGCGGTCGAGCGCGGGAAGTGCGTCGGCAGCGCGTTCGTGACGGTCGCCATCGGGCCCCAAGATGTCGAACCCGTGACTGCCCGCGTAGGCGATCCCCTCCACGGCGACCATCTCGCGGACATCGGCGAGGTCTCGTCCGCTCACGATGGCCACCGGCGCCACGGCCGCGAGGTTGCGGATCGCCTCGCGCGTGGCCTCCGCCAGGGTGGCCTCACGCGCGTCCTCCACGATGGGGGTGAGGGTGCCGTCGTAGTCGAGGAACACCGCCGCCGTCTTGCCGGCGAGGCGCGCGGCGAGCTCCTCGGATCGCTCGACCGCCGACGGCAGGTCGCGGATCGTGACCATATGCGCTCCTTCGGCGACGTGCGGCCGCGACCGGGAAAGCCGCGGCGTCACTGTGGCGCGAAGGATGCCAGACCCGGCCATGACGTCACATGCGGGCCGAGTCGTGAGGTGCCCGAAGCTCGGCGATCTGGAGCAGGCGGGCGACGTCGGTGGGCGAGACGATGCCGACGACGCGTCCCTCATCGACCACGAGCGGCTGGCCGTCGGGCCACCGGCCAGCCGCGGCAACAGGTCGGCAACCGGGTCGTCGGGGTGGGCGGTCGGGATCTCCTCGGGTGCGCAGGCGATGTTAGCGACGGTCGTCGTCATCCGCTCCTCCCACGGCACCTGCTTGATGCGGTTCAACGTCACCAGCCCCCTGGGTCGTCCTATCTCGTCAACCACGGGGAACGCGGAGAAGTGGTAGCGGAACAGGTAACGGTCCAGGAGCTTCTGCACGGTCAGCGAGCCCGGGACGAAGACGGGATCACGTGACATCACCTGGCTGACACGGACGTCGCCAAGGGCTCCGCGGACCTTGGCGTGCTGTTCCTCCGCGCCCGCCGCGTTGACGAGGAACCAGCCGATCAGCACGAGCCAGAGCCCACCCAGTCCCGCGCCGGCGACGAACTCGAGCAACCCCAGCCCCACGAGCACGAAGCCGAAGGTGCGGCCGGCGCGTGCCGCGGTGATAGCCGAGCCGATGCGGTCGCCTCGGCGATGCCAGAGGAAGGCCCGCAGGATCCGCCCGCCGTCGAGGGGCGCCGCTGGTACGAGGTTGAAGAGGGCCAGCACGAAGTTGATGATGGCCAGCCAACCGAGCACACCGACGACGAGATCCGGAACGACCACCGCGTCGGCGACCATGGCGAGGCCGAGGACATCCCGCTCAGCGCGATGCTGACCAGGGGGCCCACGGCGGCGACGCGGAACTCCGCACCCGGTTCGACCGCTTCCCCTGCGAGGCGAGCGACGCCGCCGAACAGCCACAGGGTGATGCCGTCGACCTCGATGCCGTTGCGTCGGGCCACCACCGCGTGAGCGACCTCGTGCGCAGGCCGTCGTCATCACCCAGCCCTTACCCGCCGGCCGGGTACCCGACCGCTACGGGCCACAACCGTGCACCGGAGGGCCCATGCGTGTCAGTCGCCCGTCCTGGGAACGTTTTCTTGTACCCGTCAGTGCAGACTTGCTGGTTGCGCTATCCGAGGTTTACTAGCATGGCCGACGTCATGGAGTGGGAACAGCGGCTGGACGACGAAGACGCGCCCGTCTACCCCATTGGGGTGGTGGCGGAGCTGCTCCACGTGAGCGTCCAGGTCATCCGCCGCTACGACGAACCCGACATGGTGGCGCCCGACCGCTCCGACGGCGGGCAGCGCCGCTACTCCCGTCGGGACATCGCCCGCCTGGCTCGGATCCTCGAGCTGTCGGAGGAGGGAATCTCCGCCGCGGGCATCCGGCGCATACTTGCGTTGGAGGAAGAGCTCCGGTCGGTCAAAGAATAAGGGGCCGACGGGCGTCCCTGAGTCGCCGATCGCGCCGCCTCCACCCCCATACGCAGGCCATCGCCTGGTCGAGGGGGCCCCGCCAAGGACGAATGCCACCCGAAAGGGTGAAGCCACCCGGCCCCCGAGGCGGGGGTCCGGGTGGCGCGGGGAAGATCCTGTCGGCTGCTGACTGCTAGCTGGTGGCGCCAGCCTCGACGGCCTGGCGGCCGCCGTCGCCCGAGCCGATCTGGATCTTGTGCGGCTTGGCCTGCTCGGCCACCGGCATCACGACGGTGAGCACCCCCTCGTCGTACGACGCGGTGATGTGCTCGGTGTCGAGCCCCTGACCGAGGAACAGCTGGCGCGTCACCGTGCCCTGCGGCCGCTCGGCGATGAGGACGTCGTCTTCATCACCGTACCGGCCGGCGCGCTGAGCGGTGACCTGCAGGACGTCGCGCTCCACGGTCACGTCGATGGAGTCGCGGTCCACCCCGGGCAGGTCGAACTCGGCGATGAACTCGTCACCACGCCGGTAGGCGTCGATCGGCAGGTGGGCGAACCGGCCGCCGCCCCAGCTCTGGCGCAGCAGCTGGTCGACTTCGCGGAACGGGTCGTAGCGCATCAGCATCACGCATCACCTCCTGTAGCACGTCGAGCTGCTTCTCCTCGCACCTCCGGTGGCTCCGGAGGGACTCACCCTCCTTGTACCCGGTCCCGGCAGGAAATATTCCGCGATAAGCAGAGGTTTCCTTCCTACACGGCCCGGAACACTCCTTCGGAACAGCTGGACAGCGGGAAGAAGGAGGGCACTTGAACGTGCGTCAGGAAGCGTCCGACAGCCTTCACGGGCGCCACGAGACGTCACCGGCAGCTCCGGGCCCCGAAGGCCGACAAGCCCACGGGTCCCGGACCGCCGCCGCCGCCGGCGTGGCGGGACTGGCTGCTGCCCATCGGCCTGGTGCTCAGCCTCCTCCTGCTGTTTCGCCCCGGCGTCGAACAGCCGGGGATGGCGCTCTCCTACAGCGAGTTCCTGGCGGCGGTCGACGAGGGGCGCGTGGCCACGGTCACCATCGGCGCGGAGGGCGACACCCGTGGCGAGCTCACCGACGGCACCCCCTTCACCACCGCCATCCCCGTGCAGCTGAGCGGCGACGAGCTGCTGGCCCGTCTGGAGGAGCGTGGGGTGGAGATCGAGGCGGTGCCTCCGCGTCTGACCCTGGCAGGAATCCTGCTCTCGCTGGCGCCGTTCCTCCTGCTGCTGGCACTGTTCATCTACCTGGGTAAGCGCGCCAGCGGGCAGCTCGCCGGCATGGCCGGCCTCGGCCGGTCGAACGCGAAGGAGTTCGACAGCGAGCGGCCGAAGACCACGTTCGCCGACGTCGCCGGCCACGAGGGTGTGAAGCGAGAGGTCGCCGAGGTCGTCGAGTTCCTGCGCGAACCCGACCGCTTCCGCCGCGCCGGGGCCACCGCGCCGCGCGGCGTCCTCATGGTCGGGCCCCCGGGCACCGGCAAGACGCTGCTCGCACGGGCGGTCGCCGGCGAGGCGCACGTGCCGTTCCTGTCGGTCACCGGCTCGAGCTTCGTGGAGATGCTCGTCGGCGTCGGCGCGGCGCGGGTGCGCGACCTGTTCGCCAAAGCTCGCAAGCGCGCCCCGGCGATCATCTTCGTCGAAGATATCGACGCCATCGGGCAGCGGCGCAGCGGCGGGGGCGGGGCCATCTCCAACGACGAGCGGGAGCAGACCCTCAACCAGCTGCTGGCCGAGATAGACGGGTTTCGACCCGGCGGAGGGCATCGTGGTGCTGGCCGCCACCAACCGCCCCGAGTCGCTGGACCCCGCGCTGTTGCGCCCCGGCCGTTTCGACCGGCAGGTGACCGTGCCTCTGCCCACGCAAGGCGATCGCCGGGCGATCCTGGAGGTGCACTGTCGCGGCAAGCCCCTCGCCGACGACGTCGACCTCGACGTCGTGGCCCGCGCCACCCCCGGCTTCTCGGGCGCGGACCTCGTCAACCTCGTCAACGAGGCGGCAATCTTCACCGTCCGCGCCGACCGTGAGGTCTTCACCCGCGATCGACTTCGACGAGGCGCGCGACCGGATCATCATCGGGCGCCGTGAGGGATCCAACGTCCTGCTTCCCGACGAGAAGCGGGCCGTGGCGTGCACGAGGCCGGCCACGCGCTGGTCGGCGCTCTGCGAGCACGCCGATCCGGTGGCCAAGGTGACGATCCTGCCCGCGGGTCAGGCGCTGGGCGTCACCCACCAGCTGCCCGTGGACGAGCGCCACCTTTACAGCGAGAGCTTCCTCCACGACTCACTGGCCGTCCGCCTCGGCGGGCGGGCCGCCGAGCTCGTCGTGTTCGGCGAGGGGTCGACCGGGGCGGCCAACGACCTGGCCGGCGCGACACAGCTCGCCACCCGCATGGTGCGCGAGCTCGGCCTCTCCTCGGTCCTGGGGCCGGTCGGCTACAGCGGTCAGAGCCCGATGTACCTGGCGGGCAGGAGGTGACCCAGCGGTCGTGGGCGGAGGAGACGCAGCGGGTCATCGACACCGAGCTGGCGCGCCTGCTGCGACAGGCCGAGGAGCGCGCCGTGGACCTGTTCACGGCCCACCGCGCAGAGCTCGACCGGCTCACCGAGCTGCTGCTCGACCAGGAGACGGTCGACGGTGACGCCGTCCACGGGCTCGTGGGCCGGCAGCGCCCCGGTTCCGCCTCCGGCCGCGCACCGGTGCTGCGACCGGGGCCACACGGTAGGATGCGCTCCCAAGAAGCAACGAGCGCCATACCGAGGGGCTGCCGTGGACCGTGACAAGCTCCGTTCCATCCTCGACGCCATGGAGGAAGACGAGCTCATCGAGCTGCGGGACGCCGTCGAGAAGACGCCGGACGGCTCGACACAGGAGGTCATGGGAGTCAGCGCCAAGAAGGAGGAGGCGCTCATGCTCATCAACCAGGCCATGGTGATGGACACCTCCTAGACCGTGTGTGTGGCGGCCCCTGGTGGGGCACACCACCAGCACGATGTCGTCATCCACCACCAGGCAACCGAAGAGCGAGCCGGGCCGATGATCGCGCTCAGCCCCGGTTCCGCCCGGGAGATCGCCAACCTCCTGGCGATGCTGGCGGACCTGCCCTCGACACCACAGCCGGTCGCCGAGGAAGCCCGGGAACGCGCCGCCGACCTCGAGGAGCGCTTGCCGGTGCCCCACCGCGGGCGGGCCGCGGAGACGCCCGAGCTCGAGGTGCTGCCAGCGACGGCGATCGCCGCGCTCCTCGACCTCCTGGCGGAGCTGCCCTCGACGCCCGAACCCGTGGCCGACGACGCGCGCCGCCATGCAGCGGAGATGTGGGAGACGCTGCCAACCGCCGACGACGACGAGTACCTGCCCGACCGCCGCCGGGGTTGAATCCCCGGCCGTCATCTCTGGCGGCCGGTGCGGGCGGTCAGGCTCTGCGGTGTGGCGATAGCGTAGCGACGTGGGGAGCTGGCGCGGTCGCGCTGCTCAGGCGAGGCAAGGAGCTGTCGGGTGGATGATGCCGCCGTTGCGGTCAAGGGCCTGCGCAAGTCGTTCGGGGCCGTACGCGCACTGGACGGCGTGGACTTCACGGTGCCGCCGGGCACGGTCCTGGGCCTGCTCGGCCCGAACGGCGCCGGCAAGACCACCGTCGTGCGGGTGCTGACGACCCTGCTGCGGCCGGACGCCGGTCGTGTCACCGTCGCGGGCTACGACGTGGTGCGCGACGCCGCGGCCGTCCGCGAGCTCATCGGCCTGGCCGGACAGAACGCGGCGGTCGACGAGAACCTCACGGGTCGCGAGAACCTCGAGCTGGTCGGACGCCTCTACCACCTCCGGTCGGCCAAGGCGCGTCAGCGTTCGGGTGAGCTGCTCGAGCGCTTCGCGTTGGCCGACGAGGCAGACCGGTCGGCGAAGACCTATTCGGGTGGGATGCGTCGCCGCCTCGACCTCGCCGCGAGCCTGGTCGGCCGCCCCCAGGTGCTGTTCCTCGACGAGCCCACGACCGGCCTCGACCCGCGCAGCCGCATCGAGCTGTGGGACGCGATCAACGAGCTCGTCGCCGGCGGCACCACGCTGCTGCTCACCACGCAGTACCTGGAGGAGGCCGACCGGCTCGCGGACCACATCGCCGTCATCGACCACGGCCGCGTCATCGCAGAGGGCACCGCCGCCGAGCTGAAGGCCCGCGTCGGCGGGGACATCGTGGACATCCGCCTCGCCGATCCGGCCCAGACCGCACGCGGCGCCGAGGCCCTGGCCGGCCTGGGAACCGGCTGCTCGCAGAGCGATCCCGACACCGGTGCCCTGCTGCTGCCGACCGACAGCGGCGCGCGGGTGCTGCCGGAGGTCGTTCGTCGCCTTGACGGCGCCGCGGTGGAGATCGCCGAGCTCACGGTGCGAGGACCGACGCTCGACGACGTGTTCCTGTCCCTGACCGGCCAAGCGCCCGAGCCCGCGCCGGCGTCTCCGCTTCGGCCCGGCCACCGCAGCCCCGAGCAGAGCAACGCATGACGGGCCTTGTGGGGCTGCCTGCCCGCCGCCGTCGGGCGCTGTGGGCGATCACCGACACCCTTGCCATGACCCGGCGCAACCTCCTGCGCTACGTCCGCCTGCCGCAGCTGCTCGTCTTCTCGACGGTTCAGCCGGTCATGTTCGTGCTGCTGTTCGCGTTTGTGTTCGGCGGGGCGATCGACGTGCCGGGCGTCTCCTACATCGACTTCCTCATGCCCGGCATCTTCGTGCAGGCGGTCACGTTCGGCGCCGTCCAGACGGGGGTGGGCCTGGCGGACGACCTCTCCAAGGGGATGGTGGACCGCTTCCGCTCCCTGCCCATGGCGCGTTCCGCCGTGTTGGCCGGCCGGACCTTCGCCGACACCGTCCGCAACACCTTCGTCCTGCTGCTCATGACGGCGGTGGGCTATCTCATCGGATTCCGGATCGCCACGGGCTGGCTCCAGGCCCTCGGCGCGCTGGCGCTGGTGGTCGGGTTCGGCCTCGCCTTCTCCTGGATCTCGGCCACCATCGGCATGACCGTCGGTGACCCGGAGTCGGCACAGGCCAGCAGCTTCGTCTGGATCTTTCCGCTGGTGTTCGCAAGCTCGGCGTTCGTGCCCGTCGAGACGATGCCCGGCTGGCTGCAATGGTTCGCCGCCATCAGTCCGGTCACCATGACCGTCGACGCGTTGCGCGGCCTCCTGCTCGGCGGGCCGGTCATGCGTCCCCTTCTCGGCTCGCTTGCCTGGAGCGCGGGCTTCCTCGCCCTGTTCGTCCCACTGGCGGTGTACCGCTACCGCCGCAGCACGTGAGTCCACCGCGTCGACTCCGGCCGGCTCGTCTCGGTACTCTGGACCCGCGGATGCGCCCGTAGCTCAGTGGATAGAGCAGCGGACTTCTAATCCGAAGGTCGGAGGTTCGACCCCTCCCGGGCGCACGGTATAGTGATGTGTCGCCGCCGTTTCCGGTGGCCCCATGGTGGCCGTAGCTCAGTTGGTTAGAGCGCCGCGTTGTGGTCGCGGAGGTCGCGGGTTCGATCCCCGTCGGTCACCCTCGCGCGTTGGCCGCCCTCGTTGCATCGGCCCCCGAGCGGGCTAGACTTCGAGGCTGGCCAGCACGCCTCCGTAGCTCAGTCTGGTTAGAGCAACCGGCTCTTAACCGGTGTGTCGAAGGTTCGAATCCTTCCGGGGGCACTCTCACGACGGGCGGAACGAGTCACGACGTAGGGTACGGAGCATTCCCCGGCTTGATGGCGTGGCGACCTGGCCTTCTCTGAGATGTTGAACAGCTTCTTGCCACTGACGTGGTCGACAGCCGGCGACAGACGGTTCTTCAACGGGAACTCCGCCTGAACCTTGACGAGCCCACAGCGAGAGCAAGTCTTGACCCCAGGGCGCTTGTCCTCAATCCATGGCCGGATCTTCCCATGGGGGTGTGACAGGCGGACGCTAGCCTGCCGGGCGTGAGCGCTTCGGGAGACCCCGAGCCCAGCCGCCTCGCGCGCCGGCTCGACACAGGCGACGCGGTGGTGATCGGCCTCGGCGCGATGATCGGCGCGGGGGTGTTCGCGGCCGTGGGGCCTGCCGCTCAGGCCGCCGGCGCCGGCCTGCTGATCGGGCTGGCCGTGGCCGCCGCGGTGGCGTACTGCAACGCGACGTCGTCGGCGCAGCTGGCGGCGATCTACCCGGAGTCCGGCGGCACGTACGTGTACGGCCGCAAACGGCTGGGCGACTTCTGGGGCTACCTCGCCGGCTGGGGGTTCGTGGTCGGGAAGCTGGCAAGCTGCGCGGCGATGGCGCTCACCTTCGGCGCGTACGCCGCGCCGCAAGCCACCCGCCCCCTGGCCGTGGCCGCGGTCGTGGGGCTGACCGCCGTGAACTACCGGGGCGTGCAGAAGACGGCTGGGCTGACCAGGATCATCGTGGCCCTCGTCCTGGCAAGCCTCGCCGCGGTCGTCGTCGCCGCCACGGCCGGGGGCGCCGCGCAGCCCGCGCGCCTCACCGAGGACCTCTTCGCGGCCGGTCCGCGCGGCATCCTCGAGGCGGCCGGACTGCTGTTCTTCGCCTTCGCCGGCTACGCGCGAATCGCCACCCTCGGCGAGGAGGTCGCCGACCCGGCCCGCGCCATCCCGCGCGCCATCCCGCTCGCGCTGGGCATCACCCTCGTGGTGTACGCCCTCGTCGCCGCCGCAGCCCTGGCGGCCGCCGGCGCCGACGCACTGGCGGAGGCCGATGCGCCTTTGACGGCGGCGGTGACCGCGGGAACGCTCGGCCGGCTCGCACCGGTCGTCCGGGTCGGGGCCACGATCGCGTCACTCGGGGTGCTGCTGAGCCTCATCGTCGGCATCAGCCGCACCGCCTTCGCGATGGCGGGCAACGGCGACCTGCCCCGCTGGTTCGCCGCCGTCCATCCGCGCTTCAAAGTGCCGCACCGAGCCGAGCTCGCCGTCGCCATCCTCGTCGGAGCTGCGGCCGCGACGGTGGACCTGCGGGAGGCGATCGGCTTCAGCTCCTTCGCCGTCCTGACCTACTACGGGATCGCCAACGCGTCCGCGTTCACCCTCTCGCCCTCACAGCGGCGCTGGCCCCGTTGGCTGGCGGCGGCGGGGGTGGGCGGCTGCGGTCTGCTGGCGTTCAACCTCCCCCTGCAGACGGTCGTCGCCGGCGTCGCCGTGCTCGCCGCCGGCGCCGTGGTGTGGACGGTCCGGCAAACCCGTCACCACGGGCGGTCGTAGCGGTGTGCGGCCGGTTCGTCGCCATCACCGATGCGGACGGACTCGCCCGGTTCCTCGTCGTCGACAAGCGCGACGTCGATCACCTTGCGCCTTCCTACAACGTCGCCCCCACCCACGAGGTGCACGCCGCGGTCGAGCAGGCCGGGCGGCGCACGCTCGTCGCGTTGCGCTGGGGGCTGCTGCCGACGTGGCTGGACGACCCGACGACCGGTCCCGGGCTCATCAACGCCAGGGCGGAGACGGCTGCGGTGAAGCCGGCCTTCCGGGACGCGTTCGCGCGCCGGCGCTGTCTCATCCCCGCCGACGGCTTCTACGAATGGCGGGCCGGGCCCGCCCGCACGAAGGTGCCGTACTTCATCCGCGCGCCCGACGACCGCCCCCTGGCCCTCGCCGGGCTGTGGACCACCTCGCGTCCACGCGACCCCTGGCGGCCGGTCCTGCGGACGTGCGCCATCCTCACCACCGTCGCCACCCGGCCGGTCTCCGCGCTGCACGACCGAGCCCCGGTCATGCTCCCCGCCGCCGCCTGGGACGAGTGGCTGGACCCCGACCACCCCGATCCTCGGGCCCTGTCGCGCCTGCTGCTGCCGGCGCCGGACGACGCGCTCGTCATGCACGCCGTGAGCCAGCAGGTCAACAGCGTCGGCCACAACCACCCCGGCCTGATCGAACCCGTGCCCGAGCAGCTGCGCCTCGGATGACCCAACGGAGCGGATCGCCGCGCAGCTCTCCTGCCTCGCCCGGCGGGATCGCCGTAACCCGCCCGACCCAAACTATGCTGGCACCACGCGCGAGTGGTGGAACGGCAGACACGCCAGCTTTAGGTGCTGGTCCCTTCGGGGGTGGGGGTTCGAATCCCCCCTCGCGCACGCCGGTCGCGGCCTTCCCGTTCCGGGCGGGTTCCCGGCCATCCCTCCCAAAACCCTGCATCCGAGCGACTTTGGGCAACCGGCGGGTCGGGAGGGGCGCCAAAGGGTGAATCGAAGCCGGCCTGGCCCGCACTTTCCCTCGGATACCCGGGGATGTGGCCGGGGCCTGTGGTCAGCCGGTCAGCTGGCGGGCAGCGTCTACAGCACGATGGCGACGGGCGCGCCTCCTGCACTTACCGATGCGTGCCGCAGGTTTCCCCGGATGACCCGTGTGACGGTGCTGGGCGACAGCAGACGCTGGGGGCGCTCGACCAGGCCGGCGACCTGGGCGAACAGCACACCCAGCGCGGAGTCGTGCGCCGCGGCGGCGTGGAAGCGGGCGATGTAGGCGTTCGCAAGGCGAATCCGCAGCGTGCGCCGGCCCCTGATGCAGCGGATCCCGAGATCGGCGCCGACCGCCAGCGCCCACGGCACCTTGACGATGTCCGCCGTCGTGGAGAACCAGGTTCGCGGGTCCGGCGCCGTGCCCGCACCGAGCAGGCGCCGCAGAGCCACCGCCTCCATCGCCGCCACGGTCATCCCCTGTCCATAGATCGGATTGAAGCTGCAGACCGCGTCGCCGGCGACCAGCAGACCGTCGGGCATGGCTCGGACCCGCTCGTAGCGGTGGCGGGTGTTGGCGGGGTAGCGGAACTCCGCGGGGTCGTCGAGCGGCTCGCCCTGGCGCAGGGCATCGGCGAGGTCGTGCATGGGCAGCTGCGCGGCGAAAGACTCGTAGGCGTCCGGGTCTGCAGGAGGTCGCTCGCCGCCCATCGCCGCCAGCGTGACGAGCCACCGGTCACCCTCGACCCGCATCATGACCGCGCCTCGCGGGCCGTCGGGTGTCGGGCCGACGAACACCACCACGTCGTCGTCGAGCGCCCCGGAGGGCAGGTGGTAGCGGCGCGTCGCGTAGCGCAGGTCGACGTGGAGCTGCTCGACCTGCGGACCTGCGTAGCCGAGTCCTTCCAGCCACTGCGGCGTCCGCGACCGACGACCCGAGCAGTCCACCACGAGATCCGCGGCGAACGTCTTCTCGACGTCGCCGTCGTCCGGGGACCGCACCCGCAGGCCCAGCACACGGCGTCGGTCGGTGCTCGCCACGAGGCCGCGAACGTCGCATCGGCTGCGGATGCGCACCGCCGGGTGCTCCTGCAGCCGCCGGCGCACGTGTGCCTCGATGAACGGGCGGGTCGCCAGGATCGTGTCGCGGCCCAGTGGCCCGCGTGCCAGCCGGTGACCGCTCACACACCAGCGTCCGCGTGCTCCGGGGTCGGCACGCGTCGCCCCGTCAGCCACCATGTCGTCCAGCACGCCGGGGAAAAGCTCCTCGAGCGCGTCCGCGCCCGCGGGGAGCAGCGCGTGCGCATGGCGTCCCTGCGGCACGCCGCTGCGATGGGCGACGCCCTCGGGCACCCGGTCGCGGTCCAGCACCGTCACGCGCCCGTACACGCTCGAGAGCGCCTTGGCGACGGCCAGCCCCGCCATGCTCGCGCCGACGACGACCGCGTGCGCGCTGCCCGCCCCGTGTGTCATGACCCCTCATCACCCGCCGACGACCTGGAGCGTCCCCTCTCGGCGCCTGCCCTGTCAAGCAGTCGCTCTCCCTCAGCCCTCCCGCACGTGCACGGTGAACGTATGCGTGTCGCGTGCCTCGGAACCCCAGGGCTTGGCGTAGGTGCAGCGGACCCGGGCCGTTCCTGTGGCGGACGCGACCGCGCGCACCCAGTAGTGCAGCCCGTCAGGCTGCTCGTCGAAACGCTGACCGGTTACCTCGACGGCGTCGCCGCCCACCTCCACGTGCCACATGTGGTTGGGCCGCGGTCGGGTGAGCAAGTCGAGCTCGAACTCTTCGCCGGGCGCGACGTCGATGGGTTGATCGGAACGGGTGGTGGCGGCGCCGGGCGGCTCGTCCGCCGGCGGGACCGCGGCCGGCTGAGGCGCGTGCGCGGGCAGCGGCGCGCTC
>Ga0247713_1000765_pt1 | contig 17976 bp, 21 predicted proteins | sample 21E_NmetaG_FD_189936 | JGI IMG/M metagenome (GOLD analysis project Ga0247713, IMG submission 189936) | Soil microbial communities from hillslope of Landscape Evolution Observatory, University of Arizona, Oracle, AZ, United States - 2-1-E_N | ecosystem: Engineered > Artificial ecosystem >... | reverse complement strand
TGTACCTGGCTTTTCTCGACCCCGGCGACACGGTCATGGGCATGGCCCTTCCCTCCGGCGGGCACCTGACTCACGGATGGAGCGTCTCGGCCACCGGCCGGTGGTTTCGGGCCGTTCAGTACGGCGTTCGAAAGGACAACCACCTCATCGACTACGACGAGATGCGCGACCTTGCCCTCAAGGAGAGGCCCAAGCTGATCTGGGCCGGGGGCACTGCGATCCCCCGGCAGATCGACTTCGGCATCTTCGCCGAGGTGGCCAAGGAGGTGGGAGCCATCTTCGCCGCCGACATCGCCCACATCGCCGGCCTGGTGGCGGGCGGCGCCCATCCTTCGCCGGTGCCGGTGGCCGATGTCGTGACCACCACAACCCACAAGACCCTGCGCGGTCCCCGGGGCGCGATGGCCATGTGCCGCACCGAGCACGCCAAGGCGATCAACTTCGCGGTGTTTCCGGGGCTGCAGGGCGGACCCCACAACCACACGACGGCGGCAATCGCAGTGGCGCTGAAGGAGGCCTCCCAGCCGGACTTCTCGGCTTACGCCCACCAGATAGTTGCCAACGCCAAGGCACTGGCAGCCGCTCTCCTGGAGCGCGGCTTCGACCTGGTATCCGGCGGCACCGACAACCATCTGATCTTGATCGACCTCACCAACAAGGGGGTCTTCGGCAAGCCGGCCGCCAAGGCCCTCGACCGGGCCGGGATCGAGCTCAACTACAACACCGTTCCCTTCGATCCCCGCAAGCCATTCGACCCTTCGGGCATCCGACTGGGAACTCCCTCGGTCACGACTCGGGGGATGAAGGAGCCCGAGATGGTCCGGATTGCCGGCTGGATGGATCAGATAATCAGCGCGCCTGAGGACGAGGACCTGGCTAAAAAGGTGTCCGGTGAGATCTCCGAGCTCTGCCGCAGCTTTCCCGCGCCGGGGACAATCGCCTCCTAAGGACCGGCCGGTTCGGCCCAAGCGAATTCCACGGTGAGGCTGTGGTGGGCCGAGCCCAGCGACGGTCCCAATGCTCGATGGGTCGTCGTGAGTGCCGGAGCGTGCAATGCGTGGTCGATTGGAACCATCAGCGGGCCGGTGCCGACCATCCAACTTGGTTGAATGCCGAAGCCCCGCTGACTGTTGCGCAGCCCACTGGTCCGTATCAGGTCCCGGAACGGGTGGGACCAGGGGGTTGAATTAAGGTCACCTATCATGACAACCGGCACCTCCTGGAGGGCCGCCCATTCCCCGGCAGCTTTCAGTTCCGCATCCCGGATACCCGATAGCTGGGCGGTTCGAGGCGAGTGGGTATGCAGCCCGATAACCCGCAGGGGCCGGCCGTCCAGAACGAGATCGACTGCGATCCCTCCCGTTCTGGAACCCTGAACCAGCTCCACCGGTGCAACCGAGGTAACCGGGATGCGGCTCACGACCATGATGCGGCGATGGTCCTGCAAGCGCAACGGGTACAGGACCGAATACGGAAGGTCCGACGCAGCGAACAACTCCATCCATCGGGGGCTGACCTCGGAGAAGAACACGAGGTCGGCGTCGGTGGTCGCCAGCTGGTCGGCAACCTGCGCAAAGCGTTCGTCGCCGCCGCCGTGGACATTGTGATAGTGGAGCTTGACGGCAGAGCTCTGGGGAGCCGGGGCCGGGGCGGGAAACCAGAGCGGCGCCACCAGCGCCGCATTCAACAAAGCGAGAAGGGCAAGAAAAAAGGCTCCGCCACGCCGCCCCAGGATCCCGGCCAGCAGGGATGCCAGTGCCAGCACCACGGCGTATTGCGGACGGAACGCAGCAGCCAGGTCCAGCCCCCACGACCAGGCGCCGAAGAACCCTGCCACACTGGCGATCGCAATAGGGAGAACGGCCAGCACGACCAGGCCTCCCAACAGACGCCCCAGCACGGATCGCTAGCCGAATCCCTGCAGTGATGCCTTCATCTCCCAAGGGTGCCAGGCTTTGGCGGGCAGACCTTCTACCTGGATCTACCCTGGCGGCCGCTGCGGCTTGTCCTGGTCCTTTGCCGGCCGGTGACCTGGACGGTTGGCCTCGGGAACCTTGCCGTAGGGCTCCGGGTCCATGGGGTTCGTCTCCTCGGCGTTGTGCTCGAAGGAGTCAAGGTCGGTTGAACCCTTGTCCTTGCTGCGCGCAATCTCAGGCTGTTGTGGTCTCGACATGGTTAGATTCCTTCCCGGCTCGCGGCATAGGTAATCCCCTCCGGGGGTTGATGCTCGATCTATCCGTCGAGCGGCACCTCGGCCCACACCATCCTGGCGCCGTCATCAACGCCCCAGGCCCGGCACAAACGGTCGAGGATGAGTATGCCGTAACCCCTCTCCACCCCCGCCTGGCGCTGCCGGATCTGCTGGGGTTCCAACACGGGGCCCGACTGGGAAATCTCAAAACGGAGGTATCCCGGTGCGCGCAGGATGGCAACCCCAACCCCGGCTTCAGAGTCGGGGCACCCGTGGCGAACCGCATTGGTGATCAACTCGGTCAACACCAACGAGGCAGTCTCCGCATCGGTTCTGGACAACGGTACCGAGAGTCGCCGAAGCATTCCGCGTGCCTGAGCCGCCGATTCGGAACTGCACAGAAGGCGTTCCTGCAGCTGCTCCAGAACCACCCTCCAGAATCCAAGCGACAAGAGTCCTGAGCCTGGTCGCTATGATTAGTGCCCCGAAAGCCGGGGTTGTATACGTGGTTCAGCAATTTGGGAGGATGCAAGTGACTGATTTGGACCACGACAAGAAGCTTGACGACGCCAAGGGCCTCTTGGAGAGCGTTGCGTTGCTGGAGTCGGTGGCCGCGGAGAGAGAGCAGAAGGCGGGCCGGATCATCGACGAGCTTGCCGATGACGGCGTCAAGCCGGACGAGATTGCCGGCCGCCTCGACATCTCGGAGTCATCGGTAGAAACCCTGCTCGATAGGGACGCGCCGAAGCCCGTCCACGAGAGGATCGGGATCTCCGAAGAAACGGTGAAGAAGCTGGACGCACTTGGTTTCCCGCAAAGCCAGAAAAGCGCCGACTAAGGCCGGTCCTCGGCATAGCATTCCTCGCGCTCGATCCGATGGATCTGGTCCAGCCTCGGCTGGTGCCGGCCCCCCTCGAACTCGGTTTTGACGAACAGGTCAACGATCTCGCAGGCCATGTGGGGCGTTACTATGCGGGCCCCCATCGCAAGCACATTGGCATCGTTGTGCAGGCGGCACATCCGGGCGGTCCACAGTTCGTTGCACAGCGCAGCACGGATACCGTGGACCTTGTTGGCGGAGATCTGCTCGCCCTGTCCGCTTCCGCCGAGGACGATCCCCCGGTCGGCCTCCCCCTTGGCCACCGCACGGGCGGCTGCGGCGCAGAACCCGGGGTAATCCACGGATTCCTCCGAGTCGGTGCCGAAGTCCTGCACCTCGTGACCGCTGTCCCGCAGATGCTTCACCAGGGCAGTCTTCAGTGCATAGCCCGCGTGGTCGGAGGCAATGGCTACTTTCACGGGGGCCACTCTACCGGAGTCGATTTTCCCACGCCGCCTACCTCAGGATCCGGGGCTCGCCGAGCATCGATATGACCTTGGAAGGCGGGGAGTCGAGAGTTCCACCGTCCACGTAGATCCCCGGACCGTTTCCCAGGTCCAGCAAAACCTCCTGAAGCACGGCCGAGGTGGGGTTTCCGCTCGGGTTGGCACTGGTGGCCGCTATCGGCCCGCAAATGCGCAACAGCTCGAGGGTGAACGGATGGTTGGGAATCCTGAGCCCGACGGTAGTGCCGTCGCCCCCGATGTCCGGGACATCCTCGGTGGTGCGGACGACGATCGTCACCGCGCCCGGCCAGCTGCTCATCGCCAGCTCAAGCGCGGCCTTGTCGAACTCGCCCAGGGTCCGGGCGGTCCTGATGTCGGGTACCAGAATCGGAAGGGGCTTGGAGCGGGGCCTGCCTTTGAGCTTGAAGATCTTGTCGATGGCCCGCGGCCGGTCCAGGCGAGCGGCCACCCCGTACACCGTGTCGGTCGGAATGACTACCACTCCCCCCTCTTCCAGGACCTTTGCGGTCTTGTGCAGAGCGGTGCGTGAGGTACTGGACAAGATGGTGGCTATGGCCGGCGTCCTTCCACGAACCGGGCCTTGCCGGTGAGGTCGTTGGTGATCTGTACGCCGTCGTACCGGCGGGCCAGGAACATTCGCAGGTCCTCGTACTGGGAGATGCCGGCCGTCTCCAGCACCAGGTTGCCCCCGGACTTCAGCCAGACGAACGCTTCCTGGATGATCCGAATGCAGGTGGCCAATCCCTTGTCCCCCGAAAGCAGGGCCATCTCGGGCTCGTGATCGCGCACCTCCGGCGGAGCTTTCGCCAGCTCCTCCTGCGACAGGTATGGCGGGTTGGACACGATCAAGTCAAAGTTTCCCTTCTCCGGCGCCGGCAGAGGGGAGAACAGGTCTCCGTAGCCCAGCTCGACATTGGTGAGACCGGAGCGCTTCAGATTGGCCTCCGCCCACCAAAGCGCATCTTCGCTGATCTCGGTGGCCCACACACGGCAATCCGGCCGTTCGGTCGCCAGCGACAGCGCTATTGCTCCGGAGCCGGTTCCCAGATCCACCACCCTGGGATCGGCAACCCCCGACAGGAGCTCGAGGCATCTCTCCACCAGCATCTCGGTTTCGGGACGGGGGACCAGAACGCCGGGTCCCACCTTCAAAGCCAACCGGCGAAATGCCTGCACCCCGGTTATGTACTGCAGGGGTCTTCCGGCACACCTGGAGGCGACCATTTTGTCCAGCTCGGCGGCTTGGGCCGTGGTCACCGGCTGCTCCAGCCCGGCATACAGGTCACTTCGCCGCAGCTTCAGCAGATGACCGAGCAGGATCTCCGCCTCGTTGCGGGCACCGGATACCCCCGATCTCTGCAGGTCCGAGGTCACCTGGTCCAGCACTGCCCCGACCGTCTGTCCCATAAGGAAGTTATTCCCCGCCCAGCTGCTCGGCTCTCAGCTTTGTGATCAGAGCGTCGATGAACGGATCCAATCCCCCGCTCATCACCTCCGGCACGTTGTGCACCGAGACCTTAACCCGGTGATCGGTCACCCGGTTCTGCGGAAAGTTGTAGGTACGGATCTTTTCTGAGCGGTCGACGCTTCGCACCTGCCCTTTGCGGGCGGCCGAGTCCTCTGCCGCCCGCCGGTCCAGCTCCGCCTGGTGAAGGCGTGCCCGCATGATCCGCAGCGCCTTGTCCCGGTTCTGCAGCTGCGACTTCTCGTCCTGGCAGCTGACCACCGTGCCCGTGGGAAGGTGGGTCAGCCTCACGGCGGAGTCGGTGGTGTTCACCGACTGGCCTCCCGGCCCCGAGGAGCGGAACACGTCCCACTTCAAGTCCTTGGGATCGATTTGCACCTCGACCTCCTCGGCTTCCGGCATGACCACCACCCCGATGGCCGAGGTGTGCAAGCGCCCCTGAGATTCTGTCTCGGGAACCCGCTGCACCCGGTGCACACCTGCTTCGTGTTTCATGCGGGAGTAGGCCCCTTTGCCTTTGACCGCGAAGGTCACCTCCTTGAACCCGCCGACGTTCGATGGGGTGGAAGACAGCACCTCGGTCCTCCAGCCGCGCCGGCCGGCGTAGCTCTCGTACATCTTGAAGACCTCCCCGGCGAACAGGGCCGATTCGTCGCCCCCCTCGCCGGCTTTCACCTCCACGATCACGTCCTTGTCGTCGGTGGGGTCCCTGGGGACCAGAAGAACCTTTAGCTCTTCTTCGAGCTTGTTTGCCAGGGCCTGCTGCTCCTCGATCTCAGCCGCGGCCATGTCCTTCATCTCGGGCTCCGAGGTCTCGTTGAGCAGCCTGCGGGCGGAGTCGACCTCATCGAGCGCGGCCTTCCATCTGCGGTAGGTCAGGACGGTGGGTTCGAGCTCGGCATTCTCCTTGCCCAGCTCCCTGAGCAAGTCCGGCTTCGAGGTGACCGCTGGGTCCATGAGGCGGGCCTGGACCTCCTGGTAGCGGGAATCTATCTCGCCGAGCCGGCCGAACAGCACTTCACTCAAAAATGCTCATCTCCGGTTCCATCTTCTTTCAGGACGCGCGAGCAGTACGGATTGTCCGGCTTCAGCTAAGCGGGTTCCACTCCCGGCAGGCGCTTCTCAGGGTGGAGCAGATCGGCGGTCTCGGCAGCCGGCTGCACTTCGTAAACCGTCGAGCTCGAGGGCTCCGCGACGTCCAACCGGTTGATCACCCCCTCCATCGCCTTGATGGCGACTTCGATCTGGTCGTGAGTGGGCGGGCGGGTGGTGATCTTTTGCAGGGCGAGCCCGGGCAGGCTGACCGTGCGAAAGATGATCGACCGGTCGTTCTTGCCGGCTGCCCGGATTACCTCGTAGGACAGCCCGGCGACCACGGGGATCATCAGGACACGGGCGGCAAGCTTGTAGCCCAGAGCGGCGTCGGCCAGCAACAGGTCCGCCAGAAGGTGGCCGATGATCGCCACGAACATCACGATGAACAGAAAGTTGGTTCCGCACCTGACGTGCAGGGTGGAGTAGCGGTCGATGACGTCCGGCTCCATCGGGTCGTCGTTCTCGTAGGCGTAGATCGTCTTGTGCTCGGCGCCGTGGTACTGAAAGACCCGCCTGATGTCGGGCACCAGCGAGATCAAAAGGATGTATCCCAGAAAGAAGGTGATCCGGATACCCCCTTCTATGAGGTTTTGAAGGAAGTCGCCCTCGACACCTATCCGGTTGCCGCCCCACTTGGAGATAAAGGCGGGAATGGTGACGAACAGACCAAGGATGAGGACCATCCCGATTCCGAGGCTGGCGTTCATGGCCTTTTCGACCTTGGCGATGTCCTCTGGGGTGTCGTCCTCCTCCTCCACCGCATAGGAGCCCGATATCTTGAGCGCCTTGAAGCCCAGGTTCAAAGATTCGACCAGGGTCCAGACCCCACGCAGGAGTGGCTTGCGGGTCCACTTGTGCTCGGATGCGTACTTGGGGAGCGGAAAGGCGTGCACGGCGATCTCTTGGTTGGGCTTGCGGACGGCCACCGCCCAGCTCTTCGGCCCGCGCATCATCACGCCCTCCATGACGGCCTGGCCGCCGATGGACGGCTTACTCGCCATCGGCCGGCCTCAAGGAAGCACAGACCACGCAGAAACCGATGGTGCGCCCTCGGCTCAAGCGGATCCTATTCAGCAGGGGGAGCGGCGCTGGCGCGTTTGCCGTACTTGCGCTCGAAGCGCTCGATCCGACCGCCCGTGTCGACCATCTTCTGCTTGCCCGTGTAGAAGGGGTGGCACTCGGAGCAGAGCTCGGTGCGCATCTCGGACTTCGTCGACCTGGTCTCGAACGTGTTCCCGCAGGAACAGTGGACGGTGGCGATCTCGTAATCGGGGTGAATGCCCGTTTTCACATCTATCTCCTTAGATTCCTCTCAGTCGAGAGTATCACCGCCTTCAGTTCCGGGACCAGCGGAGGGCGGCTGGGCGGAAAAACGGGAACGGCAATCCCCGGTAGGGGCCGCAGTAACCCCCCGGTCGGAGGTAGGATTTAGCGATGGACGCCGAAGCGATACGCAAGGATTTCCCCATCCTTCACCAGCAGGTCAACGGCCACCCACTGGTATACCTCGACAACGGCGCCACCTCCCAGCGGCCCCTCGCAGTTATCGACGAGGTCAAGCGCTTCTACGAGGAGGACAACTCCAACGTCCATCGCTCGGTCCATACCCTCGGGCAGCGGGCGACGGTTCTTTTCGAAGGCGCCCGAACCAAGATTGCCCGGCTGATCGGAGCCCCCAGTGAACGGGGCGTCGTCTTCACCAAATCCGCCACCGAGGCGCTGAACCTGGTGGCCTACGCCTGGGGACGCCACCACCTGGCCCCCGGCGACGAGGTGCTGGTGTCCGAGATGGAGCACCACTCCAACATCGTGTCCTGGCAGCTGGCGTGCAAGGACACCGGCGCGGTCATCAGGCCCATTCCGGTTACCGAAGCGGGAACCCTTGACCTGGACGAATACCGGCGGCTTTTGTCGAACAAGACGAAGGTCGTAGCGGTTACCCAGGTGTCCAACGTGCTCGGGACCATCAACCCGATCGCCGAGATGGCCGCCGGCGCCCACGACGTGGGAGCCGTCGTGGTGTGCGACGGCGCGCAGGCGGTTCCCCACATGCAGGTGGACGTGAACGAGCTGGACTGCGATTTCTACGTCGGGACCGGCCACAAGATGTGTGCCCCCACCGGCATTGGTTTTTTGTGGGGACGAGAGCGAATCCTCGAAGACATGGAGCCGTTTCACGGAGGAGGCGACATGATCCTGGACGTGTGGATCGACCACTCCACCTACAACGACATCCCCTACAAGTTCGAGGCGGGAACCCCGCCGATTGCCCAGGCGGTGGGCCTCGGTGCCGCCATCGACTACCTGAACGCCATCGGCTGGGATGCCATCCGCCGGCACGAGGTCGAAATCACGAGGTACGCCCTGGAGCGGCTGGCGGCCATCCCCGACATAACGGTCTACGGCCCGAAGGACGCCGCCAACAAGGCGGGACTGGTTTCGTTCAACATCGGCGACATCCACCCGCACGACGTCGGCACGATCATGGACGGCAAAGGGGTGGCCATCCGGGCCGGGCATCATTGCGCCAAGCCTCTGATGCGTAAACTTGGAGTGAGCGCGACCAATCGCGCTTCTTTCTACATCTACAACACTCCCAGCGACGTCGACGCCCTGGTCGACGCTTTGGAGAGTTGCCGAGAGATGTTCGGTTAAGGAGGCACCCGTTTGAGCGATCTCGAAGACCTTTATAAGGAAGTAATCCTCGACCATTACCGGACGCCGCGTAACCGGACCAAGATCGAAGGTGCCGATGTCCACCTGCACCGCGACAACCCTTTGTGCGGCGACGAGATAGACCTCTACGTGGACATTGAGGACGGCAAGGTCACCAACGTCGGCTTCGAGGGCCGGGGATGTTCGATCTCGCAGGCCTCCGTTTCGATGATGACCGAGAAGCTCAAGGGTCTGTCGGTGGCCCAGGCCGAGGAGCTTGCGAACTCATTCAAGTCCATGATGCAGGGCGAAAACCCCGAGGACGAGGACTCGTTGGGCGATCTTCTGGCGCTGCAGGGAGTCCAGAAGTACCCGGTTCGCATCAAGTGCGCGCTGCTGGGATGGAACACCTTCCTCGAAGGTGTGAAGATCCACCACGACAAGCACGGGAGCTAGTCCCCCGCTACCGACGATTCACGCATGGACTTCGGGATTTCTCCCCGTTTCCGAAACTCCGTCCGGCCCGCATAATATCCAGACGTCAGTCCTCCGGCTGCTCGGAGGAACCCCAACCCTTTGACGGATCTGGAGGTCGAAGTTGCTTAAAGGTCTTGCCCGGTTCAGCTACCGGCACCGGTGGGTCACCCTGTTCATCTGGATCCTCCTCCTGGCCGGCACCGTACTGGCAAGCCGTGAATTCGGGGGCAATCTCGCCAACAACATCAGCCTCCCGGGGACCGAGACCCAGGCAACCTTCGACCTGTTGGAGGAAAGAATGCCGGCCCGGGCCGGCGACGTCGGCCAGATCGTATTCCTGGCCGAGGACGGCGTTGCGGCGGTTCAAGATCGCATGGAGGCCGGATTCGAAGCGGCGCGGGAGGTTTCCGGCCAGTACCTGATCGACATCACCAGCCCCTACAGCCCAGAGGGCGCACGCCAGGTTGCCCAATCGGGCGAGTTCGCCGGAAGGATTGCCTACGCCGAGCTTCAGTTCGACCGGGGCGGCCAGGAGTTGCCCGCCGAGCTTTCCGATGAGATCCAGGAAGCGGTCAACGATGCGGTTAATCCCGACCGCACGCTGACCGTGGAGTACGGGGGCTTCGTCTTTCAGGAGATCGCGCCGCCGGGAGGCAGGGAAGAAAAGATCGGCCTTGCGGCCGCGGTTTTGATCCTGCTCGTGTCGTTCGGATCGGTCCTTGCCATGGGCCTTCCGATCTTCATGGCTCTGTTCGGCCTGGGGATCAGCCTCACCGGGATCGGGCTACTCGCCCGGTACATGGAGGTTGCGACCTTCGCTCCGCTGGTGGCGGCCATGGTCGGTCTGGGGGTGGGCATCGACTACGCCCTGTTCATAGTCACCCGGTACCGGCAGAACCTGGCCGTGGGCATGGAGACCGAGGACGCGGTCGTCTCGGCGCTGACCACCGCCGGCCGGGCGGTCCTGTTCGCCGGGGTCACCGTGATCATCAGCCTCATGGGCATGTTCCTCATGGGCCTGTCGCTCATGTACGGTCTTGCGCTCGGTACGGGACTGGCGGTGCTGGTCACCATGATGGCGTCGGTCACCCTGCTCCCCGCGCTGCTCGGATTCGTAGGCTCACGGATCGACAAGTTCTCCGTTCACCTCCGGCGTAAGAGCAGGCCGGCAAAGTCCCACGAAGCCGCCTTCTGGTACCGGTGGAGCCGTCAGGTCCAGCGCCACCCCCTGGCCTACGCCCTGCTCTGCCTGTTGATTCTGGGGACACTCGCCGCACCCGTCTTCAGCATCCGCCTCGGCAACCAGGATGCGGGCAACGGTCCGACGGAGCTGACCACCCGGCGCGCCTACGATCTTCTAGCCGACGCGTTCGGCCCAGGCTACAACGGCCCGCTGCTGGTGGCGGCGGCGTTCGACTCGCCGGCCGATGCGTTCCCGAAGCTGCAGGCCCTGGCTGCAGAGCTTGCCTCCGACCCGGGGGTGGCCGAGGTCAGCCCGCCGATCCCCAATGACCCCGACAACCCCACCGCCGCGCTGATTCAGGTGATCGGGCGTTACGCTCCCCAGGACATCCGGACCGACCAGATGGTCACGCGTCTACGTGAGGACATAATTGCGCCCGCCGCCCGGGACGAGGGCCTGGAGATCCACTCCGGCGGGATGGCGGCCATCGGGTTGGACCTGACCGACAAACTCACCGAACGCCTGCCGGTCTTCTTCGGCGGCGTGATCTTGCTGAGCTTCATTCTGTTGATGGCAGCCTTCCGCTCGATCCTGGTGCCGCTCAAGGCCGCCATCATGAACCTGCTGGGCATCTCGGCGGCGTTCGGTGTGCTGGTCGCGGTGTTCCAGTGGGGTTGGGGGGCCGACCTAATAGGCGTCGACCGGACCGGGCCGATCTTCGCCGGAAGCCCGATGCTGCTGTTTGCCATCCTGTTCGGGCTTTCAATGGACTACGAAGTCTTCCTTCTGTCGCGAATCAAAGAGGAGCACGACCGGACCGGTAACAACGCCCAGGCAGTCGCGGATGGCCTTGCCTCGACCGGCCGGGTGATCACCGCGGCGGCGGCCATCATGGTGACCGTCTTCTTCTCGTTCGTGCTGGGCGACGAGCCCAACGCCAAGCTGATCGGCCTCGGCCTTGCGGTCGCCGTGTTTCTGGACGCTACGGTGGTCCGCATGATCCTGGTGCCGGCCACCATGGAGCTGCTGGGTGAAGCCAACTGGTACCTGCCCAGGTGGCTGGACCGCATTCTGCCCAACATCCACATCGAATCCGAGTCCGACGAGGTCCTGCCGATGGTGCCGTCGCCCGAGGACATCGAGGCAGACGGCGAAACGGCGTTCCCGGATGGTGCGCCGGCCGGCAAGCTTCCCTACGCGACGGTTCAGCCGCGCCCGCAGGAACCGGATTTGCGGCGGTATCCGGCTTACCCCACCGCGCCGCCGGCGACGCCTGCGGCTGACCGGCCGGGTGCTTCCATTCCTGCTCCCAACGGCGGCCGGACTCCATCCGAGCTGGACACGATCCTCAGGAATCTGCCCTTCAGGGCGGGCCAGGGTGACGTCCGGTCGATTCTCGAGGAGGTGGCCAGGGCAACCTACGACCACTATCGCTACGACGACACCACCGGAGAGCCGCCCCTGGACGTATCCCGGGTCAGCGGTTATCTGGCGCTCGAGCAGCGCTTCGGCAGGATTGCGAAGGTGAGCAACCCCGAACATGCTGCGCAGCTGTTGCTCGGCGCAGTTGCCGCCCAGGCGCTGGCAGAGAGCCGGGGGCTGAACGGCGCGCAGAACGGCGACCCGGACAGCTATCCCAGGGAAGCGGTGAAGATACTGTTGGAGGGCATCGGCAGGCAGGACTGAACCGGTTTCGCGCCCGGCCGGCTAGACCCGGGTCCTGAGAATCAGTTCCCTGGGTTCGGGCTCCAGGTAGGTCTGCTGGTTGAAGCGCGGGTGCTCCTGGACCCTCACGTAGTGCCGCAACAGGGTCAACGGAACGCTGAGTGGGACGCTGCCCTGCCGGTATTCCTGCAGCGCGCGGGCCAGCTCCTTTTGAACTCCCGGTTCCACGGACCCTTTCAGCCCTTCGAAAACCGTCTTCATAACCGCGAAGTGGCTGGCCGGGGTGGCCGGGGTTTGCAGAGCGGCCATGAACCCGGTCAGATACTGAGCGGTGACCTCCTGGTAGGAAAGGTCGGCGGCCTTTTTGAATACAGCGGATATCTCCGCATGGGCGTCGGGGCTGTGGACGTCGAGCTGGAGCTTCGCCTGTGCGTGCGCCATTACCAGCTGGCCCACGCTTCGCTCCTTGACCAGAAACCGCATCTGGCGGTCGTAGGCAAATACCCGCTCGACGAAACCCTGCCGTGCGCCGGCGTCCCGCAGGGCCGTCTCCTCGATCTTCGGAAGGTCCGGAAAGCTCTCCTCGAGCGCCCGGGCGAACAGACCGGGCTGGGCGGTGCCGGAACCCTCGACGGCCACCTCCATCCCGCAGCTGGGCGACCCACTCTTCAGGATGAATCCCCTCAGGTTCGCGCCGGCCAGGTCTTCGATCTTTCGGACGACAAAGCGCGCCATCGTTTCGGTGTGATCGGTTCCCGATTCGGTGCCGACCACGGCGGTCCGGCCACCCGAGTCCTGAAGCTTCACCGGTTCCCGGGGAACCCCCATGCCGGCTTCCACTTCCGGGCAAACCGGAACGAAGGCGAAGACCTCCCCCAGCAGGTCCACGGCCAGGGTGCTTCGCTTGTCCGCACCGTCATAGCGGACCGCATCCCCGAGCAGGCACTGGGAGATGCCTATCTTTACTGAAGCCTCGTCGTTCGGCATACGGCTAGCGTATCGGAAACTGACCGTTTCGCCGTTAGACCTGGACACCATTCGGACGTATCGTTGAGGATGGTAAAGGTGTCGAGCGAGGAGGCAGAAATGGCTCAGTGCGGTCACGAAGGGTGCAAGTGCGAAGCTCGGGAAGACGGATACTGCAGTGACTACTGCCAGAAGCACGGCTCACACGAGGGCCACCAGCCGCACGACTGCGGATGCGGCCACGAGGGCTGTCACTGATCGCGGTTAACACCCCGGTTCCGTAACACCCGCCTTGACGAACTCGGGTCCGCGGCGCACGGTCCTCGGAATCTGTGAGATCGTGCTGTGGACCCGCGACCTGGAACAAACACTGAGGTTCTACCGGGACCTGTTCGGCCTGGAGATGATCTCCCGGCCGGATTTCAAAGCAAAGTTTCTGAGTGCCGGCACGGGACCCGGCGGGGTACCCGAGATGATCGTCCTGTTTCCCCACCCCTCGGACGCTCCCGAGTTTCCCGCTGAAAAGCAGGCGCGGGTTCTGCACCACCTGGCGTTTGCGGTCGACCCCGACCGGTACGACGACCTGGAGGAGGCCTGCCGCCGGGCAGGCCTCGAGCCCCGCCAGGGCGTGCACCCGGTCCTGGAGGAGGTTCGCACCTTCTACGTCGACGACCCGGAGGGCAACGAGGTAGAGGTCATCGCCCGCACGGCGTGAGCGGTAAACCGATCGAGGAGAGAGTCTGATGCGGGAACAAGCAAGCGGCCCACGATTCGAACCGTGGGAGTTGGAGCGCACCGACCGCACCCTGGGCGTCCTGACGACGAACAGCAGGGACGGGTACCCCCATTCCGTGCCGGTCGGCGTCCGATGGGAAGACGGAGCTCTGCGCTTCGAGACCGACTCCAACGCCAAGAAGCTTCGCAACCTCCAAAACGACCCGCGGGTTTCGATCCTGATTCACGGCAAGCCGAAATGGGGAGTTCTCATTCAGGGCCGGGCGGAGATCCTTTCCCGGGGCGCCGGGCGGGAGCAGTCCCAGATCCGGGTGGTTCCCGAAAAGAAGGCCTCCTGGAGGCGCAAGGAGGACTGAGAGCCACGCCGGAGCGAGCGGGCGGGCCGGCCGAGAGAACGGGACTCGGGGTTGGGAGGAAGTATGGGCAAGGAATTCTTGGTCGAGGTGCCACACCAGCTTTCCCGGGAAGAAGCGCTCTCGCGGATCAAGTCCCTGATATCCGACCTCAAGAGCCAGTACGGAAACCAGGTGAGCAACGTCAACGAGAAGTGGACCGACAACAGATGCGACTTCAGCATGAAGCTGAAGATGTTCAAGATCTCAGGTTCCATCCTGGTCGACGACTCGCGCGCCCAGATCCGAGGGAGGATGCCGCCGGGCACCGGACGCTTCGAGGGAAAGGCCAAAGGTCTCATCGAGGAACGGGCCAAAAAGCTCCTGTCCTGAGCGGTCAGGCCCCCTCTTCCATACCTTTGGCCATCAGGTACCCCCGCGCCCGCTCGGTTAGCGGGTAGCGGTTCACCAACGCCCAGAAGTCGGGCGAATGATTGGCTTCGAGCAGGTGCGCCAGCTCGTGGACCAGAACGTAGTCCCGCACCCACCCGGGCATCTCGGCGAGAGCCGACGAGATGCGGATGGTGCCCTCGCGGGGGGAGCACGAGCCGTAGCGTGAGTTCTGGTTGGTCACGTACTCCAAAGATGCCCAGCTGAGGCGCCCGTTGAAATAGAGGCGGTTGAGCTCGGCGGCTCGGCGCTGGAGATCGCCGGCCGCGTTGAGGCGTTGGCGGAGGTTCCTTGCTTGGAACCGCTCGAGCATGGTCCGAACCCAATGCTGCTCTTCGGCTCGCGACATCGACGCGGGCAGGTACACCACCAGCCGGTCCTCCTTGAGGCGTGCGGAGACTGTGCGGTGCCGGCGCTCGGACCGGCGAACCTCAACCTCGGGAGAGAACCCGTCCGAGCGATCGAGAGGCAGCGAAGCCTGTTCGGCGGCCGTCACGGTGAATGGTCGCAATACATACCCCCGATTCTAGAGTCCGGCGGCGACAATCCAGCGGGGGTTCCGTCAGCATATGTTGACAAGGTGCCATCCGTCAGCTTATGCTGACTCCATGGAGGATCTGGCGAAGCTGACGATTGCTGCCACCGACGACCATCCCGGTGACGGCCTGCGGGCGGTTGCGGCGCTGCGCCGGCTGCTCGACCGGCTGGAGGACCTGCACGTAGAGCGGGCCAGAGACCGGGGGTGGTCCTGGGAGGAGATCGCCGGTGCCCTGGGAGTCACCAAGCAGACGGTGCATCGCAAGCACGGCCGCAAGTTCAGGAGGTAGGGATGTTCGAACGATTTACCCGGCAGGCTCGCGGCGTCGTTACCAATGCAGTCGACATCGCCGGCCGTCGCAAAGACGGCTACGTCCGGCCCGACCACCTCCTGCTGGCAATCGCCAGCATCCCCGAGGAAAGTCAGGCGGCGGCGGTGCTGAAGCGAATGGGTGCCACCCGGGATGCGCTGGCGGTCGCAATCGCCCCCGAGACCAAGGACGCCGCCCTGCTCGCGACACTCGGCATCGACCTGGACGAGGTTCGGAGAAGGGTCGAATACAGCTTCGGCGAAGGAGCCTGGGCACGTCGCAGCGCCCGCCCGGGTCACATCCCGTTCACGCCCGACGCCAAGAAGGCACTGGAGCTTTCGCTGCGGCATGCGCTGGCACTTCGGTCCAAGTCCATCGACGACCGCCACATCCTGCTGGGCGTCCTGGATTCGGGACGGGACGTCAAAGACGCCCTATCGGTGTTGGGTCTGGAGCCGAGCCAGGTGAAGCGAAACATGCTCGATGCCATGAAGCAGGCAAGCTAGTGCCCTAGCTCAAACCGATTGCGGTACCCACGCAGTGGTGACCGCGCCCCGAGCCGAGCTGCCGACGGTGCGGGCGTACTTCTCCAGTGCTCCGGTGGCGTACCGGGGGGGCGGTGGAGTCCAGGCGGCGAGCCGCCGGCTGAGCTCCTCCTCGTCCACCAGCAGGTCGATGCTGCGGTTGGGGACGTCCAGGACTATCTCGTCGCCCTCCTTGACCAGGGCGATCGGGCCTCCGTCGGCGGCCTCGGGGGCTACGTGGCCCACCGAGAAGCCGTGGGTGGCACCCGAGAAGCGGCCATCGGTGATAAGCGCAACCTCCTTGCCCATCCCAGCGCCGAAGATGGCACCGGTAACGGCGAGCATCTCGCGCATCCCCGGTCCGCCCTTGGGGCCCTCGTAGCGGATGACCACCACGTCGCCCGCCCGTATCTGCCCGGTGACCACGGCCTCGAAGGCGGCGTCCTCGGAGTCGAAGACCCGGGCAGGCCCGCGGATCGCGTCGGCTCCCTCCAGGCCGGCGGCCTTGCACACCGAGCCCTCGGGAGCAAGGGTGCCCCTCAGGATCACGGTGCCGCCGGTTGGATGCAGCGGCCGGGACATCGGCCGGACCACCTCTCCGTCCGGTTCACCGGCCCCCTCGGCATTCTCGGCGAGGGTCTTGCCGTTGGCGGTCAGAGCGTCGCCGTGCAGCAGGTCCGCCTCCAGCAGCTCGCGGATGACAACCTGCACCCCGCCGACCCGGTCCCAGTCGGCCATGATGAACCGCCCGGCGGGCCGCAGATCGGCGATGTGGGGAACCCGGCGGGAGATCGTGTCGAAATGGTCGATGTCGAGCTCGAGCCCGGCCTCGTGGGCGATGGCCAGCAGGTGAAGCACCGCGTTGGTAGATCCGCCGGTGGCCATCACAACGGTGATGGCGTTCTCGAGGGCCTTCAAGGTGACGATGTCGCGGGCGGTGATTCCGCTACGGAGCTGCTCGACCACCGCAACACCGCTTTGGAAGGCGAACTCGGCGCGCCGTTCGGTGATGGCCGGCGGGGACGCGCTGCCCGGCAACGAAAGGCCCATCGCCTCGACCGCTGCCGCCATCGTGTTGGCGGTGTAGTGCCCGGCACAGGACCCGGCACCCGGGCAGGCGTTGGACTCCAGCTCGTGCAGGTCGGCGTCGGTCATCTTGCCGGCGGCGTGAGCGCCCACCCCTTCGAACACGTCTTGAATCGTCACGTCCCTACCGCGAAAGCGCCCCGGCATAATGGTCCCCCCGTAGAGGAAGACCGCCGGCAGGTCCAGCCGAACCGCCGCCATCACCATGCCGGGCAGGCTCTTGTCGCAGCCGGCGATGGTGACCACCCCGTCCAAGCGCTCGGCGTGCACCACCAGCTCAACCGAATCGGCGATTGCCTCTCGGGAGATGAGGGAAGCTCGCATACCCTCGGTCCCCATCGAGATGCCGTCGGAGACCGCAATGGTGGTGAACTCCAACGGGTACCCGCCCGCCTCGTGGACCCCGGCCTTCGACCGGTCGGCGAGCTTGTCGAGATGCAGGTTGCAGGGGGTGACCTCGTTCCAGGATGAGGCGACCGCGATTATGGGCTTCGAGAAGTCGTCGTCTCGCATGCCTACCGCTCGCAGCATTGCCCTGGCCGGAGCGCGCTTGGCGCCCTCGGTGACGTCGACGCTGCGGGGCTTCATATTGGGTTGGTCGCTCATGGGTTCTCCTCGTGAGTATTTCAAAGAGCATAACAACGGCCGCCTGATCCTCGGGATCGACCCGATAACGGTCCCCGGCCTGTGGGCTTCCGGCCGGCGAGGCCGGGGCGGACCCCGGAAGATCGAGTCGGATTCAACCGACCCAGGTAGGAACCCATCCGCTTGGCGAACGATCCCGCGGCGGCGCAGAAGGGCGGAGTGTGGTTGAGGTGCTGGACGGTTCACCGGCTTAGGAACGTCCCCGAAAGATTTTCAACTTTCTTTCGTAGGCGGCCCCGGGAGGGCCGGTTTTGTCATACCTGCCGGATAGATTCTGACCATGGATACGGGGGTACTCCTGGAGTGTTCGGC
>Ga0247713_1000764_pt1 | contig 17978 bp, 20 predicted proteins | sample 21E_NmetaG_FD_189936 | JGI IMG/M metagenome (GOLD analysis project Ga0247713, IMG submission 189936) | Soil microbial communities from hillslope of Landscape Evolution Observatory, University of Arizona, Oracle, AZ, United States - 2-1-E_N | ecosystem: Engineered > Artificial ecosystem >... | reverse complement strand
CCCCGGGACGTCGGCCCGCTCGAGGACCTCCACGTCGTGGCCCCTTCCCACCAGGTGGCAGGCCGCCGACAGCCCACCCAGCCCGGCGCCCACCACGACGACCTTCACCGGTCGCGGCCGGCGACGTAATAGGCCAGCTCCACCAGGGCGTGACCGGCCCCCCCCTCGAGGTCGGCGTGATCGAGGGCCTCGACCGCCTCGCCCACCAACCGGTCGATGTTGCCTTCGACGGTCTCCACCGCGCCCGAGGTGAGGAAAACGTCCTGCAGGGCGGCCACGTCGTCCTCGTCCAGGTCGGCGGCGCCGTAGCGGCCGAGCACGGCTGCGTCCGCGGTCGAGGCCTGTTTCGCGGCGATGGCGAAGAGCAGCGTGGGCTTGCCCTCGCGGAGATCCTCACCGACCGGCTTGCCGGTGACGTCGGCGTCGCCGAAGACCCCCAGGAGGTCGTCGCGCAGCTGGAAGGCCTCGCCCAGGGGCAAGCCGTAGCCCGACAGGGGCGCGGCCAGGTCGTCGAGGCGCCCAGCGAGGGCGGCGCCCAGATGCAAGGGGCGCTCGACGGTGTACTTGCCGGACTTGAAGCGGGAGATGCGCCGGGCCGTGCACTCGTTGACCCGGCCGCGGGCGGTGCCCAGCAGGTCGAGGTACTGACCGACGTTCACCTCGAGGCGCAGCTCGTTGAACACGTGGTGGGCGGCGGCAGGGGCCCCGGCCAGCAGCTGGTCGGCGTAGACGAAGGCCAGGTCGCCGACCAGGATCGCCACCCCTTCGCCGAAGCGCCGGGCCTCTCCCCGCCAGCCGTCGAGGGCATGGTCGGCCTCGAACTGGACGTGCACGGTGTCGGTGCCCCGCCGGGTGGCCGAGCCGTCCATGATGTCGTCGTGCACCAGGGCGAAGGTGTGCAGCAGCTCCAGCGCGGCGCCGGCGTCGACGACCGCGGAATCCTCGGGCCTCCCCCCGGCCCCGACGTACGCCCAGTGGCAGAAAGCGGGGCGGAGCCGCTTGCCTCCGGCCCCCACCAGGTCGCGTAGAGCGCAGAGGGGCTCGGCCAGGTCGGGGTCGACGGCGGACCAACGCTCCACCTCGACCTCGAGGACACCCGCGATGCGCGTCTCGACCCGGGTGGCGATCCGGGACAGGCTGGGGGGCGCAATCGCGATTCCCGGTACGACTCGCACCAATTCTCCTTCCCGGGTCGAGTTGTCAGGTTAGGCGCGGTTCGGAACCGCATCATCAACCGGATGACGGGTCGTGGCCCCGGCCAAGGCGAAGCCGGCCGCCGCTCCCAGCGCCAGGACCAGCGCCCCGCCGACCGCGTCGAGCCAGAAGTGGTTCCCCGTCACCACGATGGCGAAGAGGGTGGCCACCGGGTAGAGGGCGGCCAGAAGACGGGCCCACGGCCGCGTCAGCATCGGGTAGAGCACCAGGGCGCTCCACGTCGACCAGGCGAAGTGAAGGCTGGGCATGGCCGCGTACTGGTTCGACACCTGGGCGACCGGCCCCGACTCGAACGACCACAACCCGCCATAGACCCGCAGGGTGTCGACGAAGCCATAGGGCTCCGGAAGCAGCCGGGGCGGCATGAGCGGGTAGGTGGCGAACCCGATCAGGGCCAGTGCGGTGGTCGCAGCCAGGGTGTTGCGCCATCGGGGGTAGCGGTCGGGGAACCGCCGGAACAGCAGCACCAGGGCGGTGATCGTCACCACGAAGTGGAACGTGCCGTAAAACACGTTCCAGAACTGGATGAACCAGCGCCAGTCGAGGAACGCCTCCTGGACGGCCTCCTCGAAGTAGAGGCCCATGGCCCGCTCGGCCCGGATGACTTTCCGGGCGTTGGAGAAGGCATGCGCGGCGGAGACCGTGGCCGATCCCTGGGTGTTGCGGATGAAGCTGTACACCCCGTAGAAGACGGCGATGTAGAGCACCTCCTTCCACCACCGCAACTGCGATCGACGCGGTGGCGCTGGAGGTTCGGGCTCGGGGTCCTCGACGTCAGCCGCGCTCAAGCGACGACGCGGGCCGGCCGGGGGCCGACGGCGAAGGCAGGAGCGCCCAGGAGGCTGACCACCATGTTCATGCCGTAGAGCAGCAGTCCGAAGGCCACGGCCTGGCCGGTGCTGACGCCGAGTGGCACGAGCAGGAGCACCAGGGCCCCCTCCCGCAGGCCGAGGCCGCTGACCGATATGGGCAGGACCTGGGCGATGGCGACGATCGGGATGAAGGCCATCATCGCCGACCATCCGACCGCGATGCCCATGGCGTGGCCGGCCATCCACGCGCCGGCGACCATGGCCAGCTGGTAGGCCAGCGCGCTGACCAGCACGCCCACCGCCGCCCCCGGGTCGCGGCGCAGACGGGCGAGGCCCAGGTGCACGGCAGCCACAAAACCCAGCCACGAACGGTCGGCGAACCGCTCCCCCACCTTCGGACTGGAGATCAGGAGCAGGATGGCGGCCAGGGTGGCCAGCGTGCCGACAGCGAGGGTGAGGCTGAGCCGGCTGGCCCGGCCGAGGTCCAGGAGGCTGGGGTTGCCGAACAGGGCAACCAGGGTGATGAACGGCAGCACGAGGAACCCGGTGAGCCGCTCCACCACCACGGACGCCACCGAGGTGTGGCGCTGGCCGTTGACAGCCGCCAGGCGGGTGACCCGCAGGACGTCGCCGCCCACGGTGCTGGGCAGGAAGTTCGATACGAACATCCCGGCCAGGGTGTGGGAGACCAGGGGCGGGAGGTCGGAGGGGATCTCGAGGGCCTGGAGGACCTGGCCCCACCTCACCGTGGAGAGGAAGACCGCAAGGGTGTAGACGACCAGGCCGCCGGCCAGCCACCCGAGTGTCGAGAGCTGATGCCTCGGGAACAGCGACGCAAGGTCGATCCGCGGCACCAGGAGCGCAAGCATCGCCGCGCTGGCCACGACCCGGAACCCGAGTAACAGCCTGGCCCTGCTCCTCCCTCCCACGCGACCAGACTACGTCCCTCCGGCTGCCTCCGGCATCCGATGTTTGCCGGTGGGTAACCTGCCCGCCCGATGCGCACACGTACGGTCGACCTGGGCACCGTCTCCCTTCAGGTCGGCGAGGCCGGGGAAGGCGGCCGGCCGGTGCTGCTGGTGCACGGCTTCACCGCCGACAGCAGCGAGGTGGCCGGCGTCCTCGGCCCCCTCGGGGACCGCGGCTGGCACGCCGTCGCTCCCGATCTCCGGGGCCACGGGCGCAGCGACCGCCCGACCGATCCCGACGACTACAGCTTCGAGCTCATGGCGGCCGATGTCGTCGCCCTGTCCGACCACCTGGGATGGGACCGGTTCGCCCTCGTCGGCCACTCCATGGGCGGGGCCGTGGCGCAGCTCGTCGCCCTCGACCACCCTGAGCGGCTCACCGCGCTGGTCCTGGCCAGCACGTTCCACGGGCCGGTGGCCGGGCTCACCATGGAGCTGGTCGAGCTCGGACGTTGGGTGGTGCGCGAATCCGGCATGACGGGCCTGGCCGATGCGCTGGCCGCCCGCCGGGCCGAGAACCCCGACTCGATCGCCGCCTTCGAGCGCCTGCAGGATGCGCGCCCCGGCCATGCCGAGCAGTCCAGAGCCCGGCTGGAGGCGACGTCGCCGGACATGTGGATGGCGCTGGCCCCCCGATTCGTGGCCCAGGAGGACCGGCTCGACCGGTTGGCCGAGGTCGACGTCCCGACCGCGGTCATCGTCGGCGAGCTCGACTCGACAATGCTGGACGACTGCCGGCGCCTGGCCGCCACCATCCCGGGAGCGGCGCTGACGGTCATCCCCGACGCCGGCCACGTGCCCCAGCTGGAGGACCCCCAGGCGTGGTGGGACGCGCTGTCCGGCTTCCTGGGCCGTATCTAGCCGCGGGCACGCCGGTACCATCGGTCGATGATCGATGAAGCAGTCATCCAGCGGGTCCTCGGCGCCGCCCTCCGCACCGGCGGCGACTTCGCCGAGGTGTTCGCCGAGGACCGCAGGTCGTCCTCCGCCCGCATGGACGACGGCAAGATCGAGGAGCTGACGTCGGGGCGCGACCGGGGCGCCGGCATCCGGGTCGTCCGGGAGGAGACCACCGGCTTCGCCCACACCTCCGACCTGACCGAGGAGGGCCTGCGGGCCGCAGCCGAGGCGGCGGCGGCAGCCGCTCGGGGTGGCGGAGGCGGCGTGCGCGAGATCGCCCTCACCCGCCAGGACAACGTCCAGCCCCACGACGTCGAGATCCTCCCGGAGGACGTACCGAAGGCCCGCAAGGCCGAGCTGCTGCTCAAGGCCGACGAGGCCGCTCGGGCGTCGGGCGGCGCCATCCGCCAGGTGGGCGCCACCTACGGCGACAGTCACCGGCGCATCATGGTGGCCAACAGCGACGGGCTGCTGACCTCCGACGACCAGGTCCGGACCCGGCTCATGGTGAGTTGCGTGGCGTCCGGCGACGCCGGCATGCAGACCGGCTTCGAGGCCCCCGGCCGCACGATCGGGTTCGAGCTGTTCGACGAGGTCGACCCGGCCGAGATCGCCCGCGAAGCCGCCCGCCGGGCCCTGGTGATGCTCAACGCCCGACCGGCCCCGAGCGGCACGCTGCCGGTCGTCCTCAAGCGGGGCGCCGGAGGGGTGCTGTTCCACGAGGCCTGCGGCCACGGGCTCGAAGCCGACCTCGTGGGCCGCGACGCCTCGGTGTTCCGCGACAAGGTCGGCGCCCAGGTCGCCAGCCCACTGGTGAACCTGGTCGACGACGGCACCTATGCCCGGGAATGGGGCACCTACGCCATCGACGACGAGGGGCACCCGGCCCAGCGCAACACCCTCATCGAGAACGGTGAGCTCACCGACTACATGTGGGACCACCTCCGGGCCCGTAAGGCGGGCCGCGCGTCGTCGGGCAACGGGCGGCGCCAGAGCTACCACCACCTCCCGATGGTCCGCATGACCAACACCTACGTGCTGGCCGGCGAGGAGGACCCCGACGAGATCATCCGCCAGACCCCGTACGGCATCTACTGCGTCCAGCTCGGTGGCGGGCAGGTCAACACGGCCACGGGCGACTTCGTGTTCGGGATCACCGAGGCCTACATGATCGAGAACGGGGAGATCACCCACCCGATCCGCTCGGCGAACCTGATCGGCAACGGGCCCGAGGTGCTGCGGGCCATCGACGCGGTCGGCAACGACTTCGACACCTGGACCGGCACCTGCGGGAAGGACGGCCAGGGCGTCCCTGTGTCGTCAGGGCAGCCCACGCTGCGGGTGGCGGCGATGACCGTCGGCGGCACCGCAGCGTGAGTGAGCTTCTCGAGCTCGCCGAGCGCGTCGTCGGCCAGGCCCGTCCGGGCGAGCAGGTCGAGGTCTTCCTCGGTCGCAGCCACCAGACCGAGGTGAAGGTGTTCGACGGGGCGGTGGAGTCGCTGTCCTCCGCCGACACCCAGGGCGTCGGCGTGCGGGTGATCGTCGGCGGCCGCCAGGGTTTCGCCTACGCCGCGTCGCTCGAGGACCCGATCATCGCCGAGACCCTCGACGAGGCCAGGAACAACGCCGCCTTCGGCACGGTCGACGAGTTCCTCGGCCTGGCCACGCCCGACGGCGTGGAGCCCGTCGACCTCGACCTGTTCCGGCCCGAACTGGCCGCCTTCCCGACCGACCGCAAGGTCGAGATGGCCCTGGAGCTGGAGCGGGCGGTGCGGGCGGCCGACCCGCGCATCCGGGGCGTCGAGTCGGCCGACTACGGCGACTCGGTGTCGGAGTCCGCCATCGCGTCCACCGAGGGCGTGCTGGTCACGTCTCGCCGCTCGGGGTGCTCGATCTTCGCTTCGGCCATGGCCGGTGACGGCGCCGAGACCATGACCGGTTCCGGCTACTCGGTGGCCCGCACCCCCGAGGACCTCGACATGGCCAAGGCGGTCAAGGACGCCAGCGAGAAGTCGACCCGCCTCCTGGGCGCCCGCAAGCCCCCGTCCCGCCGGCTGACCGTGCTGCTCGACCCGTCCGTGTCGGCGTCCTTTCTCGGCCTGCTCTCCTCGGGACTGTCCGCGTCCTCGGTGATCAAGGGGCGGTCCCTGTTCGCCGGTCGGGAGGGCGAGGCGGTGGCGGTTCCGTTCCTGACGATGGTCGACGACCCCACCGAGCCCCAGGCGTGGGGCGCCGGCCGCTACGACGCCGAGGGCTTGGCCAGCCGCCGCAACGTCCTCATCGAGGACGGGGTGCTCCGGGGGTTCCTGCACAACTCCTACACGGGTCGGCGGTGCGGCCAGCCCTCGAACGCCTCAGCCGTGAGGGGCGGCTACCGGTCCACGCCAGGCGTGGGGAGCCGGGCCCTCACCCTGACCCCTGGTGACCGCAGCCAGGAGCAGCTCATGGCCGACGTCGGCGACGGCCTGCTGGTGCAGTCGGTCACCGGCCTGCACTCGGGGGCCAACCCGATCAGCGGCGACTTCTCCGTCGGCGTCGAGGGGCTTCTGTTCCGGGACGGGGCACCGGCCGAGCCGGTGCGGGAGGCCACCATCGCCTCCACCCTGCAGCGCATGCTGCTCGACCTGGTGGCCGTGGGTGGCGACCTGGAGTGGCTCCCAGGCGGCGCCGCCGGCATGACCGTCGCCATCGGCGACGTGCAACTCAGCGGGTCGTAGCCGCTACACCTCCGCCGAGCCGTCGTTCCACGTGATCCGCAGCTTGGGGCCGTCGACGGTGGCGAACGTCACGCCCAGCACCGAGCAGCGACCGTCTTCGACCGGCTGGTATGTCTTGTCGTCGTCAAGCCGGTAGAGCTCGAAGCGCCGGTCCCGGTGGACGACCATTGCCTCGGTGATGCCGCGGGCGGCGTAGAACGGCAGCTTGGCGTAGCTGTCATCGTCCGGCGATCGGACCTCGACGACGAGTTCGGCCCCTATGAGGCCCTCTTCGATCTCCTGGTCGGGCCGGGCATAGATTTGGTCGGGTATCCGCCAGTTGTTCTCCACGTCCGCAAACACGCCGGTCGCTTCGCACCACGACGCGAGGCCAAGGCCCTTGGCGATCGGAGCCAGCACTAGGAACATGTCGCTATTCAGCCGCGGGTGCCACAGCTTGGGCGGGTTCACGAAGTGCCACTCTCCCTCCCAGCACTCGTCGAGTTTGTCGATCCCCAGCCGTCGGCGTTCCTCGACGAGGGACTCTCGGGCGTTGACCAGCACGGCACGCATCGGTCCAGTATCGCGCCCTCACCTAACCTCCGGCGGTGCTCGACCTCGCCCAAGCCGACCCGGCCACCTCGATCCCGGTCCTGCACGCCATCGTGCTGGGTATCACCCAGGGCCTGTCGGAGTTCCTCCCCATCTCGTCGAGCGGGCACCTCATCCTCGTGCCGTGGCTGTTCGGCTGGGAGGGGCTGACCGGGCCGGCCAATGTCGACCTGAACAAGACGTTCGACGTGGCCCTGCACGTGGGCACGATCCTGGCGGCCATCGTCTATTTCCGCCGCGACCTGGCCCGTCTGGCCCGGGCCGGGGTGACGTCGATCCGCCAGCGGGCGATCCGCACGGTCGACGAGCGTCTGGCCTGGCTGCTCGTGCTCTCGGCCATTCCGGGGGCGATCGTCGGCGCCCTGCTGGAGGACTTCATCAACCAGCGCCTCGGCGAGATCTGGCTCATCGCCGTGATGCTCATCGTCTTCGGCCTGGTCCTGGCGCTGGCCGATCGGCTACCCAGCAACCTGGGGGAGGGCGACTACGGCCCCCGGCAAGCGGTGATGATGGGCCTGGCTCAGGCCGCCGCCCTCTCCCCCGGCGTGTCGCGGTCGGGCATCACCATGACCGCCGGCCGCTTCCTCGGCTTCGACCGCAACGCCGCCGCCCGCCTGTCGTTCCTGATGAGCATGCCGATCACCGGCGGGGCCGCCCTGTACAAGGGCGCCGAGCTGGCGGTGGACGGGCTGCCCCCCGGCACTGCCCCGGCGTTCTTCTGGGGCATCGTGGCCTCCGGGATCACCGGCCTGGCTGCGGTGTGGCTGGTGCTGCGGGTGGTGCGGACGCGCTCGTTCCTCCCGTTCGTGGTGTACCGGGTGCTGCTTGGGCTGGCCGTACTGGCCGTGCTGGCGTCACCTCTGCGGTGAGGGACAGGGTCACCACCCCGGCGGCCACCGCGTAGGCCACCCGGACCACATCCTCGGAGGCCACTGCCACGGCCACCGCCTCAGGCCCGACGTCGATCACGAGCGCGGCCTCCGCCACCGGGAAGGTCGGTTCCTCGCCGGCCGGCGGAGGCTCGAACGTGGCCAGCACGTCGACCCGGTCTCCCCGCCGCAGCGGCAGCGAGTCGCTGCCGGTGGGCACCGCCACCGCCCGGGCCCCGTCGGGCAGGAGCGCGGTCAGCCCCTCCAACCCCTCCGGCGCCAGATGAGCGGCCACCACCGCTGCGCCCCGGAACAGGGGAACGACCACTGTGCGTCCGACCACGGCGCTTGTCAGCGCCAACGACCCCTCCGGGAGGAAGGACGCCGGCATGGACCGCACGACGACGTCGGCCGGGGCGAGCACCGAGCCGACCTCGACGGCCCGGGCAGCCGTGACCACCGGTCGGAGGCGGCCATAGCGGGCGGCCTGGGCCTCGGCCTTGCCGACCTGGCCGGCGACGGTGAAGGCGGTGAAGGCGGCCAGGGCCACGACGGCCGCCCAGTACGCGAAGGGAGATCGAGCGAGACGGCGCAGGCGCACGGCATGTCCTCCGGAGAGATCCGAGATCACGGAGGGGGAAGCGGGCCTTGGGGTGCAGGTTAGGCGGGAAACGACCCCGGATCCATGGCTCCGTCGGCGCACCCGCAGGCCCGTTCGGCCGAAATGGCGGGGATGGCCCGCACGAGCACGCCTTTCACCCGCTCGATGTTCTCGGCCAGCACCCGGAACACGGCCTCCATGGTGACCGCCTCAGCCCGCTCGACGCCCGCGTCGTAGTCCGTGACCAGTGCGAGGCCGGAGTAGCAGATCCCCAGCTCGCGGGCCAGCACGGCCTCCGGGTACTGGGTCATGTTCACCACCTCCCAGCCGGCCGACGAGAACCACCTCGACTCGGCCCGCGTGGAGAAGCGGGGCCCCTGGATGACCACCACCGTCCCGCCGTCGTGGACCGCAACGCCCTCAGCCTTCGCCGCGTCGACGGCTGCCCGCCCGAGCTCGGAGCAGTACGGATCGGCGAAGGAGACGTGGGCGGGCAGGGGCCCGTCGAAGAACGTGTCCGCCCGGCCCGACGTGCGGTCAACCAGCTGGTCGCACACCACCAGGTCCCCCGGCCGTACGTGCGGCTGCAGGGAGCCGACCGAGCACGGGGCCAGCAGTCGACGAACCCCCAGGCGGCGGAGGGCCCACAGGTTGGCCCGATAGTTCACCCGGTGGGCGGGGATGCCGTGCCCCGCCCCGTGCCGGGGCAGGAACGCCACTCTGCGCCCCCCGACGACACCGACGGCCACCGAGGCCGACGGCGGGCCGTATGGGGTCTGGACAGCAACCTCCTCGACGTCGTCGAGAAAGGCGTAGAACGCGGTGCCGCCGAACACGCCGATCTCGGCCGAAGGCAGCATCACCCGACCTCCTGACCGCCGGTTGTCAGGCCGACTTCGCCTCGGCTGCCTTGGGCTTGGCCTCGCCGGATGAAGGCTTCGACTCCGCCTTGGCCGGCTCCGACTTGGTGTCGGCCTTCGTGTCGGAGCTCTTGGAGTCGGGCTTGGAGTCCGACGACGAGTCCGCCTTGGAATCGGACGAGTCCGACTTGCCGTCCGCCTTGGCGTCGGCCTTCTCCGAGCTCGGCTCCTGGCGACGCTTCCGGTTGTCGGTGCGGTAGAAGCCGCTGCCCTTGAACGCTATCGACGGAGCGCTGAAGACCTTGCGCAGCTGGCCCGCGCATGCCGGGCACTCGGTCAGGGCGGCGTCCGCGAACGTCTGCACCACCTCGAGGCGCTCGCCACAGGATTTGCACGCGTACTCGTACTTCGGCATCAAAGGACTCCCGGGAGACCCCGGTCCGGCGCGGATCGCACAGGGACCGGTCGACTCCCAGAGTACCGCAGGCCGTACCATTGCTCCGTGGACGATCCCCGGGCTCGGCTGCGCGACTTCCGCCAGGCCCTGGTCGGACTGGGCGACGTGCTGGCGTCCACGCGAGACCGTCAGGTGATGGTCTCCGCCCTGCTCCAGACGACGACGACCTATCTGGGGGCGACGACGGGCGTCTTCTTCATCGTGGTCGCCGGCAGCGAGCGCCTGCGGCCGATGGAGAAGGTCGGCGCCGCCCCCGACGCATACGTCGGCGAGCTGGCCGGCGGGATCGGCCTGGCGGGAGCGGCGTCCAACCTCGGGGCGGCGGTGCTCTGGCCACGAGACGGCGAAGGCGTACGGCCCTCGCCCGCCGAGCCCGAGGCCGGCGGCGGCGCCCTTGCCATACCGCTGCGCTCCGGCGGCCATCCCTTCGGCGTCCTCGCCTACTACGGCCGGGAGTTCCCGTTCGACGACGAGGACGTCGACTCCATCGAGATCCTGGTGCGCCAAGCCGAGACGGCCATCGAGAACAGCTTCCTGTACGAGGAGGCGGTGCGGCTGTCGCTCACCGACGGCATGACCGGACTCTGGAACCGCCGGAACTTCGACCTGCGGCTGGAGTCGGAGCTTTCCCGGGCCGTCCGCTTCTCCGAGCCGTTCGCCGTCGTCTTCGTCGAGCTTGACCAGATGAAGGCGGTGAACGACCGCCACGGGCACCAGGCCGGCGACACAGTGCTCATCGAGCTGGCCCGCCGGCTCACCGAGGCCGTCCGCGAGGTCGACGTGGTGGCCCGGTGGGGGGGCGACGAGTTCACCCTCCTGCTGCCGAAGACGGGGCTGGCCGGAGCGCTGTTGCTGGCGGAGAAGATCCGCGCCGCGGCGGGCACCGCGCCCTTCCGGATCGACACGGGGGCGATCGACATCACCATCTCGGTCGGCGTGGCCGCCTATCCCGAGCACGGCTCGTCCGGGAAGGAGCTGGTGGCCGCGGCCGACGCCGCCATGTACCGAGCCAAGGCCGGTGGTCGAAATCGGGTAGAGCACGCCGGGGCCGGGGATACAGAGGCTGAGCAGGCCGGGCAGGGAGGGTGACGATGAAGCGAATCCAGACGGCGGTCATCCCGGCAGCCGGGCTGGGCACCCGGTTCCTCCCGGCCACCAAGGCTCAGCCCAAGGAGATGCTGCCGCTGGTCGACAAGCCGGCCATCCAGCACGTGGTCGAGGAGGCGGTGCAGGCCGGCCTGCGCGACATCCTCATCATCACCGGCCGGGGCAAGCGGGCGATCGAGGACCACTTCGACCGGTCCTTCGAGCTCGAGCACTACCTGGAGAAGGCCGGGAAGTTCGACATGCTGAAGGAGATGCAGACCATCGCCGAGATGGCCAATATCCACTACGTCCGCCAGGGCGAGCCCCGTGGCCTCGGGCACGCGGTGGCGGTGGCCCGCCAGCACGTGGGCGACGAGCCGTTCGCGGTGATGCTGGGCGACGACATCATGACCAGCGGGTCCACCGTGCTCTCCGACATGTTGGCCCTGCACGAGCGCTACGGCCGGTCGGTGCTGGCCCTCAAGGAGTTCCCCCGCAGCGAGATGAGCTCCTATGGCTGCGCGCTGCCGGAGGCGGTGGAAGACACCCTTGTCCGCGTTCTCGGGGTGGTCGAGAAGCCGAAGCCCGAGGATGCCCCGTCGAACCTGGCGGTGATGGGCCGCTACGTCTTCACTCCGGAGATCTTCGAATGCCTGGAGCACATCCGGCCCGGCACCGGCGGCGAGATCCAGCTCACCGACGCCATCGACCTGCTGCTCAAGCAGCAGACCATCTACGGCTACGTGTTCGAGGAGGGCCGGTACGACATCGGCGACAGGCTCGACTACCTGCGGGCCACCGTTGAGCTGGCGATCGACCGGGAGGACCTCGGGCCGAAGTTCCGGACGTTCCTCGCCGACCTGGTGCAGCGCAAGAAACTGATTTGATCGACGTACAGGAGGCGCGCCGGGTCATCCTGGCCGCCTGCCCGGCGCTGGCCCCGAGAGCGATCCCCCTGGGCGACGCTCTCGGGCGGGTGACCGCTGGGACGGTCATGGCCGGCCACGACGTGCCGCCGTTCGCCAACTCGGCCATGGACGGCTTCGCGGTGCGGGCGGCCGACACCGCCGGCGCCCCTGTCGCGCTCGAGGTGGTGGGCACGGCCGCCGCCGGGGCCCCGCCCGGCGTGAGGGTCGGACCGGGGCAGGCGGTGCGGATCATGACCGGCGCAGTCGTCCCCCCGGGCGCGGACGCCATCGTCATGGTGGAGCGGACTTCACCGGGCCCCCGCGGCCGGGTGAACATCGAGGCGCCGGCGTCACCCGGCGACCACATCCGCCAGCCGGGCGAGGACATCCGGGCCGGTCAGGTGCTCTTCGAGCCGGGCACCGAGCTCGGGCCGGGCCATCTGGGCGTCCTGGCCAGCGTGGGTGCGGAGACGGTCGTCGCCGTCCCCCCCGCCCGGGTGGGTGTCCTGTCCACCGGCGACGAGCTGACGTCGGGGCCGGGCCCCCTCCTTCCCGCCCAGATCCGCGACAGCAACCGGCCCATGCTCCTGGCCCTGGTGGCCCGGGCCGGCTGCGTTCCCGTCGACCTGGGCGCCGTGCTCGACGACGAGGCCGCCATCACCGCCTCCATCCAGCACGGGGTCGCCGGCTGCGACGCCATCCTGAGCTCCGGAGGCGTCAGCGTCGGCGACTTCGACTACGTGAAGACGGTGCTGGACCGCCTGGGCGACATGCACTGGTGGCAGGTCGCCGTGCGGCCGGCCAAGCCCCTGGCCTTCGGCACCGTCCTGGGAACACCGGTCTTCGGCCTCCCCGGCAATCCCGTCTCGTCCATGGTCTCCTTCGAGCTCTTCGCCCGCCCCGCCCTGCGCCAGATGACCGGGCACCGGGACCTCTTCCGCCCAGAGGTGCCTGCCATCGCCGAGGAACCGCTGCGCAGGCGGCCCGACGGCAAGCTCCACCTCGTCCGAGTGGTGGCCACGGCCGACGAGGACGGCCGCCTGCACGTCCGCTCGTCTGGTGGCCAGGGGTCGCACCTGCTGCGGGCCATGGCCCTGTCGAATGCCTTGGCCCTGCTCCCCGACGGCGACGGAGTCGAGGCGGGCGGCACCGTGAAGGTTCTCCTCCTCACGTAACCTTGACCATGACCGCCGCCCCTCTCGTCGATCCCCACGGGCGAACGGTGCGCGACCTGCGGATCTCCGTCACCGACCGCTGCAACCTCCGGTGCCGCTACTGCATGCCGGCCGAGGGAATGGACTGGCTCCCCCGGAGCGACCTGCTCACCTACGAGGAGATCGAGCGGGTGGCCCGAGTGTGCGTCGAGCGCTTCGGCTTCGACGGCATCCGCCTCACCGGCGGAGAGCCCACCATGCGCGCCCACCTGCCCGTTCTCGTCGAGAAGCTGGCCCGCCTCGGCACCGATCTGTCGCTCACCACCAACGGAGCAACGCTGGGTCTGCTGGCCGGCGACCTGCGGGCCGCCGGCCTCCGACGGGTCAACATCTCCCTCGACTCGCTCCGCCCGGACACCTTCTTCGAGGTCACCCGCCGTCACGCCCTCGGGCAGGTGCTCGACGGCATCGACGCCGCCGTGGCGTCCGGCTTCTCCCCGGTGAAGGTCAACTGCGTGCTGGTCCGGGGGGTGAACGACGACGAGATCGTCGATTTCGCCACCTTCGGGCGTGAACGGGGCGTGACGATCCGCTTCATCGAGTTCATGCCCCTCGACGCCGACGACGGATGGTCGCCCGACGGCGTCGTGCCGGGTGCCGAGGTGGTGGCCGCCATTGACGAGGTGTACCCGCTGGAACCGGTCGAACAGCGGGGATCGGCGCCGGCCGAGCGCTTCCGCTACCTCGACGGCCGGGGCGAGGTGGGGGTCATCGCCAGCGTGACCCAGTCGTTCTGCGGCAGCTGCGACCGCGTCCGCCTCACCGCGGAGGGGATGTTCCGGAACTGCCTCTTCGCGGTGAAGGAGACCGATCTGCGCTCGGTCCTGCGCTCGGGGGGCTCCGACGACGATCTGGCCGCAGCGATCACCGCCGACGTCGGAAACAAGTGGGCTGGTCACTCCATCGGCCAAGTCACGTTCCTCCGCCCCGACCGCTCCATGAGCCAGATCGGCGGGTAGGAGCAGGTCGCACGTACACTTCCCGGTCATGAGCGACCGTGGCCTGACCCATATCGACCCGCTGGGCCGGGCCCGCATGGTCGACGTCACCCCCAAGGAGGCCACCCACCGGCGGGCTCTGGCCCGGTGCAAGGTGATGATGAAGCCGGAGACCACCTCGATGGTGGCCAGCAACTCCCTGACCAAGGGCGACGTCCTGGCCGTCGCACGAGTGGCGGGCATCCAGGCAGCGAAGCAGACCCCCAACCTCATCCCCTTGTGCCACCCGCTCCTGGTCGGCTCGATCTTCGTGAACTTCACCATCGGCGACGACTCCGTCGAGGTGGAGGCGCAGGTCGAGACCGTCGACCGCACCGGGGTGGAGATGGAGGCCATGACCGCCTGCGCCGTCGCCGCCCTGACCATCTACGACATGTGCAAGTCGGTCGACCGGTCCATCATGATCACCGAGCTGGTGCTGTGGGAGAAGACCGGCGGGCGTCACGGGATCTACCGCCGAGCGGTCGAAGACTGACCTCGCTGGGGGCCGCCGAGGGTGGCCCGCCGCTTGCCTCTCCCCTCCCCGGCTGGTAGGAAGAGGGGCGCCGGCCCCCCCATCCGCGATTCGCGGATCGTGCCGCACTACCGTTCATCGAGGTAAAGGAAGGTCTGAGGAGCGTGACATTGGTTCTTCTGGTCCTCGCTGGAATCTGGGCCGCAGTACTCATCCCCCCCGCTATCCGTGCCCGAGCAGAGGGTCGACCGGGCGACTCGATCCACAACTTCAAGCGGCAGCTGAGCGTCCTCCGCCGCACCGGGCCGCACCGGGCCTCGCTCAACGGGGGTGGCCGGGCCGTCGGCGGCGACCACTGGCACCGCTCCCACGTCTCCCCCCCCACGCTGGCGACCGTCCACGGCCCGCTCCGCAGCAGCCGCACCGCGCCTGTGGGCGCCACCCGGGCCCCAGTACGGGGCATGCGGGCCCCGGCGCCTGTGTCAGCCGCCCGCAGCCGCACCATCCGCCGCCGGCGTGACGTGCTGACCGCTCTGCTGGTCGCAGCAGGGGCCACCCTGGCCCTGGGCCTGCTGTTCTCCATGGGGATCATGATGGTCGCCCACGTGGTGTCCGACGTGCTCCTCGTCGCCTACGTGGCCCTCCTGGTCCACCAGCGCAACGTGGCCGCCGAGCGGGACCTGAAGGTTCGCTTCCTGCCCCAGGCGCAGCGGTTCGACCCCGCCCTGCTCCGCGCCGAGCCGGCGCTGCTGCGCCGGTCGGCCAACTAGCCGGTTCCTTCTTCCGGCCCGGCGAGGCCCGCGGACAGAAGCACCGAGCTGGCCGCCCTCGCCCAGGACATCCGCCAGGAGCTCGACGGGGCCAACGAGGCCCGTGAGGTCGCTCTCGCTGCGTGCCGGCGGACCATCCGGTCGAGTGGCAGCTCCATCCGGGCCGTGCACCTCCTCCGCCCGGAAGAGGCTCTCCGCCTGGCCGACGAGGCCGGGGGCGCCCTACGAGAAGCCCAGGAGGCCCTCGCCCCCTTCCCGTCGCTCGGGGGCAGCGGTCCCCTGCATGATGCGGCCAAGGAGTACGCCGAGGCCCGCCTGACCGCCGCCATGGTGGCCGATGCACCCCTGCCCTCGGCCCACGACCTCGGCGTCCCTCCTGCGGCCTGGCTGAACGGCCTGGCCGAGGCGGCCAGCGAGCTGCGTCGCCACCTGCTCGACCGCCTGCGGCAGGGCGACCTGTCCCGCAGTGAGACCCTCCTCGCGACCATGGACGGCGCCTACGGGATGCTCGTCACCATGGACTACCCGGACGCGGTGAGCGGTGGGCTCCGCCGCACGACCGATGCGCTTCGAGCCGTCCTCGAGCGCACCCGGGGCGACCTCACCACCACCCTCCTCCAGTCCCGCCTGCAGACCGCGCTCGACCAGGCCGCCGCCTCCCTCGACTAACCTGGGTCGGCCCCGGGGGTGTAGCTCAGCTGGCAGAGCGCCACGTTCGCAACGTGGAAGTCGGCGGTTCGAATCCGCTCACCTCCACCCGGAAAAACCGACAAACCCGCAGGTCAGAGGCTATGTCCATTCTGACCGCTGTTGACCGCTGTTGACCCCTATTTCGCCCTGTTTTCCGCTGGGTGTGGCACGTGTGTGGCACGGACTTTCGTCCGAGTCCGGTTCGGATCCTGTGGTGACCGGCACGGCTTGCTGACAGGACGCCCGGCCCGCGGCCCAGGCAGTCCTCGGCATCCCCCCGAGCGACGATGCTTTACAGCGTCGCGGGCAGTCGCGTACTCTCGGACCACGCCGTCGACGGTCCGGCAGGTTCGACCGATCCTCCTCTTGTCTCCCTGGCCAGAAGTGGCCGGGGCGCTGCGCGAACAGCCCCCGGCCCGGCCGACACGAAAGGAACTCGTGCCGACATGACGAAGCTAGTTCCGCGCCTCAGCGCCAGCTTGGGCGCGCCCATCCCCGTCCCTCCCGTCTGCCGCTCGGCAGTCGCCTGGTCCACGAGGAGGGCTGGCCGATGATGCGATCGCTTCCCGGCTCCCTGGACCCCGGCGCGCCACCGCTGTTCGCCTCGCCGGGCGACGTCATCGCCTGGGTGCGAGCGGTCGACTGGCTGCTCGCCTCCGACCGGGCCGTGGTCCTGCACGTCGACGACGACAGGCGCCTCACCTGCGTGGCGACCAACCACAGCCGACTGAAGCACCTCGGCCCGTCGGCCAAGGACGCCCTGGTCGCCGACGCACTGCAGTGCGGGGCCTCGGCGGTGCTGGCGGTCGACCTACGCCCGAAGTTGCCTCCCACCTCCCCCAGCACGATCGACCACCGCCGCCATGACCAACTGCGACAGGACTTCGCTGTCCATGGCCTCGCCTTGCTCGACACGGTGATCGTCACGCCCGACGGCGGCGTGTCCGTCACGGGCTCGCCCACCTATCCCGTCGCCGGCGAGCCATCCTGGCTGCTGGTGCATACGCCTGCGCGTAGGCCGGCCCCAAGCGCCGAGTGGGCCCATGAGGGCGCCGCCTCGTTCCCACCCGGCTCGGCGCGAGTCCGTGACCGCAGTACGGCGCTGTGGCTCGTCCGCCCGCCGGATCCGCCGTAGTTGCCTGGGGAACGAGGCCAGGACTGACGCCCCCACGCGCCAGCGTAGAAGCGCGATTCGAAGCCGCTCCTCGCGCGACGATGATCGGATGGCTCGACCCGACCCCGGTGGCAGAGCCAACGAGGCGGGCAGCGTCTATCGCGCAGGCGTTGCCGCCTACTTGGCCGCTCACGGGCTCGCTGGTGTTCCGGTCGAGTCGCTGCAGGCCGACGGCTATCCGACGAGGATCTCACTGGAGACTGGCGCCGCGGTGGACGATGTGCGGTGTGAGTTCTCGACGGGCGCAGTTGTCGACATCCAAGCAAAGAACGGTTGTGGCTTCGACGATGCCTTCCGCTCCGTCATCGCGCAATGGATTGATGCAGCGTCAAGTGACGAACTTGAGCCGATTGCATCCGTCGCTCTGGTGACCCGCGTTGCGCGAGGCGGTCTGCGCGACCTGGGCGCTGCCCTCAAGCGCAGACGGGAGACCCCGCTGACCCGAATGCTTCCGGCCGAAGACAGAGCCTTCGCTCGCCTCGATCCGCTGCTCATTTCGCTCTCTGACGAGCAGCGGGAGCGCCTACTTGCGAAGGCGAACGTTCTCGAACTCCCGGTGAACGATTCCGGGGTCTTCGCGAATGAGGGTTGGAAGTTGGTGGGTCTGACCGCCTGAGGGTCCGCGAACGAAGCGGGCCTGGCTCCCAGACTTCGGCTTGTCCGAGCTGAAGAGAGGAGCCAGACCCGTGGCCGA
>Ga0247713_1000763_pt1 | contig 17979 bp, 13 predicted proteins | sample 21E_NmetaG_FD_189936 | JGI IMG/M metagenome (GOLD analysis project Ga0247713, IMG submission 189936) | Soil microbial communities from hillslope of Landscape Evolution Observatory, University of Arizona, Oracle, AZ, United States - 2-1-E_N | ecosystem: Engineered > Artificial ecosystem >... | reverse complement strand
GACCAGCAGAGCCCGCTAGTGGGGCGCGTGCAAGAGATCGAGAATGAGCTTGAGCGCCGCGATCGAGCATTGCTTCGGAGATCGAGAGAGCAATCTGCCTACCTACCTCGCTCAGTCCGTCGGACAGGCACCGGAACGTCCGTCAGAAAAGAACGAGTGGCGCAAGACCGTCCTGGCGATCGAGGACTACCGGGAGAAGTACGACATCACTGATCAGAAGCGGGCCCTTGGCAGTGAACCGCGAAACCGTGACCAACGCTGGGAAAGAGATCAGCTCGAAAGGATGGTTGAGGAAACGAATGACAGACGCTTGGGTAGATCGAGGGAGAAGGACGACGGACTGGAACTCTCACTCGAGCTCTAGTTTCGAGAAATCTGATGGAACAGAAGACTCGGTGGCAGAGGCGGTGGATGCGTTCACGACTCTGCTTGCCCGGCGGCTGGCGGAAGCTCTGGAGCCGGCGCTACTTCAGGCTTGGGGTCAGCAGCCCGTCCGGAAGGAGCAGTTACCACCGACGATGTCAGTTCAGGAGACCGCCGAATTTCTTGGGATCGGTCGCAATGCTGTTTACGAGGCCGTTCATAGGGATGAGATCCCATCGCTGAGGATCAGCAGTCGCATCAGGATTCCGACTCACGCGCTACTCAAGACGCTCGAAGAGGGCGACTGGAACCGCAAGGGGAGGGGCTAAGAGCGATGATCGGCGGCAGCGACCAGACGACGCGGTCGTTCCTTCCAGGCCCTCGACGAGAGGGCTAGCCGATGGCGAGGATGATTCCGCAGACCGTTGTGGCTTCGGACACCTCTGGCTCGGAGCGCCGCGTCTTCTCGCTACTCAAGAACAGCCTCCCCGACGAGTACGTTGTTCTTCACAACATCAGCTGGTTGGTTCGAGCCTCCGCTCACAGGCCCACCGATGGACAGGCCGACTTCCTTGTCACTCATCCGGAGCTGGGTCTCCTCGTCCTCGAGGTGAAGGGAGGGGTAGTTCGCTTCAGTGCACAGACCGGACAATGGTTCACGACTCCTAGCGGGCAGTCGGAACGAACCCTCAAGGAGAGTCCCTTCGATCAGGCGAAGAGGAACATGTATGCGCTCCGTGACCTTCTCAGAGACGCGCCAAACTGGAAGAGGGAATGGGAGCTCTTGGGACGTTCGGTGTGCTTTCCCGACGGGGTATTCCGACAGCGACTTCCAGTAGACGATGAGCAATCAGTCTTGTTGACGTCTGAGCATTGCTCCGACCCTGCAGGTTTCGCGCAGAGGATCGAAGAGATCATGCGATGGTGGAGATCTCCCCGGGCCTCATTCTCCAAAGCTGCTCAGCAGTTCGTTGTTGATCTCTTAGCCCAGGACGTTGAAGTCCGACAGCCACTAGGGGCGGTTGTGCACGAAACCGACGAGCAGATCATCTCGCTTAGCGAGCAGCAATACCGAGTCCTCGATCTACTCTCCCGCAACCGGCGCGTTCAGGTGTCTGGGCCAGCAGGTTCTGGCAAGACTCTGTTAGCAGTTGAAAAGGCGACGCGTTTGGCTCGACAAGGCGCGAAGGTGCTTGTCACTTGCTTCAATCGACCATTAGCCGATTTCCTTTCCTCCACACTGCAGAACAACGACTCGATAGCACCTGATCAGCGTTCGCGGCTGAAGGTGGCCAATTTCCACAGCCTCAGTTTCGAGTTATGCCGACAAGCCGGAATTAGGAACTGGACGGAGAGCCAAGCAGGAGAACTTCTGTTCAACGCAGTCGACCTTGTGGGTCCGAGGTTCGATGCAATCGTGGTCGATGAAGGTCAAGACTTCGAAGCCGATTGGTGGATGCCAATCTCTATGTTGCTGACAGATCCCGACGACGGCATCCTTTATGTCTTCTATGACAGCAACCAGAAGATCTACAGACGGCCTGAGGAACTCCCGGAAGGTCTTGTCCCCATTCCACTGAACGAGAGCTGGCGCAACACGGAGGAGATCTTTCACAGTGTTAACGAGTTCTACTCGGGGGATGAGGTCCGATGCATGGGCCCGCGGGGACCTGAGGTCCAGATGGAAGACATGGATGACTACACCAACGTCCGTCAACTACTGAGCAGAGTTCTTCACCGGCTGGTCGAGGAGGAGGAGCTACAGCCGAAAGACATCGTCGTTCTCACAACGGACGCCGGACTCAGGGAGGAGCTCGCTGGTCGGGTGGGGGCCTTCGTGCTCAGTAAGACTCCTGAGGGACCTCGTGACGTACATCTCGAATCCGTTCACAGGTTTAAGGGCCTCGACGCCCCCGCGGTGTTGTTGGTCGACGCAGGAATTGCCACGCGGGAGGAACAAGACAAGCTCTTATACGTCGGATGCTCTCGTGCTCGATCGTTTCTTGTCGTATGCGCGAGGCAAGATGTTCTAAACCGGCTGGGCCCAGGTGCAAAGGGGGCTAAACCCTCCTAACCTGCTAGCGCCGGCGACGGGGTTGACCTAGCGTCAGGGGATGGCGGTGGTGGGGGAGCAGCAGGCGCGGCCCGACGTGACGATGGCCGCGCAATCACTCAATTTGTACCTCCGCGCTCAGCTCGTGGGTCGTCGGCTCATCGGCGAGGTTGATCTGGAAGAAGATCTGTATCTAAAGATCACGGCTGCGGTCCAGGATGTAGTGCACAAGAAGCGTGCCTCTTCCGAGTGGCTGGTGCGGAACTGCCCAGCCCTACTGGCGGTTTATCTCGGGGCTGAGGGAATGCGACGGTATTCCGCAGGTTCATTTTGGCCGAACCTGACGGTAAAGGGGCTCGATCAACAGATCGTTGGACCAGGGTTCTTGAGCGCCATTAGACGATTGGAACTTGAGACTTTCGAGCAAATGATTGAAGAGGGCGCCCTGCGTTACGTGGGGCCGATTCTCGCTCACGGAGGGATTCCTAGGTACTGCCTACAGGACTTCTTTTTTGGTCTGCTCGTTCCAGAGCTTCGACGGTCGGGGTCTTCGGAGGCCCTTGACATTCTTTCTACCTGGAGATCACGCAAGACGGTTTTCGAGAACATCGACAAACCGATCAAAAGGTTCCTTCTGTATGGAGGCGCTCCGGCGATCGACTTGTTGGACCGGTGTATCGAACTCGTTCACGCGTCCTCCGTGGCGGGATCTGTACCGACAGCCGCAGACGTTGGACTTCCTGCTTATGTCGTTGATGAATACAAGCGTGGCTGGACGCGGGACAAAGCATCAGTAGCTCCCAGACGAGCGATCCAGCGGCCCCGGGTGCGTTTCGATCCCTGGGACGGTCTCGGACCTGCCCTAGACCTACCCACCATTCCCGACGACATCGTTGAAGCGGTATGGCGCGTTGAGACCGGACAGGGTGTCAAGGAGATTCCTGCTTCTCATAGAGAGACGTACACCCAGCGCCTTGCCCCGACATCATCATGGGAAGTCGAACTTGTTCATGGGCTGCGCGTAATCCGGAGCTTCTCGTTTGAGTGTCTCAACGAAACCCCCTTGCTTTGTTTCGATCCTGCATCGGCGTTGCTGTCGCGGCATCCGCAGGAGCTTCGGTTGTCATCCGTATGGATACTGGCTCCGAGAGACACCGAATTGATCGCCACTATGTCCAGTGAGCAAGGAGATAGCGAGCTCAGGACCATTGAGGAGTTCCCCGATCCTGTCGGAGCGTGGGACGGGTTCATCGCAAAAGCTGTTGACCTGGAAGGCGTGCGGAATCTAACGGCAAGACGAACTTTTCCTGGCCTTCAATCTGATGCCGAAGCAGTTATCCGAATCCGTCGTCCGGACGAGCGTCCGAGCCTTGTCGGAGAGCGCGTTGACGGTGTTGAAGGTCCCGAGGGGCAACCTGTGTTCGCTAGTTTCCCTGCGCTCCGGATCCCCCAGATCGATGATGTGTCAGACGAACGCTGGCGTTTGGATATCACCGCTGGTGCTGAACAATGGGCGGGCACGGTCGCGGACGCCGGCGGATCTCAATCACTCATTGATCTCGAGCCGTTGATAGGTGGGCGCATCTGTTGTGAGGTGAACCTGGCGGTGAAGGGTCCCCTCGGAACCGATATGCGGGAAGGATTCGTTGTTATCCCGGACCTAAAGATAGAACGGCCGCGTTTTCTACTTCTCCCAGGGGAATCAGGAGATGTGCGCGCGTCAGTGGCGTCCCCCGCCCGATTTACACGGACGGGGGTGACCGACATCGACGTTCGAGTTGGCGCTGGCGAAGACGAGGCTCGGCTAGAGGTTGGTGCTGAGGATGAAGTAGTCGAGGTGCGAGTTCGTACGGCGCGGCTTACATGGGCTCTTTCGTCGCCACGTGACGCAACGACCTACGGCACGAGTCAAGTCAGTATCAGCGTGGACGATTTCGATGACCTTTCGACGCTCGCCCTTGTTGTTGATTGTGTCAAACAAGGGATTCCCTTGGCGCTTGGGGTTCGGGAAGCGTCATCGGAGCTCCAAGTGCTTCCCGTTGAGCACTCGTCTTCGCAGGGGCGATGGATGTTCAATCTCCAACGCTTTGCAAGCACGGTGAGACAGAGCAACGCCCCATCACTGGGTCTCGTCCTTGGAGTGGGAGGGAGGGCGGTAGAAGTCGGGCGGATCGTTAGTCAATTGCGAGTCTCCGATATCTCGGTGGATGGCCATGTGGATGGCGACTTCACGCGAGTTCACGTGTCGTTCCGCGAAAACAAGCCGCTTCGTAACCGGGTGGCCCGACTCTGGTCTCTTGATCGCCCGTGGGAAGCCCCGATCCAACGGGAGATCCCTGATGATGAGATCGGAAGCGCCCACTTCTCGGGCTATGAGCTAATCCCGGCCGGCAGATACCGCGTTGAGATCGCGATTGACGACGGGTGGTCCACCCCTCAAAGGCCACGCCGGAAATCTGCGAACACCCGCGATAGCTGGATCGGGACGCATCAAGACGTCGTCAGGCGGCTGGACCTGCTGGATCTTGAAGATCCGCAGGCGGTTGTTGAGGCGACCATCTGCAGAAGGACGCCACATATTTCCGATGACGCTGAATTCTCGTCGCAGTTGGCGCGGTCTGCCCTTGTCGCCGCAGCGTCTATCACGGACGGACTCCGGGATCGCACTGAGGCAGAGGTGGTTCAGATGTTGGTACAGCTCGCTCTCAGGGACTCTGGAAGCTGTTTGGCAGCGCTGGCTGACCTTGCGGTAAAGGGTGACCTTGATCGTCGCTCTTGCTTGGAACTGTCGGTTTTCTTAATCCCTACGCTGCTGCGACAAGGTGTGCCTTCGGTCGAGCAGAACACCCTTCGGAATCTCTGGAAAGAATGCCCCGGCGTGGCTAGCGTGGTCGATTCCAAGCTTTGTCACACTGACTCGGAGGCTCTGGCGCGCACTCTTGAACATGCAGGCTGGGCTCCCTCGCATGACTCCTTGGAAGGGCTGGAGCTGGGTAGTCCTGTCGATCAGACGTGGGCTGGTATGGAGCGCGGTCAGCTGAAGCTGATCGAAAGGGCCGTACAACTATCGTTGGGGCAGCTGCTGAGCTGGGACGCGTTCACAGCCGCCCAATTGGAGTGGTTGCAGGCAGTCGCCGAGGATCATCACGTAGTTCGGAATTGGCTCTATGACGCGCCTCAGTCGAACGGTGCATCTGTGCACCCCCTGCTTCAGGAGTGTCTGGAGCGACTTCGCCCGCCGATAGGGACAGAGGAATGGGCGGTCTTTCCCTATCGATTGATGCAGAACGCTCTACACGTAGTAATCGAGGAGGACCTTGAGGCGGCGGTGCCCCTGCTCAGGGCTGTGGAGTTCGCCCCGTCACTCCTGACGCGAACCCTCGTACTTATCGGTCTAACCCTCACTCTGGAGACGGTTTAGTGGATCCCCTTCTAACGTCGAAGTCGATCGAGGATCACTACCGGAGGTATCTAGGCTCGGCGTTCGCCCCCCGCAGCGAGCGGTTCCGACGGGCATTTGAAGAGGCAGTCGCGTCGGGCCTGAAGATCGCAAAAGGCCCTTACCTGCAGGCTTCGCCACCGTTTGTCAGGGGCGCAGCTCCGAGCGACCTGATCGATGAAGGGATTCTTTCGAGCGCATTCCGAAATCTTGATGGAGAGCAATTCCCTATCCATAGGAAGTTCTACCTGCACCAAGAAGAGGCACTTCGCAAGGCCGTCCGGGCGCGGCGAAACCTCGTAATCGCCACTGGGACAGGTTCCGGTAAAACCGAGTGTTTTCTCATCCCAATCATCGAACATCTCTACAGGGAGCGAGAGGCGGGCAGCCTCACGGAGCCGGGCGTTCGCGCGTTGCTTCTCTACCCGATGAATGCTCTCGCTAACGATCAATTGAAGCGGTTGAGACGTCTTCTTGCGAGCGAATCGGACATCACCTTTGGTCGTTACGTAGGGGAAACCCGCGGGAAGAAGTCGGACGCCGAAGATGACTTCAGGGCTCGTTACCCAGGAGAACCGCGTGTCCCCAATGAGGTGCTGAGTCGTGAAGAGATGCAGGCCCGACCTCCTCACATCCTGTTGACCAACTACGCGATGCTCGAGTATCTGCTTCTTCGGCCGGCCGATAGTCCTATCTTCGATGAGGAGACAGGAGGGCACTGGCGATTCATCGCGCTTGACGAGGCTCATGTCTACGACGGGGCAGAGGGTACGGAAATCGCAATGCTCCTCAGAAGAGTCAAGGATCGTGTGGTCGCCTCAGAGAAAGGGCGACTGCAGTGCTTCGCAACCAGCGCGACCTTGGGAGCTGGACCTTCTGATTATCCCAAGCTTGTTGAATTTGCCTCTGATCTGTTCGGAGAGCCTTTTGAATGGGTGGGCGAGGACGCCGGGAGGCAAGATGTCGTGGGACCGGCGAAGGAGCCCATGGCGCTACATCAGGGCTCGATCGAGCTGTCTCATGAGCAGATGCGGGATCTCCGAGAAGCAGTTGCGGCAGCCGACGGTCACCTAAGCGAAGTGGTAGCAGCACTTTCGGCTTCCCACGGGCTATCTCAAGATCGGTCGCTAGACGAACTTCTGCAAGAGGACAAAAACGTCGTGGGCGTGCAACGCTCATTGGAATCGGGCGCAAAGACCATCTCCGTTCTGACAAATCAGGTGTTGGGGGCAGGTGGTGACGCTCACCATCTTGTTTCCTTGGTGGACTTGGCATCTCGTGTCCAGAGCGGTCGCACCGACGCTTCGCTGATTCCTGCCCGATATCACCTCTTCTTGCGCGCGCTAGAGGGGGCATTTGTTTGCCTTCACCCCGAGCATGACTCTCGAGAGCCGTTCTTGCTGCTGGCTCGACATGAACGTTGTCCTAGTTGCACCCGCAGAGGACTTACATCAACAATGTTCGAGCTCGGCATCTGTCGACGCTGTGGAGCTGAGTACCTCGCAGGCCAAATCGTTGAAGGCAGAGTGCAAACAGCGACGCGGAGTTCCGGCCTCGACTTCCTCCTTCTGACCTCGTCGCTGGCCGCAGACAATGAAGATGAGCTAGCGGAGTCAGATGACGACCCGGGACATGTCGACGAGAGCTTCCTGTGCCCGCAGTGCGGCGTCATATCGGAAACTGCGTCAAGCAAATGTGACTGCGGCAATGAAAGCACTGTCCGCACCCGCGTGTTGCTCGCTCGCCCAGCGAAGGGCAGCGATGTCCTACGACGATGCCCGGCCTGTTCGGGGCGTGCAAATATGGAGATAGTCAACCGTTTCCTGACGAGTTCAGATGCCCCTGTGTCGACCATTGGGACAGCTCTTTATCAGGAGCTTTCACCCGATCGTTCGGATCAAGCGCGGTACCTCGTGGGAGAAGGGCGACGATTGTTGCTGTTCTCTGATAGCCGGCAAGCGGCCGCGTTTCTCGCTCCGTACTTGGAGCGCACATACAACGTCGCTATTCACAGACGGATGATCTATCAGGTCTTGATAGACCAGCTTGGGGAGCGGATGCGCTTCGATGACATCGTTCACCCCTTAAGCAAGATCGCTGAAGACTCCCTCGTCCTAGATCCCGATGAGAGCTCTATCCGGCGACGGACTGAGGTCGCTCGGTGGTTGATGCAGGAGGTAATCGGCGCGGACAGAAGGTCCAACCTAGAAGGCACCGGGTTGATGGAGATCCAAGCCGCAGTCCCTCGGAAATTTCAAGCACCTCGCCCGCTTCTCTCCCTCGGGTTCTCAGAGGAAGAGGCCCTAGACCTAATCCACCTTCTTTTGGGGACCCTTCGATCTGTGGGGGCTGTCAATTTCCCACCTGACGTCGACGTTCGTGAGCAGATATTCGCTCCGCGAAATCGTGAGATAGGGGTTCGAGAGCAGGGGAGCGAACCCGGCGTGGTGGGCTGGGTGCCGGTGTCCGCGTCGAATAGTCGGCTTGAGATTCTCTCGAAGGTTTTCGCCCGCAAGCAGATCGAAGCAGATCCGCGCGATCTTCTACGGCGCATTTGGGTCTATCTAACGGATCCGGACGGTCCTTGGGCGAAGGTGCTCGTTGGGTATTCCGATCGGATCAGAGGACAGCTGTGGCGGCTGTCTTACGAAAGGTTGGAGTTTCTGCCTCTCTCTCCTGATCATCGGCCCTTCCTGTGCGACACCTGTCGTTCGGTCTGGTGGAAAACGATCGCAGATGTGTGCAGTTCTTACGGCTGCGGAGGAACACTGCACGTCCTTGAGGACCCTGAGAGCGTTGCCGCTTCAAGATTTGCGCACCTCTATCAGACCCTCAGACCGCTGGGAATGAACGTTCAGGAGCACACAGCTCAATGGACCCAGAGTGAGGCGAGCAAAGTACAAGACAGGTTCATGAAGGGTGAGCTGAATGTTCTTAGCTGCTCGACAACGTTTGAGCTGGGTGTCGATGTTGGGGAAGTGGAGGCCGTTCTTCTCCGCAATGTTCCCCCGTCACCCGCGAACTACATCCAACGGGCGGGCCGGGCAGGAAGACGTGTCGACAGCACTGCTCTGGCGGTGACTTTCAGCCAGAGAAGGGCGCACGACCTCGCCTACTTCGACGATCCGACGCGAATGGTGGACGGGGCAATCGCGGCCCCGCGCATCGTGCTCGAGAACCGACCGATCACCAGACGTCATGTGCACTCTGTCGCCTTCGCCGCTTACGAACGAGCCGTGAAGCAACACCGAACTGTTGAGGATTTCTTCGAGTCTCCTTCTGGTGAGTCGCGTGAGTACGAGAACTTCATCGATTGGCTAAGAACCAGACCGCAGATAGTCGGTGATGCCCTGGAAAGGCTGGTGCCGGCTGGTGTGAAGGCAAGCCTTGGTATCAGGAACTGGGAATGGGTGGATGCGCTGGTCGAACCATCCGAGCAGGACCCGACAGAGGGCTGGCTTCAGCGAGCGGCAGCTGAGGTGAATGAAGAGGTCTCAACAATCGACGAACTGATACTTCAAGCGACGGATCAGAAGAAGTTCGATCGAGCCGCCTATCTTCAACGTCAGAGGCGGACACTCTCCGGACGTGACCTGTTGGGTTTCCTGGCGTCGAGGAACGTATTGCCCAAGTATGGATTCCCTGTAGACGTCGTGTCGCTAAACCTCGCTCGCACAGGGGATGACCAAGCGGCGCGTCTCGAACTCGACCGAGACTTGAAAGTGGCTCTGGCTGAGTACGCGCCTGGCGCAGAGATAGTTGCCGGGAAGACGCTATGGCGCAGTATTGGGTTGACGGCGAGAACAGGGCGCGAGTGGCCTGTTCGTCATTGGGGAATCTGCAAACAGTGCGGGGCGTTTCGGCAGGGCTCCCTTCAGTTTCCCGAGGAATGCACCGTCTGCGGATCCTCCGAGTGTTCGCTGCGCGGCCATTTCGTAATCCCCATCTTTGGATTTGTGGGGGAGAGGAGCAAGCAGTCACCTGGTGACGCCCAACCCGGAGGAGGCGCGTTCGCGGAGACCTTCTTCAGCGAGTACCAGGAAGACGATCCGAGTGAGCCGACTGAAATGGAGGGCTTTGGGCGGCCAGTGTCTGTCAGATACAGCCGTCAGGGGCGAATCACGGTGATCAATCGAGGGCCGATGGGTCGAGGCTTTCGTCTGTGTGGCAGGTGTGGCTATTCGGAGCCTGCACCTACGGGCACTGGCAAAGCAGCTAAGCCTCCAAAGGAGCACAGGGATGTCCGGATGCCCGGGCGCAGGTGTAGCGCCACGATGCATCACAGGCAGCTGGGTCACGAGTATCTAACCGACGTCCTCGAGATTCGGGTCAGCCTGGATATGTCCTACGACCAAGCGCGAAGCGCTTTGTATGCCTTGCTCGAGGGCGCAGCGAGGGCACTTTCGATCAAGCGAGACGACATTGACGGAACCCTTCATCGCTTCAGCGTCAGCGACCCGTATGCGTTCATCCTCTTCGACAAGGTTCCGGGGGGCGCCGGTCACGTTCAGGAGATAGGCCAGAATCTGCCTTCAGTGATTCAGGCATCCGTCGAGCGTGTCTCGAACTGTGAATGCGGGGAGGAAACCTCCTGCTACAGCTGTCTGCGCAACTACTGGAATCAGATGTGGCACGAGGTCTTGTCTCGGCGCGACGCTTTGCAGGTTCTAAACGCCCTGTAGGCACTCACACCAGGCCACCCGACTGTTGGGGCGGACCCAATTGGCAAGGAACCGCCTCATATAGGACGATGCTGAAATGCAAGTAAGCGAGAGCACACTCAAGGAGCTCATCGAGGGGGAAAAGCAGTTCCAGGTCCCGCTTTATCAGCGACAGTACAGCTGGCAGGCGGCGGAGCTCGGTCAGCTCTGGGACGATGTACTTGAGCAATACGACCTGGTTACACCAGACGAAGAGGGCAACCTCGACGTTGATGCAAGCAACCACTTCATCGGCAGCACCGTGCTCGCCCCATCCCCCAAGATTGCGGCGGCCGGCGTTACAGCATTCACGGTTATCGATGGCCAGCAGCGCCTGACGACCCTTCTGATTGCGATGTGCGCGCTGCGTGACCTCGCTGCGGAGACAGATCGAGCGGCTATTGAGAGATTCAATGAACGGTATCTGATCAATAAGTATGGGAAGGGCCTCAACCATTATCGATTGCTGCCCACCCAGATCGACCGACCTGCTTTCTTTGCGTGCATCAATGCTGACAAGACGCCAAAGGGCAATGACTTGGTGAGTCGTGCCTACTCATTCTTTCGGGCGGAACTAACTCAACCAGGACCTGACGGTGAGGCGCTGGACATCGATCGTCTCGAGGGCGTCCTCCGGGATCGATTGAATTTTGTGGCCATTACCTGCGGAAGAGACGACAACGTCCACCGAATCTTCGAATCGCTGAACGATCGAGGGGTGCGCCTGACGCAGGCAGATCTTCTTCGAAACTACGTGTTTATGTTGCTCCCGACGCGTGCAGAGGCCGTCTACGAAAATGTTTGGGATCCGATGCAGCGGCTCCTTAGTCCATCGCAACTCGAGACGCTTGTTTTTGCGGATCTTGTGATTCGAGGAAATCCCACCGTCAAACGCCCCGACATCTACCGTGAACAACAGCGACGTCTTCAGCCCCTAGAGAACGATGAGAATGCGATAGAGGCTGAGGTCGAAGAGCTTGCTCGGAGGGCGCGACTGTTCAAGCGGATTCTGGACCCTTCTAAAGAGGAGGACCCACGTATCCGAGCAGCCCTCACAAGGCTTCAGACGTGGGCAGCGGCTACTACCTATCCAATTCTTCTCCATCTTTTCGATCTTCTCGACCGTGAGCGGTGCTCAGAGGAAGAGCTCATTGAGTCGGTCGGCTACATCGAGGGTTTTCTGGTTCGGCGGATGCTGGCGGGAGTCCCGACGAACAACTTGAACCGAATACTTAATGCGCTCCCTTCGCAGCTTCCCAGAGATATTCCTATTGCCGACGCTATTCGACGTGAACTGTCAGGACCTCGGAAGTTCTGGCCAAGCGATCGAGCTCTCCGGGAAGCGATCCGAACAAGGCCGTTCTACTTTCAGGGTCGTGGGCAGCAGCGAATGCTGGTGTTTCGACGGCTGGAAGAAAGCTTCGAACACGGGGAACCTGTTGATTGGGAAGCCTCACCTCTCTCGATCGAACACGTCATGCCGCAGACAATCACGGACGAGTGGAAGGCGGCTCTCACGGCAGCGGGAGACGATCCCGACCAGGTGCACGAGGAGCTGCTGCACACGCTAGGGAATCTGACAGTGACTGCCTACAACGGCCAGCTGTCGAACCATCCATTTGAACGGAAGAAGCAGATCCTGGAGGGAAGCCACTTAGAGTTAAACAAGAGCATCTCCCCAAAAGAGGCGTGGGCTTCAGGTCAAATTCTCGCTCGTGCCGACGAGCTCGCAGAGCGTGCGATTTCGATTTGGCCAGGTCCCCTTCCTGGAGTCGAGGAACCGCCGGCCGGGAGAGATTGGAGCCGCTTGGCTGCAGCCTTGGCAGCGATGCCAGCGGGTACTTGGACTAGCTATTCTGACCTGGCTGAGCTAGTTGGATCCCATCAAGTCCCTGTGGGTCAGCACGTTGCTAATACGAGAGGACTGCTAAACGCTTATCGGGTTCTGACCTCAGACGGCACTGTCTCTCCGAACTTTCGATGGCTGGATCTCGAGGATGAACGCAATCCCCTGGAAGTCCTGCGGAGTGAAGGTGTGGAATTCGACTCCCAGGGGCGCGCCAATCAGCACCAACGTCTACGTGCCAGCGATCTCGCGGCATTGATCGGCGAAATCGTTGAGGCCACGCCTGAAGAGGAACGCGAGTACGGATGGCGGCGCAAGAGATGGCTCAGATATATCCGGCACTTCTACGAATCACCGGATGGACGGCTCCACGAGGACGAGGCCAGGAAATTGGCCGCGTTGGAGGGGTACGACCCCAGAGGTACGGCGGGTTTCTATCAGGGTGAGAGAGCAGCTCTGGTGAAAGATCGCGATTACCGGGTTCTTACTGAGGCCGGACGCGAGTTCTTCGAGGAGAATCGTCACCTGATCGATTGACTCTGGGGTTAAGCGAGTCAGCTGGGCTGCCGATATTGTGCTAGCATGCTAGCAACCCAGCTAAGGAGAGGTTCCGAGATGGCACGAGCTGAGCAGAAGGTCGTGGCTCAAAAGCAGGAGCTACAGCAACTGAACGTACGCATCCCCAAGGATGTCTACGACGCGCTGCGCACCTACGCCTACGCAAGCGACAGCTCGATCAACGAGGCCGTGCTTCGCGCCTTGGCTGACTTCCTCGCCTCTCGGGGGAGGCAGGAAGAGGTCGACGCCTTTCTCAAGGGTGCTCAACAGCAGTACCGGGTAGCGCTGGACAAACTCGCCGACCTCTAGCGGTGCGCTATTTGACGACTAGCGAAGTAATGCTGGTCAATCAACAGGAGATCGGTCCCGATCTGCTTGCGGACTTCGGTCTCCTCGAGGCTGCAGTTTTGCGTCCTCAACAGTCGGTCTTCGGCAGCGATGCCTACCCCGACGTTCACACGAAGGCTGCCGCGATGATGCATTCGCTCATTCGCAACCATCCGTTCGTGGATGGGAACAAGCGCACGGGTGTGTTGTCTGTGATCCTATTCTACAACCTCAACGGGTACATGGTCGAAGCAGCGCAGGAAGACGTGATCGCCCTGGCTCTCGACGTAGCGGAGGGGCAGATCGACGTCGAAGGAATTGCCGGGAGCCTGAAGTCCTGGGTTCGCCCTCTGCCCCTTCCAGACGGCTAGGACGTCTCTCCGCAAGGTTCTGAGTTCTTGACACACCCTCTCGCTACCTTGGAGACCACAAGGAGGTAGGTGAGATGGAGCACGCGAAGATCAAGGTGCGAGGAAGGGGCCAGGCGTGGGGCCCACCCGATTTCGGCACGGTGACGATCGACATCACTAGCAAATCCGAGGTGGGTGAAGGAGCGTTCGAGGACGTTGCCCTCCGCAGTCGGGAATTGGAGGTGATCTTCTCTGAGCTGGGCATCCCTGAGGAAGCCATCACGTCGAGCAGCGTGCGATTGTGGGACGAAGATCCTCGCTACAAGGTCAACTACAGCCAAACAGAGATCCCGACAGAGGCTCATGCCCAGAATCGGCTCGAGGTGCGGGTCCCCGACCACGAGACGGTAGGTCGTCTGGTGACTGCTGCGGTCCGTAGGGCTGGAGCCAAGGCCAGTGGACCGGAGTGGCAACTTCGCGCGGCCAACGATCTGCACCGCGACGCGCTACGGATGGCGGCCGAAGATGCCCGCGCTAAAGGTGAAGCTCAGGCCGACGCGATGGGAGTGCGTCTCGGCCCCGTCCTGGAGATCATGAGCTCAGATCGCGACTACAGCGGCATCGAGCATCACGACTACCTCGGGAGGTTCAACGAGGAACCGGGCCCCTCGATGGAGGCAGCCTTCAAGATCCACGAGGGCCGTGTGTATGTCGACGCTTCGATCGAAGTGACTTTTTCACTTGAGTAGTGGCGTCCTAGGCAGTGAGTGCAGCGGGATCAACAATCGTCACTGACCCATCGGCATGTTGTTCACACTCGATAATCGCACTGTGATCTGGTGCCAGTACTGGAGGAAGTTGAGGAGCGTCGGCGAGCGCCCAGGCGAGATGAAGCACCTGCTCATGAATTCGGGAAGCTTTGTCCAAAGCTACCGGGTTGGGAACTCGGGGCAGACGTAGTCGGGTGTTGGCTAACTCGCGCAACGTCCTCTTGAAAGCATCCATGTGGGCGGCATTCTCTTGGAGTCGCTGACGCACCAAAGCCTCGAAGTTCTCGACTGTGCGATCTGGATTTGCTACTGCTTGCTCTACAAGCCCTACGACCTGAGCCCGCGAGTCGAGGACGAGCGAGCGATAGAGAATCTCCACGTGTCGCCCGAGCGCCCTGAATCCCCCCACCGCCACATGGTCCAGAGCTTTCTCAAAACGGCTCACCTCGACGTGTTGTCCCTCGAACTCAACCAAAGACTTCGTCCAATCATCAAGCCAATCCAAAGCGAGGAATTTCACCGTAGACAGCTCCGCGACCGAAGAGCTAAGACCGACTGCTTGAGGAACGGAGACCTCGTCTAAGAGCGCGAACCGGGCGGCGGTAATTGCGTGTTCAGCGGCGTTGAGTTTTGCGTCAATCTGATCGAGTTCATGCTCTTCGAGGCGACTGACTCCTCGCCCGATGGCCTGAAGCATGTCGCGTTGTTGCTTCTGAGCAATCATCTCGGTAGCAACCGAGAGAGCCAACAGGCCTAGAACAGGACCCAGGGCTAACCCGGCTATGCCACCGGCTGTCGCACCGCCCACAGACACGAGACGCGCTTGTCCCGTGATGTGACCGCTACTTGCTGCACGCGTGAAACCTCGGAAGCCTCCTCCGACCGCAGGTACGAGGTCTGACAATGTTTGTCCCGCAGGAAGTTGAAGGCGAAAGAGCGTAGATCCCCGAGTCGCGAGTTGGAAGCCTGAGCGCTCAACAACCGCTGCGAGCTGCCGGGCGATGGCACTCGTTGGGGCAAGGGTCTGCCCCCAACTGGTATGGCCACCAGATGATGGCTCCCAAGTCACAAGCATCCCAGTGCGCTCCGCGAGCATCCGCCACGGGTCGTCCTGAGGATCTTCGGGGCGGGCGATGACTCCTTTGATCGGTACGACTGCTGCGCCTGAACCCCCGTCCGCCACCTTGCCCTCCTCTAAACCAGCTGGCTTGTCATCAAGCCTTGTATCGCTCCATGGGTCAAGTTCCTAGGCGGGCGGCGATCCTGGCGTCCCTAGGTCGGGCGTGAACTACGAATCCAGGCTCCCAAGTCTCTCCACCATTCTGCTTTGGATGCCTTCGGGGCATAGTGGGCTGGATCGGCACTGGACCCTGAGCTCGAGGGAAGGACGTATACGTGGGATTCACCTATTTTCCAATCGGCTAACCCAAGATCCGGCTCGCCTTTTTTGAGAGCAGTGAACACCTTCTTGGCGGCTTCCTTACCGTTGAATGCGACCACGAAGGGCTTGAATACCTCGACCTTCGCGATGAACCCTGGGACGTCGTAGTCAGAAGTACGAAGAAGTGAGTCCGAGGACGATGCCCTCCCTTTGACGACGTCGGTCAGTCCTATGCCGTATTCGAGCACGGTCGCATCCTGTTCTGGAATGAGTAGTCGCTCACCAGTGAGGTCGGCGTCCCACAGGAACTCCCAGAACTTATTCCCACTGCCCCGGTAATAGTGCCCGCCAGAGGCAGATGCGATACCGACCGAGGTTCCGACGAACACGACGTCGAGATCCTCTTTCAGGTAATCGGGAAGCACTCGTTAACCCCCCCTCGTTCGCTCCAAATACATCAGCGTGGGCCAGAACCTCTTTGGATGACTTCCAATTGACTCAAGCTCATGACGACGAATTCGAGTTCCTTGCTTGTTCACGAGATCGTGCCCTACTGACAGGAAGTTCCGGATCAAGGCCCGCTCGGTCAGAAGCAAACACTTCTCTACCTGCTGTCCCCGTTTCGTGACAAACCTTCCCGCGAACAGAACGCGCTTCCCTGCCTTGGCGTCATGCAGATGCTGCATCAGTTGGAGATTGTTGAGGTGCCTCTTGACTCGGGTTTGGACATTCGCTGCTTTGCCGACGTAGAGCGCTTCGAACCCCGAGCCCCACTGTCGCCCAAAGATATACACGCCCGGATGATCGGTCACTTTGCTGAGGTCAAGGATGTAACCGAAGCTGTCCCTGCTCCGTTTGAGGACTATCGGACGGCTCCACTCCACCTGTAGCTTCATTTACGCCCCCAGGGATTGAGTCTTCTGGTCCAAACGTGTAGCTAGCGCATCCAAGTCTTCATCGAAGAGGTGGCCGTAGACGGTGAGGGTGAAAGCCGCTGAACGGTGGCCCATGATCGATTGAACGGCCTTAGGTGACGCGCCGGCTGAGATCATGCGAGCCGCCGCCGAGTGACGTAGCGCGTGCATACCCACAGTTGGCATCCCTAGCCGCTTCAGCACAGTGCGCCAGATGTCCATGTACGCGTAGCGGTAACGAAGCGGACCACCCTTCTCGCCAGTGAAGAGGAGCGTCTCTGGATCGGCATCGATCGTCTCGAGGTGCTGCTCGAGCTCTGTCATGAGTGACGGAGGAATCGGGAGCGCTCGTTCGGCGTGCGACTTCGTGGGGCCGAAGATCAACTGTCCGCTCACTTCAGCGAGAGACTCCTCGACGCGCAGACGGCGGCGTAGGAAGTCGACGTGGCGCCGGCGTAGCGCGACCGCTTCGCCGTACCGGAGACCGAGGATGGCGAGGATGCGAAACAGCAACCTGTACTCCTCGGGCACAGCGCTCACGATCCGGTCGGCTACCTCTGGGTCGAAGTACTCCGCTTCCTTGTGAGGGATCTTGGGGAGCTTGATGCGGTCGGCGGGATTACGTGCGATGAGCCGGTCGTCCACAGCGGCGTCAAGCATCAGACGGAGGACGATGACGGCCTGACGAACACGGCCAGCGGATAGGCCTTCGGCGAGCATGGACGCGATCCACTCCTGGATGTCAGAGCGACGAATCTGGGCGAGCCTGCGCTTGCCGAAGGTCGGGAGGATGCGGCTACGGAGGAGGGACTCGTAGCCGGCCTTCGTCTTGGGTTTCACGCTCAACCCGGCCGCCCACTTCTCGGCCCAGGTGTCCAGCGCGACCTTGCCAGCCCTCGGATCGACATAGTCGCCGCGAAGGATGTCGGTTTCGATCGAGGAGGCGAAGTTCTCGGCATCCGTCTTCTTAGTGAACGTTCGTGCGCGCTCGACGCGGTCAGGGTCGCGGTAACGGACTTTCCATGCGTGCCGCTTCTTGCCGTCTTTGGTCGCACGCTCGACCTTGATCACGTGAGCCATTCGCCGCCTCCCAGAAAATGTCGCCGCCGTCCTGCGGACTTATTGCGGACTTCACGTTAATCACGCGATGCGACAAAAACTCGGATTTGGTGTGTGACCTGCGGAAATGGGAGTGGGTCGCCAGGGAATCGAACCCTGAACCTACGGATTAAGAGTCCGCTCCCTGGGTGTTTTCGCCGTTTCCCGACCTCTCTCGAT
>Ga0247713_1000761_pt1 | contig 18005 bp, 21 predicted proteins | sample 21E_NmetaG_FD_189936 | JGI IMG/M metagenome (GOLD analysis project Ga0247713, IMG submission 189936) | Soil microbial communities from hillslope of Landscape Evolution Observatory, University of Arizona, Oracle, AZ, United States - 2-1-E_N | ecosystem: Engineered > Artificial ecosystem >... | reverse complement strand
GCACCGGCGGGAAGGCGGTCGGGAGGAGCGACACGGGCGAACGGCTCGACGGCCGATGGGCTCGTGAACGTCACCACGTCGAAGAGGCCGGGGTCGTCCACGTCGCGCGGAAGGTTGCGGTAGGCAGCGACCTCGTGCACCGCCCACCCCGCCCGCTCGAGCGCGTCGATCGCGGCGCGTGGGCCCGCTTCGACCCGCGGGAAGAGCACCCGTCCGCGCCCCGGCCCCAGCGCGTCCGCGAGGTCCACGGCGGTGAAGCGCTCCGGCAACACGTCGACGGCCACGCCGTGCGCCTGCAGCCGGGCCGCGGTCGCCTCCCCCACCGCGCCGGTCTTGATCCCGCCGAGGTCGATCCCGAGGTGCGCCGCACGCGCGACGACGGCATCGACGGCCGCGGTGCTGGCGAAGAGGACCCGAGCGAAGCCGGCGAGATCACGCAGCGCACGGTCGAGCGGATCCCACGACTCCGGCGGCGCGACCTCGACCGTCCGTCGCGTTATCACCTCTGCGCCCAGCGCCTCGAGCGCGGCGGCGAGATCGTCGCCTTTGCTCTCGGGGCGCGTCACCACCACGCGACGACCCGCGAGCGGCCTCTCGTTCACGGCGCGTCGCCGGCGCGGACGTCCTCGAGAATCTCCTCACCGCCGCCGGCGAGGATCGCCTCCGCAAGGTCGCGGCCCATCTCGGCCGCCGCGCCGAGCGGCCCCGAGATGCGATCGCGGATCGAGTAGGTGCCGTCGGTCCGCCCGAGGAAGCCGGTGACGAGCAAGCGGCCGTCCCCGGCCTCGGCGCGGCAACCGACCGGGATGGAGCAACCACCCTCTATCCGCCGGCCGAATGCACGTTCGCACTCGACCTCCGCGCGCGCCGCGGGATCGTCGAAGGAGCCGACCAGATCCGCCACATCGGCGCGGTCCCGGCGCGCCTCGATCGCGAGCGCGCCCTGCGCCGGGGCCGGCACCCACCACGAAGGATCCAGAGTGGCCGGTCTCACCTCCTCAGTGAGGCCCAAGCGGGCGATGCCCGCGGCGGCGAGGATCGCGGCATCGACCTCGCCGTCGGCGACCTTGCGCAGGCGCGTATCGAGGTTTCCCCGTAGCTCGACGACGCGCAGATCGGGCCGCGCCTCCAACAGGAGGGAGCGGCGGCGGAGACTAGACGTGCCGACGCTCGCCCCCTCGGGAAGGCTCCCGAGCCTGTCTTCGCCCGTCTCGCCTCGCCCTCCCACTACGACGTCGCGTGCGTCGACGCGGACCGGGACCGCCGCGAGCGTGCAGTCGGGGTGAAGCGCGTCGGTCAGGTCCTTCGCCGAATGGACCGCGAGGTCGGCCGCGCCCTCAACGACCTCGCGCTCGACCTCGCCCATGAAGATGCCCTTGCCGCCGATCTCGTGGAAGGGCCGGCGGTCCCGGTCGCCGCGCGTCCGAACCGTCTTGATCTCGACCTGGATCGCCGGATGCGCCCGGGTGATCAGATCGGCGACCGTTCGGGCCTGTGCGAGAGCGAGCTTCGAACCGCGGCTCGCGAGGACGATGCGGTCGGGCACGCGAGCGCGGCTACTCGTCGTCGAGCTCGAAGAGCTCACGAAGGACCGCGAGGTGCACGTGCGCGTCCTTCGAGCCTGCCAGGTCGCGCAGGTTCGCAAGCGGGGTGTGCAGGAGCTTGGCGACTACCCGGCGCGTCGCGTGGTCGATCGCATCCTGCTCTCGCTCCGATAGCCGGGCCGCGACGCGCTCCACTTCGGCGCGCCGTATCTCCTCCGCACGCTCGACGAGTGCCGCCGCCACCGGCGCGCTCTCGGTCGAGCGCTCCCAGCGAAGGAAGTGCTCGAGCTCGATCGCGATGAGCTCCTCGACCTTCGTCACCTCGGCAAGGCGCCCTCCGACGCCCGAATCGACGACGCCACGGAGGTCCTCGATGTCCCGCAGCAGGACGCCGTCGATGTCGGCCACCGCGGGCTCGACATCCCGCGGCACCGCGATATCGACGATGAAGAGAGGAGTCTCTCGGACGCGGCGCGTCGCCGCGCGCTGCACGGCCTCGACGCCGATGATGGTCGCGGGAGCGGTCGTCGAGGAGATGACGATGTCGTTCGCGGTCAGCAGCTCCTCGAGGTCGTCGAACCCCGCGGCGTGCGCACCGAACTCCTCGGCCAGCAGCCGGGCGCGCTCCTCGCCGCGGTTGACGACCGTGACGCGCTCGACCCCCGCGCCTCGCAACGCCCGCGCCGCGAGGCGGCCCATCTTCCCCGCCCCGACCACGACCACGCCGCGTCCCGCGAGGCTCCCGCCGAACGCGCGGCGTGTCAGCTCGACCGCGGCAGACGAGATGCTGACGGGGTTCCGTCCGATGCCGGTTTCGCTCCGCGCTCTCTTCCCGACGCGGAGAGCGCGCCGGAAGGCGGCGCCGATCGTGCGCCCCGCCATACCCTCAGCGACCGCCGCGTGATAGGCGCGCCGTACCTGGCCGATGATCTCGCTCTCGCCGACGACCAGCGAGTCGATACCGGACGCGACGCGGAAGAGGTGACCGACCGCGGCATCGTCGTGATACGTGTAGAGGTGGTCTACGAAATCTTCCGGCGCGACGTGGCAGAACTCGGCGAGGAAGTTGCGCAGGTCCTGAGCACCGCCGTGGAACTTCGTTACGGCCGCGTAGACCTCGATGCGGTTGCAGGTGGAGAGAAGCACCGCCTCGAGCACGTGCTCGTACGTCGCCAGTTGATGAAGGGCCTTGGGCAGACGCTCTTCGCCGATCGCCAACCGCTCGAGCAGCGCCACGGGCGCGGTCTTGTGGTTGATGCCGGCGACGACGATCGACGACGGTGCCACCCTCAGCGACCTCCGGAGAGACGGCGATTCGCCTCGCGCGCGGTGGCGATCGCCTGCATGCGCTGCATGTGGAACGACAGGATCTGCAGCTCGATCGAGAGGTCTACCTTGCGCACCTGGACATCGGGCGGCACGTTCACGACCGCGGGGGCGAAGTTGAGGATCGACTTGACGCCGGCGTCGACGAGTCGCTCGGCGACTTCCTGTGCCGCGGCCGGAGGCGTCGTGATGATGCCGATCGTGATGCCCTCGTCGATCACGCATTCCTTCAGGTCGTCGAGATGCCTCACGATGAGCCCGCCGACGGTGTCTCCGATGACCCCTTCGTCCACGTCGAAAAGCGCCGCTATCCGGAAGCCGCGCTCGGAGAAGCCCTTATAGGAGGCGAGCGCGCGGCCGAGGTTCCCTGCGCCGATCAGGGCCGCCGGCCAGTCTTGCGTCAGCCCCAGCTCGCGGGTGATCTGGTAGAGGAGGTACTCGACGTCGTATCCGACGCCGCGCGTCCCGTACGACCCAAGGTAGGACAGGTCCTTGCGCACCTTTGCCGCGTTCACGCCGGCCATCCGCGCGAGGTCCTCGCTGGAGACGTTCGAATCCCCCTGCTCGGCGAGATCGAGCAACGCCCGCAGGTAGATGGGCAGCCGGGCGACGGTTGCTTCGGGGATCGGGCGGTGTGGCATCCGGTTCATCCTAACCTCGCTTGTGAATCGCGTCACAAACGTCGCGCCGCCTCTGACCTGCGCTTTTAGCGCGCTGTGCCGGGCCCCAACAAACGCCTTGAGAATTTGTGCCCACCCTCCGTCAGATGTCGCTCCAGAAGTCGACGCCGAGGCGCGCCATCGCCTCGTTCATCCAGATCGAGACGTTGAACATCTGCCCGGTCACGAACAGCACTCCGACGATGACGAGGAGGGCGCCGCTGGCGAGGTTGACCACCCGAGTGTGCCGGCGAAGCCAGCCGACGGCGGCCGTGAACCGGGAGACGCCTAAACCGGCGATCACGAAAGGCAACCCCAATCCCAACGAATAGACGGCCAGCAGGAGCGCCCCCTCACCGACACCGCCGGTCGCGCCGCCGCGTCCCGCGGCCATCGCGAGGACGGCGCCCATCGTCGCCCCGATGCACGGGGTCCAGCCAAAGGCGAACGCTCCGCCCAGGAGGACGCTCCCCCACACCCCGGCCTCGGGCGTCGGATGGAAGCGCGCCTCCCGATAGAAGAAGGGCACCTTCAGCACGCCCATGAACACAAGTCCGAGGACGATGATCACGACACCGGCGGCGCGCGCCAGCAGGTCGTGGTTCTGGCGCAGGAACGCGCCCAGCAGCGTGGCCGTCGCGCCCAGCGGGACGAAGACGAGCGTGAACCCGGCGACGAACGCCAAGGCGGCGAGACCGGTTCGAAGAGACCGGCGCAGCCCGACGGACTCGGCGGCGCCCAGGCCGGACATGTAGGAGAGGTAGCCCGGCACGAGGGGGAGGACGCAGGGGGAGAGGAACGAGGCGAGCCCGGCCAGGAACGCGATCGGAACGGTCGGGTCAGCCACGGGCGAGCGCGTCGTCGATCAATTCGAACAACCTCTCCGTGCTCGGGATGGCCCCCGCCACGTGGTGGACGATGCGGCCGTCGGCGTCGATCACGAAGGTCTCCGGCTGCCCGGTCAGCCCGTACGCCCGGTAGACCTCGAGGCTTTCGTCCCGCACGTTCGGATAGCCGAGGTCGTGGCGCTCAACGAAGGCACGAGCGTCGGAGATCGAGTCGCGGATGTCGACGCCCAGGAAAGCGACCCTGCCCGCGTAGCGGTCGGCCGCGGCGCGCAGCATGGGCGCCTCGTCCTCGCACGGGCCGCACCAAGAAGCCCAGAAGTTCAGCACGACCGGCTTGCCCCGCAGCTCGGAGAGTGACAGCGCTCCCTCCCCCTCGAGGCGGGTGGCCGTGAAGGCCGGCGCCGGATCACCGGGGCCCGGCGGTCCGGTCGCCCGCGCCAGCCCGAAGGCGAGCAGCCCGACGAAGGCCACCGCCGGCAGCAGGAACAGAGCGATGCGCCCGGGGCGCGAAGACGCCGTCACCGGCACATCTTCGCGCCCCCGCTCGGGGGCTTGACGTGCAGCATGCGAAGGTTGTAGAACGTAATCACATGCAACCGCAAACAAACGGCACGATTCGAGCCGAGAAGACCCGACTCGTCAGGAAGCTGGAGCGGGGATCGTTCCTCCACCTCGCCGGCGACGCCGCCGGGAACTCCGTCCACCTCCTCGAGTCGGGGCTGCTCAAGCTCGTGGCCCGGGCCGAGGACGGGCGCGAGTCGATCGTCGACCTCGTGCTGCCGGGAGAGGTCGCCGACGACATCGCCGCGATCGACGGCCTCCCGCATGCGTTCGATGCGATCGCCGTGGTCGACTCCACCGTCGTCGTCCTCGATCCTGCCGTCTCCTCCGAGCTCGTCGCCGCCTCGTTGGCCGCACGGGTGCGGCGCCTCGGCTCCGCGGTCCACGAACGATCGGGCTCCGCGCGCGAGGCGCTGGCGGGGCGACTCGCGGAACTCGCCCGCGCGGGAGCGCGCTCGGTGCCACTGGCCCAGGCGGATCTCGGTCGGCTCGCCGGCACGAGCCGCGAGACCGTCTGTCGCGAGCTGGCGCGGCTACGTCGTACGGGGGCCGTGTCCTATCGCTCGAGGTCGGTGCGCATACTGCGGCCGGAGCTGCTCGACCGCCTCCGGTGCGGCTAGGCGTCGCGCAGGGCGCGCCGCAAGACCTTCCCGGTCAACAGATGCGGTAGGTCGTCGACGATCTCGATCGATTCCGGACACTTGAAGCGCGCAAGACGCGTGCGCACGTCCGCCAGGAGCCCTTCCTCGGAGGCATCGGCCCCATCGGCCAGGGTTACGTACGCCCTGACGGCCTCACCCGTGTACGGGTGCGGGACGCCCACGACCGCCGCCTCCGCGACCGCGGGGTGCGCCACCAGCGCGTCCTCCACCTCTGACGGGTAGACGTTGAAGCCCGACACGATGATCAGATCCCGCTTGCGATCGACGAGGAAGAGGTACCCCTCCTCGTCGATGACCCCGATGTCCCCGGTGTGGAACCAGCCGTCGGTGAAGGCCCGCTCGGTCTCGTCCGGCCGCTTCCAGTAGCCGGCGAAGACATTCGGGCCGCGCACGACCACCTCGCCCGGATCGCCCACCTCGACATCCTCCATGTCGTCGCCGACGACCCGCAGCTCGACCCCCGGCAACGGCTTGCCGACCGAGCCCGGCCGCGGTCGCGGTCCCATCCGGTTCGAGGTCAGAGCCGGCGCCGTCTCGGTCAGGCCGTAGCCCTCATACAGGTCTACACCGGTGATCTCGGCGAAGGACCGCACCACGTCGGGGGGAAGAGGAGCGGCGCCGGAGACGGCGAGGCGCACGCGCGACAGGTCGTACTGCTCGACGCCCGGGGTGCGGACCCACGACACGTACATCGGCGGCGCGCCGAACAGCACCGTCACCCCTTCTTCCTGCACCGCGCGCAGCGCCGGTACGGGATCGAAGCGCTCGAGGAGCACGCCCGTGGCACCGTTCATGACGGTGAGACCGAGCATCACGTTCAGCCCGAAGATGTGGAACAACGGAAGCGCCATCAAGACGACGTCGTCCTCACGCACGCGGTCTTCCGGCACGTCCATCTGCTGCCGCAGGTTGGCGAGCAGGTTGCCGTGGGTCAGCATCACGCCCTTCGGCGCGCCGGTCGTCCCCGACGTATAGGCGAGGACCGCGAGGTCTCCCTCCTCCCGCTCGACCGGCGCCTCCGCGTCGGCCCCGATGTTCGCCCAGCCTGCATCGTCGACCACCACCGGTCCGCCGACACCCACTCCCGCCGCGGCGGCGGCCGCCACGCGGCCGGGTCCGCCCGCTCCCACCACGGCCGCGACTCCCGCGTCTTCGAGGATCGCGCCGGCCTCGAACTCGGTGAGCATGGCGTTGAGGGGGACGGCGGCCGCGCCCGCCCCCAGGATCCCGAAGTAGGCGGATGCGAAGCGGGGCACGTTCGGCATGGCGAGCGCGACCCGGTCGCCCGCGGCCACTCCGGAGCGGCGGAGGAAGCTGGCGACGCGCGCAGCCTCCTCCGCGAGCTGCCGGTAGGTGTAGCGCTCTCCGCCGGGAACCCGCAGCGCGTCCTTCTCCGGGGTGCGGCGGGCGGCGTCGGCCAGAAGCTGCGCGAGGTTCACGTCTGGATTGTGCCCCAGGGGGAGGGGTTATTCAACAGTTGCAAGCACTCGCTCGCGATCGCAAACGTCGGACCCGCGACGCGGCCGTGGCAGCATGGGCCGATGCCCCGTCGCCAGGTTCAGTGCTCCACCGGTCCCTTCTGGACCATGTCCTTGGCGCGGGCTCTCGACCTCGTGGCCGAGGCCGGGTTCGTGGAGGTCGAGCTGATGGTCACCCGCGATCCGGCGACCCAGGAGCCGGACCTCCCGCGGAGGCTGGCCGACGACAGGGGGCTCCGCATCGCCTCCGTCCACGGGCCCTTCCTCGTCATCACCAAGAGCGTCTGGGGGATGGATCCGCTCGGCAAGATCCGGCGCGGCGTCGAGTTCTGCCGCGCCGTAGGCGCGTCGTCGCTGATCGTCCACCCGCCCTACCTGTGGGAGGGCGAGTACGCGCGCTGGGTCCGGGAGGAGTGCGATGCGTTCTGCGCCGAACACGGCGTCGAGGTGGTCGTCGAGACGATGTACCCGAAGTGGGTCGCCGGGCGTCGCATGCGCGCCTACCGTTGGCTCGAGCCGGCCGCCCTCGTAGACGCCGCTCCGTATGTCGCCATCGACACCAGCCATCTCACCGTCAGCCGCGTCGACATCCTCGACGCACTCGACACACTCCTGCCGAAGCTGTCGCACATCCATCTGTCCAACAACAACGGCGATGGGCGCGACGGACATCTGGAGGTAGACCGCGGCATCCTTCCGCTCGACCGCTTCCTCGACTCCCTGCGCCGGGCGCGCTACCGGGGAGCCGTCTCGCTCGAGCTCTCGGTTCGCCGGTACCTCGACCGCCACGACGACCTCGTCGCGATGCTCCGGCGCAACCGGGAGTTCGTCGAACGACACCTCAGCGCGCCGCGGCGCGCCGAGAAGGGCATGCCGCGGCGCGGTCGCGGCGACGTATCCTCCAAGACATGAGGCGCAACACGCTCTACGCGATCATCTTGTTGCTGACGGCGATCGCTATCGCCGGGACACTCGGCGTGCTGCGCATCTACGGCGCCGGCGGTTAGAAGAACGCTCCTCCGCGTTCCTCCAGGTTGCGCACCAGCATCTGCTGGATCCGATCGCGGACCGTGTCACTGAGATCGAACACCAGCATCGCGTCCTCGTGCGCGTCGTCGGCGTAGCCGTCCATCTCCATCGGCTCACCGAACTCGATGATCCACTTCGACGGCAACGGCAGGAGGCCGAGCGGCCCGAGGAGCGGCCACGTGGGCGTTACGGGGAAGTACGGCAGACCGAGGGCGCGCGCCAGTGGCCTCACGTCGGCGATCATCGGATACGCCTCCTCGGCGCCCACGATCGACACCGGGACGATCGGAGTGCGCGTCCGGAGAGCCACCTCGATGAACCCGCCGCGGCCGAAACGCTGCAGCCGGTACCTCTCGCGCCAGCCCTTTCCCACGCCCTTGAACCCTTCGGGGAAGACCGCAACCACCTCACCGCGTCGGAGGAGCTCGACCGTGTCCTCCTCGCAGGCGACCGCGGCCCCGCTCTTGCGGGCCAACGAGCCGATGAGCGGGAACTCCCACACGAGGTTCGCCCCCACGTTGCGCATGACGCGGCGCGCCGGGTGATAGGTGGCGAGGGCGTACTGGAGCATCACGGCATCGAGCGGGATAGTCCCGGAATGGTTCGCGACGAGCATCACCGGGCCGTCCGACGGAACGCGGTCGACCCCGACGTGCCGGATGCGGAAGTACCGCTCGTAGAGGATCCCCATCAGCGGGAGCAGGACGCTGGAGAAGAGCTCCGGATCGAACCCGAAGTCGTCGACCGCGTACTCGCCTCTCGACCGGCGACGGGCGAAGGACTGAACGTCGGCCGGAGGCGATGCCGCCGCCGGCGCGTCGGGACGCACAGCCTCGACGGGCGCATCCGCGCCTCCGTGAACGCGGCAGAAGTCCGAGCCTCCGACCGCGTAGTTGCGACAGGGTCGGCCTGAGGACGTGACCGCGCGACATCGGATCCGTACGTGAGCGCGGCCGATGCTGCGCGCGTGCGGGTTCATAGGGATGATCTCCGCGTCTGCCATCACACCCTCTCCCGCTCCTGATCGACCTTGTTCTTCAGATACTCGAAGAGCTCACGCTCCCACGCCGGATGCGACCCCGGTTTCTGCACCGTTGCTGCATCGCGGTTGTCGCGGAAGTCCTCGAGCGCGGCGCGAGTGTCGTAACGCGGGACGAACCCGAGCCGCTCGCGAGCGCGCCGGATGTCGACGACGCGGCCGTGCACGATGAGGTTCAGCTGGTCGACCGGGAAGTCGACGAGACCCGTCCGGCGCAGTACGTCGGCCGTCACAGCGGCCGCAGGAAGGAGAAGCGGGAGCCGGCGCCGCCCGAGTATGCGGATAGCCTGCGAGAGATAGACGATCCCCCCGCCGGCGATGTTGAAGATGCCGCGCGCGTCGTCGTCCAGTGCCAGCCACAACGCCTCGACCGCGTCCTCCTCGTGGAGGAGTTGGAGCCGCGGGTCGAACCCGAGCGCGGTCGGGATCACCGGCAGTGACAGATAGCCGGCCAGGCTGGTCCGGACGGTCGGACCCACGACGTTCTGCGTACGCAGGATGACGAGCGCCACGTCCGGACGGCGACGGCCGAAGTCACGCACGTACGTCTCGGCCTCCGCGCAGTCGCGGCCGTAGCCCCGAAGGTCCGTCTGCTGCGCCGCGTGGTCCTCCGAGATGATCGAGGGCTCCCCCGGCTGCATGCCGTACACCGCGGTCGACGATTTCACGACCACGCGCCGGATGCGGCGCGCTCGCTGCGCCGCAGCCAACAGCTGCATCGTCCCGATGACGTTGTTCTCCTTCATCCCGGCGCGGCCACCGAGGCGCGCCGGTTCCGATGCGATGTTGGTATGGACGATCGTGTCGACTTTCGTCGCCTCGACCACGCGAGCGATCAGCGGGTTGCGGATGTCACACCGGACGAACTCCATGTTCTCTACCGGAACGACGGGCTCGTCCAGATCGACGCCGACGACGTCGACGTCCTCGTGCTCGAGACGCTTCGCCAGACGCAGTCCTAGGAAACGCGACACCCCTGTGATCAATATGCGCCGGCGCATCGCGGCCATCTGCTCCCCTAGACGCTCGTGGGTCCGACGATCGCGGTCGACCCGGGCCGGGCCCGGAGCTGGGCTCCGGCGTCTCCCTTGTTCACGGCGAGGCTGAGGTATCGGTACGAGTCCTCGACGAGGACGAACTCGCCCGCTTGGACGTCGGCGAAGCTGCCGCCCAAGGGAACGTTCAGGCGGTGGCCCTCGAGCCTGACCTCGAGGCGCTTGCCGCCGGCGAGACCGACCTCCTCGAGCTGGCTCAGTCCGAGATTGAGCTGGAGGTTCCCGAAGCGGTCCACCTGCAGCACCTCCGCGTGGAGATGGTCGTCGTGGATCCAGGCCGCCGGTATCTCGAGGTCGACCAGCTCGCTCGCGGGGATCTCCGGGCCCAGCTCGCGCGGATCGACCCCGTTGGCTATGTGGGCCGTAGCCGGCGCGAAAACATCACGACCCTGGAAGGTCCGTGACACGGGCCGCAGCAAGAAAGACTCGTCCTCGATCCCGTAGGCGCGCCGGATGCCGCCGGCCTCCCGCGCCGCCGGAAGCAGCAGACCATTGTCGGGACCGACGAAGACCTCGTCCCATCCGGTGACGATCGCGACGGCGCGCCGCTCCGACCCGACGGTGGGATCCACGACCGCGAGGTGGACCGAATCCGGCATGTACGGAAGCGCCTGCTTGAGCACGACGGCCCCATGACGTATGTCCTGGCGGAGGATCCCGTGATGCACGTCGACGATGCGGAGGTGCGGGGCGATGCGCAACATCACTCCGTGGCACACGCCGACGAACTCGTCTTCGAGACCGTAGTCGGAGAGGAACGTGACTATCCCGCGCTTCTTCACGCCGGAATCCTACCGTCGCGCCCGGAACGTCCCCAGAAAGAATATTGACGCCGTCCCGCGCGCCTTCCTAGACTTCCAACTCCCTCTGCTTCGCCACGAGGCAGCCGAACCAGGAGCCGCCCCATCAGCATGCGAACGAACGTGATCGAGCGCGACGAGGTCTGGCGGCAAGCCGCCGCGTGCCTTGAGCATCCGGTCGAGGTCTTCTATCCACAGCCCGACGAAGATGCGCGCGATGCGCTCCTCGTTTGCAGGGACTGCGCGGTACGGAAGCCGTGCCTAGAGGCCGCGCTGGCTGCGGGCGAGACGTTCGGGATCTGGGGCGGCCTCACGCCGGCGGAGCGACAGACGTTGGGGCGCTGACCCCTACTTACCTTGCTGTCTGCGCTGCCAGCGCGTCTTCTTCAGCATCTTGCGATGCTTCTTCTTGCGCATCTTCTTGCGTCGCTTCTTGATGAGTGACGGCATACCAACCTCTCTTTCTCAGACGAGCCGGGTCATTCCGTCCCGAAGAGCTGCCGGAGATCGACCGGCCCTCGGGAGCGACCCGACAGATCCATCCTTATCGAGCCGAGACGCAGACCTCGCACGCCCTGCGTCACCGGCGAAACCATCCGGAGGATGTCCTCTGCCGGGTCGTATTCGAGCACACCTATACCTACGCACCGACCGGACCCGTCCTCCATGCCCACGACGAGCGCATCGAGCAACGCGAGGTCGAAGCCCGGCGGCAGCGTCGGCATGAAGACCGTGGGCTTGACGCGCCAGCGCGACGAGCCCCTCGCGAAGTAGCCGGCGAACCTGCGTTCGCGGAGTTGGATCCGCTCCTCGACCGACCGTTCCCGGACCTCGGAGGGAACAGGGAGCTCCAGTACCTCCGCGGGCGTGAAGCGCTGCGCCATGCCGACGAGGGGTTCGAGCTCGCCGCCCCGCTCGAACGCCACGACGAAGTCGGGCCGGATGAGATCCATCTTGAAGTATTTGAGCGTCTGCCCGTACAGACCCGAGATCAGGCTCGAGGAATCGACCACCACGAGGCGCGCTCCTTCGTCGCGCGCCGTCCAGACGAGCTTCGCCGTGCTCACCGCCATCGGCAGAAGGTGGCCCTTCGGCATCAGCGAGCCGACGAAGCCGAGCGCGTCCTCGGTGGCGAGGCCGTCGGGGGAGAGGTCGGCGGCGGACGTGCACATCTTGAGGCCCGTGGTCGTGGGCGGCCCGACGGTCGATTGCACGACGTCGCCGTCCACGATGGCCGTCGGGATGCCGGCCGCGACGGCGCGCCGGGCGAGCTCGATCCCGAACGTCGTCTTCCCCGTGTCGAGACCGCCCATCAGGAAGACGACTCCGGGGTTCTCGAGGAGCCTGTCGTACGTCCTTTCGATCTCGGTCTTCATTCGACGCTCACCCCATACACAAAAAAGAGACCGCCCGCGGGGGCGGTCCTCACGGTCGGAACCCGGTGCGTCAGCCCGCGTCCATGTACCGCTGCTCGAGGTAGCGGCGGACGTCTTCCGCCTTCAGGCGATAGCCACGTCCGACCCGCACCGCCCGGAGATCACCCGACTTGATGAGCCGGTAGACCGTCATGTTCGACACCCGCAACTGCCGGGCCACCTCCGCCACCGTCACGAAATGCCCGAGTGAACCCGAGGCGTCGATGGGATCGGAAGGCGGCTGGCTCATGTCGCCGGCAGTATAGCAAGGGCGATTTTCCGTGCCCGAGCCGCCTCAGAGCAGGAAGACGCCGTCCTCGACCACCGTGGCGCCGTCGATGCGAAGCGTCGGCGCGGTCAGGATCGCGTCCTGGTGCGACGAGACCCGCACCGACCCTCCGAAGGAATGGTTGTCGCCGAAAGCTACGTGGACGCTCCCCAGGATCTTCTCGTCCTCGAGGACGTTCCCCGTGAGGGTCGCGGCCTCGTTCGTGCCGATACCGAGCTCCGCCACCGCGAACGCCTCGCGGCCGTGCGGCGCGAGAACCTCTCTGAACCGCTCCGCCTCGGCGCCGGTCATATCGATCGCGTAACCGTCCTCGATCGTGATCGTGATGGGCGATCTCAGCCGACCGACGGGCCAGACCGTGCCGTCGACCACGAGGGTGCCGTTCGTCCGTCCCTCCACCGGAGCGATGAAGCCCTCGCCGGCGGGGAGGTTGCCGAAAGCGCCCGGCGCGCTCAGGTCGCCGGTGTCGGCGATGCCGTCACGCCCCTCGATGGAGATCGTCAGATCGGTGCCGATCGAGGACGTGATCGTGACGGAGCTGCCTTTCGTCAGCAGCTCGGCGGCCGCCTCCGAGCGCCGCTTCACCTCGGCGTAATCGGCCGACATGGTACGGACGAGCATGTCCTCGGTGACCTCCGGCATCGTCGCCGCTCTCGCCCCGCGCTCGGAGGCAGCCCGGCGCGCCGCCGTATGCGAGACGCTCTTCGTCGTCGGCGCCAGCAGGACATCGCAGGCGAGCATGGCGGAGGCGATCGCAGGAGGAGGCTCCGTCCCGTGCGTGACCCGCTCCGCCATCTCCGCCAGCACCGCCTCGGCCTCCAGCTCCCGCGCGGCTGCAACCAAGGCGTCACCGATCGGGCGCCGTTTCGGATCCGTCACGACGAGGACGTTCTCGCCGGCGCCGACCTTCAGACAATCGACGAGGACGGTCCTCACCGCGCGGGAGATGTCGCTCACAGCTCGTCCCTCATCGCCGCGTTCACGACCGTCCACGCGGGCTCGTAGGCGCGCGGAAGGCGGTTGTCGTCGAGAGGGACGATCACGTCGATCCGGCCCTCGGCAGCCGCTATCGCGAGCGCGGGATCGTTGATGTCCATCACCGCGACTGTACGTATGCCCCGTTCGATCGCGGCACCGGCGAAGCCGTGATCGCCGAGGACGATGTCGGGCCGCGGGTCGACCTCGAGCAACGCCTCCATCGCGGAGGCGGAGTGAGTGTGAAGGAGCGCGCCCCAATCGGCGAGGCACGCCACGCCTCCGATGTACCTCACCTCGCGGGGCTTGCGGCCGGGAAGGGGCAGCGACTCGTCTTCGAGAGGACGGAGGACCTTTCCGCCAAGGTCCCGGTAAGCGGACGCGATCTCCATGTAGCACTCGAGCATCCCGGTGGGATGTCCCGTAGCGACGAGGAGGAGCGCACCCGCGCGTGCAGCTTCGCCCAGGGCGCGACCTGCCTCGACCAGCCCTTGCATCGTCAGATCGGGATCGATCCGGTCGAATCCTTCGACGTCGTCGGGGTCCGTCCAGCAGCCGGTGAGCCGCGACACAAGGCCGAGTACCTCTCGGGGGGAGTGGCGGTCGAGGCCGCTCAAACCGAACGTGTCGTCGGTGTCCCCCGAGATGACCTCGTTGATCTTCTTCAAGACGTTCGCCCTCGAGTGAGAGCGATGCGCGCCGGTGATGCCGGCAGCTTCGAGCTCTTCGCGCGCGCGTTCCAGGATCTCGTGGGGCATGCGACGATCCTACGGGCCACCAAGAGGAGGTTTGACATGTCGCTGGAGCGCTTCTCCCTCCAAGGCAAGGTCGCGGTCGTGACGGGTGCGTCCCGCGGGATCGGCCGCGCGATCGCCGTTGGTTTCGCGCAAGCAGGCGCGGACGTGGCGGTAGCAGCGCGCAGTGCTCCCGATCTCGACGCGCTCGTCGACGAGATCGAGGGCACCGGCACCCGAGGACTCGCCGTCCCAACGGATGTGACGGAGCGGGCCCAGATCGAGGCTCTGATCGACCGGACCGTGAGCACCTTCGGGGGGATCGACATCCTCGTCAACAACGCCGGCGGCACGAGGTTCATGGCGCCGATCGTCGCGTTGCGCCCGGAGGGATGGGACAAGGCGATGCGGCTGAATCTGGACTCGGTCTTCCATGCGACGCAGCTCGCGGCGCAGCGGATGGTCGAGCGGGGAGGCGGCTCGATAATCCAGGTCTCCTCGATCGCCGGGCTCGAGGGTGCGCAGGGCCTCTCCTTCTACTCGGCCGCGAAGGGCGGCGTACGTCTCCTGTCGCAAGCGGTAGCGAAAGAGCTGGCGACCTCGAAGGTGCGGGTCAACTCGATCGCGCCCGGGTGGGTCGCGACGGACCTGAACGCGAACATGCGCCAAGACGAAGCGTCCGACCGCTTCATCACCGACATGATCCCGATGGGTAGGTGGGGCGACGTAGACGAGATCGTCGGCGCGGCGATCTTCCTCGCCTCCGATGCGGCCTCGTTCGTCACGGGGACGACGCTCGTCGTCGACGGAGGTCAGACGGCCTGATTCAGTGCGTGCACCCACCGGTGTCGACCGGTGCGGTGGAACGCGCCCCTAGCTCGATCTCGTCTTCGACCTCCGAGCCGGTGAGCGCGTACCCGACGCCCCCGTCGGTCGTAGAGGCCGCGAAGACGACGCCGGCGACGTTGCCGTTCGGGAGGACGAACGGGCCTCCCGAATCTCCTTGCCGGACCGGCGCCCGCAGCTCATAGACCTCACGATCGACCCGGTCGCGCCCGTAGATGTCCCGCCCGGTGGCGGTGTAACGCGCCTGCACCGCGGCACGGTGTGTGACGAGGCGGCCTTGCTCGGCGCCGGGGTAACCCAGCGTCGCGCCCGCGCGGCCTCGGTCGTAGGAGGTCGTGTCGAGCGACAGTTCCGGCGCGCCGAGGCCCTGAGTGCGGAGGATGGCTATGTCCGTGGCGGCATCGAAGAGCACGACGGTCGCCGGCACCTCGCGGCCGAAGCGATCCTGGACTCGCACCGAGCCGGGGTCACCGCCGGCCACCACGTGCGCATTGGTCACGACGGTCTCAGGTGCGGCGACCCAGCCGGATCCGAGCTGCATGCCGCCGCACGCGGGAACCGAGATGCGCAACGTGGACTCCTGGGCCGCCTCGACCGCACGCCTCGCCTGACGGTTGGACGGCAGGTCGACGGGTTCGCTGAGCGGCGGCGGCAACCCCGCGAAGACCTGCGGGAAGCCCGACGTCTGGAGGTACTGACGGACGAGCGCGAGGACGTCCGGCGGCTGCGGCAGCGTGGAGTTCACCGCGCGCAAGATCGTCGACCGGCCAAACGCGCGCGCGAGCGCCGGACTCGGGGCGGCGACGAGGAGCGAGCCGACGAGCCAGAAGACGATCAGCGTGACGCCGGTCCCGAAGGCGGCGCCGAGACCGGCATCTACCCGGCCGAGCTTCGCATTCCGTGCCGCCCGCCCGAAGCGGTGTCCCACTACGAATCCGAGCGTTTGTCCGATCGACAGGAACAGGAAGACGACCACGAGGGATATCAGCGCCCCCTGAAGCCCCGGCGCGCTGCTGACCGCGCCCGCGATGCGCGGGCCGAACACGAGCCCGGCCAGCAGGCCGATGAATCCGCCGCCGAGTTCGAAAGCCTGGCCGACGAGGCCGCGCCGCCACCCGCGGGCGGCCGCCGCCACCACCAGGAGCAAGATCGCGACGTCGACCAGGTTCACCCGACGCCGAGTCCGGTCATCAGAGCGCGGGCCGTGAGGCCGAAGTTCACGAAAGCTGCGATCCCGAAGAGAGCCCACGGGATCTGCCGCCATCTCTCCGAGCGCGCCCGGACGTGTGCCCACACCAGCACCGCGGCCGGGAAGAACGCTCCGTAGAAGTAGTGGAGGAATCCAAGGCGATCCCCCGGCGCCGCGCGGCCGCCTCCGGCGAACATCACTGCACCTACGACGAACTGGACCGCGATGACGACCTGGAGCACGGCGAGGAGGTGCCAGAAGAGCTCGCGGGGGTTGCGGTTCCTGATGAACGCGACGAGCGCCCAGAGCGCGAGCAACAAGAAGCCGCTGGGGATCGCGTAGCCGATGTAGAGATGGATCTGTCTCACGCCGTGGAGCCTACGCTCGGGCGAGCCGCTCTAGCCGCGGCAGGCACGCGTCCAGTACCCGCGCGATCGACCGCTCGACGTCGTCGCGCCGCGGCCGCGCCACCTCGTCGGGAGCGCGGTCGTTAAGCCACTCTGCGGGGATCTGCTCGGGCGCGCCGACCATCTCCGCGAAGTGCATCGTCCAGACCTTCGGGACGATGGTCTCGGCCTGATAGCCGCCGCCGCCCGTGGCCACCCAGCGCCCCTCGCACACCTCATGCGCCACATCATGGAGGACGCGCGCCATCGGCGGATACGCGCCCATCGTCAGGGCAAGGTTCGCGAGCGGGTCGCCGTGATGAGTGTCGGCTCCGAGCTGAGTCACGAGGACGTGCGGGCGGAACGCGCGCGCGAGCTCGGGGACCAGCCGTCGCAGTGCGTGGAGATAGTCGTCGTCACCCGTGTAGGGAAGCAGCGGGATGTTCGCCGCGGTTCCGAGAGCGCCGTCACCCCCGATCTCGTCTTCGAAGCCCGTCCCCGGATAGAGGTAGCGGCCGGACTGGTGCAGAGACACCGTCAAGACCCGCGGCTCGTCGTAGAAGATCCACTGAACGCCGTCCCCGTGATGCACGTCTACGTCGACGTACATCACACGCCATTCCGGATGCATCGCGAGCAGCCGCGCGATGGCGATCGCAGGATCGTCATAGATGCAGAAACCCGACGCCTCCCGACGCCTGGCGTGATGCAGCCCGCCCGCGGGATTGAACGCGTGCTCGAACCCGCCGGAGCCGATCGCCTCGGCCGCGGTCAGAGACGCGCCCGCCACCGCCGAGGACGCCTCGTGCATGTCGGCGAAGATCGGATTGTCGGGCGTGCCGAGGCCGAACTCCAGCGCTCGCTCCGGCGCCAGAGCTCCCGCGTCGACGGCCTTGACCGCTTCGACGAAGGCGCGGTCGTGGACTGCGAGAACCTCCTCCTCGGTCGCCACACGCGCCGGCACCTCACGCACGTTGGAACGCATCAAGCCGCGCTCTGCGATGTGCTCGTAGGTGAGCAGCACGCGTTCGGGGCGAAGCGGATGCGTCGCCCCGAAGTCGTATTTCCTCGCGATGTCCTCGACGACGACGAGCGCGACGCTTTCGCTCACACTTCGGCTTGCTTGTCGATCTGTGCCTTCTGCAGCTTGCCGGAGAAATCGATCGCAAC